>Ga0209919_1001530_pt1 | contig 11131 bp, 13 predicted proteins | sample SalPon2A_C_D2_MG_FD_185721 | JGI IMG/M metagenome (GOLD analysis project Ga0209919, IMG submission 185721) | Soil microbial communities from South San Francisco under conditions of wetland restoration - Salt Pond MetaG R2A_C_D2_MG (SPAdes)... | ecosystem: Environmental > Terrestrial > Soil >... | reverse complement strand
GACCTCGCAGTTCGGCTTCGACATCCTGAAGAAGCTCGGTCTGTACGTCGTCGTCGTGGTCGGTGGGCTGCTGATCCACGCGACGATCGGCCTATCCACGCTGGTGCGCGTGCTCGGCGGGATGAGCCCGGTCAAGTTCTGGCGGAAGGCGGTGGACAGCGTGGTCACCGCGTTCTCCACGAGTTCGAGCAACGCCACGCTTCCCACCAACATCAAGGTGGCCGAGGAAGAGCTTGGCGTGCCGCCCAAGGTTGCGGGCTTCGTGCTGCCGCTCGGTGCCACGATGAACATGAACGGCACGGCGCTCTACGAGGGCGTGACGGTGCTCTTCCTGGCCCAGGTGTTCGGCGTGCACCTTGGGTTGCTGCAGCAGCTCATCGTGATCACGATGGCCGTGGTGACGGCGATCGGCGCGGCGGGTGTGCCGGGCGGGTCGCTCCCCTTGATGATGGTGGTGCTCGGCACCGTCGGCGTACCGCCGGAAGCCATCGCGATCATTCTCGGCGTGGACCGCATTCTCGACATGTGCCGCACCACACTCAACGTGAGCGGCGATCTCACCGCCGCGGTCTACGTGGCGCGGGTCGAGGGCATGAAGGAGCGCGGCGAGGCGTTGGCGGCTGGCGGCGCTGGGTAGTAGGATGCCGTACCGCGTGGACGGGCGCATCCCGCCGGTCCACGCCGACCTACTCGTACCGTAAGCTCTCCACCGGATCGACGGCCGCGGCTCGACGCGCTGGCAGGTATCCCGCGGCCAGTCCGATTACCGTGAGAATCCCCACCGCCGTGAAGGCCACGGGCCACGAGAGGATCGGGTTCGCGAGAATCTGCAGCGTCATCGTGCTCTGCGGCACCATGCGCACCAGCCCGACCACCGTGCCGGAGATCGCGAGTCCGATGGCGCCGCCGGTGAGGCAGAGGAGGAGCGCCTCGAAGACGAACTGGCTCATGATGTGCTTCCGCCGCGCGCCCACCGCCAGCTTCACGCCGATCTCCCGCGTGCGCTCCCGCACGACGACGTACATGATGTTCGCCACGCCGACGCCGGCGATGAGGAGGGTGAAGCCGCCGACCACGGTGAGAAAGACCTGAATGCCGGTGCTGATGCCCGAAATCATCTTCGTCTCTTCGACGAAATCCCAGATTCCGAGGGCGCGAACGTCGCGCGCGTCGAATTTGTGACGCCGACCGAGGGTCTCGTACACCTCTCGCTTCACGCGCGGCGCCAGCGCAACGTCACGCGGCCGCACGATCAGGTGATCGACGTAGTGCTGGCCGTACATGGAGGCGAACGTCGACGCCGGAATGATCGCCCGATCGGCATCCGGGCCGTTGTTGTTGTCGAACTGGAGCTTGTCCTCCATCACCCCAATCACCGTGAACGGGACGCGGTCGACCGTCACGGTCTTGCCGATGGGGTTCGCGCCCTTGAACAGGCGAAACGCCATGGAGTCGCCGAGAAAGAGCACGCGGCGCTTGAGCGCCACGTCCTGCTGGTCGATGAAGCGTCCACCGGAGTCCGGATACATGGATCGCAACATCTCGAATTGCGGCTGCACGCCCTCCATGTAGGTCGTCGACTTGACGCTCCCGTAGGCAAAGGTCGAACCCCACTTCGCGTAGCTCGCGCTCGCGAAGTCGATGCCCGGAATCGTCTCCTTGAGCAGCGCGAGATCGCTCTCGTCGAGACGGATGCGGCGCCCCTTCGGCAGCCCCTCGTACGTCATGCCGGTCTCGCCGCCGTAAATCATGAGAATGTGATTCCCCGCGTTCACCGTCCCGCGCATGAATGCGTCGCCCAGGCCTTGGCCGAAGGCGAGGAGCAGCACGATCGCGATCGTGCCCCACGTGATCGCGAACATCGTGAGAAACGCGCGCGTCTTCTGCGCCTTGAGGTCGCCCCAGAACTCCTCGAAGAGAATCGCCCACATCGGTCAGTACCGCAGCGCGTCGACCGGGTCGAGATTCGCCGCCCGGGTCGCGGGGAACAGGCCGGCGAACGCGGCGATGGCGGCGAGCAGGCCGAGCGTCACGCCCACGACGACCGGTGAGATCTGCGGGTGCCCCACGATCTCGTTGCTGCCGAAGAGACTCGCCAGGGTGACCAACCCCCAGGAGATCGCGAGCCCGAGTGCGGCGCCGATGGCCACGATCATCGCGGCTTCCGCGAGGAACTGCAGGAGGATGTCGTGCCGCGTCGCGCCCACCGAGCGCTTGATGCCGATCTCCCGCGTCCGCTCGCGGACGACGATGAACATGATGTTTGCGACTCCGATACCGCCCACGGTGAGCGTGAAGCTTCCCACCACGGCGAGGAAGACGTTGAAGCCGAAGAAGAACGTGTCGAAGAACTTGAGGTTCTCCGCGGTATCCCAGATGCCGAGCGCGTCGTGATCGGTGGGGTCGAAGTGCTGCGCCCGGCCGAGGGTCGCATACACCGCCCGCTCGACCGCGCCGTGCTGGGCCGCCACCTTCGGCTTGTAGATGATGTTGTTGATGAAGCGCGCACCGAAGAGTGCGACGTACGTGGTGGACGGGATGAACACGCGGTCCTTGTCTCGCGTGTTGTACGACGAGCTCTGGTCTTTGGGCTCCATCACGCCGATCACCGTGAACGGCATGTTCCCGATGTTGACCAGCTTGCCCACCGCCGGTTCATTGCCGAAGAGCAGCGAATCGATCTGGTCGCCCAGGACCACCACGCGGCGTCGCTGTGCCATGTCGAGTGGGTCGATGAACCGGCCCCCGGCCTGGACGTTGATGTTCCGCATCGGACCGTAGATCGGGTAAATGCCCGTGATGTACGGGCGGGTGACCTGGGTCCCGCGACTCACCGCCGTGTTGCGGGAGCCGTATTCCGGGCTGATCTCGCCGATGGCCGGGATGTCGTGACGCAGGACCGAGACGTCGCTCTCGCGAAACCGGATGAATCGGCCGTCCGGATATCCCTCGTACGGCTTCGTCGTCCGCCCCGGAAACATGATCACGATGCCGTCGCCGATCCCCTTCGAGCGGATCACCATCTGCCGCTTGAACCCGACGCCGAACGCGAGCAGCGCGACCACGGCGACCGTTCCCCAGGTGATCCCCATGATCGTCAGCGCCGTGCGCAGGCGTTGTGCGCGCACGTCCGCGAAGAACTCACGGGCAACGGTGGCGAGGCGCATGGGGCTAGTGGATATCCTTCACGGGCTTCTCGAGGACGGTATCGCCCTCGGTGAGCCCGCTCAGGACCTGGACGTTGATCGCGTCCGACAAGCCCGTCTTGATGAGGCGCGTCTTGGCGGTGCCATCCGACTGCCGGAGCTGCACGCTCGCCGAGTCGCCGGAGAACGTCACGACGCGTTCGGGAATCATCAACACGCTGTCGCGGCGGTCCACGACGATATCGGCATTCGCCGAGTATCCCGCGCGGAGCGTGGCCCCGTGCACGTTGGTGAGGTCGATCTCGACGGGGAACACCGTGGCGCCGTTCACCGTGTCGGCTTTGAGGGAGATCTTCGTCAGCCTGCCCTCGACGTCGGTGTTGGGGAGCGCGCCGATCTTCACCTGCGCCTTCATGCCTTCCTTCAGGCGTCCGACGTCGATCTCGTCCACGGTGCCGCGAAAGATGAGATTCTTCATCTCCGCCATGCGGAGGAGCACGGTTCCTTCCTGGTAGTTGCTCATCGGCACGACGGGATCCCCGACTTCGACCAGCTCTTGCAGGATGAAGCCGTCGATGGGCGAGCGGACGACCGTGGCGACCGTGGTATCGGTGCCGGACAGGCGCCCGTCCTTCATGAGGGTGTATTGCTCGTGCGCGGCCTGTTGGGAGACCACGGCTTCCTGATACTTCTGCTGCGCGTCCTGCAGCGCTTGCTCCGAGGTGAGCTTCTGCGCCGCGAGGGTCTTCTGCCGGTCGAGATCGCGCTTCGCGTTCTCCACTTGCAGATCGGCGAGCGAAACCTGGCGTTGGGCGTCGGCCAGCTCGAGGGGGGTCGGGCTCGGTTTGATCTCCAGGAGGGGCGCACCTGCGCGTACGTAGTCGCCCTCCTCGGCGAACCGGCGGCGGACGACGCCTCCCGTCTGTGACTTGACGCTGATCTCGACGCGGGGCTGGATGGTGCCCACGGCGAGGGCTTTGTCGACGATCGTTCCGCGGGTCACTGGGACGCCCGAGGCGTCTCTCTTGTCGTGACCGGCGGAGCTTGCCGCCTTGAGGGCCGTCGCGCCTACGCCCGCGAGCACGACGATTGTGAGAATGACTTTGGTCCGTCGTTTCATCATCGGCTCCTGGCCGCAATAGCCCGAGACTTCAGGGGGTTCGGTCAGGCACTACGGGATGGTGGCGGGGAAGTTTCGGGATGGGACGTGGTGGGGCAGGATGGCAGAGTGGCAGAGTGGCAGAGGCGGCGGGCCCGGTCGGGGTCGGATGGCTAGCGCATCCACTCCTTGCCGTCCACGAGCTCGCGGCAGAGATCGTCGGCAGTCCGGCCCGCGGCTTCGGCCGCGAAGTTCAGCACCACGCGGTGGCGCAGAACGGAGAGTGCCACCTGTCGTACGTCGTCATAGTCCGCGAGCGGGCGTCCGTCGAGCGCCGCGCGCGCCTTGGCGCCGAGCACCAGGTACTGGGAGGCGCGTGGGCCCGCGCCCCACGAGACGAACTCGCGCACGGCCGCCGGCGCATCCGCATCCGATGGGCGCGTCATCCGGGCCAGCCGCACCGCCGCGCGCACCACCGGTTCGGCCACCGGGACGCGCCGCACGAGCCGCTGCATGGCACGCAGCGCCTCGGCATCGAGCACCGGGCGGATCTCGCCCAATGGCGTACCGGTCGTGGTCTCGGCGATGCGCTCTTCCTCTTCCCGTGTCGGATACGACACGGTGAGCTCGAACATGAATCGGTCGAGCTGGGCCTCGGGCAGGGGGTAGGTGCCTTCCTGCTCGATCGGGTTCTGCGTGGCGAGGACGAAGAACGGCTCGGGGAGCGGATAGGTGACGCCGGCGGCCGTGACGGCGTGCTCCTGCATTGCCTGCAGGAGGGCGGCCTGGGTCTTGGGTGGTGTCCGGTTGATCTCGTCGGCGAGCACGACGTTCGCGAACACGGGGCCCCGCACGAACCGGAACGACCGTTTTCCCGAGGCGTGGTCTTCCTCCAAGATCTCCGTGCCGGTGATGTCGCTCGGCATGAGATCGGGCGTGAACTGGATTCGCTGGAACGCGAGATCGAGCGCCTCGGCGACGGTGGAGACGATGAGCGTCTTGGCGAGGCCGGGGACCCCCACGAGCAGCGCGTGGCCGCCGGCGAGGATCGCGGTGACGATCCCGTCGAGCACATCCCGCTGGCCGACGATCCGGCGGCCCACCTGTGCGACGAGCGCCTCCCGCGCCTCGGTGAGGCGCTCGAGGAGGGCGACGTCGTCGGCTTCGGCGGCTCGGATGGGGTCGGCACTCACGGCACTGGCTCCTGAGAGACGAAGGCAGGGTGACGCTCCGCCACCCTGCCGTACGCTGCTACACCCAAAGTAATGGGATGGCTGCGGAACGGCGCCAAAACGCTCAGAATCCTAACCCGAGATGGGTCCCGGAAACACCCAGTTTCTTGCTTGCGAAATTTTTCACAAGGGGTACATTTCCGGTCGGTTATGGGTCCCGATCGGCGTCAAACCGACGAGATCGGCGAGGGATACGACTACATCTCGCTTGGGATCTCCTTTGCGGCCGGCATCCTGCTCTTCATGGCGGGTGGCTGGCTGCTCGACAAGTGGCTCGGGATCACGCCGATCCTGACCATCGTCGGAACTCTCGCGGGGACCGCTGTGAGCATCACGTGGGTCTACGTGAGGGTGCGGGCGGCCACGGGCGGGTCCGACGCCGACGAAGATCGTAAGTCAAAGTGATGAAACGACTTGCATGGATCGGCGTCGCGCTGACGTTGCTCGTCACCGTGGTACTGCGCCTCACCGCCGGGCCGGCGGCCGTGCTGCCGGCGGTGCTGTTCGGCCTGCTGGCGACCGGGGTGCAGATGGTGGCGGTGGCCGTGATGCGACCCGTCATGGGCGCGCCATTCTCGAAGATGCTCGAGCGGTGGAGCATCGGGATGGCCCTCCGGCTCGGCGGCGTAGTCCTCTTCGCGGTGGCGGTGGCGGTGAATCGGACGGTGTTCCCGCCGATCCCAACGGCATTCGGCTATCTCGGGGTGCTCTTGCCCCTGTTGTTCATGGAGATGCGCTTCTTACGATGATGCTTCCGTTCCTGCAGGCGGCTACTCCCAACATCGGCGAGGTGGTGCTCCATCACACCGCCGACGCCTATGGCATCGGGCTGGGCGAGGCCTTTCCGAAGCTCAACTGGTACTGGGGGCAGTTCTTGCCGAGCGTGCACGTCGCGGGCCTGACCATCAACTTCACGCCCACGAAGCACGTCATCCTGCTGGCGCTCGCCGCCGTGCTGGTCTTCCTCACGATGCGCTCCGCGGGCAAGGCGCTCGAGCGTCAGCGCGCCGGTGGCGCGGCGCCCAAGGGTGTCGCGAACATGATCGAGGCGATGGTGCTCTTCGTGCGCAACGACATCGCCATCGAGAACATCGGCGAGCACGACGGACCGACGTACGCGCCGCTCGTGATGGCGCTCTTCTTCTTCATCCTCTACTGCAATCTGATGGGCTTGATTCCGCATCTCGCGACGCCGACCGGCAACGTCGCCGTCACGGGAGCCCTCGCCCTCGTCTCGTTCGTCGCGATCGAGGTGGGCGGGTTCGCGAAGCTCGGCCCCAAGGGATATCTGCGGACGATCTTTCCCAAGGTCCCGGGGATGGAGGGGATCGGCGGCGCGCTCATGACGTTGGTCATGGCGCCCATCGAGCTGCTGTCGAAGCTGGTGAAGCCGTTCGCGCTCTGCGTCCGTCTCTTCGGCAACATGACGGCGGGGCATTTCGTGATCCTGTCGTTGCTGGGGCTGATCTTCCTGTTCGGCAGTCTCCAGTACGTGAACTGGGGGATCGGGGTCGCGTCCGCGCTTCTCGTGCTGTGCATCATGCTGCTCGAGATCTTCGTCGCGTTCCTGCAGGCGTACGTGTTTGCGCTGTTGACGGCGGTGTTCATCGGGTTGATGCAGCATGAGCATTAGAGGGCGGTAACGGGCGGTAACGGGCGGGCACGGGCCGTACCGCCCATTACCGGCCTCTCCCGCCGGTTACCGACGGGGAAAAGGTTGAAGGGAAGGGGGTGCGCCGTGCGCTTCATCGCACTCCCCACGTACCCGGTCGGGTGACCGGGGAAGCCCGCTGGCCGCATGGCCGTTGGCGGGTCGCCGCGAAGACGCCGCTCGGGAGACGCGGCGCGCGACGCGGGAAGCGCAACACGACATCTCATCTCCCACGTACCACAAAGGGTGATACGACATGTTGCACAACGTGCTCTACCTCCTCCAGGCCGCGAGTGACTCGGCGGTGGCACAGGCCGCGGCGGCCGCGGCAAAGAACACCAACGCGCTGCTCGGTGCCGGGATCGGCATGGGGCTCGCGGTGATCGGGGCGGGCATCGGGCTCGGCCGCATCGGCGGTCAGGCGTCCGAGGCGATCGCGCGCCAGCCCGAGGCGGGTGGCGACATCCGCGGCCTCGCGATTCTGCTCGGTATTCTGCTCGAAGGCGTGACGATCATCTGCCTGGTGTTCGCCCTGCTCTTCAAGCTCATCGCGTAGCCGGACGGACCGATGGGGGTCACATTGCCTCTGATGCTGGTCGCGCAAGCGGCCGAAGGCGCGCACAAGGTCGGCTTCGACTCGCCGTTTGAAGTCAACTTCGGGATGTTCTTCTGGACATGGCTCATCTTCATCGGACTCTTTCTGGTCCTGAAGAAGTGGGCCTGGCCACCGATCGTCAGACTGACGGAAGAGCGCGAGAAGAAGATCGCCCAGCAGCTCGCCGAAGCAGAGCGCATGAACGCCGAGGCCCGCCAGGCGCTGGAGGAACACCAGCGCCTGGTGGCGCGGGCCAAGGAAGATGCCCAGGCGCTCATCGCCGAAGCGAAGAGCGTCGCCGAACGCGAGCGCGAGCAGCTTCTGACACGCACGCGTGAGGAACAGGCACAGCTGCTCGATCGCGCGAAGCGGGAGATTCAGGCGGAACGCGATCGGGCCGTGGTGGAGCTCCGGCGCGAGGCGGTCGACCTCTCGCTCGCGGCCGCGTCACGGTTGATCGGCGAGCGGCTCGATTCCAATGCCAATCGTCGACTCGTCACGGAGTATCTCGCGTCGTTGGCGGAGCAGCATTGAGACCGGCCACGATCGCGAAGAACTACGCCGAGGCGCTCTTCGCGGCGGGCGAGCAGAGCGGGGATACCGCGCGTTTCGCGTCGCTGATCGAAGCGGTAGCCGGCGCCATCGAGGCGGATGACCGGATCCGTCTCGTGCTGGAATCGCCGCGCGTGCCGAAGGCGACGAAGTCGGGTCTCCTCAGGCGGGCGCTCGAAGGGAAGGCCCCCGTCGTGTTCGTGCGGTTTCTCGACGCGGTGGTGCGCCGTGGGCGGCAGGGGCTGATTCCGGACATCAGCCGTCAGTACCTGGCGCTGTTGGACGTGAAGCTCAATCGGCTCCATGCGGGTGTCGTTGCGGCGCGGATGCCCGACGCCGCGCTGCAGGGGGAGATCGCGGAGCGGTTGTCCGCGGTCTTCGGCAAGGAAGTCATCCCGCACTTTCGCGAGGATCCCGCATTGATCGGCGGGCTCGTGGTGCGGGTGGGCGACCGGGTGCTCGACGGCTCGGTACGCCGCAAGCTCCTCAGGCTCCGGACGCAGATGCTCGGCGGCTGAGCACCGGCGCATACAACTCAGGGCCCCGCGGAGCTACGTTCCCCGGGGCCCTTTTTCTTGACGGAGGTGACATGGCGGAACGCGTGGGATTCATCGGACTCGGCGCGATCGGGACGCCGATGGCCGTGCACATCGCCGAGACCTTTCCAACGCACGTGTGGAATCGCACGGGGACCAAGACGACGGCGTTCGCCGCGGCACACGGCGCGACGGCGGCGCCGTCGGTGGCCGATCTGGTCGGTGCCGTGGACGTCGTGGTCACGTGCCTGCCCACGTCCAAGGACGTGCGCGAGGTGCTCGAGGCGGGTGGCGCGGCGTGGCGCGAGGGGCAGCTCGTGGTGGACTGCACGAGCGGCGATCCGGGCGGTACGCGCGCCAACGCGGCGTGGCTCGCCGATCGGAGCGTCGGGTTCGTGGACGCGCCCGTCAGCGGCGGAACGAGTGGCGCCGAGAAGGGCACGCTCACGGTCATGCTTGGCGGCGAGGCCGATCACGTGGAACGGGCGCGCACGATCGTGGCCCCCTTCGCGGGGAAGACCGTCCATGTGGGTCCCGTCGGCACCGGGCACGCCCTCAAGGCGGTGAACAACGCGCTCCTCGCCATCAACGTGATCGCCGCGGGCGAGGGGCTCGCCGCCCTGGTGAAGCTCGGCGTGCCCGGCGCGCGGGCGGTCGAGGTGATCAACGCGTCGAGCGGCCGGTCCAACGTGACCGAGAATCTGATCCCCGAGCGCGTGCTGTCCCGCGCGTGGCCACGGACGTTCTCCCTGGCGCTGCTCGACAAGGACATGGGGGTGGCGCTCGCCGTCCTCGAGGACGCGGGCGTGCCGTCGGAGACCTACGCGGCGGTGAAGCGGATGCTCGAAGCGGCCCGCGGGCGGCTCGATGCCGCCGCGGACCACGTCGAGGCGATGCGGGTGATCGAGGAGGACGCCGGCGTCGAGATCCGCTAGAACTGGACCTTCGGCGGCGCGGCGGTCGCCGCCGAATCGGCCTGGAAGTACCCGCGGGATTTCGCCCCGATCGCCTTGGCAGTCAGCACCTGCGGGAAACGGCGGATGTAGGCGTTGTACTGTCGCACGGCGTCGTTGTAGTCGCGGCGTGCGACGGCGATGCGATTCTCCGTACCCTCCAATTGATCCTGGAGCATGCGGAAATTCTGGTCCGCCTTGATCTGCGGATTGCTCTCCGAGAGCGCGATCAGCCGTCCGAGCGCGCCGGTCAGCTGCCGGTTGGCGACGGCCATCGAGTCGAGATCACCGCTCTGGACGGCTCCCGAGAGCTTGGCGCGCGCGCTCGCGAGCGCGTCGAAGATCTCGGTCTCGTGCGCCGCGTACCCCTTCACGGTCGCTACGAGGTTCGGGACGAGATCGGCGCGGCGTTGGAGCTGCACCTGGATGTCGCTCTGAGCGTTCTTGGCCTGCTCGTCCAGCGTCTGAATCGTGTTGTACCCGCAGCCCGAGAGCGTGAGCATCGCGGCCGCGAGCAGAACTGTCATGCGTTTCATGGTGATCGATCTCCCTGGAATCACGCCTGATCCACGTAGGCCACGAAGCGGCCCAGTGCATCCACGTACGTTGCGCCCACCGGATCGTGTGCGGCGAGGGACGCCGGCTTGTCCGCACCGAGCTGCGCGAGCGGCCAGGTAAAGGCGCTCGGATCGAACCCGGCGAGCTTCGCCGTCTCCTGCACGAGCGTCGCGTGCTTCGCCGGGGGCGTTCGGCCCGCGAGACGGAGCGCGGCGCGGAAGAGGACGAAGAAGGTCTTCACCGACTCGCGCAGCAGATCGGCCAGCGCGCGGCCGTCCTCGACGGCGGCGGCGTAGTGCACGTTCAGCTGCAGGAGCTTGCCCCGCGCCTCGCGCTCGAGCTCGCGACGCAGATCCTCGGGGTCGGTCGTGAGGTCGTCGAAGAGGTCGCGTCCCCGCAGCAGCGTGTGCGCCTCACGCATCTCCTCGATCTCGATCGGAAATACGTCGGTCGAGGCACGCCACGAGAGCTCCGACATGATGAGGGGCGGCCGCTCGCCCGCGCGTGCCCAGCGGGCGATGGCCGGGCCGAGCTGATCGAGAGCCGCCGCGGAGGCATCGCGGAGAATCACCGCGATGTCGGGATGCGGGTCGTGGGGATGCTCCTCTCGCACCATCGCGCCGTAAACGAACAGCGCGATGAGGTTGTCTCCCGCCGCCGTTTGGATCTCGCTCGCGAGCGCCGCGATACGTTCCTGAATGTTCCGCTTCGCCATTAGAAGCTCCCCGAGGCGCCGCCGCCTCCGAATCCGCCACCACCCCCGAACCCGCCGAACCCTCCGCCGCCGAACCCTCCGCCGCCGAACCCTC
>Ga0209919_1001527_pt1 | contig 11145 bp, 5 predicted proteins | sample SalPon2A_C_D2_MG_FD_185721 | JGI IMG/M metagenome (GOLD analysis project Ga0209919, IMG submission 185721) | Soil microbial communities from South San Francisco under conditions of wetland restoration - Salt Pond MetaG R2A_C_D2_MG (SPAdes)... | ecosystem: Environmental > Terrestrial > Soil >... | reverse complement strand
TCCAATTATATTTATAAAGGCAAAGCCTTTTTTTCTTTTTAGATTTCTCAGGGCAATTTTTAAATAATTTCTAAACATTTAGTCCTCTTAATTCCTATTCATATTTTAATACTTTGGCAGGATTAGAACTTGCGACCTTTAATGCCTGGTATAACATTGTTAAAAATGCAATAGCCAGAGAAATAATTCCGGCAATCAAAAACATCCAGACATTCAGACTAATTCTGTATGCAAAATCCTGGAGCCAGTTGTTCATTAAATAATAAGTAACAGGCCAGGATATTAAAGTTGAAATTCCAATAATTAATAAAAATTCTTTTGAAAGAAGTACTACTATTCCTCTGGAATTTGCACCAAGCACTTTTCTAATCCCTATTTCCTTTTTTCTTCTTTCGGAGGAATATGCGATCAGCCCAAATAATCCAAGGCAAGCAACAAAAATTGCAAAACCTGAAAATATTCCGAATATATTCATCATTTTTAGATCTGATTGATATAACTGAGCAAAACTTTTATCGAGAAATCTATAGTCAAAAGGGTATTCCGAATCGAACTTTTTCCAGGTATTTTTAATAAATGAGAGTGTTGAGGAAATATCTGCTGCCTTAACTTTAACAGAAGTTGTCTTTGCCCTTGGATTAAAATAAAACACAATGGGACCAATCTTATGATGAAGTGAATTCATATGGAAATCTTTTACAACACCAATAACTTTACCGTTTTCTACTTCACCTTTAATATCAAGCTTTTTGCCTACAGGATCTTTCCAACCAAGCTGGTCAGCGAGAGTCTGGTTAATTACCAGTCCGCTAGTTTTATCAGTCGGATACTTATCAGAGAAATATCTTCCTTCTAATAATTTTAAACCGTAAGTTTTTGCAAAGTTTACATCTGCAACTCTTATTGTGGATGAGCCATATTCAACATTATCCGGTTTGCCTTCAGGAAGAATCTGGAAACTCATCATATCCTGCCCGGGAACAGAATTTGAAACTGTGATGGATTTTATAGATTGATTTTTTAAAAGCTCATTTTTAAAAGCATCAAGCTTATTTGAAAAACTTGTTCCGCCCGTTTCAAGAACTATAACCTGGTCAGGATTAAACCCTAAATTCTTATCCTGTACATATCTCATCTGGCTGAATATTATTATTGTAGATGTTATTAAAAAAGCGGAGATAACAAACTGAACACCAACAAATATTTTCCTGGGAATATTTTTCCCTCTTCCTGATATTTCAACACCTTTAAGAACTCTAATTGAATTAAATCGTGATAATAATATTGCAGGGTATATTCCGGAAAATATACCAACAACTAAAGTGAGCAGAATGGTGAACAAGAATAATTGCTGATAATTGATAATTAATCGAATTCCGGTGAAATTATTAAAAACAGGGAGCAATACTTCGATAAATAAAATTGATAGTAATGTAGCAAGTGTTGTGACCAAAAGTGATTCAAAAAGAAACTGTTTTATTATTTGCAGCTTTTTTGCACCGAATGTTTTTCTCACTCCAACTTCTTTTGCCTTTTTTAAAGCTCGTGCGGAAGTCAGGTTCATAAAATTAAAAGAAGCTATCAGGAGTATGAGAATAGCAGCAAATAATAATATTCTAACATATGAGGCATTCCCCTGTCTCGTGCCCCTGGTGAACAAAAGATCGGATGAACCAAGATAAATATCATTCAGTGGTTGAAGATAAAGCTTATATTGATCTGCTTTTGTCGGCAGATTCTGTTTAATTATTGAAGAAAGTTTATTCTCAAGTTCCTTATAATTTGTATTAGGCTTCAATAGCAGATAAGTATAATCCACCTGCGTAATCCAGTTATTAGCCCAGGAAAGTCTCCATCCTTCATCTCCTCTTACCGTTGTGCTCCAGGACACAAGCATATTATATTTCAAATGTGAGTTATCAGGAGTATTTTCTATAATACCAGTGATCTTAAATGGGATATTGTCTGAATCATAAATAATTTGTCCTAACGGGTCTTCATTTCCAAAGAATAGTTTTGCCACATCTTTGGATAATACAACCGACATTGGATCAACAAGTGCATTTCTTGAATCACCTTCAATCAAATTATAATCAAAAACATTTAAAAAATTAGAATCTGCAAAAACAACATCTGATATTTTAAATTCTTTATTATCTTTCTTAAATAAAATATCTGAAAACCATGGTAAGACACGAACTGATTGTTGAACTTCAGGGAAGTCTTTTACCATTGCAGGACCCATCATTCCGGAGCTGATTGCATGTTTTTCTTCAGTTCCAAGACTAGGCGTGTTTATTTTATCTACCCTGTATATTCTATCTGATTTTTTATTGAAACTATCGTAAGAGTACTGATTCTGTACATAAAGCATAATCAGGATAAAAGATGTTAAGCCGATAATTAAACCGGTAATATTAATTAAAGAATATAGTTTTCCGTTAATTATATTTCTATATGCTATTTTAAAGTAGTTTTTTAACATAATTTAGCCTCCATTTACTCAGATTTCCTATTCATAGTGTATCATTTTAACAGGATTAATATTTGCTGTCTTAATTACCTGAATACTTATAGTGGCAAGAGAAATAAACAACGCTATCAATCCTGCGGCAATAAAATTCCACGGAGATAGTTCAATACGATATGCAAAATTCTCAAGCCAATTTTTCATTACAATCATTATTACAGGAATTGCTAAAATATTTGCAATTATAATTAGTAAAATAAATTCCTTTGTAAGTAGTTGTAAAAGAGAAGCAAAAGGTGCTCCCAAAACTTTCCTTATTCCGATTTCTTTTTTTCTCTTTTCCGTGCTGTAAGCTGACATTCCAAACAGTCCAACTACTGCAATCAGAATAATAAACCCTGATGAATAATTTATTACACTCTGTTTTAGAATCGTGTCTTCATATTGATTTTCAATATCGTCATCCAGGAATGAATACTGGAAAGGAATATTCGGTTCTATTTTATTCCAGCTGTCTTTTAATTTATTAATTCCAGTCTCAATCCTGTTTTTGTTTAATCTTGCAAGGATATAATTAACAGTACTTCCCTTACTCATATACATTATTAATGGCTGAACTTTTTGCTGAAGAGAACCATAATTAAAATTATTAACTACTCCAATAATTTTAGGATTATTCAAACTTCTGTTTTTAAATCCATCAAGCCTACTACCAAGAGGAGCAGTAATCCCGTACTCATCAACCAGAGCCTGGTTTACAATTACAGCATCAGTTGAGTCAGTAGGATAATTAAGATCAAAACCTCGTCCGGCAGATAGTTTGAGTTTCATAAGCTTAAGAAAATTCTCATCAATTCTGTAAACGTATGCCTGTTTTTCTTTCCCTTTGCTGTCTTTAAAACCTACCTGGTCAGATCCTCTTGTAAAAGCATAACTAATTCCGGAAAGTGCACTTACGTCAGCATCATTTCTGAATTCGTTTTTGTAAATATTTAATATTCGTGTGGCATCTACTTTTTGATAATTTCCTCTTATTACAACGACCTGTTCTTTATCGAAACCAAGATTTTTATTTTTCAGGTAATTCATTTGCTGCGCCATTATAATAGTTGCTGAGATAAAAAATATGGCAAGTGAATATTGCAGAACAATTAATGATCTTGTAAGTAAATTAGATCCACCGAACTTTAATTTTTTACTTAAAACCTGTACTGGTTTTAATGTTGATATAAAAAGAGCTGGATAACTACCTGCTATTAAGCCGGCTAAAAAAGTTATACTAAAAATGCCGCCAATAGTTTTCCAATCAGAAAATAAATTTAATGAAAGATCATTTTTAATTATTGAATTAAAAAAAGGCAAAGATAACTCAACAAATATTATCGCAAACACCAAAGCGATTGTGCTGAGGAAAAGTGCTTCTCCCCAGAATTGAATTACAAGGTTTTTCTGCGAAGCTCCAATTACCTTTCTGACAGCAACCTCTGAAGATCTTGATGAGACTCTGCTTATCGATAGATTCATAAAATTTATGCATGCTATCAGCAAAATAATTATTGCAATCCCGATTAAAATATATGAGTATAAAATATCGGAATGCTTTGCTATGCCTGAGTACCTTAATTCTGCGTGATGTACTTCTGAAAGTGGTTGAAAAATTGCCTTTATGGGTTGGAAATCAAATTTCCATTCTCCTCTGGCACGCTGGGCAGCAAATCTATCACCCATATGTTTTTCCCAGAATCCTATCATTTTTGATTCCAGGTTTTTTACATCTGCATTTTTCTTTAATAATACCCAGGTTGGGGAATTCCAGCTATTATATTTGTGCTCCCTTTCACGATACCATTCAAATGATCTTAAAAGACCATAAGGAACTAAAAACTTAAAATCCAGAGAAGAATTAGATGGTATTTTTTCAAGGACACCTGTTACATTAAGTGCTATATATTTATCGCCAAGAAGAACAGCAATAGTTTTTCCTACCGGGTTTTCTTTACCAAAATATTTTTCAGATTCATCATTTGTAAGGACAATTGAATATGGATCATCTAATGCTTTTTCAGCACTCCCATATTTAAAATTATAAGTAAAAGTTTTAAAGAAAGCTCTGTCAGCCATCAATATGTCATTTTCATCAACAATCTTTTTACTTTTTACAAAAGTAGTTATTGTGTTGAATCTTATTGCCTCTTCAATTTCCGGCATTTCAGCTTTAAGATCAGGACCAAAAGGAATTGGGAAATATGAATCAAAGCCTTTTGAAGAACCATCTCTATCATATCTTTGGCTAATAACCCGGTAAATTCTATCTCCTTTTTTGTTGAAATCATCATAGCTAAAATCGTTTTTAATATAAAGATAAATCAATATCGTTATACCAATTCCGAGAGCTAAACCAAGTATGTTAATAAAAGAATATAATTTATATTTGAAAAGATTTCTAAAAGCAATTTTAAAATAGTTGTTCAGCATAAATATCCTAATGTTTAATTATTCATATCTCAAAGCTTCAACAGGGTTTGATGTTGCGGCTTTATATAACTGAGACCCAATTGTCGTTATTGCAATCAAGAGAACAATTAAAATTGAAAGCAAAAATGGTATTACACCAAATCCAACGTAATAGGCAAAAATGCTCGAAATGAAAAGTACAGCAAGATAATATCCAGCAATAACCGCTATTATGCTAGAAATAATAAACACAATAAGATATTCCTTTGAAACTAATCTCCCTATTTCCCAGATTGTCGCTCCCAAGACTTTTCTTATTCCTATTTCTTTGGTTCTTTTTGCAATACTCAGAGAAATTAAGGCAAACATACCCATTGCTGAGATTATCAGTGCCAGTAAAGCAACGTAAAACATAACTGTACTTATACTCTGAGAAATAGCAGCGGCTTCATCAAGCATCAAACTCTGATAAACTGCTTCAAAAGGCAAATTAGGAAATAATACTTTCCATTCTCTGTTTATATAGCTGTAAGCATTTTTTGAATTACCGGCTGCATATTTTACTACCATATTTGGATTATTGTCTATTCTGGAAAATGTTAAAGCCATTGGTTTGATTTTACGCCAAACGCCATTGGTATTAAAATCCTTTACGACACCTATAATGTGATAATCTTTTTCTATATCTCCGTCTTTCATTTTTATTGTTTTATTGTCTATTGATGTCCAGCCATATTTATCAAGAAAACTTTCATTTACAATAATTGAATTATCGTAATCAGTTTCGATATCTTTGCTAAATTGTCTTCCTCTAATAATTTTAAGTCCCATTGATTGGATATACCTTTCGCCCACTGGTAAATAATCCAACTGAGTTTTTGCACCTTCTACATTTGCATCTTGAATTCTGTAACCAAACCCAACAATACTTTTTGTACTGGAAATATCATTTATAAGAGGACTCCCCTCAATTTTGGATTTGAGCAATTCATAATCATTTTTGCTTTGAACTGTGACAATAAGAATGTCTTTAGTTTCAAATCCCATATCGAATGTTTTTATATAGTTAGCATTTTTGAAGAAAATAAGTCCCATAATTATTGTAGTAATGGAAAGTGAAAATTGGAAAACTAATAATATCCTAATTAGCGGATTACTTCCTTTTAGTTTTTGTTTGTTCCTGAAAATATTAATTGATTCAAACCTGCTGATATAAATAGCCGGATAAATTCCCGAAGTGATCACTATAAATATTAGTAGCGCAGCAAGGAAAAATATTACGTTCCAATCACTAAGGAAGTTATCCGGAAATGATAGTTGCGGCCATAAGCTCGCATAAGCTGGAACAAATAATTCAGCAAGCATAATCCCGGTTGCAATAGCAATAAGACAAAGTAAAAGATTTTCACCAAGAAATTGGAAAATAAGTTGGATTTTTTTTACTCCTAGTACTTTTCTGACTGCTATTTCATTTAACCTTTTTCCTGAGAAAGCAATTGAAGTGTTCAGAAAGTTGAAACAGGCAAGCAAAAGGATAAGTAACGAAATTACAGATGGACCGACAATAGCTGCAGGATGAAGATTAGGCATTAAAATATTCGATCGCAGATTACGGGAATCAAAAGCAACTTTACTAAGTGGCTCAAGATAAAAACCTGCCAATTCCCAATCTTTGTTAACATTATTAGCTATATTTTTATATTGTTGTATCTGATTTTCTATTCCTGAAATCGGAAAGCCATCCTTTACCATAACAAATGTTGTTTGAGACCAGTTCTTCCATTCTGCTGGATCACTTCCTGTCATATCTTTATAGCGGCTTAATGGAAGTAAAATGCTGACGTAAAGACTTGAGTTTAAAGGAGGATCTTTCATAACACCGCTTATTAAAAAGTCGGTTCTTTTATTGTCAACAGTCACTGACATTTGCTTACCAACAGGATTTATATCACCAAAATATTTTGCAGCAATCCTCGAGGTGATTACAATTCCATCCTTATTCAGAAGATTATTTTTATCACCATACTTTAAAGGAAAAGTAAACATATTGAAGAAATCTTTATCTACGTAATGAAAAACCTCATTAAAAACCTTTTCGTCATTGCGGAATATTCCTGTTCCTCTTCTGATCCTTGTAAAGTCTTCAATCCCGGCAATATTTTCTTTTAAAGCTGGAGCCATTGGCATTGGTGTCGTTGCCCAATCTTCACGCTGATTATCTACGATCTTGTAGCTGTTTAATCGATAGATATTTTCTTTATTGACGTGATATGAATCAAAACTCTGACTGAATTGATAATTAAGGTATGCGACAATTCCACAGGCTATTGCTACGCTTAAACCAATTATATTAATTACAGCATATAGTTTGTTCTTAAGTAAAACACGGAAAGCCGTTTTTATATAATTTTTTAACATAACATTTCCTCTTTATGTTATTTACTCATACCTTAGAGCTTTTACCGGGTTAGAATTTGCAACTTTTAGTGCCTGGTAAAACATTGTTAAAAATGCAATAATAAGTGACAGTACCGAGGTAAGAATGAAAACAGAAAAACCGATGTTTATTCTATAAGCAAAATCCTCAAGCCATTTATTCATAAAATAATACGCAACAGGCCAGGAAATAATATTTGCAAATACTACAAGTATGAGAAAATCTTTGGATAAAAGTTTTAATAGTGAAGGGATAGTTGCTCCGAGTACTTTTCTTATTCCTACTTCTTTAGTCCTGTTAACTGTAAGGAATGAAACTAACCCGAATAATCCAAGGCATGCAAGCAAAACAGCGAGTCCGCTGAAAACATATAAAAACGTAAGAATCTTTGCATCATCGCTGTAAAATTTTTGAATTGTGTCATCAAGGTATTCATAATCAAAAATATTTTCCGGGAAAATTGATTTCCAGGTGTTTTTAACAAAACTAAGCTCTCTATTCTTGGAACCCGGACCAAGCTTAATTGCAGCCTGGTTATAAATCTTTCTACCTGAAGTCATTACAAGAGGTTCAATTTTATCGTGAAGACTTGTTGTATTAAAATCTTTTACTACCCCAACAATTTTACCTTCAACGCTCCAAATTTTGAGTGTTATTCCGAGTACTTTGTCATAATTATCACCGTAGCCAACCTGTTTAACAAATTCCTGGTTTACAATAAATTGTTTTTCAGAAGATTTCTCTCTTATATTTTCTCCTGAGATCAAATTTAGACCATACGTATCAATAAAATCTGAATCAATAAATTTTATCATCAGGTCTATTTTTTTTATTTCTTCTGGTAACCTTATTTCACATGTACCTGTCCATTTATTATTTGATGCAGTGCCGGTACTTGAATAGCTTACATCTCTGACAATTGAATTACTTAATAGCTGATTTTTTAATGTTGCAATTTTTAATGAATCTCTTGTAGGAACTGAAACCTCTAATACAGAATTTTTATCAAATCCCATATCAGCATTCTTTAGAAATTCCATCTGTGAAAGGACAATTAATGTGGCAATTATCAAAGCCTGGGAGATTCCAAACTGTAGCACAACGAGTACCTTTCTGAGTGAAAATGCTGACTTTTTTGTTCCAAAATTAATGCTGCTTTTTATCGCTTTTATGGGGTCTGATTTTGACATAAATAATGCCGGGTAACCGCCTCCAAAAAACACTATAAAAAGAAGAGTAACTAAAGCAATAACAATGAATTCTACCGGGCTAATTAAACTTGTATTTAATGTAAAACCAGTTACTGTTTCAATTTTTGGCACCAGTAGTTCCAGGTAAATAATTGCCACTGCAAAACCCAGAACTGCAATTACTATTGTTTCCATAAGAAACCTGATGAATATTTGTCCCCTTGTGCCTCCAAGTACTTTTCTTATCCCGATTTCAATTGAATTTTTCGATAGAAGCGCTGTATTTAGATTAATATAATTTATACAGCTAATCAGAAGTACGAGAAAGCCGATTATTCCAAGTGCATATAGTTTTTTGGTTACAATTGTAGAATGTGAAATGCTATAATACCTGTCATCAAAATGAACTTCAGATAAAGGCTGAAGTAATACATTATAAATTTCACCGTCTTCATTCATTCTTTTCTGAGTTTCCAGGTTAACTTTTTTAACCAGTTCCGCTACATTTGTACCGGGAGCAACAGTAACTATACACTGAATACTTGCAGGTAAACTTGTCCAATTGTCATTCCACCTCTTCGGAGTAAAATGATCGTATGATAAAATCATTTGTAATGGATACTCTGTGTTTGGAGCAGGATCTTTAACAAGTCCTGTAACTTCAACCGTATACTTATTATTTAACAGTAAAGTTTTTCCAACAGGATTTTCCTCTCCAAAATATTTCCTTGCTAAAGTTTCTGATAAGACAACAGAATTATTTTTAGAAAAAGAAGTCTTGGGACCGCCACTAATCCATTCATATTTAAATATTTTAAAGAAATCGTCACCGACATAAGCTACGTGATCTTCTTCCCTGTACTTGTCAATAGACCCGGAATTATTTTTTACAGTTACTTCCATGTCGCCGAAGTTTGCATCAATTATTGCGCTGTATTTGAAATCAGGAAATGTTTCTTTTAAAAAAGCAGGCAAAGGATATGACATTGCAGGTGTATATTCTATTTTACCGAATTCTTCTGTTTTCAGAACAACTCTGTAGGTGTTATCATATTCAGGTTGCTGTTTATCAAAGCTGAATTCATAAGAAAGGATCATGAATATAAGTACCGTGGAAAAAATCCCTATAGATAAGCCGGCAACATTTATAGATGTGTAAAACTTTCTTCTTCTAAGGTTCCTGAAAACCGATAAGAAATAATTTTTAAACATTGCCCGCCCTTTTTTCTAATAATTACAGTTTGGTAAGATCAAATACTATGCCTGACTGTACATTAAAAACAGACTGAAAATGTGTTAAAAAATGTTAAAATGGACTGATTTTAACAGAAATGAACTGTGAATTGTCCGCCTGCAAACACCTAGTGTTCGTTAGCGGACGATAGAGAATTTAGTTATTTTTACTTGTCTAAGGAGAGTCCCGAGAAAAGGTTTAACCCTATTTGGAATAACTAACCATCGATTAGAAAAAAGTTATACAACAGTAAAGGTCAAACAATATTTTTTATAACATAAATAATTTAATATTGATTTCCAGAATTTTCAGTAAGAAGTTTTCTCTGCTTTAAATGTTCCTTCATTTCTAACCATAATTGTAGTACCTGTATCTAACAAACGATCACCGGAAAAACTTCCTTTACTGAATTCCCCTTTTAGCATAAAATGAGCAATGGAATTAGGTGTGAGTGTAATCGTAATTTCATTATTGTCCATAATACCGGATATTTCTCCTTTCCCATTTTCGAAACCATTCCCATTAAGATCTCTGGATCCGCTAATTATTGTATCTTTAACAGCTATGGTAATTGTACCATAAGATAGTAAATTACCTTCAGCATCATACCCGGAATATTGATATGTACCTGCAATAGGCTCAGGGTTAGAAGATAACTGTGGACTATTGTCAGGCCCCGAAGGATTGTTCTTATTTGAATCTGAACAGCTAATTAGAATAAACGGTAATATAATTACGAGAATAAAAAATTGCTTTTTCATAGTTTACCCTAATTAAGTTACTAAATAGTTATTTAATGTTAGAATAAATAATATGAATCCAAAATTCAACATAATTTTTTCTTATAATTATAGGATAAATACTCTTAAATAGACATATTATTTCACATAACTGACAGTTATTCCGTAATCCTCCTGGTTCGTTGGAGGATCATCATTCCAATCCCTGTAGGAATGTGAACCGTCAGTTTCGTAATAAAGCGCATAACTCCCTTTTGGTAAAGTTATTACCTCATTAATTTTTCTGTTCTTTCTTGCACCACCAGCATGTTCTGTTCTTCTGTACGACATATCCCAGACAATTCTTCCTGTTTCATTATTTTTAATAAATCCAAAATCGGCTAAACTATTACCTGTGCTTTCGCCTAAAGCATAAACTCTGACCCTTGTATCTTTATTCAGTTGAAAATTCTTCTTAAGATGTTCATTGTCTCTAACCCTTACAATCTGCGCGATTACATTTTTACTTTTATAATTGTCTCCGGAAAACAATTCAGTTGAAGATTTACTTTTATTATCATCTGTCCAGATTGTAATTCCCCATCGTTCCGGATCATAAGGACTGGCAGCATTCCAGTCGT
>Ga0209919_1001525_pt1 | contig 11146 bp, 13 predicted proteins | sample SalPon2A_C_D2_MG_FD_185721 | JGI IMG/M metagenome (GOLD analysis project Ga0209919, IMG submission 185721) | Soil microbial communities from South San Francisco under conditions of wetland restoration - Salt Pond MetaG R2A_C_D2_MG (SPAdes)... | ecosystem: Environmental > Terrestrial > Soil >... | reverse complement strand
CGGGTCGCCGCCGTAGTGCTTGATGATGTCCATGGTCGCCATCGCCAGACCGGCGCCGTTGACCATGCAGCCGATGTTGCCGTCCAGAGCGATATAGGAAAGGTCGTATTGGGAGGCCTCGATCTCCATCGGGTCCTCCTCGTCGTAGTCGCGCAGGTCGCGGATGCGGATATGCCGGAACAGGGCGTTGTCGTCGAAGTTGATCTTGGCGTCGAGGCAGAGCAGTTTGCCCTCCTGGGTCTGCACCAGCGGATTGATCTCCAGCAGCGAGCAGTCGGCTTCGACGAAGGTCTTGTAGAGGTCCATCAGCAAGGGGACCGCCTGCTTGACCTGGGCGATCTCGAAGCCGAGCTTGAAGGCGACCTTGCGCGCCTGGAAAGCGGTCAGACCGACCACCGGATCGATCGCTTCGAAGAAGAGTTTTTCCGGGGTCTCGGCGGCGACCTCTTCGATATCCATCCCCCCTTCGGCCGAGGCCATCAGGGTGACCTTGTCGGTGGCCCGGTCGACCAGGAAGGAGACGTAGAACTCGTCGGCGATGTTGCAACCCTTTTCAATCAGCACCCGTTTGACGACCTTCCCTTCCGGGCCGGTCTGGTGGGTCACCAGGGTCATACCGAACATCGCCCGGGCGAACAGCTTCGCCTCATCGGCACTCTTGGCGATCTTGACCCCGCCCCCCTTGCCGCGGCCGCCGGCATGAATCTGCGCCTTCACCGCATAGGGGCCATCCCCTAAGCGCCTGGCCCAGTCGCGTGCCGAGTTGCTATTGTAGATCACGTGCCCTTCCGGAACCGGAACCCCGAAATTGCGCAAAATTGCTTTTGCCTGATACTCGTGAATGTTCATTGCATCCCCACGGTCGAATGAGACTTATGATGAATCGAACTCTACCGGACCACCCGGCAGTTCGTTCGCTGCAAAAAAGTTGAACCTTTCCTGGCAAACCTACGCAAGGCTGGTGCCAAAGTGAAGATCCTCGGCATTTCAAAGACTTGACTGTTGGCGGCCCCTAGCAAATACGTTGAGGTCGGTTGTCCAGTCGCCAGTTTCGGCGGAAAACAACCAATTGGTAAATTGGTCTAACCAAACAAGGGCCGATTTTGAACCGGAAGATATTCACTGTCAATTAAAATAAATTTTATTCATAATTAACTTTATGTTCATGGCACACAAAAAGCCCGCCCGAATCCTGGCAATTCAGCGAGTTTAGCAGGATTCTTCGAGCGGGCCAGCGCGTGCCAGTCGGTCTTGATATACAGCAGGGGCTCTTGGCCACAACTTGCCGCGAGGTCAGCTACTTGGTTTTTTCCCAGTCGGCGAGAAATTTCTCAATGCCGACATCGGTCAACGGATGCTTGGCCAACTGTTGCATGACCGAAAACGGGATGGTGGCGATATCTGCACCGATCAGCGCCGCGTTGAGGACATGCAGCGGGCTGCGCACCGAGGCGACGATAATTTCGGTGGCATAGCCGTAATTGTCGAAAATCGTCCGTATCTGGTCGACCCCTTCCATTCCATCGTGACCGATATCGTCAAGTCGGCCGACAAACGGCGACACATAACTTGCTCCGGCTTTGGCAGCCAGCAGCGCTTGCAGCGGTGAAAAAGCCAGAGTGACGTTGGTCTTGATCCCTTCTTCGCTGAACACCCGGGTCGCCTTGAGCCCCGCTTCGGTCATCGGAACCTTGATGACAATATTGTTATGAATTTTGGCCAGGTCACGCCCCTCGGTGAGCATCCCTTCAGTATCCAGGGCAATGACTTCGGCCGAGATCGGTCCATCAACGATGGCACATATTTCGGTTAGGACCTCACGGAAATCGCGGCCGCTTTTGGCGATCAGTGACGGGTTGGTGGTCACACCATCAACCAGACCCAAATCGGCGGCAGCACGAATCTCGGCCACTTCGGCAGTATCGATAAAAAACTTCATGACAGGCTCCTTGGTTAATTTGTTTGGAATGCTTAAATCAGCGGGAATATTTATCGCGACACTCTTTACTGCAGAAATAGCGGGTTTCACCCTTGACCTGGCCGGGCAGAGCGTCACTGCGCGGCAGGTAGGTGCCACACTGAGGATCCTTGACCATTTCCTCGCCACACGAGGTTTTTTCTCTAGGCACAGGTGGTTTGCGACCGGTTACCTGGCGGACAAGCATGACAAAAACCGAGTAAACGACACAACCGAGAATGACCAGTAACAAAAGACGAATCATAACAATCACCAAGTCCCTAAACAGGTAACGCTTGAAGCAGTGTCGCACTCTTGAGCCAGGCGGGCAACCGTGACCCCAAGCACCGGATGCACCAGATCCGGAGCCAGTTCGTTGAGCGGACAAAGGACAAAGGGGCGTTCGTGCATGCGCGGATGGGGCAGGATCAGCCCGGCACTTCTGCGCTGCAGATTGTCGATCAGCAGCAGGTCGATATCGAGCGTCCGCGAGCCCCAATGCTCCTGGCGGACCCGACCCAGTTGTTGTTCGATCTCCAAACAGGAGTTGAGCAGCGACTCGGGCGTCAGGTCAGTCCGGACTGCAACCACGGCATTCAGATAGTCGGGTTGGCCTGCCGGTCCCCCCATGGCAGCACTTTGATAGAGCCTGGAACTGGCAAGTATTTCCACGCCAGGCCAGGCAGCCAGCCGCTGCCTGGCCTGCAGTAAAAAATCCAGCCGGTCACCCAGGTTGGAACCAAAGCCAAGATATGCTGTTAAGCTCGCTGTCATGGTCAGGTTGCGATTTAACCACACCCGCAGGAACAGCGTCAACCGTTGTCAAGTGGCCAGCAACATGTTACAACCCAGAGACGACGGAGCCCGCATGAACCTGACTATAACCCTCGCAGTCGCCGATCTTGAACGAACCGAGGATTTTTATCGTAAGCTGTTACAGCAACCGATTGAGCGATTGTCGCCTGGCAATGGCCTTCCGGATCTGCTGTTGCTGATGTTCGACGGGAGTGATGTTCTGTTTCGCCAGGACCAGAATCTGGCGGCCGCCAACCCGGCCCTGTTCCATAACCTGAACCGGCACCCAAAAGGGGTCGGAGTTGTTCTGGAGTTGACGTATGCTGACCTCGGCCCGATCAATCAAAGGCTGAACCGTCAGAAGCGGCACCTGCTCTATGAACTCCAGGATGATGAGCACCGGCGCCGGGAGCTCTGGCTGCACGACCCGGACGGCTACCTGCTGATTCTGAACCAGGAGCCAGGCTCGGCTGAATGAAAGGATGACATCGCTTGAGCGAAACCGTGCTTGAACTTGTCCCGCGCAACCGTGAGGTACTGGAAAGAGACCTGCAACTGATTCGCGCGTCTTTTCCCGGGATCACCACCATCAACGTTCCCGACCTGCTGCAATTCGAGCTGCGCAGCTGGGATGCCTGTGCCATCGTCCAGCAGTACGTACCACGCAGCATCCCTCACCTGCGAGCGATCGACTTCGATTTGAAAGCCGACTGGCCCTGTTTGGAGACAATCCGCACCGCCGGCTGCCCGGCGTTGCTGGCGATCAGCGGTGACCCGCCGCAGGACATGCTGCATCGTACCTTCCGCACTCCGGTCACTGACTTTATCAGCCGCCTGAAACGGGATTTGCCCGGGGTCAAGATTTTCGCCGGGCTAGACCCTTACCGTAGCGGCATCAAGGAGGAACTCGACTACGTGCGCGCCAAGTTGCAGGCCGGTGCAGACGGGCTGTTCACCCAGCCGTTTTTCGATCTGCGCTTCATGGAGATCTGGGCTGACCTGCTCGAAGGGATCGAAGTTTACTGGGGGATCGCCCCGGTGCTGACCGAAAAGAGCCAGGCCTACTGGGAGAACAAAAATAACGCCTACTTCCCGGCCGGCTTTGCCCCGACCCTGGAATGGAACCGCGAATTCGCCCGCCAGGCCCTGCGGTTTGCCGCTGAGCGCAACGCCAGCAGCTACATCATGCCGATTCGGGCCGATATCCGTAAATATCTCGAGGGAATCCTTTAACCACTGTGGAGCCGACGATGATGATGAAATACATATGCACTAATTGCGGGTACATCTATGATCCGGAGGTGGGTGACCCGCTGGGAGATATCCCAGCCGGGACCGAATTCGAGCAGCTGCCGGAGGGCTGGTGCTGTCCTCTCTGTTATCTTGGTAAAGATGTCTTTGACCCACTGGACTGACCGACGAAAGCCGGAACAACGTTCCGAACAGATCTTCCAGTCGTTCCAGCGCTTCCGCACTAAGCAAGACGTCCCCGGCCTCGATCTGGCGACCGTTCAATGGATTATCGAATGGCACGACGCCCAGATCTGGTCAAAAGGAGCAGAAGGCGGGGGGCACGATCTCTTTCACCCGGGCTGAAGCATTTACGCAAGAACAGAGAAGCCGGAAAGGAGACCCGTTCCGGCTTCTTGATTGAAGGTTCAGTCCGCCAACGCTCGGCAGCTACCCCTTGGCTGATTCCTCGCCAATTTTCTGCACTGGCAACCAACGGTCATCCTGCAAAATTTCAACATCATCGACCTTCAGATTAGCATCGTAAATAACCCGGGTCTTCATTTCCGCCCCCTGACCGGCTGCTCCCTCCAGCGGACTGGTAATCACCTCCGAAAGACCCAGGGTAAAGACGGCAGCCGTTCCGTAAAGCACCGCCTTGCCAGCCTTTACTCCGCCATGTTGTCCCTGCATGAATTTGAATATATCGTACTTGCGACCGTCGGCACCCGTTTCTGTGACAACCGGCTGGCCAAATTCAGCCAACACCAGGTAACGTTCCGTCCCCTTGTTCAATACCGAAAGGTCCTTACTCTCCGGTCCCGAGGTCGCCTGAACTACCGAGCAACCAGTCAGCGCCACCAGACAAACGACGACCCAAAAATTACGCAACATTGTTTCAATCCTCCCCAAATTATAATGTGTAAGATGCACAGGCTGCTTGTCCATGACTTGCAGGCAACCTGCCAAGCACCCTAAAGTGCAGGTTCCGGACCAGACCTAGATAAAAGCTTAAGCTCTTGAAATCATTTAATTTTCAAATGTGACTCAGGCAGCGCGCACTGCCAGTGCTCTGCAAATGACAAAAAAGGTCGCAGCATCGCGACCTTTTTTGTCAAACCGGGCATCACAGTTTTGACAGTCAGTGACCCTGCACTCCGGCAACCATCAGCTTCGACATGACCCGGGCGAAGGCGACCGGATCACGCGGATGGTCACCCTCGAGCAACAGCGCCTGGTCATAGAGCAGGTCGACATACTCCTTGAGTTGTGCATCGGCCGGGTCGGCGGCAAACTGCTGCTTCATCTGGCCGATCAGCGGGTGACCGGGATTCACCTCGAGAATCCGCTGTCCGGTCGGCACGTCCTGCCCCATCGCCTGAAACATTTTGACCATCTGTGGATCGAGATCGTGCTCGCCGGTCACCAGGCAGACCGCCGAATCCTTGAGCCGTCCCGAGATCCGCACCTCGCTGACCAGCTCCTTGAGCTGGTCCTGCATCATCTCGAGCAGACCGCCATATTCTTTCTTTTTCTCTTCCTTGGCTTCCTGGTTTTCTTCGCCCAGATCGAGATCCCCCTTGATGGCCGACTGGAAGGTCTTGTCCTGAAAAGCCCGCAGTTGGGTGATAATGATGTCATCGAACTCGTCAGTCATGATCAGGACTTCGATCTCCTTCTCCTTGAAGACCTCAAGGTAGGGGGAGGCTTCCGCCGCGGCCCGGTCGGGGCCGGTGACATAGTAGATCTCCTTCTGATCTTCCTGCATCCGCTCGACGTACTCGGCCAGCGAAATCTTCTGACCAGCTTCCGTCTTGGTCGATTCAAAGAGCAGCAGCTCGGCGATGGCGTCCTTGCGCTCAAAGTCGTGATGGATCCCTTCCTTGAGGATCCGGCCGAATTCGCCGTAAAACTTGCTGTAGGCCTCGCTGTCGTCCTTTTTCATCTCGGCCAGCAGGTCAAGCACCCGCTTGGTGATGTTCTTCTTCATCACCGTGATCATCCGGTTGTTCTGCAACAGCTCGCGGCTGACATTGAGCGGCAAATCAGCCGATTCGACCACGCCACGGATAAAACGCAGATAGGGGGGCAACAGTTCCTCGCAGTGATCCATGATCTGGACCCGACGCACGTAGAGCTGCGGCCCGACCTTGTATTCCTTGTAGAAGATGTCGAAGGGGCGCTGGGAGGGGAGATAGAGCAGCACCGAAAACTCGGTGGTCCCTTCGGCACGATAATGAATCACCTTGGCCGGATCGCTGAAATCGTGGGAGATATGCTTGTAGAATTCGTTGTATTCCTCTTCGCTGATCTCAGTCTTGTCCTTGAGCCAGATCGCCTTGCGCGAGTTGAGGGTCGCAAGCTCTGTCTCCTCGATGGTCTTGTCCTCGTCGATCGGGTCAGGCTTGTTGCGGGTCACCTCCATAACCACCGGATACTCGATAAAGTCGGAGTACTGCTTGACCACCTTGCGCAGCTCATGCTCCTGCAGATACTGCTTTTCATCGTCCTTGAGATGGAGAATGACATCGGTGCCGCGAGTCGCCTTTTCCGTCGTATCGAGGGTATAACTGCCATCGGCCTCGGACTGCCAGATGATCCCCTGGTCGGCAGGGGCACCCGCCCGGCGGCTGACGACCGTGACCTTGTCGGCGACCATAAACGCCGAATAAAAGCCGACGCCGAACTGACCGATCAGCTCCGGGTTGTCCTTGACCTGCTGGCTTTCGAGCAGCTTGAGAAACTCCTTGGTGCCGGAGTGGGCGATGGTGCCGAGCGCTTCCGCCGCCTCATCGCGGGTCAGGCCGATGCCGTTATCACGCACGGTCAAGGTGCCGGCCTCGGCATCCGGGATCAGTTGGATCTGCCAGTCGCCGTCCCCCTCGGTGATCGCAGCGTCGGTCAGCGACTGGTAGCGGACCTTGTCGATGGCGTCGGAGCCATTGGAGATAAGCTCACGCAGGAAGATCTCCTTGTGGGAATAAAGGGAATGAATCACCAGGTCGAGGATCTTGTTGACTTCGGCCTTGAATTTACGTTTGCTGACTGCCATGGATATGCAACCTCCTGTCAGAATGAATGGGATTTCTCGAAGAGGCAACATAAGCACCTGGGTCAACATTGTCAAGGTGCGCTCAGCAGCATGTGACCGGGCAAACAAAAAAAGGGCGCTTCAACAGCGGAAGCAGCCCTTTATCCCGCGACCGGATTGGCAGCGGAAGCCGGCACGATCACAGACGATTGCCCGACGTTGATGGCCCATCAATGCAGCTTCGCCAACACCTCCCTGACCTCCTGCTCAAGGCCCGGGTCCGGAGTAACAACGATCTCCCGGTCAGCAATGGTCGTCCGGTAGTGATCGGTCTCATGATGCCGGACATAAACATCGCGCAACTCATCCGAAACCTTGGCGACCTCGGCACCGCTCACCCCATGCTCGTCCATCAGGGTTTTGAAACTCTTGACCTCTCCCCCTTCGATCCAGGCGATGCCGAACTTCTTCGGCGGCTTACCGATGAAGACGTAGGCGCCATGATCGGTCGGCACCACCTCCATCGGGTCATGAACATCCCGGGCAAGCTGCTCAAGATTGGAGCTTATCGCGGCGAGCTGCCCTGCTGCTGCACTGTCACCTGCCAGGTCGGGGTACTGCTGGTCCGGTCCGAACATCTTGCTGAAAAATCCCATGGCTATTCCTCCTTTCGTCGGGATTAGGTTTCTAACACCATAACCGATTCTCCGGACAGTGCAAGCCAACATCTTGATTCATAACGGTTTTCATGAAAACTTTCCATCTGGCACATGCGCCATATATATAAAAATGTTCTACATTTAAGGGGTTGTCACAGCTCATCAGAAGGAGTATCGTCGCCTCGTTTGGTAATTTTTATCAGGAGGCGCAGCATGAAAAAGATTGCTTGTATCAACGGGCCGAATTTCAACCTGATGGGGCGTTGTCAGCCGGAAATCTACGGTACCGAGACGATGGAAAGCATCAAGAACACCCTGGTCGCCGCTGCTGCCAAAGCCGGTGCCGAGCTCGATTTTTTCCAGTCTAACCACCAGGGCGAAATGATCGACCGGGTTCACCAGGCCCTTGACGACGGGACCGATGGGATCATCATCAACCCCTGTGCCCTGCGTCACACCAGTGTGGCCTTGCGCGACGCGATTCTGGCCGTCGCCAAGCCGACCATCGAAGTTCACGTCACCCGTGTCGGCTCCACCGAATTTCGCCATGATTCGCTGTTCTCGCCGATCGTCCTCAAACAGGTTTGCGGACACGGCTCAAAAGCCTATCTCGCAGCGCTGGAGGGTCTGCTGGAAGCGGAGTAATACGCTCTCCATCAAATCGAGTCCCTGCTTCAAACCCAAAGAGCCAGCGCCTCTTCTCAATAGAAGGTGCGCTCTCCATCTCTGAGCGTCACGAGCAATTTTTATCGACTCCAGCAATCTCAAACGGTATCATCCACTGGGGAAAAGTTTGCATCCACGATTTCGAATGGGGTGAACAAATGACAGTTCGCTGCATTGCGACATTGCTGTTTTTGTTGGTGGCATCGCCGGCCCTGGCCGACGTCGGGCCGACTATTGAGCCTGCACAAACTCCGCTAGAGACGGTTTCGCCAGAGGAGCAACCGACAGAGGTTGTCAGGGCCGACCCGACCATAAACGACCGCATCGACTCGCTGGTTGGGTGGCTGGGGGCCGGGCTCAGCATGCACAAGGAGAACTACCTGCTCTTTCCGACCTGGAGCGATCGGGCCGACGCCAGCGACGACATGGAAGTCAAACTGCAGCTAAGCCTCAAACAGCAGATTCTTGACAGCCGTTTTTACGTTGCCTACACGCAAAAATCCTTCTGGCGAATCCTGGACCAGTCCGACTCGCGGCCGTTTCGCGAGACCAATCACAATCCGGAAATTTTCTTCCGCTACGTTGCGCCACCGGAAAAAGCCGGTAAATTCAGTGCCTGGGGAGCGGACATCGGCGCCGAACACGAATCCAATGGCGCCCGGGAACCGATCTCGCGCAGCTGGAATCGACTCTACGTTACCCCCTTCGTAGCATGGGGAAACCTGCGTGCCGACCTCAAAATCTGGCAGCGTCTTTCCGAAGAGGTCAAAGACGATCCACTGGATCCCACCGGCGATGAAAACCCCAATATCGAGGACTATCTCGGCAACGGCGAATTGCGCCTGACCTATCTGTTCAAAAACCGCCACATGAGCGGCAGTCTGGCCTCGCTGCGAACCCGCTGGTGCTTTGAAACCGAACGGGGCGCCCTGCAAATCGATCTCAGCCGCCCGACCAGAAGCAAACACGTCTATGTTTTTGCCCACCTGTTCACCGGTTACGGCGAAAGCCTGATCGACTACGACCGCTCGGTGACCCGCTATGGAGTCGGAGTGATGTTCAAACGCTAAATGAACACAAACAAAATGCGGAAATCTGCTAAACTGACCTGAGAACTCATTACCACTAACCAGATCGGAGGCACCATGAATAAACTGCTCGTAATCGCAATCAGTATCCTGTTGTTGACCCCGGCCCTCGGTTTCAGCATGACCGGCGAGGAGGTCTACCAGAAAAGCTGCGCCATGTGCCACAACAGCGGCGTCGCCGGAGCCCCCAAGCTGGGCGACAAGGAGGCCTGGGCGCCACGTATCGCCAAGGGGCAAGAGTCCCTGTACAGCGTGGCCATCAAGGGCGAGGGCGCTATGCCCGCCAAGGGGGGCAACGCCGCCCTGAGTGATGACGAAGTCAAGGCCGCGGTCGATCACATGGTCGAGGAGAGCAAGTAAGCCAACCAACCGTCCCACAAGCACAGCAACGGCGTCGGATTCAACCGGCGCCGTTGCTGTTGGAAACACACCTCTGAACTGAATTCAATCAAGGTAGCGCGCTACTGCTCTGAACGGCATAAAACTTACCGTCGCAGTTGCGCAGATCAAGATGCGATCTTATCCCCCTTCAGGTCCTTGGCGAAGAGGGCGGCCCCCTGTCGCATGGCGCAGAAATCGCCGCACATGGTACAGGTCTTACTATCGGCCGGGGTCCGGTCTCGCCGCACCTCCCGGGCTTGCTCCGGGAACATCAAAAGACTCATATGGTCGTCCCAGCGCATGTCGCGGCGGCTTAATGCCACCCGTTTCTCCTGCTCGCGCCGTTCCGGGTTCCTGGCCAGGTCGCCGATCCGGGCGGCCAGCCGGGTGGCCCGCACCCCTTCGCGAACATCGGATTCGTTCGGCAGGGCGAGGTGCTCGGCCGGGGTGATATAGCAGATCAGGTCGGCGCCGTGACGGGCCGAATTGGCGGCGCCGATGGCGGCGGTGATGTGGTCGTAGCCGGCGCCGCTGTCGCAGGGGAGCGGACCGAGGACATAGTAGGGGGCGTTGCCGCTCATCCGCTTTTCCAGCATAATGTTCCCCTCGATTTCATCGAGCGGCACAAGGCCCGACCCCTCGACCATCATCTGGCAGCCCATCTCCCGCCCGAGTTCGGCCAGTTCGCAGTTGATGATCATCTCGGCCATCTCGGCCCGGTCGTGGCTGTCGTGGATCGCCCAGCCCGGATGCCGTTGCCCAGCGAGAGTACCGCATCGTATTTTTATTAGGCCACAGACCCGGTCAAACTGTTCGTAGAGGGGGTTTTCACGATTGTTGTTCTCCATCCAGGAGACCATGAAGGTGCCCCCCTTGGAGACCAGGCCGCCGTAGCGGTAGCCCTGCTTGCGGAGCCGCTCGATGCTGAAGCGGTTGATGCCGCAATGGATGGCCATGAACGACATGCCGTCCTCCAGCTGCCGCTCGATCAGTTCAAGGAGCTACTCGGGGTCGAGCCGGTCCGGGTTGCGATATCGCCGCGCCGCGTCATGAAAGGCCAGATAGAGGGGAACGTTGCCCACCGGCATCTGGCAGCAGTCCAGAACTTCGCGGCGGACCCGGTCCAGATCGCCACCGGTAGAGAGTTCCATCAGGGTGTCGGCACCCTCCGCCTCGGCGATCCGGGCTTTGCGCTTCTCCAGCTCGATGTCGTAGATGCCGGAGGAGGTGCCGATGGAGGAGTTGACCTTGGTGCGCAGCCTGGTGCCGATCCCCACCACCTTCTGCCCCGGCCGGTTGGGGTTGTTGGGAATCACGATCTCCCCCGCCGCCACCCGCT
>Ga0209919_1001524_pt1 | contig 11151 bp, 11 predicted proteins | sample SalPon2A_C_D2_MG_FD_185721 | JGI IMG/M metagenome (GOLD analysis project Ga0209919, IMG submission 185721) | Soil microbial communities from South San Francisco under conditions of wetland restoration - Salt Pond MetaG R2A_C_D2_MG (SPAdes)... | ecosystem: Environmental > Terrestrial > Soil >... | reverse complement strand
GGTTTGGCCGAGGTTGTCAAGTACGGGATCATCAGGGATTTGGCATTTTTTAACTGGCTGGAGCAGCATGTTGATCAGCTCCTCTCTCTGCAACCCGAAAGCCTGATCCATGCCATAATGAAATCTTGCCAAATTAAAGCTAATATTGTAGAAACTGATGAAAAAGAAAGCTCTTTAAGGGCGATTTTAAACTATGGACACACGTTTGGTCATGCTGTTGAGCAGCTGAAAGGATACGGAAAGATTCGTCACGGCGAAGCTGTTTCGATTGGGATGTTGGTTGCGGCACAGGTTTCATTGGATGAAGGCTTGTGCCAAGCCGAAGACGTGGAGCGTATCGCTGACATCCTCCGCTCAATCGGGTTACCGGTCGAAATCCCGCCATTTTCCCTTGAGGCTTATCTCGAGGCTATGGCACGCGACAAGAAAGTACACCATGGCACTTTGCGCTATGTGCTCAACTGCGGTCTGGGTGATTGTCTGATCCGCGAACTCGAATCTCCAAAAACAGTTTTTTCCAGAGTGCTGCAAACCTCCGCAGAAAAAGGTTTGGTCATGTCTGAGAATTCTTCATCACTGTTAGGAAAAATTGCTGCCTACACGGAAATTCTTGCCAAGGATCCCCAGTCAACAGTTTTTGTTTCTTTGAGTGAAGCATATCGACAAATCGGGATGTTGGACGATGCCCTGGAGATTGCACTGAAAGGTACGGCGAATATGCCGGGTTTTTGTCCTGGCTTTACGGCCCTTGGGCGAGTCTTTTCACAGCAGGGCGAACTGATCCGTGCCGCTGAGGCTTTTGAACACGCTCTCGAGCTGGAATGTACTAATGTCCATGCGCTTAAAGGCCTGGCCAAGGTGCGTCATCGCCAAGGTTTCCCTGAGCAGGCCAGGGATCATCTCAATAGGATACTGACAATCGATCCAGCAGATAATATTGCGAAAAAGCTACTCGATGAGCTAGGCCCTGAGCCAGTTCCAGCGGTCGAGGCCACTTTGGAGCCTGTGCCAGACCCTCGAGCCGTTGCAGATGAAATGTCGGCCGAAGAGAGCGATCAAGACGCCGAGGCGCTTGAGCCGCAACCGATACCTACGGAAACAGTTGCTGATCTATATCGTAAGCAGGGCTTACTCAAGGAAGCCGCCGCCATCTACAGAGATATCCTCCGGATTGACCCGCAGCGTGATACGGTTCGCAACAAACTGGTGGCAATCAAGCAAACCCTGGAACCAGCAAAATCGCCAGAATTGACCTTACCTCAAGCTGAAGACGTTCCTGCTGATTTGATTGCTTCGTCCGACAATCCTGTCGGCCTCCGCAATGCGATCGAGCCAGAAGATTCCGCAAGATCTATATGTGAAATTGTTAATGACCCTGTTTCCACCTTGGAACAGTGGCTTGTTTCTATTGAAAAGAGGAGGGCACATGTTCAGTGAAGCACTGCAAACGATGGTTGAAGAAACGCGTGGTGGTGCCGGTGCGGTTTTGATGGGCTACGATGGAATCGCGATTGACCAGTTTTTCAAGCCTGTTGAAGACATGGATCTCCAGTTGGTTGCAGTTGAATACGCCAATATTCTGAAAGAAATCAAAAAGACCGCTGATATTCTCGAGTCGGGCCGGATGGAGGAAGTGACCATAAAGACCGACCGCTTCCTGGTCCTGATCCGGATTCTCAATGATGAGTATTTTGTCGCCTTGACACTCGAACGGGATGGCAATTTCGGTAAAGCCCGTTATCTGTTGATGAGAGAATCTCCTGCTCTGAAGGCCGCTCTGGATTGATAAGCCCATGACCTCGATACTTGTTCTGCACGGACCTAATCTGAACCTGCTTGGCAGTCGCGAACCTGACGTGTACGGTCATCTGACCCTGGCTGATGTTGACGCCAGGATCAAGGCCCTGGCTGATGAACTGGAAGTGTCAGTTTCATGTCACCAGAGTAACCACGAAGGTGAACTGATCGATCAGATCCATCAGGCGGCTCGCAAAGGGTTTCACGGGGTCATCATGAACCCCGGGGGCTATACCCACACCAGCATCGCCCTGAGAGACGCGGTTGCAGGGACCGGCCTGCCGACTGCAGAGGTCCATCTTTCCAATATCCACGCCCGGGAATCCTTCCGGCACACCTCTCTGATCGCTCCGGTTGCCGTTGGTCAGGTCTGTGGTTTTGGCTGGCAAGGCTATCTCCTGGCCCTGCGGGCCCTTGTCCAGCATCTTTCCGACTAACAGGATTTTGTTCATGGACAAGGCTTCAGCAGGTGCTGTCAGTGACCTGATCATGTCCAACCCTATCGATGCCGTGGCGTTTTTTAACTGTCACAATTTGCGCTACCTGTGTGGTTTTACCGGCACCGACGGTGTGCTGCTGGCCTGGCAAGATGGCGCGCAGTTCCTGACCGATTCAAGGTATGTGAGCCAGGCACGAGAGCAGGTTGCGGCGACCGAAGTCAGGGAATATCAAACCAAGCTTGAAGGCGTCACCGAGGCGTTAGTCTCTGCCGGTATCAAGCGAGTCGGTTTTGACGCTGATGTGCTTACTTATTCTCAGGTTGAACAACTGCGCAAACACGCAAAAGGCAGACTCGAATGGGTCGCTTTGGGAAAAGCGGTTCAACGGCTCCGATGTCGCAAAACTGTTGCTGAGGCGGATCAACTCGCTGCCGCAGCGCGGTTGGCTGCACAGGTCTTCCAATCAGTTGTGAGCGAAATTCGGCCGGGACAGACCGAAATTCAACTGGCCAGGGATCTGGAAGTGGCCCTGTTGCAGGCCGGTGGTGAAGAAAAGGCTTTCGACTTTATTGTTGCTTCCGGTGTCAGAGGAGCACTGCCGCATGGGGTCGCGTCGCCCAAACAGCTCAGCGAAGGTGAGTTGGTGACCATTGATTATGGTGTTCGCCTGAACGGTTACTACTCGGATGAAACCGTAACGCTGGCACTGGGAAATATTCCTTCGAAAATGCGGGAAATATTTGATATTGTGCTCACTGCGCATGATCGCGCTCTCGATCGGCTCAGGCCCGGGATGAAATTGTCCGAACTGGATGCCTGTGCTCGAGACTATATTGCCGCCAAAGGCTATGGTGATTATTTCGGGCATGGTCTTGGCCACGGGGTCGGTCTGGAGGTGCACGAGTTTCCAGCCGTATCGCCCCGTTCAGAGGATGTTGTCGAAGAGGGAATGGTTTTGACCATCGAACCGGGTATCTACCTCCCCGGTGAGGGTGGGGTCAGAATCGAAGATATGGTTTATGTGACGGCTGATGGCGGCCGGATTTTGACTGAACTACCCAAGCATTACCGGAATCTACTGTCATAACACTATTGTCGGGTTCAACTTTGCCGTTCAGTGTAGAACGTTGCCTTTCAGGAAGGAGAAATTCAGATGGATATCAAGGACCTCAAAACTCTTATCAAGTTGGTTACGGATACGGATATTACCGAGTTTGAAATAGAGAATGCCGATGAAAAGATCCTGATCAAGCGTGGCAGCACTCAGGAAGTCGTTTATGCCCAGGCCCCGACAATGTTGCAACCAGCACCTGCCGCTCCGGCTGCACATATCGCACCCGCCGCAGTTGCGGCCGAGCCGGCAGCGACACCGGTCAATGACAAGCACAAAACCATCACGTCACCGATTGTCGGTACCTTCTATCGAAAGCCGAGCCCCGAGGCTGATGCCTTTGTCGAGGTTGGCACGGTGGTCGATGCCGGCGCAACCGTCTGCCTGGTCGAGGCGATGAAGATGTTCAATGAAATCGAAGCCGAGTACAAATGCAAAATCATCGAGATTCTCAAGAACGATGCTGAGCCGGTTGAATTCGGTGATCCCCTGTTCGTTGTCGAGCCCGTTTAGCGGCACCGCAAAAGCTTACCGGGCGCCCAGGCTCCCGGTTGACTGGAGATAGAGATATGTTTCATAAAATTTTGATCGCCAACCGCGGGGAGATTGCCCTGCGGATTATCAGGGCCTGTAAAGAGCTCGGCGTCCTGACCGTGGCTGTTCACTCGACAGCTGATAGCGAGTCGTTGCATGTCAAATTAGCTGATCAGAGTGTCTGTATCGGCCCGCCCCCCAGCGCCGACAGCTATCTCAATATGAAAGCGATTATCAGCGCCGCAGAAGTCGCCGATGCCGATGCCATTCATCCAGGCTACGGCTTTTTGTCGGAAAACGCCGAATTTGCCGAGATCTGTGAACAGTGCGGTCTGACTTTTATCGGTCCATCTGCCGAGAGTATCCGCCTGATGGGGGATAAGATCCAGGCCCGGCAAACGGTCACCGCAGCCGGGGTGCCGATTTTGCCCGGCACCAAGGAAAATGTCGCAACCGTCGAAGATGCGACCCGTATCGCTGCTGAAATTGGTTATCCGGTCATCGTCAAGGCCACCGCCGGTGGCGGCGGCCGAGGCATGAAGGTCGTGCATTCGCCGGTCGCCCTGCCGAACCTGTTTGCCGCCGCCCGCACTGAGGCCAAGGCCGGGTTCGGCAACCCCGATGTCTACATTGAAAAATTCTGCGAGCAGCCGCGCCATGTCGAAATCCAGGTCATGGCCGACAAACACGGCAATGTCATTCACCTGGGCGAGCGCGACTGTTCGATTCAACGTCGCCATCAGAAGTTGATCGAAGAAGCTCCCTGTCCGGTCCTGACTCCGAAACTGCGCAAGAAGATGGGTGACTGTGCCGTGGCCGCGACCAAAGCCTGTGGTTACTCGAGTGTCGGCACCATGGAGTTTCTGCTCGACAAGGACCTGAACTTCTACTTTATGGAAATGAATACCCGGGTTCAGGTTGAACATCCGGTCACCGAAATGGTTACCGGCGTCGATATCATCAAGGAACAGATCCGCATCGCCGCTGGCGAAAAACTCCGCTTTAAGCAAAGCGACATCAAGATTTCCGGGCATGCCATCGAATGCCGGATCAATGCCGAGGACCCGGATAAATTCACTCCCTTCCCAGGTAAGATTGACGGTTACCATACCCCCGGTGGACTCGGAGTGCGGGTCGACAGTTTCGTCTATGATCAGTACACGGTACTGCCGCACTATGACTCGATGATTGCCAAGCTGATTGTCCATGCCGAGACCCGCGAGGAAGCGATCAAACGCATGGCCCGGGCCCTGGATGAATATATCATCGAGGGGATCAAAACCACGATTCCGTTTCATCAGAAAATCATGTCGAATACCGATTTTATCGAAGGGAACGTCGATACCGGCTTTCTTGAACGGCAGGCATGACGTTCTGCTGCTTCGGGCCGGGCTTGTCCCGGCCCTTTTTGTTTGAGTGGTATATGAAAACTGACTGGCGTTTGATCAAATCTGAGGCGTTAACTGGTGCTGAGAACATGGCACAGGATGAGGCTTTGCTTGAGTCGGTTGTCAACGGATCGTCGTTGCCGGTTTTGCGGTTGTATCGTTGGTCTCCTGCCACAGTCACTCTTGGATATGGCCAGCGCGGAAGTGACGTTGTTAACTTGTCAGCCTGCAAAGAACTCGGGCTGGATGTGGTACGCAGGTGCACCGGTGGCCGTGCCGTCCTGCACGACCATGAAATGACCTACGCGGTTATGTCTCACGATCAATCTTCGGTTTTTCCTGGAGGGGTTCTCAATAATTATCAGGTCATTGCTCGGGTACTGCAGCAGACGCTTGCTCAAATAGGTCTTGATGTGCAGCTTTCAATGGAACGCAGTCATGGCCTTGAAGGTGGGGGCGCAGAGCGAAGTGCATGTTTTACAGCTCCGGGACAGTTCGAACTGGTTTATCAAGGGCATAAACTTGCTGGCTGTGCGCAGAAGCGGTATGGTGGGAGCTTCTTGCATCATGGCTCGGTACCCTTGGTAATAGATCTGGTTCAGTTGTTTCAAGCCTTGAATACCCGGCCGGGTCTTGACCCATCAACCGGGGCGAACCTGCTGATGCGGCATGTCGGCTGGCTCAATCGCTGGCTGTCTGTACCGGTTACGCTCGAACAGCTTGAAACGGCATTTATCGAAACCTGTGCGGATCTTTTGCAGGTTGATTTTATTGATGACCAGTTAACGGCTGCTGAGCAATTGCGCGTATCAGAACTTTGTGAACTGCGCTATGCAAACCCCGAATGGAACCAACTTGGACTTTGCTGAATGGTGGCTCTGAGCCGTTTTGCCTGGTTGAACGGGGGTATGAACTGGTGTAAAGTGAAAACGCAATTTCGGATCCTGATTTCTGCTGCTTGCAAGTTGCTGCCAATGGATGAGCTATGACATTTTGCCGCTTATTACTCTTGGCCCTGTTGTTCCTGCCGTACTTTTCAGTCGGGGCGTTCGCGGAAGTTCGTATTGGTCTGGAAGGCCAGCCTGAACTTTTAGTTGCCGAGCAGACTGCTAGAGAGCCGTCGGCGCAACCGGCCGAGACCGGCGCAACGACCGAATCTGTTTCCGCCGCTACCCCACAGCCTAGCAACGCTTCTGCTGCGCCTGGAATATCACTGCGGCAGGCGGAAAAAATTGCCTTGGAGAACAACCTCAATCTGTTGGCCGCTACCTACAACACACGTGCCAGCCAAGCTCAGGTAGATCGCGGTCGTGGGATCTATGATCCGGTGCTGCGGGTTGAGCTGTTGAGCGGTCAACAGAAAAACCAGATCAATTCGCAATCGCTTCCCGGACTTACCCCGACCCAGTTTGATACCGTCACCCTGACATCGGATATTTCACAACAGCTGCCGAGCGGAGCGGCTATAAGCTTGAGCTTCAATAACAGTCGCACCGACGTTGATTCGATAACCACGCCGCCGCTCAACCCGGAACATAACAGTGATATCACCCTGGCCATCGTTCAACCGCTGCTGCAGGGTTTTGGTAAGACTGTAACCGAACAAGAGATTCTGCTCTCAATGAAAGACCGGGAGGCTTCGGTTGACGATCTCAGGTCGGAAGTGTTTAACCTGTTGGCTACTGTTCGTAACGCTTATTATGAATCTTTGCGCGCCCGTGACGATTTGGCTTTCCGTGTGGCATCGGTCCGGGTTGCCGAGCAGGTGCTGAGAGAAAACCAGGCCCGGGTCGAGGTCGGTGTGCTACCCAAGGTTGAATTGCTGGAAGCGGAAGTTGGCCTGAAGTCGCGGCAGCGCGATCTGCTGGATGCTGACCGTATTTATCGCAATGCCCTTGATCAGCTGGCTCTGCTGCTGAACAGCGAAAGCCCTTTGCAGCCTTCCATGAACCTCGAGCAGCAAAAGATTCCCCTGGATGAAGAGGAAGGCTTTCGTACCTCGCTTATCCATCGGCCTGACCTGCAACGGCGGCTGCGTGAACTTGAGCGTATCGACCTGGAACGAACACTGTCCAGGGATCAGCTCAAACCGAACCTCGATCTGCTGGCCAGTTATGGACGGCAAGGGATCGGTGACGGCTTTGGCGATTCCCTGAGCGGCTTGAGCGAGGATGACCTACATACCTGGCAGCTGGGACTCAGTTTCAATTATCCGCTGGGAAATCGTGCTGCCCGTAGTGATTTGCAGCGCAACCAGGTCCGGCTGAAAGGTAAACAGGCTGAACTCCAGCAGCTCAAAGCTGATATCCGGACTGAAGTTCGGCTGGCCATTCGACAAGTCAAGGTGGCCGGCAGCAAGATTGAGGTCTCCAGATCTGAACGTGAGCTGGCCGAAGAAAAGCTCGAAATTTTGCTTGGTCGCAAGGCCGTCGGCCTGGCGACCACCAGGGATGTTCTCGAAGGGGAACAGGATTTGGCCAGTGCCCAGTCGGAACTGGTTACCGCTTTAGCCGACTACAACAAGGCGGTCACCGAGTATCTACGGGTGACCGGGCAACTGCTGGAGTACGAAGGTGTGCGTTTCGCCGGCGACCTCAATCCGAACGCCGATAGTTCGGTCTTCTCACTCGATTAAACCATGTCACTGGCTGTTGGTCGGATAACCTACGCAAACTGTGCGCCGTTTTTTCATCACCTGCATGATGTGGGGTTTCGTGGCGAGGTCATCGAAGGGGTCCCTTCCCGGCTGAACCGGATGCTGGCCGAAGGAACCATCGATATCAGCCCCTCGTCCTCCTTTGAGTACGCCTGCAACTGGCGTGACTATCTGTTACTTCCCGGACAATCGATCAGTTCCATCGGTCCGGTCAGCAGTGTCCTGCTTTTTTCCCCTGCCGAGCTGTTCGCCCTGGATGGTGTAGAGATCTCAATCACCGGTGAGTCGGCTACGTCGATAAACCTGCTGAAGATTCTACTCAAGGAACTGGCCGGTTGTCGTGAGGTGGTTTGTACCAAAAGCGACACCTGTGGTGAGGCCATCATCAATGAGGGTGCTAGTGCGCTGTTGATTGGTGACCGGGCACTTAAGGCCAGCCGGAAATTGCCTGACGGGATGAAGATCTATGACCTGGGGGAGCTTTGGTACCTGCTCACCGGACTGCCGTTTGTATTCGCTCTCTGGATTGTCAGACGCGACGCCGCTGCAGCGAAAGCAACGGACCTGTCGGGCTTTGTCGGTCAACTGACGGCCGCGCGGCAAAAAGCTTTTGCCGACCTGACCCAACTGGCGCAGGTTGCCCCGGAGCGATCCTGGTATGGCGAAGCGGAATTGTTGGCTTACTGGAGGCAGATGTCTTACGATCTCGATACGCTGCATCTGGAAGGGCTTAAGCTGTTTTTCACCCTCTGCGTCAAGCACCAGTTACTCACGGAACTTCCCGAAATCCATTTTCTCAACAGAGATTCAGAGAAACGGCGTTAAAGAACTCCCGGCTGCCCCGACCCGTCGTTTGCGATAATCAGCGAGGATCTGGCCGTGGTCAAAACAAAGCTGCTTGGGAAGAGCATCGAGACGAAACAGCGACGCCCTGGCAGCATCATCTCCACCCTCTGGTCGGCCGGTTGCGCTGGCGGTAAACACGATCGAAATGTTATGCTGACGCGGGTCACGGGCCGGATCTGAATAGGCGGCAAACTGTCTCAGGTTCTCGACCTGCAACCCTGTCTCTTCGAGCGCCTCGCGTTCTGCGGCAGTTTCCAGGCTCTCACCATAATCGACAAACCCTCCCGGTAGAGCCCAGCCGGAAGGTGGATTGGCGCGTTCCACCAGCACCACCTGATCGTCGATTTCGATAATGATGTCCACCGTTGGGGTTGGGTTGCGATAGGTCATGACCGGTTGCTGGCAATGCGGGCAATGCAAAGCTTTTCCTGGCATTTATTAACTCCTGTTGACGCTTGGTCGTTGACAGTTGCAGGCTAAATCGATTATTAATACCCACGACTTGCCCGGGTGGCGGAACTGGTAGACGCAAGGGACTTAAAATCCCTCGGCCCTAGGCCGTACGAGTTCAAATCTCGTCCCGGGTACCATTAATAAATACAAGGGGTTAGCCATCTTTCGGCTAACCCCTTGTGTATTGATGCTGGTTGATAATTCATTTTTGTGCCGAATTTGTGCCATCGCTCCGCAACATTCCTCGTTAACCTGCAATAAACCGCTGCAAGTATAACATGTTGAAATTATATCGTCGACAGCACAAGGCGACGTCCATCAGGTCGTTGGATGGTCAGAGAGAAAGGCGGCCGCAGCGGCTTTGGCCGTGTCGGCAAGTATCGTCCTGGCAGCAATCGGTGCCACCTTCGCCTTTCGTGCCTCGCTCATGTGCGTGTAGCGTTTCGCCATCTCCAGGGTTTTCTGTCCAAGTAAGTCAGCAATAACGTGTAGGGGCAAGCCCGCATCGCTAAAGTAGGTCCCGGCAGTATGCCGCAGATCGTGCCAGCGAAAATCTTTAACTCCGGCACGCTTCAATGCGTTTTCCCAGGCCTTGTCGAAGTCCATCGGTTTCGAGGGGTCCTTCTTGCCGGGGAAGAGCAGTCGGGTTTCCGGATGACGGTTGTCGTAAGCCTGCTTGAGAAACGGCATGATGTTTTCATCGACCTCAAGGGTGATCATGTTGTCGCGCTTCATCCTGGACGCCGGGATGCGCACAGTGCGTTTCTCAAGATTGACTTCCTCTTCGCGCAGGCCGACGAGAGAGCTTTTTCTCAACCCGAGGCTGACCGCCAGCATGAAGAGTGGAAGCAACATCTTGTTTCGGCTTCGTCCACACGCCAGGGCCACTTTTGTTAACTCTGTATCCCTGTCGAGGCACTTGCCTATAGATGGTGGCTCCTTCAATTGCTTAATCTGTTTGACGACATTGAACTGCAACCAGCTTTCTCGTTCCACACCATGTTGAAACGCCTGTCTTAAATCGGTCATATATCGATTTGCAGTGGAGGTTGTGCGCTTTGTTCCACGACAACAGGTTTCTTCGAGCAGGGCTTCCCGTGCTTTACAGATGTGGCTTGCCTGTACATCGAAAAGTTTCATCGAACCCAGTTTTGCAGCCCACCAGCTCAGGCGTTCCTTCTTTTTCTTATAGGAGTTGGGTTTGTCGCGTTTGGTGATTGCAAGTGATGCCTTGATCAGGTCGGCGACTGTCTTGGTGCGTGCGTCCTTGTTCGGCGATTTGCCATTCAGGAACTCGGCCTCTCGTTCCTTGACCCAGTCCTCCGCATCACCTTTCCTGCGAAAGGTCTTTGTCGCCTCCATATCCCTGATACGAATACGTGCTGTGTACGTGGTCCCTTTTCTACCCTTGTTCTTGCGTATCTGTGCCATATCGGCTCCTTAATGAAGAGGCCCGGCAATGTATGGATTGCCGGGCCGGATATTGATGATCGGTCGATCTCATCCTGTTTCATCGACCCGGGGGGTAAAAATAGCCCTGAAGCTGTATCTCGACATACATGGCCCAATCAATGGCGTCCCACTTCCTGGTAAACGTCTTCGAGAGTGAATGACCCTTGATCCTGACCCTGGCCCTGTAGCGATACCCACTTCGGAGGGTGAGATGTCTCGTAATGCTGGCCATATATGCCTCCTACGACGCGTCGCCGCTTGCCGCCCATTCCCAGAAAGCCTTTTCCTGGACGAGGACGAGTCCACCTTTTTTGACGAAGATGTGGGCGGCCTTCTTCTTGACCCTCTTGTTGCGGATGTGGCGCATACCCCCGACCGGTGGCCAGTCGTGGTATGTATTCCACGACTTGAGCGGAATCAGACGATCCAGTCGTTCGTTCTTGACGGGTTCGTTGCCAACCTTGTTGTCGGTCG
>Ga0209919_1001520_pt1 | contig 11180 bp, 13 predicted proteins | sample SalPon2A_C_D2_MG_FD_185721 | JGI IMG/M metagenome (GOLD analysis project Ga0209919, IMG submission 185721) | Soil microbial communities from South San Francisco under conditions of wetland restoration - Salt Pond MetaG R2A_C_D2_MG (SPAdes)... | ecosystem: Environmental > Terrestrial > Soil >... | reverse complement strand
AGCCTGATATGAAAAAGATAATTCTCCCGGTGGTTTTTACTTTAATTGGTTTAGCATTAATAGGATATGTATTTATACTCAGCGGCTCATATAATGTAAGCGCAATGGAACCGGATTCCGGACTTGTGCACTGGGTACTGGAAACTACAAGCGATAATTCAGTAGATGCACATTCCGCAGACATTATTGTCCCGGAACTTAATAAACCCGAAATGATAAAGGAAGGAATAGCTCACTACAAAGAAATGTGTGAGTCCTGCCACGGCGGACCGGGCAAGGAAGAGACTGAGTTGGCAAAAGGATTAAATCCCGGTGCCCCTGATCTGGTTAAATGGGGTTTTAAAATGAATCCCGCAAAAATGTTCTGGGTTACAAAAAACGGAATAAAAATGACGGGAATGCCCGCGTGGGGGAAAACACATTCAGATGACAAAATATGGGCTATCGTTGCAGCGGTAAAGAATCTAAATGAAATGTCACCTGCGGGATATGATGCGATAAAAACTGAAGAAGAATAGCTAATTTAAAATACAGGAGAGGGTCACGACCCTCTCCTGTTTACACTCTATTCAAGCGGTATTTTGCTTTTATTTTTTGCGAGCCAATCATTAAATGACTGTAATTCAGGATTTAATGATTTAGAAAAATCCACACTTCGCGCGCCACAGAAATCTGATTCGAAGTCTCTTTTAAACTGGAACATATTTCCGAGATCATCGGCCCCAGGGAAACCAAAACTCCGGTAAACTTCGGGAGGTACATCATTATAAACAACATTTTTCCCGAGCGCTTTCGAAAACCCCTCTGCCATTTGTGTGCCGGTTAATTTTTCACCGGTAATTCCCACACTTTTCCCAATAAACTCCTGGCCTTTTTTAAAAATACCGTAGGCGCATTTACCGATATCTTCAGCTGCAATGCCTGGTAATTTTTTTTCTCCCATTGGAAATACCAGAGAGTAATTCCCATCTTCCCCTTTTTTAGGCCCCATCCCGAAAAAGATGAAATTATCCCAGTAAAAAGATGTGTGCAAATATGTAGTGGGTACAGCCGACTTTTCGAAGAGTTTATTTGCTTCTCCTTTCGCATCAAAGTGTGGAACCTTATATTTTTCCATAAGCGTAGGCATCCGGTCATCATCCAGCGGAACCCATTTACGTGTATCTTCCAGCGTTGACCATATAACATGTTTTAAATTCTCCGCTTTTGCAGCTTCAGCCAAAGCTTTCGCATGTGTAAATTCTTTTTCCGGTGACATATGTTCCCAGTAAAAAGTTACACAATAAGCACCATAACATCCTTTGAAAGCATTTTTCAGACTCTCTAAATTATCGACATCCCCTTCAACCAATTCTGCACCAAGCTTCTTAAGTTCATTTGCTTTATCAGAATTTACATTTCTTGTAATAGCACGAACAGCAAACTCTTTTTCCGAATCTTCAAGTATTGCTCTAACCAATCCCCCTCCCTGTGCACCGGTTGCACCAACTACTGCTATAATTTTTCTATCAGGCATGATTGTCTCCTTTTATATTTTATAAAACTAAAATTTTGTATACTTGCTGGAAAGTGTTTTAATATTGGAAATCCTCTTACTAAATGCAAAGTAAATAAATTGGTACTTTTCGTGTAAATATCTGTTTCGGGCAGTATGATTACCTTTTAATTAATAAATAAGATTTATATTTTCCCATATGATTGAAACATTAGTAATAATAGTATTTATAGGGCTGATCGGATTTTTCGGCTACAAAAAATTTAAGAAGGCAGAAAAAGGAGACTGCTGCAAGTAGTCAATTTTTTAGAAGGGAATATGTAAGCATTACTGAGTCAGTTTTTTTCTTCAACTTAAAACAATTCTTTTCCATTAGCTTGATTGATCGCAGATTATCTTCGTGAACCATTCCTTCAATAGAGATTAATTCAATTTCTTCAAGACCAAAGTGAATTATTGCTGTAAGAGCTTCCCGCATAATTCCTTTACCCTGGTAGTAAGGTAAAATTTCAAAACCAATCTCCGCTACTGAACGATCTGCCGTAAAATTCCATAAACAAATTGTTCCCATAAACGCTGAATTTATTTTATCGGTTACACCCCAATAAAAGCATTCATTTTTTTCGATGCCCTCATTAATTCTATTTATAAATTGTCCTGCTTCCTCAATTGATTTGCAATGTGGCCTGTCCAGATATTCAGCTATTCCTTTATCGGAACGAATTGCAAAAATGTCAGAGTTGTCACTTATTTTTAGTTTGCGAAGAACCAGATTTTCTGTTTTAATTTCAGGAAACTGCGAATTTTTCACATTTTGCAATGTTTATCCTCTTCGATTAGTAAAACTCTCTTATAGGCTCTAAATTACGCACAAGACATAATTTGTGCAATATTATTTATTTAAAGGTAGGTTTTATTGAGTAAGCGGTTTGGATATTACCAATTAATTGAATTAAGTTATAACCTAATTGAATAAGGTGAAATTTTATCTGTTTAGGGGGTAAAATGAACGATTCTTTAGAAAATCCAGCCAAAATGCAGCATTTGCTTTTAGTAGACGATGATTTTTCGAGCCTTGCGTTTATGAAAAAATACCTGGAGGATTATTTTATACTTCATGCCGCCTCTAATGCAAAACAGGCGCTCACGCTTATAGAAGAGAACAATTATTATGGTTTTTTAATCGATATTAAACTTGGAACTGGAATGAACGGTCTTGAATTAATGACTGAAATAAGAAATATTAGTTGGTACAAGTCTGCGCCCATAATTGCAATAACTGCATTATTCACTCCCTCAGACGTTAATTTCTTAAAAAAGAAAGGCTTTGATGATGTTGTTATAAAGCCATTCACTAAAGATATGCTTCTTGAAAAGCTACAACCCCGGATTTTTATTTAGATTGTAACTTTAATTTACCACTTCGTACAAGCCTTTCTTCATAATTGTGGGTTTAATTTTCAATATTTGCATTTTCACTTCCCTGTACAAAAGAATTTTATGGACGGTATTTTATGCTCATTAATTTTATTTATTTTATCACACTTGAATAATTTTTGTAAATATCTTTTATAAACTTTCATTGAGTTCACATGAAAACTTTTAAATTCCTTTTCGCGTTATTCATTTTTTCACTTGTTTTTCAGGGACAAATTTTATCTCAGGAAAAACAAAAAGGTGATTTCCTTACAGAGGCAATAGACACAACAGTTAACCCGGGAGTGGATTTCTTCAAATACGCAACTGGCAAATGGATGAAAGAAAATCCCATACCTGCTTCTGAGAGAAGATGGGGGCTAGCCAACCTGGTTAATGAAGAAACTTACAACAGGCTAAAAAGTATTTTAAGGGAAGCATCGTCTACGGAATCTCCCAAAGGTACCAGTAAGCAAAAAATCGGGGACTTTTATTATTCAGGCATGGATACAGTAAATATTGAGATGCAGGGCATTACACCACTTCAGTCTGAACTGAATAAAATCAATTTAATGAAAAACAAAAATGATCTGTTTGGAACCGCTGCTCTTTTGAAAAAAGAAGGGGTTAGCCTGATGTTTGGTTTGTTCGTTGACCAGGATCAGAAAAACAGTGATGAAATGGCTTTGTACCTGTGGCAAAGTGGACTTGGACTTCCAAACAGGGAATATTATTTCAGACAGGATGCGCGAACAGAAAATATTCGAATGGAATACAAAAAACACCTGGCAAATATGTTCGAATTGATAGGGGATAATAAATCAGAAGCTGAAAATAACAGTGAATCAGTCTATAGTATTGAATTATTTCTGGCTGACTCTTGCAGAAACCTTGAAGATTTAAGAGACCCTTATGCCAATTATAATAAGATGTCAATGGCTGAACTGGAAAAAACAGCACCAAATATCAAATGGAAAGCTATGTTCGCTGATTTCACAGAAAAAACCCCAGGCGATATTATAGTAGGCCAGCCTGAATTTTTAAGAGCATTGAGTGCTGCGGTGGATAAATATTCACTGGATCAATGGAAAGCATATTTCAGAGAACATCTCGTAAGTTCATTTGCAAGCAGGTTAAGCAGCGCTTTTGATAACGAAGTATTTCATTTCAGGGGAACTGTGATGTCCGGTACAACAGAACAGAAACCAAGATGGAAAAGAATACAGGATGCAACTGAAAGAGCAATGGGTGAATTGCTCGGACAAATATATGTTGAGAAATTTTATTCTCCCAAAACTAAAAAGAGATATGAAAAAATTGTTGATAATGTAGTAGATGCTTTTGCTAACAGAATAAAAAAACTGGACTGGATGAGCGCCACTACAAAGAAAAAAGCATTAACAAAATTGTACGCTATAACTAAAAAAGTAGGTTACCCGGATAAGTGGAAAGATTTTTCAAAATTATCAGTTAACAAAAAATCCTACGTAAGAAATGTAATCAATGCAAATGTTTTCTGGTTTGAAAGGGAAATGAACAAGCTGGGAAAGCCGGTAGACAGAACTGAATGGGGAATGACTCCACAGACATGGAACGCATATTACAATCCATCTAACAATGAAATTGTACTCCCGGCTGCCGCTTTTATTGTACCCGGAGTTCCTGATTCACTGGTAGATGACGCTGTGGCATACGCCTATGCAGGCGCATCAACTATCGGTCACGAGTTAACCCACGGTTTTGACGACCAGGGCAGATTATATGACGCCAGAGGAAATCTTAAAAACTGGTGGACGAAAGAAGATGAGAAGAAATTTAACGAAAAGACAAAACTTCTGGTTGAACAATTTAATAATTATGTAATACTGGACAGTATGCATATTAACGGTAAAGCAACACTAGGGGAAAATCTTGCTGATCTTGGCGGAGATCTTATTGGTTGGGACGCATTCAAAAAAACAAAACAATACAAAGAAGGAAAAAAAATTGCAGGTCTTACTCCCGCACAGAGGTTCTGGATTGGTTATGCTTATTCGTGGTTAGGACACACAAGGCCGGAAGCTCTGGCACAACAGATATTGACTGACGTGCATTCTCCAAATTTTTTAAGGATTAATGGACCTTTCAGCGATATTCCGGTTTTCTATGAAACATTTGAAATAAAACCCGGACAACCGATGTGGCGACCAGCGGATAAAAGGCCTCAAATCTGGTAGACATTTCTTTTTCATTTTTAAATACCCCGGGCGCATTAAATCCCGGGGTATTTAAATTGACGTATTCAATACTTTCATAAAAACGAACTTTTCTCTTCCAGCAGGAACGGCTTCATCGATATCCCCATTTTTCTTTCCATTGCCCGGTACAAGCTGTTGTTTTACAACCGGGGGCATGTTGGCGTGGCAGGTTATGCTACAAATTCACCGTACTTTCTAGCACTTTTGTCGTTGATAATTTTAATCAAAATCCTGATTTTCGTAGTTGTTATTATGGCAATTTAATTATTAAAACGACTATTAGGCGGAGTGACTATTGACAAAGGAACAACTACCAAAATTAATCCCATTCAGGAAAAAAGATAAATGGGGATTTTGCGACAGCCGGGGAAATATAATTATCCCCATTCAATACGAATTTGTCGGAGCGTTTAACGAAGACATGGTGAGGGTAAAGCTAAACAACAAGTGGGGATTTATTAATGAGAAAGGAGACCCGGTTACAGATATAAAGTATGATGATGCGGATGATTTCAGCGATGGTTTTGCGAAAGTTAATTTCGGAATAAAAAAGAAAAATGATAAGGAAGTATTTGGCGGGAAATGGGGAATAATTAATTCTAAAGGGAAAGAAATAATTCCTGTGCAGTATAATAAAATCGGCAAATATTTCGACGGAATATTTTCCGTTATGTTAAGCAATAAATGGGGATTCGTAAATAATACGGGCAAGCAAATTACCCCGGTAATCTATGAAAGTATCGGTAAGCTAAGCGAGGGACTTATTGCCGTTAAAGCAAACAATAAATGGGGTTTTATATCAAAGGACGGAAAACTCATCATTCATAATAATTATAACTCAGTCGGTGAATTTAACGACGGTGTCGCGGCGGTTGAAATGAATGGCTGGTGGGGGCTGATAAACAAAGACGGTAAAGGCGTAACTCCCATTAAATATGATGAGATAATAGACTCTACCGGTCAGCTGGTTAAAATTAGGTTAAATAACAGGATCGGATATATCGATAAAACCGGGGCCGAATTTTTTGAAGAATAGCGGAGACTGATACTCTTACATGTCATACTAAATTAATCCGCTCTGAAAACCGTCAAAATGACCAGCGAAATCCCCCCGGAATCCTTTTCATCTATTATGAATCACATAGCATATAGCACAAAAATTTATAACGCTAAACGGGCCTGTTTCAGGCAAAAATATAAATCAATTAAAAATGGAATATAAAATGCTAAAAACAAATCTGACACACGTACTTTCTGAAAAGGAACACTCTGAATTACTAAACAGCAATGAAAACGTAATGATATGCTGCGGAAGAATGGGGCCAATGTGCATACCTGTTTATGAATCAATGGAAGAAATTGAAGGCGAATACAAAAACGTCAAGTTTGCTGATATGGAATTTGATTCTCCTGATGCAAAAGTAATAAGAAATCTTCCTGAGTGCAGCAGTTTTGCCGGACTTCCCTTCGTGGTTTATTATAAAGATGGGAAAGTGGTAAAAGCAACAAGCAGTATTCAGTCAAGAGATCAGATCACAGAAATACTTGACGCAAATTTTTCAAAATAATTATAATATAAAAGGGAGAGACAGACTCTCCCTTTTAATTAGGGCAGAGAATACGATGGAAAATCATTTTGATGTAATAGTAATTGGTGGTGGTGCCGCTGGTTTAACCGCAGGCATTTATCTTTCCCGCGCAAAAGTAAACACCGTGATATTAAATGAGGGTGCAGTGGGTGGACAAATGGTGCTTACCCATGAGATTGCAAATTACCCCGGAGTAGAAAATATAAGCGGATATGAGCTTGCAAGAAATATGAAATCACAGGCATTAAAATTTGGTTGTAAAATTAGATCAAATGTAAAAATAACATCACTCGCTCTGGGAGATGAAATTAAAAAAGTAACAATAAATAGCAAGAGCACATATACATCTAGCGCTGTAATAATTGCGACCGGGGGAAAGTCCAGAACAATAGGCGCGCCGGGAGAAGATAACTTTAAAGGAACAGGAATCTCATACTGTGCAACCTGTGACGGTGATTTTTTCCAGGATAAAGAAATAATAGTTGTCGGCGGCGGCAATTCAGCTTTGGAAGAAGCGGTTTCTCTTACCAAATATGCTTCAAAAGTTACTGTTGTTCACCAGTTTGATCATTTCCAGGCACTTGAACATTACATTGAAGTTGCCAGAAATAACGAAAAAATTAATTTTATTATGGAATCCGAAATAATAGAATTTATTGGCGAAGAAAAACTCAGAGCTGTAAAAATTAAAAACAAAAGTACGGATGAAATATCCCAAATGAACATTGACGGTGTTTTTATTTTTATCGGGTACGTCCCAAATACAGAAAGCCTTGAAGGAATTATTGGGCTGAACAAGTTTAAAGAAATAGATGTAGACAAAAATTTGATGACAAACATACCCGGTGTGTTTGCTGCCGGTGATTCAATACAGAAAAAATACAGGCAGGTAACAACCGCTGTAGCCGACGGAACCATTGCAGCACTTGGTGCTGCTGAGTTTGTTAATAATCAGAAGAAGAATCTGGTTACGGCTTAAATTTTTGAGGAATTATTTTCACAAATAGTTCTTCAAAACATCTTTTTGTTTAACTCCAAGTAATACCTGGCTAATTATACCGTCTTCTACAATAATTGTGGATGGAGTTGCCTTCACTCCAAATATTTTAGCAGTATCCATATCTTTGGAAATATCAACATCATAAACATTTTTATTCGAAGATTGTAATTCTTTAATTATCGGGGTTTGTGCCTTGCACGCATGGCAGGATGGACTGAAGAAATAAACCAATCCTTTTGAACCTTTCTTTTCGAGATCCTTTAACTTTCCCTGAAGTCCGGTTATTTTTTTGCCTTTAGATTTTCTGGCAGCTATTATCATCATAAACTGAAGTGAAAAGATCAGAAGGATTATACCAAGAATTATATAAATAATAGTTATCATAATTTTTCTTATTGATTTTCAGAATTATTTTTCTTGCCCGATGTGTTTACGTTAAGTCTTATATAGCACGGGCAGAAACTTGTAAGGCTGGTGAATAGTAACGAAATAGCAACTATCCCGAGAAATATTGCAGCCTGTCCTTCAATAACTTTCGTTAAAAAGAGAATAATAATAACTAAAGCCGCTGTACCTCTCAGAATCCGATCAATTTTTCCGATATTTTTTTTCATAGTAATCCGCATTTTGATGTACACATTTGATTCGGAAAAGGACGAAAGGATTCAAACAATGGTTATTTTTTAATCTCCCCAGTTTCCAAATCAATACACAAATACAGATTTTTACCATTTCCGCAGGCGGAATAATTCAGAGGTACAGATGAGTATTTAACATACCAGCAGTTGGATGGGAAATTCCTGCCTGATTCTCCCCCTGAGATTTTATCAGATATTTTGTAACCCCGGTTAAATAAATCGGGGATTACCTGCAAAGCTATACTTAATGCCTCTTCTTTGTTTATCATTTTACGGAAGAAATATCTTTCATCATTTTTTCTGGCATTTGAACTGCAACAACTTTTCCTTTAGCTGTTACTTCCCCGTTTGCAGAAAGTGTAATCTCGGAGATCACCTTTCTTCCCTTTAGCTCAACCACCTTTCCCCTCAGTTCCAGTTCAACGCCAAGCGGAGTGGGGCGAAGATAATCAACCTGTAGAGAAGCCGTTACAAAACGGAATGCCGGTTCTGAATCAAAGTCCCGGTTTTCATTTTTGTATGACGCAAGGGCTGCCGTCCCGGTCCCGTGGCAATCAATTAATGATGCAATCAATCCACCGTAAACAAAGCCGGGAATTGCTGTGTGATACTCCTTTGGGCTAAAACGGGCAACCGTTTCGTCACCTTCCCAATAGCTTTTAATCTGGTGCCCATGTTCGTTTAGTTTTCCGCACCCGTAACAATAATTAAGTTCATCCGGGTAGTAGTCCTGTATTGCTTTAATTTTCATTTTTTTAATAATTGTTTATTAATCGATGTACAAATATAATGATTAAGTGCCTATACTTTTAAAGTGGGCATGAGTCCGTCTGGCTAATTAATAAAATCAAATAATAAAACGTATAACTCAATTTTTATGATTAGACAAAAAAAAATTTTATTTGTAATTTTACTATATAATAACAGCATTCACGTATCCTGATTTGATGACTGATTGCTATAAAAACCTTAAAAAAAGTTGAATATGGAACGTAACGAAACAAAACCACTTGCTACATCGTTGCTTTTGCTAGTATTATTCTTTCAGGGATTGAGTGGCCTTACGGGAGGATTTTGCTTAATAATTGATCCCACCGGCGAATTAATAAATTTGAAGATAAGTTTACTCAACCAATCTCCGTTCAGTAGCTATTTAATTCCCGGTTTTGTGCTCTTTGTATTCCTGGGAATATTGCCATTGATAGTATTTTTCGGCCTGTTAAAAAAGCTTCGAATTGCATGGTACGGGTCATTACTTTCGGGATTGAGTCTGATTATCTGGATTTTTGTTGAAATAATTATGATCGGGTTCCTGGCTGATCCACCGCTGCAGCTTATCTACGGAATTATTTCCATATTAATTCTCGTATTTACATTATTGCCCTCAGTGAAAAATTTCTATTTAAAAAAATAAACGGCAAAGCTTTTTTTGATAATGGCCCCATCTTTTTCAGCGGGGTAAATTATTCTTACCGCATTTTTTCCGTTTTAATTCAACCATACCCATATTAAGTTCCTTCCAGAAATCGCCACATTTTGCAAAGGCGGTTTTAATGTTGTCCTGTTAATTCGGAATAAATTACCTTTCAAGGAACTATTATTCGACAAATAATCCGTTACGCTGTATAAGAGTGCAAAAGACAATTAATTGTTTAAGTTTAATTATGGAAAATGAAATAATATTAAAACCGGTTGGCTTTCTGCAATCAGAGCTGAAACAAAGATATGAAACACCAAGACAGGGCGTACTTGCAAAAGGTACTGATGCGATAATTAATCTTTATCCAAAACATAATTTTAACCAGGCAGTGAAAGAGTTAGAAGGCTTTGATCGTCTATGGATAATTTATCAATTTCATTTAAATGAAAACTGGAAACCACTCGTCACTCCACCGCGGCACACAAGAAAAAAAGTTGGAGTATTTGCCACGCGCGCACCTTACAGGCCAAACCCGATTGGACTAAGCTGCGTTAAACTTGAAAAAATTGAAGGACTGAAAATTTTTATTTCTGAATCAGATATACTGGATGGTTCGCCAGTCCTGGATATTAAACCATATCTGCCTTATTCAGATTCATTCCCCGGCTCTGCTACAGGCTGGGTTAAAAATGATTCGGAAAATATTTATGAAATTGTAATTGAAGAAAGAGCAAAAAATATTTCAGAAAAACTTAAAAAAGAAAAAAATATAAATCTTTTAGGTTATGCACGTGTGCAGTTAGAATTTAACCCTGCTGACACTACAAGAAAAAGAATTTCAAAGATTGAAAATAAAAGCGATGAATTTATCCTCGCATATCAGAAGTTTAGAATAAAATACAGTGTCAATGAAATTGGGAAAAAGGTAATTATTAGAGATGTGAAAAGTTAAAAAATATTTTCAGCACGGCTGACCAAGATATAAACAAAATACACATTCATATATTTTAAAAAATCCCTACCTAAATGGTGAGGGTTTTGCGAAAATACTAATGGTCATAATAAATGTGGAAAAAGATTTCCCTCCCGGCTCTGCCGGGTTCGAAATGACAATGCGGGTGTGCATTACCTGAATTACTTTAACATTTCAGCTTCCGGTTCAATCGTTAATAATTTTTCCAGTTTTCTTTTTAAATTATCTTTTGCGGTTTCGGATTGCTTAAATATAGATTCGTGTTTGGAAAAATCGAAAACCCGTACATCATAAATTTCCGGCCTGATATAAATATCGGGTTTTATAAACTTCATTTTTTGCTGATTTATTGAATTCTGCATTGTCTGATAGGTTGTAAAAACTGATTCAAAAGTAGGGGGATATTCTTTTC
>Ga0209919_1001517_pt1 | contig 11185 bp, 10 predicted proteins | sample SalPon2A_C_D2_MG_FD_185721 | JGI IMG/M metagenome (GOLD analysis project Ga0209919, IMG submission 185721) | Soil microbial communities from South San Francisco under conditions of wetland restoration - Salt Pond MetaG R2A_C_D2_MG (SPAdes)... | ecosystem: Environmental > Terrestrial > Soil >... | reverse complement strand
GGTTCATTCGTAAAATAGTTGAAAATCAACAAAGATTAGTGACTGCATGAAAAAGAAAACGCATCGGATTTAACCATCTTTGTTAAGGTTTTGTTTCCAGACAGAACCATGACAGAGAGGAGAAACCCGATGCAACTCAAAACTATCACGGAACTGCTTACTTTGCCAAACTTTCAGGTTATCAGCATACTTGAACAGAGTGATACCAGTATTCACCTTTATGTCGATCTACTTGAACCGGTTGCTCCGATCTGTTCTGCGTGCGGCATGGTTCATCATTCTCCAGTTCATAGCATCGGTTGGGTCCGGGCGGAAGACTTGCCCCTGTGCGGCAAGCGGGTCTTTCTTTATGTGCCGAAACGCAAAGCTCGTTGCCCAAAAGACGGCAAGATCAGAGTCGAGAAGTTCAGCTGGTTGCGGGGCCGCTTTACCACTCGTTTCGCAGAACAAGTTTATCGACTGACCTCTATTACAACAAATGCCGAGGCTGGCTGGTACCTAAGTCTCGATGACGAAACCGTTTACCGTATCGACCGTGGCATTCTGGAGGAACTAGCCAGAGAAAAACTCTCTCCTATTCCGGCACCAACAATAATGAGCGTTGATGAGGTCGCTTGGCAGAAATGGCACAAATATGTGACCAACGTAGTCGATATCGAGATGCGCAAGGTTATCTGGAACCATAACGGGCGCGGCAAGAGCACCCTCAATGCTTTTTTCAAGGAACTCGGCCCGGAAAACTCCTTAAAAATAGACGCCGTTGCCTGTGATGGCGCCAGGGGCTTCCTGTCATCCATCAGGCAACATGCTAAAAATGCCTTGGTTGTCCTCGATCATTTTCATGTCAAAAGCTATCTCAACGATGCCCTGGACTCGGTCCGCAAAGAACAACTTAGAAAAGCCAGAAATGGAAACAATGCCGAACTTGCTGATTTGCTCCATTGCCGAAAAAAATTTATTCTGATGCAGGCCCATCCCTCCAAACGACAACGCAATGTCTTAAAACAACTTGCCCAGCTCAACGCCGAGGTTTATCGGGCCATGTTGCTCAAAGAACAGTTCCTGGAAATCTACCGTGTCAACACTCGCCAAGCTGCCAGTGTAGGGCTCGGCCAGTGGATTACCGCCGCTTTCAGGTCAGGTATTCCAGCTTTCATGAAGCTTGCCGAAAAATTCTTACGCAAACGACATTTTATCCTGAATTTTTTCCTCCGGCGGATTACGACTGCCATTTCCGAAGGCATAAACAACAAAATCAAAAGGTTAAAGCGAATGGCCTACGGCTATAAAGATGTTAATTATTTCCTCTTGAAAATTCATCAACATTGCGGGCTCCTCAACCCAAGGCTTTCAACTTAAATACGAATGAACCATAATTTATATATCTGCTTTCACATAACCAGTTATTGAACAGATCTTTGTATCATCCAAAATTGGTGAATACACGAAGGTATCCCTGCCGTACTTTAATTTGCCTTGGATGCTCCATATTTTTGTAACCTTCATATATTACGAATAATTATCCTTGACAAGCCATTTTTTGCGGAGTAGCTCTTTTCTCTATATCATTCTGAATAACGTTAAAGACATCCGGGAGGGCGTTCCCATGTTCACCATCTCTGAAACATTACAGGCGCGTTTCGATACGAAAATGAGGGAAAACGATGTGCCGGAAAAACTCCACGCCCATTACCGGAAATGGCTGCGCTATTACCAGGATTTCTGCTTGAAATACCATACTCCTTCCGACCGGCGGGAGAGTCTGCCGCTTTTTCTGAAAAAACTGGCGGAAAATAAACAGGCCGACTGGCAACAAAAGCAGGCTGCGGAAGCCGTTTCACTGTTCCATGAACTTCTCGGCCCGGCCGGGCCACGCACCACTTCCGACGCCAATCGCCCTCGCCAAAAACAAACGCCCGACACAACGCAACGGATAAATTCATCCTCGGAAAGCACGTCGACAACCGAGCCCGGAGGCCGGGCGGATCGGCCGCAGCCGACAACACCGTTGCAAACGGCTGCGCCGGACGAAAAGTACCTTGATACGGCGATACCGACCGGGGCTTCCTGGCAAGCGGAATTCGCCAGGCTTGCCGATGAAATCAAGGTCCGCCATTATTCCCCGAGAACCCTGCAAACCTACCGCCACTGGGTAGGCGATTTTCAGGATTTTGTGCGCAGCAAGCCGCCTGAATCCCTCGCCACGACCGATGTCAAGGAGTACCTGACCTGGCTGGCCGTGAAGAGGAAGGTGTCGGCCTCGACCCAGAACCAGGCCTTCAACTCCCTGCTCTTTTTCTTCCGCCATGTCCTGGGCCGGGAATTCGGCAAGGTCGACGGGGTGGTCAGGGCGAAGCGGCGGCGGTACATCCCCACGGTGCTGAGCCGGGAGGAAATCGAGGCCGTCCTGGCGCACCTGGCGCCGCCCTACGATCTGGTGGTGAAAATGCTTTACGGCTGCGGTCTGCGGATTACCGAATGCCTCGAACTGCGGGTGCAAAGCCTGAACTTCGATACCGGCATGGTCACGGTGGTCGGCAAGGGGAAAAAGGTCAGGACCGTGCCGCTGGCCGAGAAGATGCTGCCGGAACTCCGAACCCACCTCGAAACCTTGAAGGAACTGCATAAACGAGACCTGGCCCGCAACTATGGCGGGGTGTTTCTGGATAACGCCCTGGAAAGGAAATATCCCGAGGCCCCCAAGGAATTCGTCTGGCAATGGCTTTTCCCGGCCATCGACCTGACCAAGGTGCCGAAGACCGGGGAATATCGGCGGTTCCATTTGCATCAGACCCAAGTGCAGAAGGCGATCAGGACGGCGGTGAGCGAGGCCCGGCTTACCAAGCGGGCTTCGGCCCATACTTTCCGGCACTCCTATGCCAGCCACCTGCTTGGTGCCAATTACGACATCAGGACCATTCAGGAATTATTGGGCCACAGCAACGTCAAGACCACTATGATCTATACCCACACCATTAAAAGCGCTACCATCAAGGAAAAGAAAAGCCCGCTTGATTTCTGAGCAACCGCCTTGCCTTGGCTATCGTATCCTTCCGGCTTGTGTTGTCTTGTTGATTGACAACCTGTCCGCTCCTGACCATGGTTTTTCACTTCGAGACTTCACCTTTAATCATCAGAGTTAAATATTCATAAAATGAGGTAACCGGAATGACCAAGATTATCGCCATGGCCGGCAAAGGGTGGGCAGGATATTTTCTATGTCAAAGGTGACCGATCAAAATCACCTCAACTCCCGCAAGAGGAAACGGAACGTTTTTCATGTCGTCTGCACGCCTTCTGTCTCATGAGCAACCATCTTCATATGGCCATACAGATGAGTAAAACCCCTCTCTAAGAAATCATTCAAAATATCTCTTTTCGCTATACTCGCTATATCAACAATTAGTGAAGGTTAAAGGCTTACTTCTTAACTAGGGACATCGGATTGATTTAGTTGGAAATAAATTTGCCTTGCTCTCTTAAAAAACTTGCTTTCCAAAGGAAAACCCCTCTAGCCTTATATTGTAATGAAGCATAACCCTAGAGAGAGGACAAGATCATGAAAAAGTCATTAATTCTTAGTTTGGCAACTGTTTTTGTCATGGGAACCTCCGGTATCAGCCTCGCCGGTCCCTATGTCTCCGGCAATCTCGCCGCGGTTATCGGCCATGATTCCGATTGGACCGATACAACAACAGGCGAGAAACTTGAAATCTCCTACGACACCGGTTATGGAGCTTCGCTGGCTATCGGCAGCGATTTGCAGAACTATCGCCTGGAAGCGGAGGTAGCCTATCGCACCAACGATCTTGACGACATAACGCTAACCGGCTTCCCATCGGTATCGGCCGATGGTGATGTTACCTCCCTGGCCCTGATGGGCAACGCCTTCATGGATTTTAATACCGGCACCGCCGCCACCCCTTTCATCGGCGCAGGCATCGGTATGGCAAATGTTGACTACCAATTGGACAGCATTATGGGAATCCCGATAAATGAAAGCGATGACGATACGGTTTTTGCTTACCAGTTTGCCCTCGGCGTTGCCTTTAAGATGTCCGAGACCGCCAAGCTCGATCTGAGTTATCGTTATTTTGCTACTGCCGACCCGAAATTTGATGACAACAGTGAAATAGAATACGCTACCAGTAATATCATGGTCGGGTTCAGATTGAACTTTTAACCGACCTCCTTGTGCGGCGAAGGAAATCCCCGGCCGGCGGGGCCGGGGATTCTTTTCAGGAAGTAAATAAATCGCCGATCAGCCTCCAGGCAAAATTCTTCCGATTCATAAGAGAGGAAATGAATCCCGAATAAATACCCGTGGGTCGATAAGCACTTAAAGAAACGGGGAAGATGCCGATGTCCATCCGCGTGAAAAGAGCCTATGACAAACCGGCGGCCAATGACGGTTATCGGGTACTGGTGGACAGGATCTGGCCGCGCGGGGTTAGTAAAGTTGAACTGAAACTCGATGACTGGCTCAAGGAAATCGCCCCTGGCCGGGAACTGCGCGAATGGTTCAACCACGAACCGGACAAATGGGATGAATTCCGGGCGCGCTACCGGCGGGAGCTGGATGACAAGCCCGAACTGGTCGCCGGGCTTGCCGACAAGGCGGCCAAAGGGGTATTGACCCTGGTCTTCGGCGCCCGCGACCGGGACCACAACAATGCGGTCGCCCTCAGGGAATATCTAAAAAAACGTCTCTGAAATATCCATCCCAAGCGCTGATTTCGCAGGATGCGCGCTGATCCCCGCAGCCCCCGGCGGCATCATCAAGTTATCGCTCACCGGGCTTGCACTCGCTGAGCTCGATGTGCTCCATCTCCCTGCCCTCGGCATCCCGGCTGTCGGCCTCGCGGATCTCCACGCTGTACATGTCGTCCCGGTAGATCGCCTTAGCCCGGTAGATCTTGCCGCGCCGTGCCTTGATCATCGTGCCGTGCCCCATGCTGCTGTTGCCGAAGATGATCGATGACCGGGCAAAGTTGAACGACAGGAAAAGCCATTTACTGGTGGGAATCCCGACCTCGGAGACCTTAGCGTCGAGCTGGACGGTACCCCGGTAGCCGGCCCGGCAGTTTGCGTCGACATCATAGACATCCAGGGAGACCCGCACCCCACGGTCCTTTTTCAGATCGACGAACAGGTTCTTGTCCATGGTATTGGGATAGGTCTTTATCCCCGAACAGCCTGTAATAGCGACGAGGACAAGCAGAAATACCGCTGGCCTGATCATGGCGGCGGTATTTCTCCCGTCATTAAGAATTCGCTTCATAGCCAATGCCTATTGAGTGAGATCGGGGCACAGGTGATCGCCCTTGGACCAGTTCTCGACCGCGGCAATGAGCCTTTTGTAGACCGACACCGAATAGATAGTGACCTTGGTCTTGTTCTTACCGGCGGGAACCGCATCCGCCACAAGCAGGTAGTTGCCAGCGGCAGGCTCCTTGCCGATGCTCTTGACACCCTGGACATACTTCATCTGAACATGCAGCTCGGCCTTGTCCTTACCGACAATGACCGTGGGGGTATATTCGCTCACCACCACCGAGGTCGCACCCCCATATCGATTGGGAGTTGTAGACCTGGTTTCAACCCTTTTGTTGAGACATTGGGGCGCCATCTTCTTGAATGAACCGGCCACCTCGCTGAAAGGCCGGTCCACCTCCAGGTTAATGACCTTGGCCATAAGATGGCCTGGCGCAATCACCTTGCGGAATTCTTCGGCGGTCTGCGGCGCCCCGCAACCAGATAAAAGCAAAACCACAACCAGCAATAACGGCAATAAGAATTTTTTCATGCTCTACCCCCTTAAATGGTTCTGGATCGAAGTATAACGGATCAATTCGATCCTCAGGATTCTAGCACTCGAAACAAAGAAAACAAGAGGTTTTTAAAGTCAGGAATTATTCGTGATTAAGCCCAGAGGCTGGTTTTTACAGGACAAAACTCTGTCCATTGGGAAAATGGCTATCCTCCATCGGAAAAAAAGCGTTAACGAGTTGACATATGCAAATAATCTGATAGGTATGATTGCTCGGTTTTCAGAGGGGGATCCTGAACAATAAATGAAATTTATATTCACTGAACATCATAACTAACCGGTGGAGTTTTATGAAATTAACGTCAACCTTAGTTCTTCTGTTGCCCTTGATTCTGGCCTCATTCAGCGCCTCCCTTGCCGCAGAAGAAATCCCTGAGAAGAATGGGTTCTCATTCGATGTTTCCGGGGACATCCACGGCGGAATCGCTTATATCGACAACAACACCGAAGACACCTATTATCCGGTGCAACTCAGGCTGCAGGCGGAACTAAATTACGATGACAACCTGAGTCTGACGGGCAGGATCAATACGGTCAAGGCCATCGATCTGGAGCAAAGCGACGACGACAACTTCATGGTCGACCGGCTGTTTTTTTCCTGGCGGAATATCCTGTTGGACCATCTGGCTCTGTCTTTTGGCCGGCTGCCAACCATGGGCAACAACAGCCCGGCCCAACTCAGGATGGGACTCGATCGACCAGAATCGGATCTTTTGGCCTTTACCGATATCGTCATGGATGGAGCCTCGCTGGGCTACGAACTGCGCCAGGAAAATTGGATCGAACAGCTGACCTTCTATGGTGCCAGCCAGTATGACTACGGATACGAGGGCGGCGACGAAGGCAGCCTGTTCGAAGATTCAGAGATCTATGGGATCAACCTGACGGCCAGCAACAAAAAAGATAGCACCTTTATCTTCCAGTCCTTTGCCATTAACGATATCTACAACTTCCATACAGATCCTGCTTACCCTCCCCCCTTGCTAATTGCCGTAGATCCCGTCGGGGGAACTGCGACTCTCGTGACTCCTCACTATTTCGTAGTCAACCGAACCAATCTCGGCAATATCTATCATACCTCCATGGCCTACCAGGCAGAGAATAATGACCTGAGTTACTTTCTGGCACTGGGCTGGAGCAGGACCGATGGAAAAAATTTCGACGAGATGGGCACCGGTCTTTTGACTTCGTGGTGGGACGAACCGGAAGAGAAGGACGGTTACTCTTTTTACACCGGTCTCCGCTATGACTTCAAAGATTCAAGGATAAAACTGGGACTGGAATTCAACTACGGGACCGAAAACTGGATAGCCTTCACCGCACCCGATCAGTTCGAGATCTCTAAACTGGCCACCCGGGGATATGCGGGAGAGGTTTTCACCATCTACGAGCTTCCCACCCATGCCCAAGGGATCAATCTCGAAAAGGCTTTTGTCAGACTGGGTTGCCAGTACCTCCATTACGAATACACCGGCAGCGGCTATTGGCTCGGCAAACCCCAGGATATTGATGAGCTTAAGAACGATCCGCTCTACGCCCAGTTCTATGTGCCTGTCGACCACGAGCAACGGCTATACCTGACGGCAGATCTCTACTTTTAGCTTCTGAAAAAGTTTCTCGTTCGCCGATCAATCTGCAGACCAGAATTTTTCGACCTCGGCAAAGTCCCTGGTCACCGGGCTGGATGGCAGGCTGTTCAGAAAGGTGCGGCCGTAGCCCTTGGTAAAGAGCCTCACATCGAGGATGGCCAGGACGCCGCGGTCCGTGGCGGAGCGCATCAACCTTCCTACTCCCTGGCGCAGGGCCAGGATTGCCCGCGGCACCTGGTAATCGAAAAAGGGGTTGCCCCCTTCCTCCCGGACCCGGTCGACCCGGGCCTTGACCACCGGATCGCTCGGCACCTCGAAGGGCAGTTTATCGATGATCACGCAGCTCAAAGCCTCGCCGGGGACATCGACGCCTTCCCAGAACGAGGCCACCGCCAGCAGCACCGAATGGACATCGGTGCAGAATTGGTCTAGCAGGACCGAACGGGGCGCGGTGCCCTGCATCAGGACAGGGAAAGGCAGATCGTGATTCAGGAATTCATAGGCATCACGCATCCCGGTAAGACTGGTGAAAAGGACCAGGGCCCGGCCGTTCGAGCTGCGCACCAGACGGCTGATCATTTGCGGCGCCTGCTCATTGAAACTCTCGGTCCCGGGGGCTGGGAAATTGCGGTCCGGCACGTACAATATGGTGCGCCCCTGATAATCGAAAGGAGTGGGCAGGGCCAGGGTGTCGGTGTCCGGCGGCAGTCCGAGTCTCTCCATGAAAAAATCGAACTTATTGGCGGTGGTCAGGGTGGCGGAGGTGAAAACTGCGGCCCTCACCTGGCTGTAGAGAAATTTCTGCAACTCATCGGCCACCCGGATCGGCGAGGCCGACAGCACCACGGTGCGCTCCCTCCGCTCAAGCCAATAAATCATCGAGCTGTCCGGCGCTTCAGCGGTGATTTTCTGCAGGGCCGTTTGCAGCTCCCGACAACGGCCCAGGAAACCATCCCAGACTTCGCCCGAAACCAGCAGGTTGGCAAGCTGCTCCGTCAGGCTATTAAACAGGATGTCCAGTTCGGTGAGTTCGCCCCGCCAGCCCGGCAGCCTATCGACAATCTCACCCAGATCGAAGCGGCCGGTCCGGCCCGCCAGTACCGTCGCCAGGCGGTCGGCCCCGCTGGCAAAGGCCCTGGCCAGTTGCAAGGTTTTCTCCCGGGTAAGTCCCGTCAGGTCCGTTTCGGCCAGCTTCTCGATATCCCGTGACAGATCGACCATCTGGTAATGGCTAACCGAAATCCCGAAATAGCGGGTGGCGGTCTCCTCGATATGGTGGGCCTCATCGAAGATCACCGCCTCATAACGGGGCAGCACCTCGGCGTTGCCGAAACGGCGCAGGGCCAGATCGGAGAAGAACAGGTGATGGTTGACGATCAGCAACCTGGTCTTGGCCGCCTCCCGCCTCAGCCTGGTGATGAAACAGACCGGCCAGTCCGGACAATCGGACCCCAGGCACTGGGAGGCGGTGGCGCTGATCGCCCCCCAGAGCGGCGAATCGTCGGCCAGCCAGGTCAGCTCTGCCCGGTCGCCGCTCGCGGTTTCAGCCACCCATTCGCTGATCGCCTCCATTTCATCGCCCAGGCCGAAAAATTTCCGCTGGGGTGCCGAGACCGCCTGGTGCCAGCGATAAAGACAAAGATAATTCTGCCGCCCTTTGACGCAGAGAGCAGTGAGATCCCGAAGAAGATGTTTCTTGATGAAAGGGATCTCTTTATCGAGGATCTGGTCCTGAAGATTCAAGGTGCCGGTCGATATCACCACCCGGCGGCCGGACAAAGCGGCCGGGACCAGATAAGCCAGGGTCTTGCCGATTCCGGTCCCGGCTTCGGCAACCAGGAGGCTGGGCAGACCTGCGCCATCCGGTTCCGAAAGGCTGCGCATAACGGCTTCGGCAAGTTTGAGCTGGCCTTCCCGGAATTCGTAACCGGGTAATTGACCGGCCAGAATTCCTTCCGGTCCGAATACCTCTCTGATTTCATCCAATGTCGAACCTTCGTTCATCCTGACACTTCCTTTGGGCGTCCACCCAATCCGTTATCATGCGATTTCTTGACAAGCAGATTTTATTTCTGATAGCTTGAATTAGAAGCAACCAAAAAACAACTTTAAAAAGGAGAAAAAGATATGACCAACTTCAAAAAAATCATGGTTCCCATCGATTTTTCTGAAAACTCCCCCAAAGTACTCCAGAGCGCTATCGATGTCGCCGAAAAGTTCGATGCCGCCCTATCGATCGTCTTTGTCGTGCAGAGTTTAGAGGACTATTCGGGGTTTTTCGTACCCCATATGCCTATCAGCCAATTCGAGGGGGAAATGGTCGAAAGCGCCGAGAGAAAAATGGAAAATTTCCTGGAAGAGAACTTCAAAAGCAAGCTGCCTTATAATTCAACGGTCTTGAAAGGCGACGTCGCCGAGGAAATTATCGATTATGCCGCCCAGAACGATATCGCCATGATCGTCATGGGCACCCACGGTTACAAAGGTTTGGAAAAAGTCCTTTTCGGCAGCGTGGCCGAAAAAGTGGTCAAGACCTCGCCCTGCCCGGTCCTGACCATCAACCCCTATAAATGATCTTATGGGGTCGGGTTCAGGACAGCAACTATCTGTTGTTGCAGCCTGCCGGTCTCGGCAACGGGCACACCGCTGATCCGGCCCCAGAATTTCTTCATTAACGAAAAGTCCCCTAAGATATAGATGGCAAGCAGGTTCTTTCGGCCACCCATCATGGCCGTCTTGTCCTGCCAGTTTTTTGCCGCCTGTTTAAGTTTGTCGGCAGTGGCTTCTGGACCGGAAAAATCTCGCAGGGCAGCGACCAGACCGGTCCGGACTTCAGCCAATTCATCCCGAACAACCGTGACCTCATAGGGCGACGCCGATACCGGCAACTCAATTTCGACCACCGGCGCAGGCCGCGTTCCGGCCATCTCTCCCCATACGTCAAGAAGAATGGTCGCCGCATCTTCGTCGGCGGTGACCAGCAGAGACCGCGCCTCCGAATCCATTGCATAGAGGACGGACCAGGCCTTAAGCAATCGATTAACACCGGGCCCTTCCTGGGGCCGGGCTGTGATATCGCTAACGCTCTCCACAAGCCCATCGCTTTCGTCCCCGTCATCATCGTCAGCTTCACCCTTGAGAGCTTTGAATAGTGACTGCTCCGCGCGGTTTAATTCACTGAGTCCCTTGTTGATCTCAAGCCGCTCCCCGGCCAGGACTTCGGCGAGCTGCAGCACCAGACGCGACTGCCATATCTTTTCGGTCACAAACGGATCAGGATCGTCTTCCCCCTTCTTGCCATGCAGGCTGGCGATCAGCTGCCGGACCGAAGGTTCATTCCGATCAAGCGAAGTGGAGGCCGACAGGGTGGAGAGGTAACCGCTGTAAAAATCTGCGGCGTGGGCCTTGATGTCCCTGACCATGGCCAGAAAGCGGTCCCGGTCACTACCAAGCGGCAGGACCTCCCGCCCCCGCCAATATGGGGATTGGTCATCGCCGTTTTTCTGGTTATTCTGGCTTATCTGGCAATTGCTTTAAATTGGCGTTCACACCCATTTTTAGGCGCAATGAACACTCACATGCTAGTCGTAAACGCCGGTCGTCCCGCCAGCGGCATAGAGTGGAACGGGCTTCGTTCCGGCTTGCAAACAAATGATGCCATTATCGCCATTGATGGCGTATCACTGAGCGATAGCCCGCTTGATTTCATTAAAGCCCAACAGACTTATAATTCGATTTTAGCCGCACATCAAGTCGGCGACCTTGT
>Ga0209919_1001509_pt1 | contig 11210 bp, 13 predicted proteins | sample SalPon2A_C_D2_MG_FD_185721 | JGI IMG/M metagenome (GOLD analysis project Ga0209919, IMG submission 185721) | Soil microbial communities from South San Francisco under conditions of wetland restoration - Salt Pond MetaG R2A_C_D2_MG (SPAdes)... | ecosystem: Environmental > Terrestrial > Soil >... | reverse complement strand
GAGCAGTCATCCGAGGCAGTAATACAGAAATTCAGCAGCGATATTGAAGTAAGCCCGGAGCGGAAGATTGCGACCAAACGCAAGCATCAAATCCTTTTCATCATGGGTATCACATTGCTTGTGTTGCTGCTTCTCACCGGCAGCTTCGGTATTGCAATGGTGGCCTTCGATAAGAACGTGTTTGTACCACATATGATTTTTGCCGGATTAAGTCTAACCCTGGCCGCTGCCCATGCGGCCACTTCGATTGCCTGGTTCTGGCCCTACTGATTCAGCAGCGGCTTGAGTCGACGCATCACTGACATCCATGATTAACTGGCCTCGCGGAATCCTCCTGCTTGTCTATGGCGGCACGGGCGTCACTGCGCTGGCGTATGAGGTTTTGTGGACACGTATGTTGTCCCTGATGTTCGGCATCAGCATATTTGGCGTGGTCCTGACGGTGACGGCCTTCATGGCGGGCCTGGGTGCCGGGAGCATGCTGGGAGCCAGACTCTATGGCCGCTATGATTCGCGGCAGGCTTTGCTGCTTCTGGCCGCTCTGGAGGCGGCAATTGCTCTATACGCGTTGATCTTGCCGGTATGCATGCCATGGCTGGATCAACTATTGCTTGCTGCTGGGGCCGGCATGCCCCTGGCTAAATGGCAGGCGCTTCAAGCGTTATCAGCTCTGCTGTTGTTAATGCCGGCTGCACTCGCGATGGGTTTTGCTTTTCCAATGGCACTTCGCGCTGCTGAGAGCCTGAGCTTATCGCTTTCTTCCATGTATGGGATCAATGCAGTGGGTGGAGCAATCGGGGCGCTTTTACCCCTGTTGTTGCTGCCGCTCCTTGGTTGGCGGACAGGGCTATGGGGTGTGGCCGGCCTTGGGTTATTTCTTTCTGGCCTTGCTGTTGTGTTGGCTTCCCATGTTAAAAAAGCCTCCGCGCAGGAAGCCGGTACAAATACCGGCCTGCCGCCATGGCTTGACCTTCTGGCATACGCCGGTATCGGCGCTGCTGCCCTGATGTTCGAGATTATATGGACGCGAGAGTACGGCATGGTTCTTTTGCGTACCGAATATATTCTCGCCGTATTGTTGCTCGTATATCTGACTGGTATTGGTCTCGGAAGCCTGATAGCGCGTAAGCTCAAGCCGAATCCTTGGCTGTCCATCCTGCCTGTGGGTGCAGCAGTCCTTGCCTTAGGTGGCCAATACCTGCTTCCCGGCATCAGCCAATGGGCCAACCAGGCCGAATTTGGTTCGCTGCTGCAAGCCATGGTTGAAGAAGGCGGCCTTGTGCTGCTGTGTACATTGCCCGTTACGCTGGCACTTGGTGCGTGGCTGCCCCTGCTTGCCAGTCGATTTGATTCCGGCAGCCGGACAACCGGCATTGTGTCCGGAGGCTGGTTGTATGGTGCAAACAGTCTGGGTGCGGCAATGGGCTCGATGCTTGCCGGTTTCGTTCTGCTGCCCTGGGTTGGAACAGCAGGTGCGATGATTATTGCTTCCGTTCTGCTGCTGGTCTGCGGCATGCGTTGGGCCGGAAAACGACGCGCTCTCTGGCTGAGCCTGCCCCTGCTATTACTGTTTGCCTGGCCTGTCCGCTTTTTGCCGGCAGCTTCCGATATGCTTCCTTCTTTGCAATCGGGTACAGATATGTCCGTGTACGAGGATGCGGTGGCGCTGACCCATGTCGTGGAACAGGCAGACGGGCAGCGATTGCTGCTTTCCGATCTGCAACGTATGGATGCATCGACGGATCCGACTGCTGTAACGGTGCAGAAGAATCAGGCGCGCCTGCCATTGTTGCTGCATCCGCATCCCCAATCACTGCTTCTGCTCGGCCTTGGTACAGGCATTACCGCTGCCGGTTCTTTGCCATATGCTGAACTGGATCGGACTGCCATCGAGTTATCCCAAGGCGCGATTGATGCCGCCCGCGTTGCATTCTCGCAAGTCAACGGCCATGTGACAGAGAACATGCGCATTGTGCATGATGATGCAAGACGCTTTTTGCGTTCTGAGCGCAGGAAATACGACGTCATTATCGGCGATTTGTTTCACCCTGATATGGTTGGGCGGGCAAACCTGTTATCCCTGCAACAGTTTTCCCGTGCCCGAAGCAGGCTGAATGATGGGGGTATTTTCGTGCAGTGGCTGGCGTTGAATCAATTCGATATTGACTCGCTGAAGGTGGTGATGCAGACCTTTCGGCAGGCGTTTGCAACGGGGGGCAGGCCGGATAATGCCATGTTGTTTGTCGATGGCTATCGTGTCGCGCTGGTTGGCATGCACGGCGATGTTAGCTCTGCCGAGGAGATGATGCGAAAACTGGGGCGGATGTCGGATGCTGAGCTGAATGATGCTACCGGGGGTGAAGGATTCTGGACCTGGCTCGGACGATACTGGGGACCCATTCCTGATTTTTCAGCAGAGGGTGTGAAGCTGCAGGATGAATGGGCGCCAGTTATCGAGTTTTCCCTGCCCAAGGTTCGCTATCGCGGCATGAATGCAATTGGTATGTGGCGTTGGCTGTTGTCCTGGCGTCAGGCGATGAACCAGGCCGATCATATCTGGAAAATCAGGAGCGATGACCTGGATTCGTTTCATCGGGCATGGGTATCGGCAAGCCTTGATGTCCACCTGTGGATGGCCGAGCTGGCAGGAGATGAAGAGCAGGTTGTGAAATGGGCCAGGCTATCTCATCGCGCCAACAAGCTGGATCGCTGGCCGGCTTTTGCCCTTGCCGATCGCATGTTTGACAGCCTGGAGCATGGCGCTCCGGCAGGATTGAATCGAAAGCAGGCTCTGGAGCAGATTCTGGCATTAAGGCCCGATCATGAAGGGGCTGTTCGAGCCATGTTTCATTTGATGCAGGCGACCGGCGATGTTCGTGCGGCCGAGGTCTGGAGAGAGAAGTTAAGAGCATTGAGCCCACTGGCAATTGATGTGCGTGAAAGATAGCATTTCAAAAATGGAAACACCGATGTCGGCCAATGATGCGTTGAGTAAAATCCCTGTTGTCGAGGAACATGTGCCGGGGGCCAAGGTGCTGCATCCAATGCGGCGTTATGTCCAGATTGCCACATTGGCGATTCTCATCCTGATCCCGGCCACTGGGCTGTTCCGCATTGATCCGGAGGCCGGGGGCTTTGTTCTTCTGGATCGCCTGATCTGGTTTTCCGACATGTTGATAGTCTTGGGTTTCTGGATATTTGTCGCCAGCCTTTTAATCATGATGTATTCAATGGTTGGGGCAGTGTTTTGTGGCTGGATGTGTCCACAGAATACCGTATCGGAGTGGGCCAACCAGCTAACTGAGAGACTGCTTGGGCGGCGGGCAAATATGATGGATGTCAGCGGTTCCATCATGAAGGTTGCCGTACGCCGACGGACCCTGATCAATTACCTGGTTCTGGCGATAGCTTTGCTAGGCGCTTCGATGTTCTATGCCCTGATTCCGATGTTTTATTTTTACCCCCCCGAGGCTATCTGGTCGTTCGTATCATTCCAGTATGATGAGCGTCTGGCTGGGTCTCTTCACTGGATTTATTTTGTCTGCGTGGCCGTTATGCTGATGGATATCGCTGTAATCCGGCATTTGTTGTGCAAGTACATGTGCATTTACCGGGTATGGCAGCATTCATTCAAAACCCGCGATACCCTGCATGTATCCTATGATGCTTCGCGATCGGACCATTGCAGCAATTGCCATTATTGTGTTGACTCCTGTTTTCTGGCCATTGATCCGCGCAAACCGGAAATCTTTGATAGCTGCGTGAATTGTGGTGAGTGCGTTGTTGCCTGCGATGAATTGCACAGCAAAAGCAAAAAGCTCGAGGGTCCGGGGCTGCTGCGCCTGGCCTTTGGTGATGAATGGAAGGGGAAGTACCGGGGCACACTCGGTTCCATCTTCGGACGAGCAAGAGCAGTGACATTGTCGGCGTTTATCGGAGCAGCCATGTTTGGCATCGGGCTGTACAGTTATGAACCAGCTGCTTTTACTGTCGAGCCGGTCAAGGATGTACACAATAGCCAGATGCTGGATTACCGCATCAATATTGCATATAAGATGTTTCGCCCTGAAATGATGCATATTCGGGTCATGGGTCTGGATAAGAATGCTTACTCTCTGGAGAAATCAGAGCTGGGATTTGATGGCGCAGGGCGTCAGGATGTGATGCTGCATGTAAGCGCAGCCCTGTCGCCTGGGCTGCATCGCTTCAAGGTGGCTGTTAAATCAGAAAGCGGCTGGGCAAGGGTTTTTGATGTGGTGCATTATTCCGGGCGGAATGGAAGCTAGGTAAGCCAGATCAGGTGAATTAACGGGGCAGTACCGAATATGAGCGCAGACCTTGAGTTTTCAGTCGGGGAGTTGCGATGCAGTTCTTTTTTGTTTCAAAATGATTCTTTCCGGGTGTTAAGGTGAGGAACTATGTCTGATAAAGAAAAACAAACTCAAAACAGCGATTCGGCCCATGAGGAGCCTGACTCACGCCCGACCCACGCCGTGAAAAAGGAATGGGGCGTTATCCCGGAGGATCATTTCGGATATGCCTCAGACGAAGAGCGCCTGAATAAGCGAGGTCTGGAAGACTGGGAGCTGGTTGAGAAGATTCCTGAATCCCAGAGGCGAGTGCCGGCGTGGTTTATCGGGATCATTATCATGGTCCTTCTGGTGGCCTTCGGATTAACCCTGCCCTTCTGGGGCGACAGGCCGGAAAATCCTCGGCCGTGGTTTTCCTGGGGGCTTGTGGCGGCAGCGGTTTATGCGCTCATTGCCGGGTTGTTTATCTATTTTGCTACAAACCTGTATGGCTCGGATCGGGCCGGGCGCCTGGACAGCGATAAAGAGAATGATGACTTCGATGACATCGATATGCCCAAATGATCCGTTTCTCAGGCGTGTTGCTTTTGTCTGTTCTAATGGCGGGCTCTTGTGATATGACACAAAAAGGTGAGAGCATTTCCTACCCGGATGCTAAAAGCGCCGACTTTCAGGTGTATGCGCGTCATTGTTCGGAATGCCATGCTCCGGCCCAACCTTCCGCACATCCGGCATCTGAATGGCCCAATGTGATTGCCCGTATGCAGATGCATCGCATTCAACGCAGTCTGGGCCCTATCCCGGCCGCGGATATTACTGTGATACGGCGTTATCTGGAATCCCATGCCGGAAATGATCATCCATGAGGGTGCTGATAAAACGATATGTGGTTATCCTGATGCCGCTTCTTCTCATTTCCTGCGGTGATGAAAAGGCATGGGCGCCACCGGCTCAAAGCTGGCAGGATCTGAGTATCCGTATTGAAACCAGGCCGACGGTTATACGCCCTGGTATGAATGAGTTTCTTGTGATTGCCAATCGTCAGCAGAGGGGATTTACCAATGATCTGATGGTCGATGTGAGAACAGAGCAATCCGGCGGCTGGAAACAGGCCATGCCGGACGGAGCTTTGGGAGTCTATCGCAAAGCCCTGCCAGTCAGCGATATACAACATGATCACCTGTATGTCCGCCTGCAGCGAAGAGGCGAGGATGGGGAGCTTGTTTTTGCGTTGGCTCCAGCAAAGCTAAAGGCTAGCCATTGATGCGAATGATTCTCCGGAATGCGGCAATCTTGTCGGGGTTATTCATCTTCACAGTTCCGGCCATGGCTGCAGATGCAGAACGTGGAAAGGTAGTGGCTGAGGTGCGCTGTATGCCATGCCATCATCTGGATCAGGCATCGAAAAGCGTGGGTCCGAGCCTGAAGGGAATATATAACCGGGCGCCTACCATAACCGGGGTGCCCTTCGAGCGCTGGGATGCCGCGGCACTCGATGCGTGGTTGTCGGGGCCAAGAAAGATAAAGCCCAATTCAAGCATGACTGTCCCGCCAATTGCGAAGCGTGACCGGGAGGACATGATTGCCTATTTCAAACGGGATGAGGAAGGTAAATAATTATTCCAACTGTGTCAGCGATAAGCCGAGGCAGGATACAGGGCTATTTCTGATATTTTTCCAGTCGTTCTTTCAGTTTTTTGCTGTTGATCCAGTGCCTGAGCAACATGATCTGGGTGCCTCCGCGTTCTTTCTGACAACGCGGACAGGTCAGGTAGCTCAGATATAGCTCTTTGGGCATTTTGCCCTCATCCATCAATTGGGACTGCATCTCGCGAATGGCTCCTCTGATGGCTCCGACATCTCCATGAAACAGACGGGTGCGTACATAAAAAGGATTAGGCAGACGATAGGTGTTTCGCGCCGGCGAGTTGTCTTCTGCCAGCGGGCAAAGAATGCGGCCACGAAACATGGCTGATTGGGTCAGACAGAAGCCTGGCCAGCGTTCATTTAACTCTAGCCGGCGAATATCTTTATGCTGTCGATCCAGGCATGCTTCATACCCAATGGGCATATGCAGGAACATAGGTGCCTTCTGCTCATGCACCAGCCATGCGCCAAGATCGACATCCTTATTGTCCCATTCCGGAAATTCAGACGGGCATCCGCAATCAAGCATTGTACTCCCGGTCATTCAGGCTTGTTCCGGTAAATATCCTTCAGCGTCAGCATGACATTGGCCAGGTAAAACCAGAAGCCGACTGCAAGGATGCTGGCGGATATGGAAATAACCGGCCCGTAAAAACGGTGGATTGCAGGTACCTGGGCCGGGTCGGTCAGCCAGAGATTTCCTTCGGTAAATCCGAATATGAGCAAAGCTGTGTAAAAGGAACTCACGCCAATTGCCGTCCACCAGAAAGAATGTTCCGCCATTCTGTGCGAGTGAATGGGTTTGCCGGTTATTTTCGGCAGCATATAGTAGGTGACCGCCATCCCCAGAATGGTGACGCCGCCGACGAGATTGATGTGAGCATGAGCCAATGGGTCAATCATATGTCCGGGGCCGCCGTAAGGACTGCCTATGGAATCAAGCCAGGCACGCACAGACGGGATAACCTGAAGCAGCCCATGTACGGTGCCGATGAAAAAGGAAATGACCGACATGATAAGGAATTTTACGAGGTAACGATGTTCGTGATGAGAATCGGTTGGAGTGGCTGAATTTGTCATGCGCTGGCAGGCTAGCGATGCGGGGATTGTAAGCAAGTCCCCAGTGTTGGCAGCATGGAACAATCAGTAGGAGTGAGGGAGACGGAGCAGTGGCGCAGGCCAATATCCACGTTAGGTTGTGGGCATGACGTTATCGGTGATTATAGTGCTTATCAGTTTTGCAGTCATGGCCGCGGCCATGAATTTTCGCAAGATGCATCATGTACACATCCCTTTGATGGCAACAGTCATGGTATTTGATGTGCTGTTCCCCATCTGGCTGTACTCGACCCATGACTGGAAGCATCGCCTGATTGATCAGGGTGAGTTATTTTCCTTTCTGATCTGGACGCATCTGTTTCTGATTCTGACTCTGTACTCTCTTTATGTTCTGCAAATTCAGGAAGGAAAACGATTGCTTGCGAAGAAAAATAATGCCCGACAGAATCACCGCGTGCAAAGTAGGGGTATCGTCGCGGTAAGAATTTTCGTGTTTCTGACCGGTGCATTGCTGATTGCCCCTAGCTAATGAAGAAATATGAAGGGAAGATGAATTTCCGGCTTGCCTTTTTTAATCCGGCGTGCAGGATGCTTTTTTTGAATACTTAGGGAGGTTGTTTTTATGATAGCTCATTTCTTAGAAGCTTCGGTAAATTTCCAGACTGGTGATGTATTGAAAGCCTACGGCATTGTCTTTGGTGCACTGGCTATTATTGCGGTCGTCACTTACGTCTCGGCCATCAACAAGCAAAAGTAAAAAAGTTATTAACTATTAGGAGGGAAATGCATGAAACGTGTGATTAGTACTATGGGTTTGGTGGCTATTGCATCCTGGTTTGCAGCACCAACTACCGTTAGCGCAGAAGAAGCAATTGGCAATGTATCCAATGGTCGCATTATTTATCAGAATGGTAAGGGCGATAATGTGCCGGCTTGTGCGGGATGTCACCAGCCCGATGGTCTGGGTAATGATGAGGTGGGCACTCCTCGTCTGGCGTATCAGATTGATACCTACGTCCTGAAGCAGTTGGAAGATTTTGCGGAAGATCGTCGTACCGACGATACCATGTATCAGATGAATGATATCGCCAAGGCGCTGAGCATGCAGGATAAAAAAGATCTTGCTGCCTATGTGCATACTTTGAAAACCCCATATATCGGCTCCAATCTTGATCAGCTTCGTCGTGATGGTGCTACCGTTGGCGATCCAAGCCTTGGCAAGATGATTGCTGAGTATGGCGCCCCGGATCATGGTGTGCCTGCCTGCCAGAGCTGTCATGGTTTCCATGGTCGTTCGGCTGGCCGTTCTTATCCAGCTATCGGCGGACAGAACTATGTTTATCTGAAGCATGAGCTGGAGTCTCTCCGTAACGGTGGAAGGGCTTATGGCACCAAGACACTTACCCCGGATCAGATGGCTTCGAAAGAAGACACCCAGCGCGTGAATGACTTTATGGGTCAGATGCGTGCAGTAGCGAAGAATCTGACGGATGATGATATTGCCAATGTGGCAGCATTCCTGACGCTTGCACGTCCTACGACGCCGGGTAACCCACGGTCGCCAAGCCGCCAGTAATCTGTCGGTGTAAATGTTGGAGCGGGGGGCCTTTGAGCCCCCCGCTTTTTTTATGAATGGTTCATATCGGTTACATACCTAAAAAACTGAATCTGCGAGGATGATAATGAATACTTGTATGTCTTGTGATGCAAAATTCACCGCGTCCGGGGATAATATCCGTCTTTGTCCCGCATGCCGCAGGCAGAAGCTGGAGCAGACATGGAAACGCCAGATGCGCACCTACAGCATATCCATGCTGGTCGGCCTGGCTTTGGTGGTTTATGCCTTTCTCCAGTTCAAGGCGGGTGCCTTTACCATGAATGAGGCGCCTATCACTGTCTTTGTCGCTCTGGCGCTCGGGGGGTTGGGCTTGATGGGAGGCCTGTTCGGGTTCTCTTTGGCCCTGTTCTTCTCCATGTGGCATAAAAAGAAAAGCTGATTCGCTAACCAGCCCGTGATTTCATGGACGGACTTGATCAGCGAATGAATGAATGACGAAAGCAGTCATTCAAGTGGCTGCAGTAAAGCGCAAGAGATGATTGCTGCGATCGTTTAAGTGGTTATTTAGGCGCAGCAGATGGCTTGGCCTTGAGCACAACGCCTCCGGGAAGCAGCGCGATGGTTTCGAGTTTGTCACTGAGTGCGGCTGCATTTCGAGACAGTCCATGCAGGGACGGTAATTGCGGGTTAAACGCGAAATGGGTTACGCCCACAATCTTTTTCGCAAATTCAGCTGTGTCTTCCATGGCCGGTGGTAACGGTAGTACACCTCGGCGGCAGGCAAGAAGGGTGCGGGCGGGCCATTGACTGGCAGCCATGAATGGTTTCTCAGTATCAGCCGATTCCCGTTCAAGAACCGAGATCAGGATGTCGGTTTCATTTTTAAGGTGTTGCTTTCCAATAGCTCCGATGGCGCGGGTATTCATCATGGATACTGTTGCAATCAACACGACCACAATCAAAAGCAGGCCACGCTGGCCGACAAGGCCACGCCAGCCGTAGCGTTCATTGAGTTGTAACAATAGTGGCAGGCCCAGAAAGAGGGTGCTGGCCCATGCGATCAAGGTCCATGCATGGTCAGCATGCAATGCGCCGATAAGACTTGCTGCGATTAACATCAGCGTCAGCGAGTTGTCGGTTTTTCGGTATAGATGCATGCCGATCGCGATGAGCAGAACATCGGCAATAATCAGGCCGATTCCCCAACTTGGTTCGTGCAGGAGTGGTGAGCCCAGGATGCTGTCGGCAAGGATTGTAAGAGGATTGGCCGCAGCTGCGTCCATACCATACCAACCCCAGCGAACGAAAAGCATCAGCATGGTTACGACAGCAATGCCGGACATCAGGCGCATACCTTTTTGCCTGTCGGAAGGGACTCGCAACCACTTCCAGGCAAGTACCAGCGGGATGGCCAAGCCCATCGGATGCATGCTGACGGCCATTCCGGTTATCAGCAACTGAAGAAAATACCAGCTCGGGAAATGCTGTTTGCTTTCTCGAATGGCGTCATCAAGCCAATCGGCCACGACAAAGCAGAACAGGAGAAATATGCCGCTGCCAATGGCATCGGTCTGCAAGAGGCAAACCGGAGAAATCAGCAGCAGGGCTGTAGCCATCATCGATGACTCCCCTCCATGCTCACGCTCGCTCCAGCGATACAGGAGAAGGGATGTTGCGAAAAGCGTGAACATCGTAAAAACCTTGGCAGCCGGCAAGCTGCCTGCCCAATACATGTCCAATGGAATAAAGAAAATGGCTCGCAGATCCGGAACGCCAAAAAAGGCAACCGGACTGGCAATCTGGTGAATAATCGACCAGTTAATTAACAAGTCGAGTGCAGCAGCTTCTTCGATCCCGAAATTGTCGTAGCGGAACAGGGACATATAGGCCCATGCCAGCGCGATCATGCCAATGAGGCCCAGGTGGCGAGGTTTAAACATGTCTTGCAATGTAGAGAGCATGGCTGAAGCACCTTTGAGAAAGAGATGAAAGCCTGTAACAAGGCTTTAGGAAATGAGAGGCAGGATTGTAACGTGGATATTGAGACCGGCAATCATTCACTTGATTTATGCGGGGTAAGGAGGTGTTTATCATGTACTGGCAGTGTGTCGAATTGACGGAGCTGATAGCGGTATAAACCAGATTTTGAAGAAATATGATGATTCGGATAAGAAAAAATGGGGCTTGACAAGCTTTAAACATGTAGGCAATTTACACCTTTTATAAGATGCATTAGAAATGACTCTTAAGTGAAGGAGGCCATGAATGACCGATTTGAAGCCAGCCATGGCGGTAAATATATGTTGAATAGAGTTCCCGCCTTGCTTGTGTCCGCGTTGACGACGTTGCTTGTCCCTTTTGTGGTTCATGCAGGTGGTGCTGATATTCTGAAGAACCAGTGTGCATCCTGTCACAATCTGACTGGCCCGGCGCCGACATCCTTGCATGATTTGTGGGCTAGAAAGGGCCCTGATTTGTTCTACGCAGGAAATAAATATCGAAGGGAATGGGTAGAGACCTGGCTGCAGTCTCCCAAGCGTATCCGGCCAGCCGGTATGTTTTATGTGCAGCACATCAAGCCGGGAGCAAAACATGATGTCGTAGACGAGTCCACCCTTTCACCTCACATGAAATTG
>Ga0209919_1001508_pt1 | contig 11213 bp, 10 predicted proteins | sample SalPon2A_C_D2_MG_FD_185721 | JGI IMG/M metagenome (GOLD analysis project Ga0209919, IMG submission 185721) | Soil microbial communities from South San Francisco under conditions of wetland restoration - Salt Pond MetaG R2A_C_D2_MG (SPAdes)... | ecosystem: Environmental > Terrestrial > Soil >... | reverse complement strand
GTTTCGGCGCAGCGGCTTGGAGCGATCGAGGGAACTCGTAACCGCAATCGAGGAAATCGCCAATGCGCACAGCGCCACGCCCTCGCAGGTGGCGCTGAACTGGCTCGCAAATTTTCACGGGGACACTGTGGTGGTTATCCCTGGAGCGACGAGCGTTGCGCAGGCAAAGGAAAACGCCGGCGCGATGAGCTTGCGGCTGAGCGACGCCGAGATGAAAAGGCTCGACGAGCTTTCGCAACCTTTTTGCTGAACCATGAAGAAGCGAAGAGCCGCAGGCCGCGGGGGCCTGCGCTACGAATGCCGGTTACCTTGTGGGTTCCATCTGGAGGGCGTTGTTGAAGCGGTTGAAGTAGTTGAACAGGCCGGCCACGGCGGTGATTTCGATGATCTCGCCTTCGGTAAAGTGCTGCCGGACGCTCGCGAAAAGTTCGTCGGACACGTTGTTGGAATCAAGCGTGAGGGCCTCCGCAAAATTAAGGGCGGCCTGCTCGCGCGGGCCGAAACAACCGCAATCGCCGTTCTCAAGGGCCTTGAGTTCTTCTTCCGTCGCTCCCAGCCGCCTTACCAAGGCGGTATGCGAATCCAGTCAATACTCGCAGCGGTTCAGGTGCGAAACGCGGACGGCCACCATCTCTTTGAGTTTGCGGCCCAGGTCACCCGTGGTCATGACCGTCATGTAATGCTCCGTCATGGTAGCCATGATTTCCGGCCGGTGCGCGGCGGTGCGAAACATGTTGGGGACTCTGCCGCGCTCCTTGATGAAAGCTTCGAAGGCCTCGCGGGCCTGAGGATCGGCCCGATCGGGCGAGACTTTTGAGAGTCGTGGCATGGCCGTGCGCTCTTGAAGGCTTATTGCGTCTCGTAGGAAGCCAGGAATGTTTTCATTCCCTGCTCGTTCATCTTGAGCTTTCCGGAGGCGATGAGCTGCTTCTTCAGGTTCTGCCGGTAAAGCTCATAGGCCAGGGTGCGCTTTTGCGTCAGGAGTTGCTCGCGGATCTGGGCTTCCTGTGAGGCGAAGTTGCTTTGGTCCGGAGGCGTGTGGGAAAGGACGTGGATGACCACGTCATTGCCTTCAACCTGGAGGACGCCACTGGTCTGGCCGGGCTGGAGTGAGAAGGCTTCCTGCACGCCGCTTCCGGGCCCCAGGTTGGGGACGTTATCCTGGTGCGTAAAGTTTTTGCTCTCCTGCAGGTCGTAGCCGTCGGCCTTGGCCAGTTTGGCAAAGTCGCCTTTTTTTGCCTGAGCCGCAAAAGCTATGGCTTTCTGATGTGCGATCACCTTTGATTGCGCCGCGCGGTAATCCTCTTCCACCATGGGGCGGACTTCCGCCAGCTTGGGGATGTGGGCGGGAACGATTTTTGTGACCTGGATGATGGCCGTGCCCTTGGGCACCGTAATAGGCTGCCCCACTTCATTCACCTGCAGCTCAAACGAGAGATTCTGGAAGGCGTCGTTCGAGCCGAAGTCAGGAACAGTCTGATTGTACTTGAACAGCGGCGTCTGTTTGACCTGAAGGCCGGCCTGCTGGGCAATGGCGTCAAACTGTTTCGGGTTCGCCTTAAACTTACTTTCCAGCTTGTCCGCATAGGCCTGCCGGGCGGCCGCCATTTTCTGCTTCATCAGAGTGGCGCGAATGGAATCCTTGACGTCGTTGAACGACTGGAGATGCGCGGTCTGCTTGGCGAGGACTTTGATGATGTGAATGCCATAGACGGTGTGGACCAGACCGCTCACCTGCCCAGGCTTCATGTTGAAGGCCGTGTCTTCAAATGCCTTCACAGTCTGCCCATGAGTGATCCAGCCGATGTTTCCGCCGTTGGAGGCGCTGGTGTCCTCGGAGTATTTTTTCGCCATTTCCGCAAAGTTGGCGCCTGCCCTGATCTTGGCCAGCACTTCTTTGGCGGTCTTCTGCAGCTTCTTCACCTCCGCCGGGCTCTTGCCGGTGGTTTTGAAAAGAATGTGGGCAACCTTGACGCGGTCAGGCACGCGGTAGTCGGAAAGATGGTCTGTGTAGTACTGCTTCATTTCGGCGTCAGTGACGGTGACGTTGGCGCGCACATCGTCCGGGGTGATGAGGACGTATTGAGCCTGCCTCTGTTCTTTCTGCTCGTACTTCGTGGCGTTCTTCTTGAAATAATCCTGCAGGTCCTTGTCCGTGATGGGAACAGCCTTCAGAAATTTGCTGGGATCAAACACGACGTACTGGATTTTGGCTTTCATGTATTGCTGGTCGTAGGCCTCATGCACCTCGGCCAGCGTGACCGAAACACCGTCGGACACAACAGCCTGGATCTTCTGAAGCAGCAGATTCTGGCGAATCTGGTCCTCATACTCCTGGGTGGTGATGCCATATTGTTCGGAGACGCGGGTCTTGTAGGCCGCCATGCCGATAAATTTGCCGTTGGGATAGAGCCAGGGAATTTTTTCGAGCGAAGCCCTCAATTCCTGGTTGGAAACCTCAAGCCCCATCTTTTTGGCCTGCATCGACATCGCCCGGTTCAGGACCATGCTATCCAGCATGGTGCCCGCAATCATGGGGACCATGCTGGAATTGGTCTCAGATGGGGACCTGCGCAGCCAGCCATCAATTTGGGTCCTGAGGTCCTGCATGGTGATCTCGGTTCCACCGATAGAGGCCAGGACGTTGGTCGAACTCTGCTCCATGTTTCCGCCGCCCAGCGGGGTGAAGACCATGATCATGCCGAGAGAAACGATAGCGAGAAAAAACACCATTGCCCACTTGTAGATGGCTGCATGGTGCTTATTAAAAAGTCTGAACATTATTGCTCCGGGGGTTTAGTGTCGATCTTAACCATTATATGTCAGCCTGCAAAGGCGGACAACTGAAAGGAATGAGCGGATTGAAGGGAGAGGTGGGTTGAGAGCGCCAACGGCTTGGGAAGTAAGGGAAAACTGCTTGACCCAGCTTGCCCTTTGGTCAAGAATGCTCTAGGGTGTTGGCCGGATGGCTCGAAAATCACGGGTACCAGGCCCCGAGCAAGGACATAAAGTCGAGGTCGAATGGACCACTATCAGTTATCGCACCATCGCTTTTTATACTGTTCTGGGCCTTGTTGCATTGAGTTTTATCCTTTATCTCATTGCTCCTAACTATTTTGCCCGGAAGGCCCGGCGGGCGCTTCACGCGCTGACGGCGGGAGTAGTGGAAAACAGCGCGGCAAACACGGCGCCTTCAAAACGGGACGCCCACTTTGTGAATCTGGACGGCACGGTTCGAGTGAAGAAGGCTCAGTCTCCGCAATGGGTGCAGGCCAATTACAACACCAATCTTGTGACCGGAGATTTTATCCAGACCGGCAGCGACGGAGTGGCGAGAATCATTTTTGCGGACGGAACCAATTACGTGATTAAACCGGACTCGCTGATTGCAGTGGAGGAAAGCGGCGAAGACCCGGTGACGAGGGCCACGCGAGTGGCCGTGCAGGTGACGTCCGGCACCGTGGACCTCTCCACCGGGAAATTTGAGGTGCCGGGTTCCACCTCCAAGGTGGCCTTTGCGGACGCCATGGCCAACCTGGGCGAGGAAAGCCGGGCCGTGGTGCAGAACGATCCGAAGAGGAACATCCACCAGATGACCATGGACCATGGCGACGCCCGGGTCACCCGCGGGTCGACCACGGTACAACTGGGGCAGTATGAAAAGGTGACCTTCTCCTCGAAACAGCCAGGGCTCGTTCGTGAGAAGGTGATTGCGCCTCCGGGGCTGATTTCGCCCGCCAACATGGCGCTGAATGTGGCGCGAACCCCCCGGGCCACCCAAATCGAATTCAAATGGTCCACGGTGGAGGGAGCCAAGGGTTACATTCTGGAAATTTCGCCTTCCGGCATGTTCTCTAACCTTGTGGTGAACCGGAAAGTGGAAGGCACCTCGACGGAAGTATCCGGACTTGACGAAGGGGTTTACTATTGGCTTGTCAAGTCGATCGACGGGAACGGGAACGAAAGCCAGGCCTCCATGCCCAACCGGTTCGATCTTGTTCAGCAGATTTCAGAAAACCATCAGGCGTTTCTTGAAATCACAAGCATCACCCAGCACGGGCGCGTGGTGGAAGTGGCGGGCCGCACGGAACCGGGGTCCACGGTGATCATCAACAATCAACAGGTGTTTAACATTGCCGCGGACGGCACGTTCCGGCACTTTACATCTCCGCTACCCAAAAAAGGCTCGAACCAAATCACCATCACCGCGCAGGATCGGAAGGGCAACACCAAAACCATCCGAAAAACGGTCGTGATCGAGTAGCATAACCAGACAGGACTTCGTTTGCAGAAAGGGATTTGTTAAAGGAATGAGTTTTCGTTCTCTCTTTAGTGTTTTTTCTTCAGACCTCGCCATCGATCTCGGCACGGCCAATACGCTGGTTTACGCGAAGGGCAAAGGTGTCATCGTCAACGAACCTTCAATTGTAGCCATCAACAAGCTGAACGGTGACATCGAAGCCGTGGGACGCGAGGCGAAAGAGATGCTGGGCCGCACGCCCGGCAACATTGTGGCTATCCGTCCCTTGAAAGACGGCGTCATTGCCGACTTCAAGGTGACGGAAAAGATGCTGAATTACTTTATCCAGAAAGCCCACAATCGCAAGGTATTTGTCCATCCGCGCATCGTGATCGGCGTGCCCTCGGAAATCACACAGGTGGAAAAGCGCGCGGTGCAGGATTCGGCGTTCCGGGCCAAAGCCAGCGAGGTCTACCTGGTGGAACAGGCCATGATGGCCGCCATTGGTTCCGGCCTGCCGATCACCGAACCTTCCGGAAGTATGATTGTCGACATAGGTGGTGGCACCACCGACATCGCAGTAATCTCGCTTTCGGGCATTGTTTACAGCCGCTCTGTGCGGGTGGCCGGGAACGAGATGGACGAGGCCATCACCGCCTACCTGAAGCGCCGGTACAACCTGCTGGTGGGCGAAAGGACGGCCGAGCAGATCAAAATGGAGATCGGGTCGGCGTTTCCCCTTGAAAAACCGCAAACCATGGAGATCAAGGGACGGCACCTGCTGGAAGGCGTTCCCAAAACCATCACGATTGACGATTCCGAAATCCGGGATGCCCTTTCGGAATGTGTCGCCACCATCATCAACGCCATCCGCGTGGCGTTGGAACGGACGCCTCCGGAACTTTCCGCAGATATTTCGGACCGCGGCATCGTGCTGACGGGCGGAGGCGCGCTCCTGAAAAATCTCGACAAGCGCATTCGCGAGGAAACCGGGCTGCCCGTCTCCATTGCCGAAGACCCTCTGGCTTCCGTTGTGCTGGGTACGGGACGAATGTTAACAGACTTTAACCTGTTGCGCCGGGTTGCTATAGAATAGAAGGCTCTCCGGGCCGGTCGGATTGCGCCGCGTAGCCTGGAGGTGCGTGGGCTGTTCCCGGTGCGCAGAAGATGCCGGTGACCGGCCCGAAAATTATTGCTGAACGCTCCTGCATGTAGCACCGCCGCAGTGGCTAAGAACCAGAGGGGCGCGGAATGGCAGGCAAGGGACGCCGGAATGGTGCATTCCCTGGGCAGCCTTCAGCAAACCGGCAGAACCCGGAATAAGCGGCTTGCGTTGAAACGAAGTGCGTTCACACAATTCGATGAGAACTCCTGGCTGCCGGGGATTGTGGCGAGGCACACGTCCTTTTTTGTGCTGCTGGGAGTGCTGTTCGGCCAGCTTTTGCTTCTCTCCATCCAGGTTACCCGAAATCAGAACGTCAGGCTCATCAACGTCTGGGCCGCCGAATTTTTTGGTCCCTTTGAACGGGGTTTCCACGGCGCCATCGACAGCACCGCGGAAGCCTGGGTTTCGGTTCACGACCTGTGGGCTTACCGGCAGGCCAATCAAAACCTGGGATCGGAACTGGTTCTGGCCCGAGCACGTATCCAACAACTTTCAGAAAAGGCTGCCGAAGTTGAGCGCCTGAAAGCTCTGCTGCACTTCAAAGAACAATCGCCCTACAAGACCGTTGCGGCTCAGGTGATCGCCGCAAGCCCCCAAGAGGGTTCCGCTGCCATCGTGATCGATCGCGGGCAGGATGCAGGATTGGAGGCTGATATGCCCGTCATCACGCCTGAAGGCGTGGTGGGAAAAATTGCGGCGGTCTACGCCCACACGGCACAAGTCCTGTTGATCACAGACCCCACCTGTGGAGTGGGCTGCCTGTTGGAAAAAAGCCGCATCCAGGGGATTTTGAAGGGCAGCGGGCAGGGCCAGTGCGAGCTGCATTATGTCATGGATGACCAGAAAGTGCCCGCTGGAGAACCCGTCATCACCTCCGGCCTGGACCAGGTTTATCCCAAGGGTTTGCTGGTGGGGCATGTGGCCCATTCCGAGGAAGGTAACATTTACCGGCGGATTACCGTGAAGCCGGCGGCTGCCCTCAATCGGCTTGAGGACGTTCTGGTTCTTTTCAAGTCCGCTTCGAAGCAAGAAGAAGTGGCACATCACCGGTCCCGTTGAGGGCAGGGCCGGATTCGTCTGCGTAAATCCAAAACTTCGCTTATTCTGGCAGACGGGCTTTTTGCCTGCGCAGTTCTGCCACAGCTGCAGAAGCAATCCATCAAGGGTGGATGAAATGGACGTCTATCGCCATCGACCAAAAGAGGCTTTCCGTGCCCACCCTGCAGTTCTGTCTCTGATTGTTTTTGCCAGCGTGCTGCTGGAGGTGACGCTTCCTCCCACTCTGCCGGTTGCCCGCCTTTTCCAGTTTCCGCTGCTGGTGACTATCTATTTCTCGATGATCCGTGAAAACCAGATCTTCGGAACGGCATTCGGAATGGGGGTGGGGCTGCTGCAAGACGCCTTGTCACATGGTTATCTGGGCCAGATGGGCATGGCAAAGGCCCTGGTAGGATACCTTGCGGCGACGGCCGGCCTGAAGCTTGAATTTGACAATCTTCTGGTACGGGCACTGCTGATTGGCTCACTGGTCGTTATCCATAACAGCTTTAGTTATCTGCTTATTCATCAACTACTTGGAATGCCTGCTCCCTTCAATTCCCTGCATATTCTGACCACCACGTTGGTGAATGTGGCGCTGGGTTTGATTCTGTTTCTTCTGTTCGACCGCCTCAGGAAGCGGGCCTGAAAGGCTGGGTCGCACGGTAATCTGGAATCCGCGCTTTCTGTGCGGGGTGAAATGCAGACTCTGTGGGTGGCGAGAGGGGCCGGAACGGACAATAAATTCTTTATCTTGCGGATCGTAGTGTGCTATGGTTTGGGGTTAACGGGAGGGGAAATTCTGTCATCCTCTTGGGCGCGCCGGGCCGCTAAGCTGTGGCGGGATTGCGGGAGAGGAGTCGGGTTTCTCGTGTGCGTACGAGATTCCTGACGGAAGTTCATTGGTAATGCAGGTTCGATTCCCGGAGGACGAGCGGTTTCCGTCCTGGAAGATCACCTTCCTGGAGTATTGCGTAGCGGCAGTCTTTATTGGGTTGCTGGTGGGTTACTGGCGTCTCCAGATCCAACAGCACACTCGATTGCTGGAGCAGGCGGAGCACAACCGGATCCGGGACCTACCCATTATTGCTCCGCGAGGCCGGATTCTTGACCGGTACGGCCGCGTTCTGGTTGATAATTTTCCATCTTTTACCATCCTGCTGAATCGCGACAACGCCCAGCAGTTAAGCAACGCTCACCTCGAAAAAATTGCCAGTGCGCTGGAGCTTGACCCTGCCGACGTTCGGGACATGATCAAGCGCGCAGCAAATTTGCCGCGATATCAGCCCGTGGTGCTCAAGCAGGCGGCCTCGCTGAAAGACGTTGCTTTTCTTGACGCGCACAAGTCCGAGTTCCCTGAAATCGACATCATCCAGTCCCAGCAGCGTTTTTATCCCAAGCACGGCATTGGCGCTGCAGTGCTGGGCTACGTGGGGGAAGTGTCGCAGGCGGATCTCTCCAAGCCCGGTTCCAATTACCGCCCAGGAGATCTCATCGGAAAATTCGGCATCGAAAAGGAGTATAACTCTGTGCTCCGCGGGCGTGACGGAATGAAGCGGGTGGTGGTGAACAGCCGTGGCCAGGAAGTGGGGACTCTTGGGACGGTGAACGCACTGCCGGGCCACGATCTGAGGCTGACCCTGGATTTGAATCTGCAACTGACTGCTGAAGCGGCGCTGGGAGACAGACCGGGAGCGGTGGTGGCGCTGGATCCGCGCACGGGTCAAGTGCTGGCCATGGTGAGCCACCCGACGTTTGATCCGAATGACTTCACTCACCATATCTCCCTCAAGCAGTGGCGGGAGCTCACAACCAATCCCCTGCACCCATTGATGAACAAGGCCATTCAGGCACAACTGGCGCCGGGATCGATTTTCAAAATCATTACGGGCACGGCAGCTCTTGAAACCGGAACTATCACGCCTGACTTCACTGTCCATTGCGATGGCGAAGTTAAAATTTACGGGCATACCTTTCATGGCTGGACGTATTGGGAACATCTTCCTGGTCACGGAGCCGTCGACCTTCATCGGGGCATCGTCCATTCCTGTGACATCTACTTTTACACGTTGGGCAAGATGCTGGGCATCAGGAAGATTGATTACTTTGCCGACCACCTGGGTCTGGGCCACCGGACCGGGATTGATCTTCCGGATGAGGACTCGGGCCTGATTCCCTCTCCAGCCTGGGTGCGAAAGGTTTTCCACAGGCAATGGTGGCCGGGGGAAACTATCTCAGTGGCGATCGGCCAGGGCGCCGTCCAGGTGACGCCTCTGCAGGTGGCCTATGCCATTGGCGGAATTGCTTCCGGCGGCACCTTCGTCCGGCCGCATCTGGCGTTCACGCAGGAACTGGAAAATCTGGGAGCCGACCCGCCGGCCGATCCCATCACCCACTTTCCGCTGCACGCAGCGACGGTCCAGGCAGTGACTAGCGGAATGTGGGGCGTGGTCAACGAACCCGGTGGCACAGGAGCCGGTGCACGGTGCCGGGGGCTGGATGTGGCTGGCAAAACAGGAACAGCCCAGGTGGTGAGTACTGCGCTTCACAATTCCTCGCATAAGGCGATCTACAGGAACAATGCCTGGTTTGTGGGCTATTCGCCTTCACCGAATCCTGATATTGTCGTTTCCGTTCTGGTCATGCAAGGCCAACACTCTTCAGTGGCCGCTCCCATCGCGGGAGACGTGATCAAGGCCTATTATCAGGAGAAAGGAACAAAGCAGACTCCGGCGCAGCTGTTGAGCCAGGTGACCACCAAAACGAAGCCTGCAGCCACGGTACCCGACCCCTGAGATGGTTTTTTAACAATGAGGAATTCACTTCATTTTCATGATTTTGACTGGGTGCTGTTCGGGCTGGCGCTTACTATCGCCGGCGTTGGGCTTGTCGAAATCTACAGCACCACCACCCAGACAGCCCTGGCCGGGCAGTTCAAAAAGCAGATTTACTGGATCCTGCTGGGTTGCGCCCTGACGTTTATTGTGAGCCAGATGGACTATCACATGTTTCTGGTCCACATTCCGTGGCTTTACGTTCTCAGCGTTCTGGCCCTGGTCGCTGTTCTTTTGATTGGACCGCGCGTGGCCGGGACCCACCGCTGGCTGCAACTCGGCGGGTTCACTTTGCAAGTGTCAGAACTTGTCAAGTTGGTTATAATACTAGCGGTGGCGGCCACGTTCACCAAAAGGCGAAACAGGGCCTTCACCTGGGGAGAATTGGCTAAGCTGGGGCTCCTGGCCGGCGTGCCAGGAATCTTGGTGGCAATTGAGCCCGACCTCGGGACCGCGCTGACTTTTCTGCCCATTGTGGCTGCAGGGGCGTTTCTGGCAGGTATCCGGCGTCGGCAGATCATGGTTTTGGGACTGGTAGGATTGCTGGCGTTGCCGGCGGGTTGGTTTGTGTTACGGCCATACCAGCGCCAGCGGCTTGAAGCTTTTATTCATCCAGGAAAGAACACCCAAGGCTCCAGCTATCAAGTAACCCAGACGAAAATCGCCATTGGCTCGGGTGGCCTGTGGGGAAGAGGACTGGGCAAGGGTACGCAAAGTCAACTGGGATTCATCCCGGTCTCCCACGCAGATGCCATCTTTGCCGCGTTTGCCGAGGAGCGTGGTTTTATCGGCACGCTGGCTGTTTTTCTGGTGTATGTTATTCTCCTCTTGCGTTTGCTTGAAGGCGCAAAGACAGCGACCGACCAGGCAGGCAGTTTCCTGCTTATCGGATTTGCTTCGGTTTTGTTCTTTCAGGTTGCTGTAAACGTGGGAATGATGATTGGCCTGTTTCCCATCACCGGTATCCCTTTACCGCTTATGAGCGAGGGTGGGTCCTCCATGCTTTTTATTTTTCTGGGCCTGGGCCTTGTGATGAGCGTTAAGATGCAACGATTTGTGAATTAGCTGAAGTTCAAGCAGGAGAAGTGGCAGCAGCTTTTGGAATCAATTTTCGGACCCGGATTTTCCGGGATGGCTCAAAGCAGCCGAACATTTTGCAGATTATGGCCCGGGCACACTCGTCCGCGGCGCGTCATCTTGCCCGCAATCTCCATCAGGAGACCTGCAAGGGGCACGGTGTAAGCTCTGAAGCCGATGTCGTGTGCGGCCGGGCCGGGGACAATCGAAGTTGATCTCCGCTTTCGCGGATTGATCCTTCCCGATTGCCCGACAAAAAGGAGTTTCCATGAACAAGGAGATGTTTATTTCATCGTCTCCACACGAGACGAAGGTCGCCGTGTGCGAAGACGGTCAACTGGTAGAAGTGTATTTCGAACGCGACACCGATGTGGGCCTGGTTGGAGGCATTTACAAGGGCCGCGTCAACCGGGTGCTCCCCGGAATGCAGTCGGCCTTTGTCGATATCGGGCTCGAACGGGACGCCTTCCTTTATGTTTCTGACTTCTCGCTTCAAGACCAGGATGAGTTTGAAGGCGTGCTGGATGAATCGCGGGCCCGGCCGGCAACCCGCCCCAGAAACGCCTCGCGGTCCCCGGCGCTCATGTCCTTCACGGCCTCCCGGGCGGCGGTCAAGGCCTCTTGTTCCAGGCCCAGCTCCACGGCGATCTCCGCGGCGGCCCGCCTGGGTCCAGTTCCCTTCGCGCGCCCCAGCGCGTTCACCAGGTTCCGGCCGGCGTCGCGGCCGCCCTGGGGCAGCGCGGCGATCCGGGTCGCGACCGTCGGTGCCTGCGCGGTGTCCGCGACCACGGCCCTCGCCCATTCCTTCACCGCGCCCTCTTCATCCCCGGTGGCGGCGAGGAGGTCCGCCATGTCCACG
>Ga0209919_1001505_pt1 | contig 11224 bp, 12 predicted proteins | sample SalPon2A_C_D2_MG_FD_185721 | JGI IMG/M metagenome (GOLD analysis project Ga0209919, IMG submission 185721) | Soil microbial communities from South San Francisco under conditions of wetland restoration - Salt Pond MetaG R2A_C_D2_MG (SPAdes)... | ecosystem: Environmental > Terrestrial > Soil >... | reverse complement strand
CAGATCCAGTAACTTTTAGAGCACTTGTCCAAGTGTTCTCAGCGGATATGCTCGCACTGACGCCAGCCACCTGGTTTACCATCTGAAAGATAGCCCCGACATGCGTAGAGCGGAAAAGTGCCGTTGAGGCCGTAAGCGTTACGTCGCCAGCCAACGCTGAAGACGTAATGGTGGTTGGAGTAATATTCTGCGTCGTGAATGGCCCATCGTCGACGTGATATACCGTAAGCGACCATGAACGCGCGCTTGGTCTAGTCCCTCTCCGTTCAATCTTTCTTTGCTGGTATCCAGAGCATGCGACGAACACAATGTCTGCAGACTGATCGTATCTAATGTAGTCGAGATCTGCTGCTGCGTATGGACTAGCTATGGTCACTGCACCAGCTGCCTCGATACTGCACTCGCTCAACTGCACCTTATACGCAGCCGTACTGGAAAACTGCACGTACATTGTCGCGGCATTTGGAGTGATCGCGATTGAATGCGTGCCGGCGTCAAGATCAGTTTCCGTGAACAACTCATCGCCACCAAGAGTGGTGCCCACCTTGAACGTGATAGGACCTCGCTGTATGACGATATGAATTCCGTGCTCAGTAGCCTGATCAGCAGACGCGACGGTGACAGCTTGGTATCCGCTTGCCTTGTTTGTTCCGTCTCCTGTCAACTTCATGTATCCGCCGGTGTCCCACGCAATCGCTCCACCAGAGTCTGAATTGTCTGTCCAACCAGTGATGTTCAGGTCGAACGTGCCGTTCGTAATTGCGCTTGATACGGAAGAACGGGTGAGCAACGTATCGCTTATCCACACCCTCATAATCGAGTCCGTAAACTCGACAAGCGACGTGTCTTCAGTGCCAAACACGAAGCTTACATAGCGAGCCGCAGAATTTGAGTATGTAGATCCGATGTATCCGAGACCAGGCCGAAAGGACATCGGCCCTAGAACTCTAGGCATCCAGTTCGTCATCGTCTCAGCAGAGAGAGCGATACGCTTCTGGTCTGTGCGTGCCAGTCCTAACGGAGAAACTATCCCGCGATTAAAAGAATAAAGTGCGGGAGCTTCACGCACGGCATCAGCCTGTCAAATTTCCGCTTGTATTGCCGCCGTCCCACCTATTAGATCCTCTTGCTCTGGCGTTGATCCAGCTTCCTGTAGCCGGCATCTGCGTCGGACCTGACATGGCACACTTTGACTTCGCCTTCAGAAGTGCGCGACCTCTAATGCTGTGCAGTTCGTTCTGTGGATTGATAAACAATGCAAGACGAGCTTGATCGTTCGTAAGTTTTAGGATGATCTTTGAGGCGAAATGCGCAGATACGAATTCCGCAAATGTGCGCGGCCATATCGAAAGATCGTTTCCGTAGTTTGCGTCGTTTGATACGTAGCGTACGTAAACAGTGTCGTAGTCGCAATACCAGTACCCTGTCTCGTCAACGTACCGCAAGATCGGAACCTTGAAGTATTCGTCCGAGCAAAATGCAGAGGTTATGATCCAGTCTGTAGGTTTGTCGAATGCGTGCCGATACCCGAAATCAGGTTCAATTCCAGGATCGTAATCAATCCTAATGGTGCGCATTGCGAACTCCCACTGCGCTTCCTCAAGGCACAGATTCACGCCACCATTGTTCCAGACTTGATCAAGCATCCTGCGCGTTTCTACGCTTTCTGTCAGAGACGAAAGTGGCCGCTCGCCAGCCATCAGCAGGGCGTCGTTGTAGATGCTCAGGCGGCTAGCGGACACTGTTCACTCCTACATGCTGCGTGACAGGGTTTTTTCGTGCTCTACCATCCACTGATTTGCCATCGCCTTGTCGCGCATGCCTTGCTGCAGGACTGCGCTATCGCTCAGTCTTATCACGCAGAATTTCATGTGCGGACCTTTCCACTCGACCTTGTGCTTGATCGAAGTGATCGGAGCTTCCTGGTCATCCTCGAGCTTCACAAGCCTGTCCAGTTTGACTTTCGCGTAGTTGCGCTCGCAGTACGCGACTACGAGGTACGCAACCCAAGAACCGTCCTCCGCGCGGACCTCGATGTGGTCCAGCGGGTCCATCTGAGACGCTAGGTGCGCCCAGTAGGAAGGTTCCAGAACGTCCTCAATCTTCAGTCCTACCGGAAGGTCGAATACCCAGTCGTGCCGCTTGTCTTCTGCAAGCCCCATGCGTTCCGGCATACCGACAGGGTTTTGTTTCTTTACCGATGCTGTTTCAGCCATTGTTATCTCCTCAGAAATAATGGGCGGGAGAAAATCCCCCGCCCCTTTGATGCTTACGTCGAGTAATTACTCGTAAGGTTATATGCTGCTGTGCTAAGGCTCGATTCTGTCGAATGCAGCGTGCCCAGATACGGATAGCAGTCCGTTGTCGCAGCGCCTCCGTTGAAGACGCCGATCAGTACATCTCCAGACTTCATCCCAAGGTGCGCACCATCCGCAATGACTCCAGCTGCTGCCATATCTGACGGAGTATTCGTGGACGAGTAAAACCAGACTTTCCCTCCTTTAGAGGCCGTTGTGAGGACGCCGGGATACTGAATGGCACCCCCAATTACCGAGAGCACTTCAAGTGGCGGGTTGGCAGCTGTAGAAGTCGCTGTGCTGCCGTAGTATGTAGCTGTCATGGTATATCTCCTTTCAGTTTGTCAGGTTCGATCAGGCGTAGGCCGAACCGTCTGCCGTCATCACGACGACGCCAGTGTTCTGCAGGAGTTTTGCACCCATGTACGCAGTCGCCCGCGCCCACGAATAGTCCTGCTCCTCGAAGTACCCGACAGGCGTAGAAAGACCAGCCGTGTCCATCGCGTGACCGATTGCGGACTTGTGGTACATGTACGACGTCTCGCTTGTGGTCCCTCTGCCTGCTAGGTTCGGGTGCGAAACGACGAGCATGTTCATCCACTTGTACGCGGACGGCTTGTCGCGCCAGTTCGGATCCTTGCCTGCGAACGGTCGCATGTCGACGTACAGAGCACTCGCCCATTCCGGCGCCTGCATAAGATAGGCGAGAAAGGACGGTTGGCACAGCAGGGTGATGTTGTTATCCCACGGAACTGCGGCGTTTTGCAGTTTCACCATGCCGTTCATCACGAACGAGACGTTCGGGATGGTTGTACCGCCTGTGCCGATGGCGACGGTTCCGGTCGAGAGTTCGGTCGTGATCAGGGAATCCGTCTTGCGGTTCAGGACTGCCATCGTCGTCATTTGCATGATCGAACGTTGGTTGCCCTGCGACGCGAAGATGTTGAACCCCGTCTTACGAACGAGATCGTGCCATTCCTGCAATGTGCAGGTATTTTGCGTATTGTTGTCGGCACGTGCTGGAATGCGACCATTCGTACCGCGTGTTACGGCAGAAGCACTACCGGAACCTGCGACGAGAAAGACCGCCTGTTGTCCCTTGATCACGGCCTCTGTTGTGACCGTATCGCGCAGCAGGGACTGATGCTGCTCGAACGCCTGGATGAACTCCTGGCGGTACTGGATTTGAAACGCTGTATCAGCCATGATTGGCTCCTTTTCAAGAAACGATTAACTTCAACCGTCGCTCAGGGTGTCCATCACGGCTACTGTCAGGGTATCCCTTGGGGCCTGACGCCCGCCATCTGGGCCGTCGCTATTCGGTGTTCCTTACTACACCTCTCCTCGAATCTCCTTACGTTGAATCGAGTTTTTACGCCTATGCAGCCTTTTTGTCCACAAGCTGCCCTGCTTCATTCATAAGCCCGTGCTTGATCATCGCGTCGATCAGCTCGCGCTCGCGCTTCTGCATGGAGTCGTCTTTGTTGTACGCAGAGCGGTTTTCCACTCTCACTTTTTGTATCGATTTCCATTCTTCGACCATCGTCTTACCGATGTCGCCAGTTCCCCCAGGCACAACAATGCCAGCGGGATTGATCTCGTTCGCGAGATCTACCAATGCGCGGATTGCGCTTGCGTTATTAAATATAGCGGTGCCATCAGGCAGACGGGCAGACTTGAGCATGTCGCGCACATCTTCCGGAAAGCGCGACAGGACCGTGTTCTCAATCATCGTCAGATTGCGGCGGAAATTGGGGCCCCACTCATCATTCAGCGCATCAAGAACGTGAGAACGGTCCTGTTCGTCCTTCTGGCTGCGCGCTTCCTCCTGACGGTTGACCTCATCGTAGTACGCGGCTACAGCCTCACGGACAACTTCTGGTCGCGCGTTCACTGAATGGAGTCGCGTAACGAAATTTCCGACGATGTCCTTGTCCTGCGTTGGAATCTCAAGGCCAGTCAGATCATACGCATCAGCCTTGTCAGGAATGCCGTTGTCCTTGCGCCAAGCTTTGATGTCGTCCTCAGTCGCATCCTTCGGAAGTGCAGCCTTAAACTCTCCGGAATCTACCCTGCGACGCAGATTGACGTAGGCTTCGGCGACAGCTTCTGGTGAATGGTATCGCGACAGATCCTTCGCTCGTTTCGCATCGCCTTTCGCAAATCTAGTTACCCAATCCTGCGGCCAGACGCCAGTCTTGTCCTCGCCATTTCCTTTGGCTTTTCCTGTGTCTCCAGTCTCTGCCTGCGACGACTTCCCAGTGCCTTTGTCCGTTGACGCAGACGACGTGTCTTTCGAGGTATCGGTTTTTACGTCTGCCGCACCAGCGTCCACAACGGTTGACGCATCTGCAGTTGCGCTTCCAGTATCTGTACTTACGGACGTTTCGTCCGTCTTTACATCTTCAGGCATTTTCATCTCCTCGTGCGTTTGACTGCGACTCCTTCTTCCTAAGCGCCGAAATGTTGACTTTCAGCACGCCCATGATCTGTTGCCCTACAAACTGTCTGCCGAGCGCTAGACATGTTTCTCGCTCAGAGTCTCTGTACGGCCAAAGCGGCAATCCGCACGCGCTTTTAAGGATCCAGTCAAGCGCGCGCTTTTGTTGTCCATCGTTAGCTGTCCCTGACGCGACGGCCTGTACGGCAATGGCATCTGTAGAAGAAAAACCTGCCGGTTCTGAGCCATGCGGAATATGAGCCGGAACCATCGCCCTCGACCTTTTAACAGGCAGTTCGCTGGCTCGTTTCATCCAGCACCTCCAGGCGCAGGCAACGCCGCCTGCTGCGGAGACAAGACGCTCGCCACGGATTCACCCGCAGAACCGAGATCCTTGGCGGCGGACGCCCCCTGCTGAATAGCACCGAGCATCTTTTGAGCCTGCGCTTGAGCCTGCTGATCGGCATCAATCTGTGCAACTTCATCCTCGTTTCGCATCCATTTCCCAGGCCATCCGATCCCGTCAAGCGCGTCCCTGAACGCAACTTTTCCGTCCACAATGTTCGCGATCGACGGATCGAGCTGTATAGCAGACGCAAGAAGTTGCTCGCCCTGCAGCAGCAACTGGCCTTTCTGTGCCTCAATCGCATCATGCAGAGGACTTTCGAACGTGAAGCTGATGTCAGCGCCACGCAACGATTTGGGCCAGTCAAGGGGAGATCCAAACGCACCATTCCTCCAAAGCAGAGTGAACGTGTCATCGCAGATGCGCGCGTTGTACTCAGTCTCAAGAGGTTCGAATAAAGGCATAGCCTGACGTATGTACTGCTCCGTACGTTGCCCGACTTCGAACGCAGTAACGCGCTCTGCATCGCGCTGCGGCATGTGTAGTTGGTCAAGGAAGAACGCCTGCCTGATCATGGCGCGCGCCTCCTGATTCATCTGTAGCCCGAAATTGAATCCACGGAAATCTTGCGTGATAGGGCGAAGTGCCTCTCCGGTTTTTTCGTCGTATTCTGAATCAACCCACGTTATGCCATTTGCATACACCGCGACGTCTGAACGCACCGCGTCGATCGTCGCAATCATCGGAGGACTTGTGGCCTTCTCACCAGCCTCGAGCAACGTGAACGTCATGGCCTGGATAAGCCTGGCATCTGGCAACGCACAAACTGTGGCTGGCGAATACGAATACTGGCTTCCGCTTACGGTCTGCCAGCGCGGGATCACATAGTATCCAGTCCAAATTGGAGAAGCTGAAATAAGAACGTCATGCGTCGTGTCGTACCAGATAGACCAGAACGGTCTGTTCGTCTTGTCGTCGTACATATCCGCCTCGACGACCATGTGCAATACTCCGCATTCCTCAAATGGATTTTTCTCGTATTGCTGCATTATTTCCGGATGCAGACGATCCTTGCCAAATGTTCGTACCAACGTCTGCACTGTTGGCTTCCATCTACGGAATTTGCTTCCGATTTCACCTTCGTCGTTCTCCTGCCACGCCAAATCACGCAAATGCCAGCAGCGATATAGAAGGCCATTCGCGTTCTTATTGAGTTCTACCGAAATTGCGCATTGACCAAATGCCGCAAAGTCGTGATCTCCTTCCTTCGTCGCGCGCGAAAAATGAGCCATAGGATCGTACATGGCTCGTCTCTGCGTTTCCTCAAACGCCTGCAGATACATACGTGTTTCGTTATCGCTCGGAGAAGCATTGCGTATTCCAGTATGGAACCAGACCTTAGTGTTCGGCCTAAGCATCGAACCTACGTAATTCCCGAGGTCACGCCTGCACATGGCAGGATAACTTGTCATGGTATTCGCGGCAAAGTCATTTCCTATCGAGCGCTCCATTACGAAGTTAGCGCGCTCGTAGTAGAAATTGTCCGCTATATCCTGGTGCAGACTGTTTAGCGGTTGCTTCTTGCTAAACAGGTTGTCAGAAAGTTCGCGGATTTCTCGTGGTTTCACTAACCACCTAGCTTTTCGCCAGATGGCGATGTGAGAATTGTTGATGCGCGCCCCCTGCGTGCAATTTGCTCGTCTAGGCTCCCTGTCATCGATTTGATGGTGTTAAAGCTCGGAAGAGTTACAGGCGGTGGAACTGATGGCGCCTTTACCTTAGACATCGCCCTAGATGCGTTCATACCGGACGCTGCCTGCACTAGAGAAACTGCTGGGGAAAGAACGGTAGCAACTGTTTTAGCAGTTTCCAAAAATCCGGAACTTTTTGCTGCTGTACCTGCTGCTTGACTTGCTCCACCAGCTCCAGAGGCAGCGCTACCAACAGCTGATAATCCACCTTCCCCGGCTGCGTACGTTACGATAGGAGCAGCCCCTGTTGCAACGCCAGCAGCGGTAAACGCTGGTGCAAAATCTATGGTTGCTCCCACCGAACCAAGTATGTCTGCAGCAGAGAGAGCAGCACCCGCGCCAGCACCAGTGGCAGCTGCGCCAGTTCCTGCAGCAACGTCCGCAACGCCTTTTGCTCCAGTCGCCCCAGCTGCCCCTGCTTCCGCTCCGGTACACATATCAACACTCCTTGACGGTGTTATAGCCAACAACGCGATAACCAAGGCGCTCATATAGAAGCCTAGTCGTCTCAATGTTCACTCCGGTTGATTGTCCGAGAAAGAACTTCTTTGCCCCACGTTCCTTCGCCCATTCCTCAAAATCCTGTACCAGCCTGACGGCCGCAATAGATCCACGGCGCGTTTTAGTAACAAACCATGCCATGTCTTTTGCAGCTAGTTCTTGCGAAAAATAAACAGTTGTAATCACTCCAAAAAATCCTCCAAGAACTTCTGTGCCGCGTACAGCTAATCTCACGTAGACACTATCAGGAGCATTTATGCTCGCATTCAGTTGCGTGACAAGCTTGCGCTCGTCCATCTGCATATCATTGTGGCTTACGCTTTCCTCCAGCATCTCGCGTGCAAGTTGCAAAACCTGTTCCTCATATATATCATTGTACGGAACGATCTTCGTAAGACTGACGCGTTCTTGTTCTACAACTTCGCTCATCTCATCCTCGCAGTCATAGGTTGCCTGCGACCTCCTATGATTACCGGCCGTCGCTGAAGACCTCTCCTGAATTCTGAATGTTCAATCCAGTCAAGAGATGCACTCTCGGCTTTCGGACCTTCCCACCAAGACATAATTACGGCATCCCCTTTATCTGGAGAACGTCCGAGTCGATCCTTTACGTCTTCCTTACTCTCGACTCTGATACCAGTCGCAGTAGGCTCGAACGTTGGTGCGGTTAGATCTGCCAGAAGCACTGGATCATCTGGTAGCATCACTTGCGAACCTCCCGGCTGACCTGGATCAAGTGCTTCCCTGAACAGCCATAGCGCTGCGCTGCGCTTGTTCGGAAACGCGAGCTTCTTGTCCTTAGATCGCCTATTGGTTTTTTCGGCGCCCTTAAAACCCTTTACGTCCACGCCGTTTGCCTTCAGGTGCTCGTACGTCGGACCTCCGTAACCTCCTCCAAGGTCAACGATAACTAGCGCGTTGTCGCGCCTGTAGCTGACGATGATTCCGCTGCAGTGCGCGCCGGAGCGGTCCATCGGTATATCCTTTCCGTCTACCGATACAAGCGGAGCGAACCATCCGTCGTGGCGTGGCGCGATTACCATAGGATCTTCGCCACCTCCAGAGCAGTCGACACCGATCGAACACATAGGAATGTCATCCGGAGGTTTACGCGTCCATCGCTGCTGCGCTTCCTTGACCCACGCTGTCGGAATAACCTGATTCGGCTGATCCTTGAACGTTGTCTTGAACCTTCCTAGCAGAATGGAACGATGAGGCTCTGCCATCGCGTCCAGGTTGCTGCGATAACTGCCTGCCGCGTAGTACGGATTGTCGTCAACAGACGACGGGATGAAGCTTCTCGACAGCGGCTTCACAATCTTCGCTCGACCGCCGACGATGATCTCTCTGACGTCGTTAGGACCGTCTACCCATGTGTCCTTGCCATATTCATCGGTGATGACCCACCTGAGCTCACCAGGCTTTGCAGGATCAGGATAGCGGTCATCAAGCCACGGAGCGAACATTTGAAGAACCCAAAGCCCCTCTGCCGTCAGCGGCGGGTTCGTCGGCATCAATACACGCACACGCTGTTTCGGATCCTCATGTCGCAGCCAGCCCATAAGGAATCTGATCTGCATCTCGGCAAATTGGGTAGCCTCGTCAGGAACGATTAGATCGTGCGGACGACCCATCCAGTGATGTTCATCTCCGACTCGAGCGCAGGCGCCAAAATCGATGAACTGGTCTTCACCGATCGTGAGACGTGGAGGTGGAGAGCCATTGAAGCCATTGCGAGAACCGTGAATCTTGATGGCGTCGTCAATCAAACCAGTAAGGTCAGTGTACTGGCGTCGCAATATCAGAGACCGCTTGTGCTGCGTAAAGGCAAGGCCAAGTGCGAGATTTGACTTTCCACCACCAGGCTCTCCGCCGAATAACAATACATCTGCACCAGAACCGAACGCATCTGCCTGCGGTCCAACAGTCGGAATCCATTTATCCATTCCAGCGAGCTTACGAGCTGACGACGTGTCCTTCGCAACCTTTACGAGTTCATCGTACGGTAGCGCTCCAAGGCGTTTCAGGATGTCGTCAAGCTCGTTCATGCTAGATCATGTACCAGTCTTCGATTCCTTATCTGCAATACTCTGGACGTATGCTCCGGTGCTTTCCTTATCCTCCCGCTCATCCTTTGCTTCTTTTGCTTCTTTTGCTTCAGCAGCCGACGCACCTGCAGGTCTTGCGTATTCTCGCGCATACGAAACAGAATGCTTGATGTCTGGAGTAATGTCGTCGCTCCACGCTCCGAGGACATAATCCAATTCTCCAAGTGATCCTTTCAGCAACATCGTTTTTTTGATGATGTCGTCATGCTGAGCCTGAAGCTGATTGATATTGGCGATGATGTCCGCGCGCCGCGCAGATAGCCTGATGTGACGTTGGTTCAGTTCCCCAATCCCGTACATCGTCGGAGGACGCATGAGATCGGATTCTGCTGGAAGCAAAACATCAATTCCGAAACTCTTAGCCAATCCGATGAAGTGCTGGCACGCTGGTCTCTGGTAGGACCACTCTTCAGTTGCGGCCATATCGATGCCCCACAGACCGATCGCAACTTTTTCACCAGCGGCAGCGCGAGGCGCTAGTACGTCGATCGCCATCGCAATCATGTATGCAACAGTCGACGTCCAGAAATACGGCCCGTACTTTTCTATCAGAGCTTCAAACGGGATTCGCACTGACATCGGAATAGACGACTGCACTTCCGACATAAACACAGGACCATTGTGCTCGGCAAGGAACGTGTGGAATTCAGGGCTAAACCACGGCTTCGTTCCTGGACTACCAAATTGTCCAGGAGGCGTCGGAAGCCACCGATGGGGTTCAAACCAAACATCGCTGCGATTCTGGGCGCAAATAGGGTACGCTCCAGGACTACACGCCCATATCGCCCACGACATATCCTTGAAAGGGGCCAGCGCCATCGAAGATGACGCTGTCCCAAGGATTGCGATGCCCTTATAGCCTTCTGGACCAAGCTTCAGTTTCGTATCTGACATGATCTCCTCTTTCATGCCATCACGCGATTTGAAGTTGATAGCCTGTCGTTACCGTCGTGATGCCGGCAGGGGTCAGCACACCCCACAACGCTGTAGTAAGCCCGATCAGATCGCACATCGCTCCCTTTCCTGTAAGCGTAATCTTCTGATAGGTGCTTGTAACTGATCCTGTGGACGCAAAAAACGCTCCTGCACCAGCGCCTGTGCTATCAGTTGTTGCGATGACAACGGCGTATCCGGTCGTCGGGACAAACAGGGTTTTCCTCACTCCAGGGGAAGGAGCGGCCAAAATGTACGCAGTTGTGCCGCTGGCAGCAGTAGCGCCGACAAGCGAAACCCCGTAATTCGAAAGTGGCGTAGCCACAGCGGTAGATACGATCGTGCTTCCTGCAGAACTTACGCCCTCTACCTGAACTCGACTCTGTTTCGGGCCGACCATAAATCCGTCGCTGTCTAGACCGAGTCTCCTTCCGAAGATCGACGTTTTAATTTGGGACCTCAGTCCCTCGAGTGATGTGTTTTGTGCCATGATAAAACTCCTTTCTAGTTGCTCGGCCTAAGCCTGCTGCGGAGTCCGGTGAACGCGCCGGTACGTCTCCTCTAAATACCTCCAGATCCAGGTGTAATCATGAGAACAGACGTGAACGTAGATGCTGTCGTTACACCTGAAATCCAGCAATTTGGACCAACGGAAAGCACTTCTGTCTGGTGGTACGGGATCGCGTAGCCTCTATAACTCGGATACGGTCCGCTTGACACAGTCGTTGCCAACCCTGTGCTGCTGTTCGCCACCCACACGTACGCATCGTTGGTAGAAGAATTATAGAACCTTGCAGATTCGATACCACTGTTAATGCCAGCTGTTGTCTGAGAAGATAGAGCGATAG
>Ga0209919_1001502_pt1 | contig 11235 bp, 4 predicted proteins | sample SalPon2A_C_D2_MG_FD_185721 | JGI IMG/M metagenome (GOLD analysis project Ga0209919, IMG submission 185721) | Soil microbial communities from South San Francisco under conditions of wetland restoration - Salt Pond MetaG R2A_C_D2_MG (SPAdes)... | ecosystem: Environmental > Terrestrial > Soil >... | reverse complement strand
GCGACCGCAGCGAGCAGGAAGTAGACGAGGCCCTGCCTGATGCGCAGCGCCAGAGCGAGCAAGATGACGGCAAAGACGCCGGCGGCGATCAGCAGCGATCCCAGGACCACTTCGTCGCTGTAGGCGCCGCCGATGACCAGCAGCGCGACGACGTCGTCGACGACGATGATCGTCAGCATGAAGCCGCGCAGGCGGTCGGGAAAGCGCGGCCCGACCAGCGCCAGCATCCCCAGCGCGAAGGCCGTGTCGGTCGACATCGCCACTCCCCAGCCGCCGGCCGCGTCGCCGCCGCCGTTGAAGGCGAGGTAGATCGCGATCGGCACCGCCATGCCGCCGAGCGCCGCCAGCACCGGCAGCGCCAGGCGGCGGCGCTCGCGCAGCTCGCCGACGTCGAACTCGCGCCGCACCTCGAGCCCGACGACGAAGAAGAAGAACGCCATCAGGCCGCTGTTCACCCACTCACGCAGGTTCTGCGAGATGCCCGAGCCGCCGAGCCGGATCGAGAGCTCGGTCCCCCAGACGCTGTCGTAGGAGGAGAGGTCGACGTTCGCCCAGACCAGCGCCGCAACCGCCGCGGCGAGCAGCACGCTGGCGCTGCCGGTCTCGGTGGCGAGGAAGTCCCGCAGCGGCCCCGGCAGGTTGCGCACCCAGGCGGTGCGTCCGCTGAAGGTCGACTGGCTTACGGACGGGCTCACCCCGGGCAGCTTGCCATCATCGGTGCAAAGCAAGCGAAAGGGATGGCGATGGCGACTTCACCCGAGGGCAGCGTGGCGCCGGACGCCTCGCCCGCCTCCGGCTCCGGCGTCTACAACCTGACCAAGCACGGAACAGGTCGGCTGAACCGGGGGCATCAGTCCCGCGGCGGTCGCGGCGAGATCAGCGCCACCGGCAGGGCGAGCCCGGCCGAGCGGCGCACGGTGGCGATGCGGCGGCCGGGCTGCACGGCGTCGCGGATCTCGCTCACCCGGTCGCCGAGCGAGGCGACGGTCGCGTCGAGGTCCGGGGCGAGAAAGGCAAGGCCCCAGAAGAACGCCGGGTGGTCGCCCCCGGCCCGCTCGATCGCCTCGGGCGGCTCCTGCACGACCTCGAGGATCGTCGCGCCGAGCCGGAAGAAGGCCTGGCGCGGCGCGCCGGCGGGGGTCGGCTCCTCGCGGATGCGACGCAGATCGAGGCCGGCGAGTTTCAGCGCCGCGACGGTGCGGTCGAGCGCCGGGGTCATGGCGACGACATGGTCGACGGCCGTGAGCCCGTTCGGGTGCGCGGGCGGCGCGGCGGGCGGCGGGCGCTCCGAGCGTGCCGTCGGCAGGCCGTCGAGCTCGACCCCGCCGGTGTCGCGCAGCGACCAACCGACGAGCCGCTCGCCCGCGTGCGGACCGGCGAGGTGGATCCGCACCTCGCCGACGACGCAGGCGTCCCCCTCGACCGCGAACCCAAGCGCTTCCCAGGCGGCGGGCTCGTCGGCGACCGTCAGCTCGTCGATCGTCGCGCTCACCCCGGCCGCGCCTCCTCGTCGCGGCGCTTGATCGGCAGCCACCGGTTCTGCGCACCCTCGCTCACAGCGAGGTCAAAGCTACTCAGTGCAGCTCCGCCGTGACCAGGCGCAGGCCGACGTCGAGCTCCTCCCCCGTCCGGAGCTCACCGTGACGGCGGTCCCACTCGCCGCTCGCGAGGTCGCGGCGCAGGCGCCCGAGGCCGCGGGCCGTCACATCCTCGGGGAGCTGGTGCCAGATCGAGGAGGAGCGGCGCACGTCGGGGTCGAGGTGGGCCTCCGGCCGGTCCCAGAGGGCGATGCAGAAGCCATCGGTGCAGCCGGCGGGGACCGACAGCGGCTCGACTCGGAGGTTCGGCAGCAGCGCCTCGAGCCGCTCGATCATCGGGAAGACGCGGCGGTCGTGCTCGACGATCTCCGGCAGGTAGTCACGACAGAGCCACATCTCCGCCGTCACGTCGAGGTCGAGCGTGACGAAGGCGAGGCGGTCGCGGGTGACGCGGCAGACCTCGGCAAGACCACGCCCGACATCGTCCCAGTGGTGCATGGTGAAGACGCCCATCGTCGCGTCGACGCTGTCGTCCTCCAGCGGCAGGGCCTCGGCGACGCCCTGGATCGCCCGCGCCGCGTCGGCCGGGCGCTGGGCGATCATCACCGGCGAGGGCTCGACCGCGATCACCTCCCGGTCGCGCGGCTCGTAGGAGCCCGCGCCGGCGCCGACATTGAGGACGACCCGCGCGTCGCCGAGCGCCGCGTGGATCCTCGCCTCGATCCGCGGATCGGCGCGCCGCACCTCGGTGTAGCCGACGCCCATGCGGTCGTATGCGGGCACCTTCGATCCCATCTCAGACGAAAGTCTCCCAGCTGAGCGATGATGCCGGGTCGAGTGAGTGCGTCCCACCTCCCCCAGATCTTCATCCTCGCGGGCACGAGGCGCGGCCTATGGACGCTGGCTGCGCTGACGCTGCTCAGCGGCGCCGCGATGCTGCCGGCGATCGCGACGATGGCCGACCACGGTGGTTCCGTGATCGCCTTCGAGAAGGCCGGCAGCGTCGCCCGCAGCCGGGAGATCCTCGCCGAGTGGGGTTCGGCCGGAAAGACGGCGATGTGGTGGCAGCTTGTCCTCGACACCCCGTTCCTGGTCGGCTACGGCCTCTTCCTCGCCGGAGCGTGCGCCGCGGTCGCGCGCCGGGCGAGCGAGACCAGGCGCCCGCGCCTCGAGCGCATGGCAGTCGCGCTCGCCTGGTTCGGCCCGATCGGCGCCGGCGCCGACCTGCTGCAGAACGTCTCGCTCGCTCTGGTCCTGTCCGGCCATGTCAACCAGCCGTGGCCGCGAATCTCTGCCACCGCCGCGCTGACCACCACCTGCCTCTGCGCGGCGGCAGCCCTGTTCGCGCTGGTCGGAGCGCTCGCGACTCGCAGCTCTCGACGCACCTGAGCGAGCGCGTTACACTGGCCGCTCAGTGGACTTCCCGAGCCGTCAGACCGCAGCCGCCCAGCTGCCCATCGCCGGGAAACTCATCGAGGCCGCGACCGTCGTCGCGGTCGTCGCCTGAACGCAAGAGAGCGCCCGCCGGCCAAGCAGCAGATCGAGGGGAACACGGCGGAGGCGCCGGAAGCTCCCACAGCTCCCTCGAAGCACTGGCAGGAAGCGCTGGCGCGGTTGGCGCAGAACCGGCTCTCCAACTCGCCTACCCGGCCACCTCACCCGGGGGCGCCTGCTGCGTGACCGGGGCTGCCTCCTCAGGCTCCTGCCCGTCACCGCCCCCCCGACCGGTCACCTCGGCAAGGAGGAACTCCGCGAGCTCTTTCGCGTTGGGGTGGTCGAAGACGGTGGTCGCCGGCAGCTTCAGACCCGTGGACAGATTTAGGCGATTGCGGAGCTCCACCGCGCCGAGCGAATCGAAGCCGAGGTCGATGAAGTGGGTCTGCGGCGCGATGTCCTCCGGCGAGGAGTAGCCGAGCACGATCGCGACTTCGGCGCGGACCAGCTCGATGGCCACTTTCGCCCACTCGTCCTCGGGCAGTCCCTTCAGCCGGTCCGGAAGGATCGGCCCCACGGGCCGGCGAGGAGCCCCGGTTTGAATCAGGCCGCGAAACAGCGGCGGCAGGAATCCGGCGTTGGCGATCGCCCGCAGGGCCGTGAGGTTGCCACGGAACGCAACCGCAAGCGCCCGATCGCTGGCGAGGGCGGCATCGAAGAGCGCCATACCCTGCTCGTCGCTCAAGGCGCCGACCCCGGTGCGATCCATGCGCTTCTGGTCCTCCTTGCTCAGATCCGACGTCATCGCCGAATCCCTCTCCCAAAGGCCCCAGGCAATCGACGTCGAGGGCAGCCCTTCGGCCGTGCGCTTGGCCATCAGAGCGTCCAGGAAGACGTTGGCCGCGGCATAGTTCCCCTGGCCCGGAGAGCCGAGGGTTCCGGCAAGCGATGAATATGCGACGAAGGCTTGGAGATCCTGCCCGGCCGTCAGTTCGTGCAGGTACCAGGCGGCGTTCGCCTTCGGCCCGAAAACCGCCGCGACGGCCTCGGCGTCGAGCGACTCGATCATACCGTCGGCAAGCCGTCCAGCCAGGTGGAACACGCTTCCCAGCGGGTGCTCTTGCGGCAGGGAGTCGAGCAACGACTTGAGTGCATCTCGATCCGAGACATCGCAGCCGGCGATCCTCACCTCTGCCCCGAGGCCCGACAGCTCCGCGCTCAACTCCGCCGCGCCCGGTGCCTCGCCGCCGCTCCTGCTGGTGAGAAGGATGTGCCGGGCGCCGTGCTTCTCGACAAGGTGACGAGCGGTGAGGGCCCCCAGACCACCGGTGCCGCCCGTGATCAGCACCGTAGCGTCGGGGTCCAGGGTGAAATTCTGCTCCTGATCGTCGGGCGTCAGCGGGATGCGGGTCGCACGCGGCACCCGCGCGACGCCCCGGTGTACTGCGAGCTGGGGCTCGGCGTCGTTGGCAAGGGCATCTCCCAACACGACGCGTGACGGGTCCGACAGATCGGTGTCCAGCAGGGAGATGCGCCCCGGATTCTCCATCTGGGCCGAGCGCGCAAGACCCCACACGGCTGCCCCGGCCGGGTCCGGTGACTCGTCCTCGTCGACGGCGACAGCGCCGTGCGTGAGCAGGACGAGACGCGCTTCCGCAAGGCCATCGTCGGAGAGCCACTCCTGAATCAGCCGAAGCGCTGCCGTAGCGCTTTCGCGCGCCGATTCGCCCGCGTCTGCCCCCTGGGCGATCGGCGCCTCGCATAGCACGGCTTGGGGAGCCGGGGCCCCCTGCGCAACCGCCTCCCTCAGAGCAGCCAGGTCCTCGAACCGCTCCGCCTTTGGAAGCTCCAAGTCCCCGATAACCGCGAGGCCCGTCGCGTGAGGGCGCTTGCGCAGCGAGACCTCCTTCCAGTCGATGCCGAGGAGCATGTCCCCCCTGCGCCTCGCTGCCGCGTAGCGCTCGGGGGAGATCTGGCGCATCGTGACCGATCGAATTGAGACGACCGGTTTCCCCTCTTGATCGAAGGTCTCGATCGAGACCTTCGCGTCGGGATGGACATGTACGCGGCTTCTCAGCTCCGTGGCGCCGGTTGAGTGGAGTGAGATCCCACTCCAGGCAAACGTCAGGAAGGAGTCGACCGTGCCCTCGAGATCACCGACGTCCACCCCGGCCATCAATGAATGGAAGGCGCCGTGGATCAGCGCGGGGTGAACACAGAAGTCCGGGGCGCTGGGGCGCAGGCTCTCATCGAGAGAGGTCTCGCAGAACGTCGTGGTGCCGGACCTCCACGCCGCGCTCAGCGTGCGAAACAGCGGTCCGTAGTCGCCGTTGAAGAAGACGAGGAGGTCATAGGCCTCCTCGTGCTCGAGGGGTTGCGCCTCGGCCGGAGGCCAGCTGGACGGGGGCTCCGGGTCCGGGGCCGGGTCGTCACTGAGAACGCCGGTCGCATTGCAGACCCATTCGGGCGCCTCGGCGGGCGCCTGACTGTCGCGGACCTCGGGGCGGGAGTGGATCGCCATCTCCCGAGTCCCGTCCCGCCCCGGGCTTGCGATCGTCACCTGCAGGTGAAGCGCTCCATCCTCTGGGACGATCATCGGCGCCTGCAGGGTCATCTCCGAGATCTGCGCGGCCCCCGTGTGCCTGAGCGCATGCAGGCACAGCTCAAGATATCCCGTCCCGGGGAACAGAGCCACTCCGCCGATGATGTGATCGGCGAGCCACGGATGACTCTGGAGCGAGATTCGTCCCGTCATCGTGACGGCGCCGTCCTGAGGCGATTCGATCGCTGCCGCCAGGAGGGGATGCTCTGCCGACGCAAGCCCCATTGCGGTGGGGCTCGATTCGGCGGCCCCCTCATCGAACCAGTAGCGGTCCCTCTGGAAGGGGTAGGTGGGCAACGGGACACGCCTCGACCCGAGATCGCCGAAGAAGGCCTTCCAGTCGACCCTCACTCCCGCGGCATGGGCTTCGGCGAGCGAAAGCACGAAGCGTCCTGGGCCCCCTTCATCGCGGCGGAGGGTGCCGAGCACCGCGGCGTCTTCACCTCGAAGAACCTCGTCCGCGGTCCCCTGCACGCCAAATGCGAGCACCGGGTGTGGGCCGACCTCGACGAATGCACGGCGACCGTGCTCCAACATGGATCGAAGAACCGGCTCGAAGCGAACGGTCTGTCGCAGATTGCGATACCAGTATTCGGCATCGAGGCCGGCGGTGTCGATCGCATCTCCGCTGACGGTCGAGTGAAAAGGAATGCGCCCGGTCTGGGGCGTGATCGGGGAAAAGGCCTCAATCAGATCGCCCCTCAGCGCCTCGATCTGCGCCGAGTGCGCGGCGTAGTCGACGGCGATGCGCTGTACCCAAACGCCGTCCCCCTCACACTCGGCATGCAGCCGATCGAGCGCCTCCGGGCTCCCGGAGACGACCAGGGAGGCGGGTCCGTTGATCGCCGCCAGCGATACGTCCGCGCCGTACTCCTCGAGGCGGGGCGCCAGTTCCTCGACGGCAAGAGATACCGTGAGCATTCCCCCCTTGCCGACCAGCGCCGTCATCGCCCTAGAGCGCAGGGCGATCACCCTGGCAGCATCGTCGAGGGTCAGCGCCCCCGCGATGTGCGCGGCCGCGATCTCCCCTTGCGAGTGGCCGACGACGGCAGCGGGCTTCACCCCGCACTCCTCCCAGAGGCGGGCCAACGAAACCATCACCGCAAACAGAGCGGGCTGAACGACATCGACCCGCTGCATCCACGCCCCGTCCGGGTCGGCCAGCACCTCGGAGAGCGACCAATCCACATGGGGCTCCAATGCTTCCTCGCAGCGGAGGATGTGCCGCGCGAATCCCGGCGCTCGCTCGTAGAGCTCGAGTGCCATCCGTGGGTGCTGAGCCCCCTGGCCGGAGAAGAGGAAGACGGGTCGATGATCCGCGGTGGCGAAACCGGTGACGACGCTGGGCGACTCCCTGCCGTCCGCGACGGTCGAGAGAGCCGAGAGAAGCTCGTCGCGGCTCCCGCCGACGGCGACCGCGCGGTGGGAGAACCTCGAACGGGTCATGGCGAGGGAGTGCGCGACTTCCGATGCCCGGATATCGGGGTTGTCCTCGAGATGAGACGCCAGCCTCGCGGCCATATCGCGCAGCGCCGGGCCTGTCTTTGCCGAGAGGATGAGCGGGATCGGACCGGGAAGCGCCGGGTCCCGATCGCCCTCCCCCTCCCCTTCCCCGTCCGCTTCGAGCGACTCCTCCAAGATCACGTGAGCGTTGGTCCCGCTGACCCCAAAGGAAGAAACCCCGGCGCGTCGAGGCCTGCCATTCGGCTGCCAAGCCCGAGACTCCGTCAGCAGCTCGATCGCGCCCGCCCCCCAATCGACCTTGCTGGAGGGCGCGTCGAGATGGAGGCTCTTCGGCAAGACGCCCTCTCGCATCGCCATGACCATCTTGATAACGCCGATGACCCCGGCCGCTGCCTGAGTGTGGCCGATGTTGGACTTGATCGAGCCCAGGCGCAGCGGCTGCTCCCTGTCGCGGCCGTAGGTGGCGAGCAGGGCGCCGGCCTCGATCGGGTCCCCCAGGGTGGTGCCGGTGCCGTGGGCCTCGACCGCGTCTATGTCCTCGGGCCGCAGGCGGGCGTTTGCCAGCGCCTGGCGGATCACCCGCTCCTGGGAGGGTCCGTTGGGGGCGGAGAGGCCATTCGAGGCCCCGTCCTGGTTGATCGCCGAGCCCCGCAGCACGGCGAGGACCGGGTGGCCGTTTTTCCGCGCGTCGGAGAGGCGCTCGAGAAGGAGCACACCGGCGCCCTCCGACAATCCCGTCCCATCGGCGGCATCGGCGAATGACTTGCTGCGCCCGTCGGGGGCCAGGCCACCCTGTGCGCCCATCCATACGAACACGCTTGGCGTAGAGATGACCGTCACCCCTCCCGCCAAGGCAAGCGAGCATTCGCCTCCCCGCAATGCCTGCATTGCCAGATGCACCGACACCAGCGAGGACGAGCAGGCGGTATCGACCGTCATCGTCGGTCCCTCGAGATCAAGCGTGTAGGCGATGCGACCGGAGACGATGCTCGCCGTCGAGCCCCGACCGAGCCCGTAGTCCTGGTACATCACCCCTGCGAAGACGCCGGTCTGGCCGCCCCGTAACGATGCGGGGTCGATCCCGGCGTTTTCCAGGGTCTCCCAAGAGACTTCCATGAGCAGCCGCTGCTGGGGATCGATTGCCGGCGCTTCTCGGGGGCTGATTCCGAAGAACGCCGGATCGAAGTGGGCAACGTCACGCAGGAAGCCTCCTTCGCGGTTGAACTCACCGCTGTACCCCGGGTCGAGATCCCAGCCCCGGTCATCGGGGAATCCGCCGACCCCGTCGCGTCCCTCGGCCAGGAGCTCCCACAGCTCATCGGGGGAGGAGACCTCACCCGGACAGCGGCAGGCCATGCCGACGATCGCGATCGGCTCTCTTTTCTCCGTCTCGATCTCCTCGATGCGGCGGCGTGCCAGTCGAAGGTCGGCCGTCGCCCGCTTGAGGAAACCGCGGAGCTTGTCTTCGTTCGTCATCTCCGCCGCTCCCTCGCTCATAGCTGCCCCAGCTCGCTTTCAAGGGCCTCGAAGATCTCCTCGTCCGTGGCCTCGGCGAGGTCGCGTTCGTCGGTCGCCTTCAGGGTGCCGAGAAGCTCTCGCAGGCGAGCCGCCGCGCGGTCGCGCTTCTCGTCGGACTCGATCGCGATCAGCATCGCTCCGAGGCGATCGAGCTCGTCGTCCAGTGGCGAGCCATCGGTCTCCACCCCACCCTCGCCCGGCAACTGGACCTGAGATAGCACGTGGTCCGCAAGTTTCGCTGGATTGGGGTAGTCGAATACCGCGGTCATCGGCAGGTTGGCTCCCGTGGCTGCGTTGAGTCGATTGCGCAGTTCGACCGCGGCGAGCGAGTCGAAGCCGATGTCCTGAAACGCTCTGGCGGGATCGATGGCCGCTGCCGACGCGTGTCCCAGGACGGTTGCTATCTCGCTGCAAACCAGCTCGAGCACGTAATCGTCACGGTCTTCCTCGGGAAGCGCAGACAATTTCCTGGCAAACGCATCGGGGGAGGCGGAGCGCCTCGATTCGGCCGGGACCAACCCCGAGAGGATCGGCGGCAGGAGGCCGGACTGGGCAAGCGATCTGAGGGCGGGGCGGTTGAAAGCCATCGCCAGGGCCAGCGAGCGGTCCGTGGCAAGTGCGGCATCGAACAGCTCCAGGGCCTTTTCGTCAGAGAGCGGCTCGATGCCGGCCCGCCGCATGCGGGCGACGTCGGCGTCGCCGAGCTTCGAGGTGAGCCCGCTCTGCTGGAGCCATGCCCCCCAGGCGATGGAGGTTGCCGGCAGGCCGGCCGCTCGACGTTGCCGGGCAAGCGCGTCGCAGAAGACGTTGGCCGCCGCGTAATTGGCCTGGCCTGGCGAGCCGAGGGTTCCGGCGACGGATGAGAAGACCACGAACTCGGAGAGCTCGAGGCCCGCAGTCGCTTGGTGCAGATTCCAGGCGCCGTCCGCCTTGGGGGCGAAAACGTGCTCGAGCTTCCCGGCATCGAGCGAATCGATCGTGCCGTCGTCAAGCGCTCCCGCGGCGTGAACGACGGCGCCCAGAGGATGCGCGTCGGGCACCTCGGCAAGCAGGCCTTCGACGGCCTTCGGGTCCGATGCGTCACAGGCGACCACATCTACTTCGGCTCCGAGCTCCCGCAATTCCGACCTCAACTCCTCCGCCCCCGCCGCCGCGAGCCCCGAACGGCTGCTGAGCAGCAGGCGACGGGCCCCATGCGCCTCGACGAGATGGCGAGCGACATGAGCACCCAGAGCGCCGGTGCCTCCGGTGATCAGGACGGTCTTGGTCGCCGCGAGTGAAAACGCCGCCTCGTCGCCCCCGGCCTCAGGCGGTGTCATCGGAACGCGGGTAACCCTCGGGGCGAACACCCGCCCCTCTCGCAGGGCGAGCTGAGGCTCGGCGGTCTGCTCGATCGCCGCGGGAAGCGACGCATTCGATGGCTCGCTCCCGTCCGTATCGATCAAGACAAAGCGGCCGGGATGCTCGAACTGGGCAGATCGCAGGAGACCCCAGATCGGCGCGGTCGAGAGATCCGGAGATTCCTCATCGTCCACGGCAACCGCCGAATGCGTGATCACAGCCAGACGCGACGAGCCCAGGTGCTCAGCCGCAAGAAACCCCTGAATGGCCTGCAGGGTGTCCTGGGTGGCCTGGCGTGCCACCTGCGAAGGCGGGCCGTCGGCTGCCCCCGGGGTGAAGGTGAGGGTGTCGGGGGCCTTGTCGTCTCCCTCCAGGCCGGCCAGGAGCTGCTCGCTGAGGGGTCGACACATGCCGCCCGTAGCGTCGGATGGCTCGACCTCGCTCCAGCTGAGCTCCAGCAGGCCGTCCCGGCGCTGAGCGCCCTGCAACTGCTGGGCGGACACCTCCCTCGTGAGCAACGACCCGACCTCGGCCACCGCCGATCCGCTCGAATCGAAGACGCTGAGGGAGATCGCTCCCTCCTCGTCTATGGCGGCCTTGACGCGCAGTTCGGCCGCGCCCTCGGCGTGAAGGTTCACATCGGCCCAGCCGAACGGAAGCCTCAGCGCTCCTCGCTGGTCCGCATCGAGTGCGTTCAGAGCTACCGCGTGAAGGGCGGCGTCCAAGAGCGCAGGATGAATCGAGAAGCTTCCCGCCCCCTCCCTTTGCTCCGGGGCGAGCGAGACCTCGCCATAGACCTCCGCTCCCTTTCGCCAGGCGGCGGTCAGGCCCTGGAAGGCGGGCCCGTAGTCAAGGCCGAGATCGGAAAAGCGGCCGTAGAGATCCTCCGTGTCGATCGGCTCGGCGCCCTCGGGGGGCCAACTGGGCATGGGCGCGGGTGGGGCAGGCGATGGCGTGGGTTCGATCGCGCCGGTGGCGTGGAGTGTCCACTCGAGATCAGCATCCTCGCCGTCCCGTCCCTGGAGGCGTGAATGAATTGCGATCTCGTGCTTGTCCTGCCCCTCGCCCGGCTTTGTCAGCTTGACCTGAACCGCCACGGCACCGGTCTCCGGAAGGATCAACGGGGCCAGCAGGGTGAGCTCTGAAATCCTCTCGGCGCCGACCTTCTTCGCCGCGCGCAGGGCAAGCTCGACGAACGCCGTTCCCGGAAGCAGCACGTTTCCGCCCACGGCATGGTCGCGCAACCACGAGTGGCTCTCCAGCGAGAGGGCGCCGGTGATCACCAGCCCCTCGCCCAGGGGGTCCTCGACCACCGCGCCCAGCAGGGGGTGCTCGGGG
>Ga0209919_1001500_pt1 | contig 11241 bp, 9 predicted proteins | sample SalPon2A_C_D2_MG_FD_185721 | JGI IMG/M metagenome (GOLD analysis project Ga0209919, IMG submission 185721) | Soil microbial communities from South San Francisco under conditions of wetland restoration - Salt Pond MetaG R2A_C_D2_MG (SPAdes)... | ecosystem: Environmental > Terrestrial > Soil >... | reverse complement strand
GTATCCTTTCAACGTCAATGCTGTTTTTCCGCCCGCATGTAAAGTTGTTTTAGATTTTCTTTGCATTCCACACAGTATTCCTTCCCACGTAACTGTATCACCGTGAAGTTTATACATACCCCTGCCGTACAGTTCTATCCATTTTGAATTGGAATAGATTTTCAATAATTGTGAAGTGTATCCCAATTCATTCAGTTCTTTAACCGTTTTTATCGTTCCCTTTGGCCAATCTTTTATGAGCTGGTTTATTTTAGTCATTTTTGATAAATAATATATGTATTTACTGCTATAATTATAAACTCATTATTGGTTTATTATTAATAATTTACATATATAATTTATGTATGAATAATGATTAAAGCAAACTAAATAAAATTTTGGCATTTCACTGAACATTTTTTTAACTTGACACTAAAATGTTTGGTATTTTGAATTTAATCGAAGAAGTTAAGCTTAATCAAAGAAGTTTAACCTATTTGTAATCAGTAGGTTGCGGGTTCGAGTCCCACCTGTCCGGCGGAAGTCCCGGGTACGGGACAAAGACGGATTGCCAGCTCTAGCGTAAATGCTTCCATTATAATAACTTCTAGCCCTTCTCATTTGAGCGGGGCTTTTCTATTTTAAGTAGTGACATACAAATTGCATATAATTTGTAAATTGCGATTTCGTTCAATGCTTATGAAATTGGGTAAAAATGGATGTTAACGTTTACCCAGGATCAGGCCCTGAGCAATTATATTAAATTCAGGATATATGACTGGTAACTCAGGTAGGCATGGTCGGTAATTATATCTAAAATATATTTTACTGTATATATATTCTTTAATTAATTAAAAAAATATGCTTACCATTATTACCATTTAGAGAACAATAAACTGATTATTTTTATTAAATCATTTGATCCTTGATAATTCTAGCCATAGATTTGCTGATGTCCAATCCGTAGTAGGAAAGCTATTTAATTGTAAGTTCCAAAATGTAGCTGCCCGTTTTTTGCCTATGCAAATATTGGTTCCAATCTGTATGAGATAATTGAAGCTAACCTTATAATTTTTTACCCAGGCATTGTATCTTCACTTTCTATAATTAAAAGTTATAGCACTATGATGCTTAAAGCCTCTGGCTATTCATTTCAAAAAAAATATTTTTTTGTTGACACGTAACTTTAAAAGACTTAAGTTAACATATAAACCGAATATACCGGAAAAACTGATTTTTCAGGAAATAGCTTAATATCGCTTAAAACAAAAAGATTTATATCACTAAAAGCGGGTCAAAAAATCAAAAAGCTGTTATTTAATACTGAAACTTACCTTTCACTCTTTTTATTTTTCCTCATCATGGGGGCAGATATGGATGCTCAACCAAACAACGATACACAGACCGGAAAAGTTAAATCAAACGGAACCGAGCTTTATTATGAAATTACCGGAAACGGTCCGTACCTGGTTTTAATAGAAGGACTGGGTGCCTCACTTTATCTCTGGGAAAAACAGATACCCGAACTTTCAAAACATTTCACTGTTATTGCGTACGATAACAGGGGAGTCGGTAAGTCGGACAAACCCGCCGGTCCTTATTCAATAAATATGATGGCAAAAGATCTTGCCGGATTGATGAATGCACTTGAAATTTCCAAAGCGCATATTCTCGGCGTTTCGATGGGCGGATTCATTGCGCAGGAATTTGCTATTTCTTACCCGGAAAAAGTAGATAAACTGGTTTTAGCCGCGACGGGCTTCGGTGGAAAAGATCATGTGCCTATGAGCCAGAAAACCCTCGCGTTGGTTTTGGCTGCCTCCGGAGAATCAAGGGAGATAATTCAGAAAAAGCTCGAGCTGGTTTACACAAAAAAATATCTTTCCGATGAAAAGGTGCTTAATCACCTGATTGATTTGAGAATCAGTAATCCGCAGGTGCCGGAAGCATACCAGGCGCAGGCAATGGCAGGGGTTTACTTCGATAGATCGGAAGATGTAAAAAATATTAATAAGCCAACTTTTATAATAGGCGCAACCAATGATTTGTTAATGCCTGTTCAAAATTGTTACAATCTAAACAAAAAAATACCCGGCAGTAAATTGAAAACGTATGATGGCCTGGGACACCAGTTTTTTGTTGAAAACTACAAAGAGTTTAATAGTGATGTTATAAAATTTTTAAAGGAATAGTTAATAATTATTATTCAGAATTACTGGAAGGATGAAATATATGGACGATTTAAGAAATAAGATCATTGACGACATTGGCGGGGGATATGCAAAGTTTGGACACAGCCAGTTATTAGGCAGAGTTGTTGGGTTACTGATTTGTGAAACGGAACCAATGACAGTTGATCAAATGTGTGAAGTACTGGATATAACTAAAAGTCCGGTTAATCAGATTTGCAGGCGCCTGGAAGATATAAAATTGATCAGAAAAGTATGGGTAAAAGGCCAGAGAAAATATCACTACGAAATAGTTCCCGATGTTTATCTGCAGGCTGTTGTAAACCAGATGAGCCTGTACGAAGATAATCTTCAGATGATAGATGACAACTTAAAATTATTATTAAAACAGTATGTCTCTGAGAGTGAAGCAGAAAAAGAAAAATTAAAAATTATCTGCGAAAGATTAATCAGGATGCGCGAATTACACGTAAGATTTACAAAACTGTTATTTGATTTTACAGAGGACTGGATGAAGTCAGAAGAAAATACATTTTCGGTGGACGAGTATATTGAGAAGATGGGATTGTCTGACGAAGTTAAAAAATAGATTAGAATATAAAATTGATCAATTCGGGGGAGAGGGAACAGATATGAAACTAAAAAATAAAACTGCAATCATAACGGGCGGTTCGAACGGTCTTAACGGGCGGTTCGAACGGTCTCGGTAAGGCTACTGCATTTTTATTCTCGAAGGAAGGAGCCAATGTAGTTATAGCCGATATGGATGAAAACGCCGGTCAGAATGTTGTTCATGAAATTAAAAAAAATGGAGGCAATGCAATATTTGTTAAGGTGGATGTTAGTAACCCGGACAGCGTTGCAAGCCTCATCGAATCTTCTGTAAAGGAATTTGGAAAGGTTCACATTCTTATTAACAACGCCGGAATTGTTGCAGATGCACGCCTTGTAAAAATGGATATGGATCAATGGCAGAAAGTAATAGACGTTAATCTCAAAGGTGTTTTTATCTGTGCCCAGGCAGTCTCCAAAGTTTTAATTGACCAGGGGCTGGGCGGTGCAATACTAAACACATCATCCGTGGTTGGCCTTTATGGAAATTTCGGACAATCAAATTATGTTGCTTCCAAAGCAGGTGTTATCGGAATGACAAAAACCTGGGCGAGAGAATTAGGGAAACACAATATCAGGGTAAACGCAGTTGCACCAGGTTTTATGGAAACTGAAATAATTAAATCAATGCCGGAAAAGGTAATCAACTTAATGAAAGAAAAAACTCTCCTGGGAAGATTGGGCAAACCGGATGACATAGCAAATGCATTCCTTTACCTCGCTTCAGATGAAGGAAGTTATGTTACCGGAACTGTATTATCTGTTGACGGCGGAATTATAATATAAAATAAATATTAAATATATGACAACTGATCTTACTGGTGAATTTATAGAAACAAATGGAATAAAAATTTATTCTGAATTTATAGGGGATGGAGAACCAATTCTTATGATTCCTGGACTCGGTGCCGGAAACTGGTTGTGGAAAAAAAACTACAGGTACCTGGCTAAAAGTTACAGCCTTATAATGCCTGAGCTCCGCGGTAGTGGCCGTTCCGATAAACCCGATGAGTTTTATTCTGTTAAATTATTTGCCGAAGATCTTAATCAATTGTTAGAAAAACTATCTATTAAAAAAACTCACGTAATTGGTGCCTCGATGGGTGGATTTGTTGCACAGTATTTTGCAGCACACTGGCCTGAGAAAGTCGCATCTTTAACACTAACCTGTACAACTCTGGGCGGGCAGGAACAAATCGGTCCTACCGGAGACGCATTCCAAAGCTTAGTTAAACCAAAAGGAAAAACAAGAAAAGAAAGATTAGAAAATACTTATTTGTTCAGTTTCTCCCAGTATTTTATTGATAATCACAGGGATGACCTGGACTATATAACAAACTGGAGACTCGAATTTCCTCAACCTGAATACGCCTACTACAGGCAGTTCTTTGCCGGCAATGCCTACGCGGGGAAAAAATATGCAAAAAAAATTACAGCGCCTACTTTAATTTGTTCAGGGAAAGAGGACCAGCTGGTTGAAGTAGATAATGCATATGAACTTGAAAAAAATATAAATAAATCAAGATTGGAAATATTCGAAGGTAAACATTTATTCTTTTACGAACACTATAACAAATTCAATAAAACCGTGTCGGATTTTATAGAAAGTAAAACGATTAAATAAATTTTTCTAATAAAATATTTCGTGTTGGATTAACTAAGTAAAATAAAAGTGAGAAAATGAGCAAAGTAAGCATCATCGGAGCTTATAATACAAAATTTGGCTCCTTTGTAAAAAAAGACCGGGAAACCGGCATTGTAACAGATGCAAAAACTATTTATGAATTACTAATTGAAGCCGGCAAAGGAGCAATTGGCGATTCAGGACTGGAGGCAAAAGATATTGACGCAGTCTGGATCGGATCCTGCTCGCCTTCTTTATTTACAAACCAGGAGCACCTTGCGCCACTGGCAACTGAAATTGATCCTGATGGCCTTCGGTACAAACCTATGACCAGGGTTGAAGGTGCTTGCAGGTGCTTGCGCATCATCCTCTCTCGCAATTTATGATGCTGTTTACGGAATTGAATCAGGGAGATTTAAGAATGTTCTGGTAATTGGTGTTGAAAAAATGAATTTGCTCGATACACCCGGAACAACTCATGCTCTTTCCTGTTCTTCTTATTGGCCTGAAGAGGGTGCACTGGGGATGACATTTCCCGGATTGTTTGCCGAATACGCAAAAGGATACCGGGATTATTATAAAATTCCCGATGATCAGTTGAGAATAATGTTAGCTACGGTTGCCGCACAATGCTACAAAAACGGTAATGAAAATCCTCTAGCACATTTTGGTCCCGGAAGTTTGCCCGAAAGGATGAATTTGTTTTCAGCAGAAGCAATTTTAAATCTTCCCGATGAAGGAAAGGGAAGCAACTTTATGGTTGCTCCTCCATTAAGATTACACGATTGTTCATTGATCTCGGATGGTGCAGCGGCATTAGTCCTAACAAATACCGGAAATGCAAAAACCCTGAAAGATAAAGTTGTTGAAATTGCGGGAATAGGCCACGCTGAAGAAAGAATTCCATTATCTAAAAAACCAAATATGCACGAACTGGTTGGCTCAAAACACGCGGTTAATAAAGCCTACAAAGAAGCCGGCGTGTCTGTTAGTGATATTGATATAGCTGAAGTACACGATTGTTTTACTATTAACCAATTGCTTTGTACCGAAGCACTCGGTTTATCTGAAGACGGAAAATCAGGGCAGGATTATATTGATGGTAAGTTTAATAGAGATCAAAAATGTACTGTTAATTTATCCGGCGGCCTTAAGGCAAAAGGGCATCCTGTGGGAGCTACCGGCGCATCAATGCACGCACTTTTATATAAACAATTAATCGGTGAACCAATTGGAGTTGCTCCTTCAAAACAACCTGAAGTTGGGGCATTACTTAATGTTGGTGGTTCAGCGGCTACTAATTGCGCAACTGTTTTAAGACGAATTAAATAAGAGAGTTAAATGTATATAGGTGATTACCTGGCCCGTCGCTGTGTTTATTCCGGGAATGATATTGCAATAATTGATATCCCGGAAAACATCCCGTTCAGGTACACCTTCTCTGAACTTAATGTGCGCGCCGATAAATTAGCTAACTGGTTAAAAGGAAATGGAATTACTAAAGGGGACCGGGTTTCATTTTTAGCCTATGACTCTATTTATCACTACGACCTTTTTTTTGCGTGTGGGAAAATCGGGGCGGTGTTTGTTCCCCTGAACTGGCGGCTTCATAAAAAAGAAATTGAAAATCAATTAAGAATTACAACTCCAAAAATTCATTTCAATTCAGAGGAAGATAATTTTAAGGAGATTAAAGAATATCTTGGTAGATGTTCACAAATGCCCGTTATTCTTCCTCTCGAAAGTGTCCAGCAAAATTCATTGAAGAAAATCATTGAAACTTCAGACAATAAACCTGTAACGTGTGAATCAATAACTGAAACTGATACGGCCTGTTTATTATTTACGGGCGGAACTACCGGGACACCAAAAGCAGCTCAGATCAGTCATAAGCAAATTGTCTGGAATACAATAAACTCGAATCTGGGGGATGTATTAGGGACGGATACATTCCTTAATATTTTTCCATTATTTCACGCCGGGGGGCTATTTGCTTTTTCCTTACCAATTTTAATACAGGGCGGGAAAATAATTCAAACTAAAAAGTTTGATGCAGAGCAGGTCTTAAATATTATTGAAAAAGAAAAAGCAACAGTATTTGGCGGTGTGCCTTCCATTTTTCAGTTGCTTACTTCCGCAAAGAATTGGGCTAAAGCAGATCTTTCTTCGCTCAGGTATTGTATGAGCGGAGGCGCGCCTATGCCTGTTTCCTTAATTCAAAAATACCGTGATGAAAAAAATGTCGTATTCAGACAGGGATTTGGCATGACAGAGTTCGGCCCCGGCGTATTTTCTCTTCCTAGTGAAGATGCGGAAAGAAAAGCAGGCTCAATAGGAAAACCAAATTATTTTGTTGATGCAAGAATTGTTGATATAAAAACAAATAAACCACTGCCTGCAAATAGCATGGGAGAACTTGTATTAAGAGGTCCGAGCGCCACCACGGGATATTTTAATAACCCCGAAGAAACAAGAAAAATATTTGATGAAGAGAATTATCTGCATACGGGTGATCTGGCATATGTAGATGAAGAAGGTTATTTCTTCATAGTTGACCGGCTCAAAGATATGTTCATAAGTGGCGGTGAAAATATTTACCCTGCGGAGATTGAGTCAGTGCTTTATAGGCATAGGTCTGTTTCAATGTGTGCAGTAATTGGAGTTGATGATGAAAAATGGGGACAGGTTGGCAAGGCATTTATTGTTCTTAAAAAAGAAGAACCTGCGGTTAGCGAAGAAGAAATTATGGATTATTTAAAATCAAACCTGACAAAATACAAGACACCCAGATACATCATGTTTAAGGAAGAACTTCCGATTTCCGGAGCAGGAAAAATTTTAAAGAAGGAATTATATAAATCAGAAGAATAAATAGGTCTCTGTTAGTCTATTAGTAGAAAACATAAATAAATGGATGCACTGTTTCTTTCTAAGAATAAATAATTAATTATCACTAATATCAGGAGTTCTTCATGATAAAAAATCTGTTTTACTGCTTTTTCGCTGTTCTGATTAGTTCCTCGTTTTTATTTGCTTCGGGTGGGGGCATTAAAGGAACTATCACCGATTCCGGAACAGGTGAAGCATTAGTTGGTGCTAATGTCTTGTTGCAGGGTACAAATATCGGTGCCGCAACAGATGACAGGGGGATGTATTCAATAAGTAACATACCGGCAGGACAGTATGTTTTTACCATTTCTTATATTGGTTACACCAGTCATACAGAATCTGTAAATATCAAGGAAAATTCTGTGCTGACTGTTGATGTACAACTGAAACATACAGAAATACTGGGTGATCAGGTGATCGTAAGTGCTTCGCGAAAACCTGAAAAAATTACGGATGCCCCGGCATCAATTGGGCTTATTTCTTCGAAGGACTTGGAGGAATATGCTGGTAATTCAGGTGAATTATTCGGACGTCTGAAAGGTGTGGATTATATAAGAACCGGGGTATCACAAACAGGACTTAATGTTCGTGGTTTTAACAGCGCGTTTAATCCCAAAATTCTCGAACTATCGGATAATAAACTGGCAACATTAATTGCCACAGGTCTTGCTTTTGGTCCGATGAATCCACCAATTAAAGAAGATATTGACAGAGTTGAAGTTATACTGGGTCCTTCCGCAGCTTTATACGGACCGAACGCCCATAACGGTCTGATAAATGTAATTACAAAAGATCCGAGATCCTCACAGGGCACTATTGTGGCTCTTGGCGGCGGAAGTCAGAGCGTGGTTGACGGAAGAGTCAGGCATGCCCAGGTTTTAAGCGATAAATTTGCTTATAAAGTATCCGCTGAATACACTAAAGGAATTGATTATAATTTCACTGATAGTGTTTATATAGGAACCAAAGGATATGATGAAGTCGGCAAAGATAGAAATTTCAATTATCTTCATGGCACTGCCGAGATGGTTTATACACCAGTAAAAGATAATGATATTATATTTTCTTATGGCGGAAGCAGGAGCAATTTCCTCTCCGTAACAAACGCCGGAAGAAACATGATTAAAGACTGGACATTGCATATTGGACAGGTGAGATATGTTTCACCCAGAATATTTGCCCAGGTATATTATACAATCAGTATCACCCAGAATATTCGCCCAGGTATATTATACAATCAGTACAACAGAAAATACATTTGCAATCAACCAACGTACACAAAACTACTGGAGCTTTAAAAATGCAGGATTTAGTGAACAAGAAGCTCTAAGGAGATCTTTCACTCAGCAATGGGCAGGTACGTCCCCTTCTTCCGGGGTAGCTTTAAATCGCGGTGCTGTATTTAAAGATGATTCAAGAAGGCTGAATTCTGAAATTCAGTATAATAACACCTGGGATGGTTTTAATGTAATTGTCGGTGGTCAGTATCAATTAGATATGGCTGGTAGTAAAGGTACATATCTTATAGATGGTGGCGGTAGAATTAATGTAAGACAATATGGCTTTTACGGTCAGATAGAAAAAGAACTTGGCTCAGGATTTAAAGCAATTGTGGCAGCCCGTGCAGATGACCATGAACTTTATGGATTTAACTTTATTCCCAAAGCCGGATTATTATATACTAGCGGCGCAGGAACATTTCGTGTTACTTACGGAAAAGGTATTGCTGCTCCGACTATTCTTAATCTTGACATGAATCTGTTTGGAGGACTGGTATTGGGTAATGGAGTAGGATTTACGCTCAGTGATGGTTCAAAGATCGATCCGTTAAAGGTTGAAACAATAAATACAATTGAAGCTGGTTATAAGGGTGTAATTGACAACAAATTATTTGTTGATGTTAACGGGTATTATAATATTTCCAAAAACTTTATCAGCCCTCTGACCAACATTGCACCAACAGCCTTTACAGGAGGACCTTTGGTGACTAAGAGGGGAGACGAACCGATTAGTAAATACCAGCCTGGGCTGGGAGTAGGCCCCGGAGATTATGTGTTAACTTATTTAAATTTCGGAAAAGTTAATACGTATGGAATTGATGTCGGGCTGAATTATTATTTTGATAAGAACGTAAGTATGACTATAAATTATTCCTTCTTTGATTTTTCAATGGATACCAACGATCCAAAGAATGATGGAAATAAAGACGGTAAAGTCGACGTAAATGATTTGCCTCTGAATACTCCAAAACATAAAATTGGTATCGGCCTAAATTATTCCAGTGAAAAATTCTTTGGCTCAATATTCGGTCGCTGGGCACAGAAATACAATTTCTTCTCCGGCATAAACGTAAGGTCTGAAACTATTCCGGGACTGACCTATGGTGGAAGCCCGGTTGTTGAAGGACAGAGGGTCGGTAGAGATTGGAACTATGGTCCGCTCGGTGGATTCTTTAACGTGGATCTTTCTGCTGGTTACAGGGTTTCAGATGTAGTTACAATTTCCGGAAGTGTTGCAAATTTGTTTGATGTACAGGCAATGGAATTTGTTGCTTCACCTCCAATCAGCAGGCTGTTTAATGCAGAAGTTAAGTTCTCCTTCTAGTTCGTAGTGGTTAAATGTTGTTAGTCCCCTGTAAGTAAAATTACAGGGGACTTGTTCTTAATATTCCTAATAATGACAAGGTTCTAAATGAAAGAGAATAGTGATGCTGTAGGCATTGCAAGCGTTGGAATGTATCTGCCGAAAAATTATTTAACGGCAGAAGATATTGCTAAACAAAGTGGACTGCCTGTTGACGTTGTACGGGGTAAACTCGGCATAGAAAAAAAATATATTTCCGGCCCTGATGATCATCCAAATGAAATGGCATTAAAAGCAGCCCGTGATTGTTTTTCCCATACCGATATTAAACCCGAAGAGGTCGATGTAGTATTATGCACTACCGAAGAATGGCGCGAATACTTATTGTGGACATCCGGAATTCATTTAGCTTATGAAATTGGGGCAACAAAAGCCTGGGCTATGGACATGCATATGAGATGTAGCACATCCATAGCCGCAGTTAAACTTGCAAAAGACCTAATGAATTCTGATCCGGATGTGAATACGGTTTTAATAGCCGGGGGATATGCCATTGACAAATTCATAAATTTCAAAAATCATAACACAACTTTTCTGTTTAATATCGGAGCCGGTGCTGGAGCAATGTTACTAAGGCGAGGACTGGATAGAAACCATGTTCTCGGAAGCCAGTTACTCTCTGATGGTTCAATGAGCAAGGATGTAATTGTTCCTGCAAGCGGAACGAGGACTGGATAGAAACCATGTTCTCGGAAGCCAGTTACTTTCTGATGGTTCAATGAGCAAGGATGTAATTGTTCCTGCAAGCGGAACTATGCAGCATCCGACAGACCAGGCTGTCAAAGAAGGCAAATTTTATTTTGATCTTGTTAATCCAGAAAGCATGAAAAAAAGATTAAACGAAGTATCTATGGATAACTGGGTATGGTGCTGCGAACAGGCCTTGAAGAAAAGCGGCAAAAAACCAGACGGTACTTCATATGCAAAAACGGATTTAGATTTTGTAAATATGGTTTTGATTAAACCTTCCGCTCATTATGGATTGCTGGACAATCTGGGACTAAGCCACGATAAATCTGTATATGCTGGAAATATCGGGCACATTGGTGAACAGGATACTATTATAAATATTGTAGAAGGTATTAAACAGGGCAAATTAAAAGACGGTGATTTAATGCTGATGCTGGGTGCAGGAATTGGTTATGTCTGGGGTGCGGCTTGTGTTAAATGGGGCCCCTGTTAATTTTTTTTAACTATTAAATTAAAGAAAACAAATAGTGGAACGACAAAAATCATTTTACGTAACAGACTATCTCGATAAACGTGCAAAACATACTCCAGATAAAATCGGCTTACTTGATTTCA
>Ga0209919_1001499_pt1 | contig 11242 bp, 8 predicted proteins | sample SalPon2A_C_D2_MG_FD_185721 | JGI IMG/M metagenome (GOLD analysis project Ga0209919, IMG submission 185721) | Soil microbial communities from South San Francisco under conditions of wetland restoration - Salt Pond MetaG R2A_C_D2_MG (SPAdes)... | ecosystem: Environmental > Terrestrial > Soil >... | reverse complement strand
CTTAATCCAGCAGAACGTCGAATCGTTCACGTCACTTTACAAGATGACAACACTATTCGTAGTTCGAGTATTGGCGAAGGTCTCTACAAAAAAATTCGTATTTTCGTCCCAGGTAAGGGCAGAAAACGGTCCGGCCGCCGACCCCGTCCAGGCAGGAATAATCCTGCCCAGAAACATCAGCGCAACTCTGGGTAGATTGGCCCTACAAATTCCAACACTTCAACCCTGACTGCTTCGTTTGGCACAGGGAGAAGCAATCATGGTTGACCACGACAACAGCATGGACGCTCCACAGAAAACACTGTCCGGTGCACCTACCATTGCGGCAATAGCAACTTCTCCCGGACCAGGGGGGATTGGTATTGTCCGGCTAAGCGGTCCTGATGCTCTTACAATCCTCAACAAACTTTTTGTTCCTGCCAAATCTCCAACTACTGCCGGCCAATTCACCAGCCATTGCCTGTACTATGGCTGGATTTTCGACCTGAAGTCCGGACAAAAAATTGATGAGGTGCTGGCAGTCTATATGCGGGCTCCACATACCTATACCCGGGATGACGTTGTAGAAATCCACTGCCACGGCAACTTTCTCATTCTGCAAAAAATACTCACCCTTACTCAAGAAGCTGGTGCACGACAAGCCGACCCCGGCGAATTCACCAAGCTGGCGTTCTTAAATGGCAGAATTGATCTGACCCAGGCCGAAGCCGTGCTTGAAGTCATTACCGCCAAGACAAACGAAGGCTTGCTTCTTGCCGTAGAACAGCTAAAAGGCGGCCTTCATCAGGAAATAGAAGCTGTCTGCAACCTGCTTATCTCAATTAAGGCAATTATTGAAGTTGCCATAGATTTCCCCGACGATGATCTTGATATCCTCCGACCGGATACCATCATTAAACAACTTAAACAGGAAATCATCCCTGTATTAGAAAATTTGCTCTCCTCCGCTGACAATGGTAAGATATATCGAGATGGTGTTTCTGTGGTGATTGTCGGCAGACCCAATGTCGGTAAATCAAGTCTGCTTAATTCTTTACTCAGGGAAGATCGGGCCATCGTCACTGCAACCCCCGGTACCACCAGAGACACAATTGAAGAGTATTTAAATATTAACGGCATGCCAGTTCGGGTCATCGATACTGCCGGCATCCGTAACAGCAGTGAAATGGTCGAAGAAATCGGGATCCAACGAGCCAGAGCAAAACTTGCCGAGGCAGACCTGATACTAATGATGGTCGACTCGTCAAGTCCGATTACGGAGGAGGATGTACAGCTGTTTAACAGCATTAAGGAAAAACCATTTGTTATAGTGGCAAACAAATCTGACCTCTGTAACCCCAAAGCACCACCCGACCTTGAAGAACACTTCCCTGGTCAGGCTATTGTCAAAACATCCGCTATCAATGGTGACGGCATCCAGCAGCTGGAAGATACCGTTTTTTCAACAGTGACCAGTCATTTTTCCGGCTGGGACCCCGGACGGACAGTTGCTCCTAATATGCGCCATCATGCATCCATATCAAATGCACTTGTCAGCTGCAACGATCTGATCAATGGGCTGACCAGCAAACTGACACCGGATCTGCTTGCCATTGAGCTCCAAACCGCCCTTGATTATTTAGGAGCTATTGTCGGTTACACAACAACAGAGGACGTACTTGATAAAATTTTTGGGGATTTTTGCATTGGTAAATAAGGCCAGGAAAGATATTTCTTTTCCCCCATGCTCATACAGGATTGATCATGAAAAAGGTGTGCCATGGATATTGACCAACAGATTAATTTTCTGAAAAAGATCGACTTTTTTGACGGCTTTGACGACCACGAACTTCGCCAGTTTATTGCTGTCAGCAAATGGCTCAAGGTTCCAAAAGACAGACACATCATTAAAGAAAACACGATGGAGCGGGTGTTCTATATACTCGTCAAAGGAAAGGTTTCGGTTGTTAAAACCCTTGGACCCGAAGGAAAAACTCTTGAGCTGACCACCTTGGGCGCCGGCGCTTGTTTCGGTGAGATGTCTCTGGTCATGGATGTTAAGCGTACCGCTGGAGTTATAACAAAGAATGAATGTTTTATTCTGATGGTCGAACCTGGCATCATTAATACTTCTAATGTGTTTCTGCAGCTAAAATTCTACAAACGTTTTTGTGAAATTCTTGTAGACCGTTTAATTCAAGCCAATGCTAAAGTGGCTGAAAATGAAAAGATATCAAACCTGGAAGACCTTAAAGAAGTTCAGCTTCCCACAGATGACATACACAATGAAGAGTCCAAACCCTCCAAAGTCGCTAAGTCACCACCTAAAGAGAAAATAAAGGAAGATCCTGGAGACACCGAGGGAACCATTATGGTTATCCCTCCTTTGCCGGCCAAAAAAGATCGTATTGTAAAAAAACAAGTCCAAAGAAAAATATCTGCAGCTCTTGACCTCCCCATAAACCCAGTCGTCATTGCCAAACTTGAGCCTCTTCTGGCTGGTGAGTGCGATAACACACACCTTTTTGCTGACACTATTCTCTCCGACCCTGTTTTAAGCTGCAAAGTTATACAGATTGCCAACTCCTCATTTTTTCGGCGATCAACACCTGTTGCGTCTGTACCGCACGCGCTGATAACAGTTGGCATTAAACATTTTCAGGAAGCCCTCAATGAAGTCATTGAGCAGGTGTGCGGCATCCGACCGTTTCATGGCATAAAGCAGGTTTCTCAGTCGTTTTGGCGCCACTCCATTGTCGTAGCCCGGATTGCAGTTATCCTTAAAGATATCATCCGTCTCAATCTTTCCAACGACATCTACCTGGCAGGCTTACTCCATGACATTGGCGTGTTAGTGCTTGACTCCATTGAACCGAACTTTTATCCCCATCTTGCTGACAAGGAATCTGAGGTCTGCACAGACCTACTCAAGGCAGAAAACAGCTATATCGGTGCAAACCACGGCCAGGCCGGGGCCTGGTTAGGCGAAAGCATCAGTTTGCCAGCACCATTGATAGATGTCATGCAGTTCCATCACGACCTCGAGCATGCCGGAGAAAATGATTTATTGGCCGCCATTGTTAATTTAGCGGACATTTTTGCGACAAACCACGGCTACGGCCTTGGCTGCGGCGAAGCCCCTCAGATCGACCCGAATGAATCGTTCGGCTGGATCATTATCCAAGACAATCACCCACCTTTTCTTGAGGTGAATATTGCGGATTTCATCAACACCTTTAATGTCGAATTGACGAAGACCTGGGGCAGTATCACCGATGACCTGCCTTGACTCTGACCGGCAAAATCAGGCAGAAAATGGCCAAAATGCTGGACAGCAAGGCAAAGATGAGTATATCAGCGAGGATCTGGGATAAACTTGGGGAACTTCCAGAAGATGAGACACTGCACATGCACACCAGACTCTTTACGGCGTATGAAAAACTTTACGAGAAGGCCCCAAAGAACCCAGAGCCACTCAATTTTTTTAAAAATCTAGACAATGCCATCGAACAAACAATCCGATGCAACCTTAACAGGAGATAGCCGTTTCTTGCGAGAGTTTTATCGTGAACAAACCAGTACAATTAGTGTGCTTGTCTCAGTTCAAAAGTCTATGTGACCACAACTGATTTTCTGTTACTGACGTCCTCCTCCCCCAGAAGAAGCCCATTTAGCAATGTAGAAAATTCAAATTACCGTCGGAATTTCTTTTTTGACCTTTTGTCACGCCGTGATTCCTGGACCTGATTCACTTTAATCTCGCGCCCCTTGAACATCGTTCTATTCAAGCCTTTTATCGCCTGATCCGCCTCCGAATTATTCGGCATATCAACAAATCCAAATCCCTTTGATCTTCCTGAATAGCGATCCATAATTAAATTAACACTGACAATCTCACCAAACTCCATAAAAAGTTCTCTCAGTTCTTTTTCGTCTACGTTGTTGGGCAGTTGTCCTACATATATATTCATCGCCATTCTCCTCTAATTTTTGCTGCACCGGCATGATGCCGACAAACAGACTCGTACTGGTGCGCGTGAAATACCCTGAATACAGAAATTTTCAGTACGACAAAAAACAATAGATCAAGGTACTAATATTTTTACGCCCTTTATACACACTGCAGGTTATACAGTTTTAACTCTGCGCCCTTTCCGGTGACGCATTTCAGCATTTTTTGAGCGCCTTGTGCTCGGCTTGATGCTGTTAATGTCTCCTCCCCGCGCAATCTCAATAGAGACTGTTTTACCATCGATTTTAACGTGCTGAAAAGCATCGAGTATTTGGGGGGTGAATCTGCTATCCGCTTCAAGCAAGGCCGAATTTCGCTGAATCTCGATCTTGCCAACTTTAATTCGCCCGCCACCGGGAATACCGTTAATCTTGCCAATAAGTCCCTGGGGCATAATCCCCTGGCGCCGGCCAACATTGAGGTAAAAACGGGTGAACTGCTGGGTGCGTTCGGTACCCGAACGGCTATCCGTCCCCCGTCTTCGGACCTGGCCCACACTCCTGCCCTTCCCATGTAATTGCTTCTCCCTGGCACTTATATTCAAATCAGGGGCGTTTTTATAATATTCCAGGAATCGATTAAATTCTATAGAAACAAATTTTTTAATAAGCTCCTCACGATCCAGTGACTCAAGTTTCTCTGCAATTTCTGCATACAACGGATTGATCTGTTCATGATTGACCTCAACCTGCTTGACTGCATCAATTAAGGAGACCAACTGTTTTTTGCAGATCTCCAAACCGGAAGGGATACGGCACTGCTTAAACTTCTTGTTAAGCTTTTGTTCCAGTTGCTTGATTTTATAATGCTCTTTCATGTGAATGATCACCACTGAGGTCCCGGTCCGGCCAGCGCGGCCAGTTCGACCGCTTCTATGGGTGTATCCGGCAATTTCATCAGGAAGATTATAATTGATCACATGAGTCAGATCGTTAACATCCAGGCCACGTGCCGCAACATCTGTGGCAACAAGTATCTGTAAATTCTTCGCACGAAATTTATTCATCACCTGGTCGCGCTGGGCCTGTGATAAATCACCATGCAGAGCATCTGCATTGTAGCCGTCCTGGATCAACTTACCCGCAACATCATTGGTCTCATTACGGGTACGGCAAAAAACAATTGAGTAAATATTGGGGCTATTATCCACTACCCGTTTCAAGGCAAGATAGCGATCCTTTGCCTGGACCATGTAATACTCATGACTCACATTTTCAGCACCGGCATTAAGTTTACCAATAGTAATCTCAACCGGATCAGACATGTACTTGCTGGCTATCGCCTTCACTTCTTTCGACATTGTCGCAGAAAACAACAAGGTATTTTTTTCAACCGGTGTCTTGGCCAGTATAGCGTTTAATTCGTCCTGAAAGCCCATCTGCAGCATTTCATCAGCTTCATCAAACACAGCATATTTCACAGCAGAGATATTAACCACATTCCGGTTAATTAAATCATTTAAACGCCCTGGAGTAGCAACAATAACCTGAACCCCATGGCGCAGCGCCCTGATTTGCGGCTCAATACTGGCGCCACCGTAAACAGCCAATATTTTTATACCTTTAACATGCCGGGAAAAAACCTCCAGGTCTTTTGCAACCTGCATGCACAACTCTCGGGTAGGGCACAGAACCAGACATTGCGTTTGCCGGCTTTCTGGATTTGTCAACTGGATCAGGGGGACACCAAAAGCAGCTGTTTTGCCTGTTCCGGTTTGAGCCAGACTTACCAGATCAATTTGTCGTTCAAGCACTAGGGGTATAACTTTAGCCTGGACAGGAGTTGGTTCTTTAAAACCTAAAGACGATAAGGCCTTCAGGATATCACTATTAATACCAAGATCAGCAAATGTATTCATAATATTCTTTCTTTTTAGTTAAAGGGAACTACAGAATTGCACAGCGGTGCCAATAGACATCATCCAAATGCGGTGTTGATGAGTACTGCTTTTATGCAACAACGGTGCAGGGATCAAAAAAAAATGCCCTGCGTAGCGCAGGGCATTCTCAAGAGTATCTTAAAAGTAAGCTACAGCTGAACCACATTAGATGCCGCAGGACCCTTTTGTCCCTCAACAACCTCAAAACTTACAGATGCACCCTCTTCAAGCGTTTTATAACCATCGACTTGAATGGCAGTGTGATGGACAAAAACGTCCGCCCCATCTTCCTGCTCAATAAAACCGAAACCTTTTGATGCGTTAAACCACTTTACAATGCCTTTTTTCACCTGAGGACTACTCCTTTCAATGGGGGCTCTCTAACAGAACCAATTAATAAACCCGAAAGAACTGCCCCGAAACCACTAAAAACAAAAAACCCCACAATCATATCAGCAGAAGATTGCGGGTTTATTTAGCACTCCCTCATACAAAAAAGACAATCCTTATAAAACGAACCTACTATTGTACTTCATATTAACAATAAAGCAAGGGCTTTCCGTCTCCCGCCAACACATCCATCAATCATCTGACAATGCCTGTACCGCTCGGCCTGAACAATTGGGCCGGAAGGCAACTCCTTTAAAATTGGCTTGCCCAGCCTGCTGCTTCTGCCATATAATCAAAGAGCATCAATAATGGCATTCAAAGTGGCGCTAGGCCGCATGGCCTGCCCTACTTTCTGCTGTTCCGGACAATAATAACCACCGATATCAACAGGTGCGCCCTGGGCCTCGGTCAACTCTTCGATAATTTTGGCCTCATTTTGGGTGAGCTGGGCAGCGACATTGGCAAACCGCTTTTGGAGTTCAGCATCTTCGCTCTGCCCAGCCAGCGCCTGGGCCCAATACAGCGCAAGATAAAAATGACTTCCCCTGGTGTCCAGTTCTTTGACCTTCCGGGATGGTGACTTTTCATTTTCCAAATGTTTGCTGATAGCCTGGTCCAGGGTTTTGGCAAATAAATTGGCCGTCTTATTGTTAAACGTGGTAAAGATGTGTTCAAAAGAGGGGACAAGGGCGCAAAACTCACCTAAGGAGTCCCAGCGCAAGTGGCCTTCTTGTAAAAACTGCTGAACATGCTTCGGAGCAGAACCTCCTGCCCCCGTCTCAAAGAGGCCCCCTCCATTCATAAGCGGTACGATTGAAAGCATTTTCGCACTGGTACCCAATTCAAGAATGGGAAATAGATCAGTCAGGTAATCCCGCAAAACATTTCCGGTAACAGCGATAGTATCTTCACCTTTGCGAACACGCTCCAGGGAGAACTTCATCGCCGCAACGGGACTCATTATCCGTATGACCAGTCCAGCCAAATCATAATTTGCCAGGTACTGCCTGACTTTGGCTATGAGAACAGCATCATGGCCTCTATTTTCATCCAACCAGAAAATCGCCGGAACGCCGGTGGCTTTTGCCCTGGTCACAGCAAGCTTAACCCAGTCCTGAATTGGCGCATCCTTAGCCTGGCACGCCCTGAAAATATCTCTTTCCTCAACGGGCTGCTCCAGTAAAGTTTCCCCAGAGGACCTGTCAACCACCCGAATCATCCCTGTTGCCGGTGCTTCAAATGTCTTATCGTGAGATCCATACTCCTCTGCCTTCTGTGCCATGAGACCAACATTAGCCACACTGCCCATTGTTGCAGGGTCAAAGGCGCCATGTTTTTTACAATCGTCAAACACTTCCTGGTAGATTGTCGCATAACATCTGTCCGGCACCATGGCGATACAGTCGTGCAGCTTATCGTCAGGCCCCCACATCCTGCCGCCATCCCGGACAACAACAGGCATTGAGGCGTCAACTATAACATTATTCGGCACATGCAAATTGGTTATCCCTTTACTTGAATCCACCATCGCCAGTTCACAATTTGTTTTATAAACATCAAGAATATCTGCTTTGATTTCTGCCTGTTGCGCTTTCGGCAGACTTTTTATTTTTGCATACAGATCACCAAGGCCGTTAGTAACGTTTACTCCCAACTTTTTCAGCAGCGCTGCATGTTTTGCAAAAACTTCCGCGTAAAACACCGAAACACAATGCCCAAACATGATCGGATCTGAAACCTTCATCATCGTTGCTTTAAGGTGGAGCGACAGCAACACGCCATTTTTTTTTGCCGCTGCTATCTGCTGTGTAAAAAACGCTCGCAAAGCCCGAACACTCATTACAGCGGCATCAACAACCTCACCTGCCAATAAAGGCGTGCTTTCTTTGAGGACAGTTATGGAACCGTCAACTGCAACAGATTCAATTCGGACATCACACTCTTTTTCAACGGTCGTTGACTTTTCACTGCCATAAAAATCCCCTTCTGTCATATAGCTGACACGGGATTTTGAATCAGAGGACCACTCCTTCATAAATTTATGTGGATTTTTCTGACCGAATTTTTTGACCGAGACCGCAGCCCGTCTGTCAGAGTTCCCCTCTCTCAATACCGGGTTTACAGCACTTCCCAGCACCTTGGCAAATCGTAAACGCAGTTCTTTTTCTGCGGTCGTTTCAGGTTCATCAGGAAAGTCGGGAATGGTATACCCTTTCTCTTGCAGTTCTTTGATCGCCTCTTTTAACTGTGGAATTGAAGCGCTGATATTGGGCTGCTTGATGATGTTGGTTCCCGGCATCTTCACAAGTATCCCTAACTCACGAAGGTCATCTGGTCGCTGCTGATCTTCTGTGAGGTTTTCAGGGAAGTTCGCAATAATCCGGCCGGCCAAAGAGATATCCTTTGTGACAAAAGAGATACTGGTTCCCTTGGTGTACGCCTGTAGAATAGGGAGTAACGAACAGGTTGCCAGTGCCGGGGCCTCATCAATTTTTGTATAAATAATCTGTTGTGTTGTCATAGGAGTCCTTAATTTTATATTGTAGGGCAGTTGCCGTGCTTTCTTGGACTTTTTGTGAAATACTGCTATCATAAGCCCTAAAACTGCTCAGCCATGAACCTCGCGCCAGGCAGTGAACATAACTCAAAGGAGGCAAAATGTGAAGAAATCATTGGCCGACACCACTTGGAATTATAATTTCCTGTGGTTTGTCCACCGCGCCAGGAGACTCACACCTCTGAACTCTGGGCACAGTAACTACCTGATTACGGAATCATAACCATTTCAGATGACTGCTCACAACCTTTAACAATCAAAAGAGAGGAGCCCCCATGAATAATGGCGGACAAAAAGCTCTGTACGACAATGCCGACAAGTTTATCAACCTTGCCAACGAGATAGCCAAATCAGATCGATCTACAGGTGTCGGCGCAGCACTCCGGTTTGCTGCGGCCCGCTACAGTGCCTATGAAGCCTCCCTGCAGACAAAGACTCTGGCAGCAGACAAAGATGCAAAACTGCAGCTTTTTGCACAGGAGTTTTCCAATATGCTGCAGGTAAATATTGAAGACTACATCAAGGTACAAACCCAGAGCTAAACATGTTTGAGGCATCTGGGCTGCTACTGTCTGTCAACAGATCTGGCGGCAAACAGAAAGAACATTTAACCTGGGGCCAAAGCAACAGCAATAGAGGAAAGTGTGATGGCAAACAAACGGAATCAACCCTGTCCGTGTGGCAGCGGTAAGAGATATAAGAAGTGCTGCGGCCGGGTTGGGCAGGAAACTACAGAGGGCCAGGTTTCACAGGAAACCATCACCGGACTTCAGTCGGCCGCAGAATGCGTCAGACTGGGAGAGATCGCCGTCGGCCAGAGAAATTTTGAACAGGCGGCCAATTATTTTCGTCAGGCGATACGGCTCAAACCAGATTCTCCAGATACTTTGAACAACCTTGGCGTCATCTGCCAGTCTCAGGGTAAACTGGAAGAGGCTGCAAATTGCTTCCGCCGCCTAGTTGATCTTGATCCAAATTCTGCAATAGGGCTCTGTAATCATGGAGTTGTACAAAAAGCCCAGGGTTTTCACAAGGAGGCTGAATCGAGCTTTCGACGAGCCCTTGCCGCCAACCCTGGTTTTGCCGAAGCCCATTACAATCTGGGCGTAGTTCTGGAGGATCAGGGTTTTTGGGATCGGGCAGAGAAAAGTTATCAACAAGCTCTGGCCCATAAGCCCGGTTATGTCAATGCCCTTAACCGGTTGGGAAATTTGAAGAAGAACCGGGGAGATCTGGAGGAAGCGGCGGCTTGTTACCTCAGGGCTCTGAAGGCTGCACCTGAAAGCGATATGACCCACTTCAATCTAGCCAGAATCCTGGAAGAACAGGGCCGTTTGGCTGAGGCACTGGACAGTTACCGACAGGCATTAGCCATCAGGCCGGATTATGGTGAAACACATCGTTGCATCTCCTCACTGGTTAAATATGAGACAAGAACTGATGAGCATTTACAGATCATGGAGCAGTTGTTCAGCAAAAATAATCTGCCTGATTCCGAGCGCATGCATTTGGCGTTTGCCCTGGGAAAGGCCTATGAGGATCTTGCAGAATATGAAAAGTCCTTCGCCTTTTACCAGAAAGGGAACCAGTTGAAAAGGGCGACCTTCAGTTATTCAACTTCTGAATCAACTGCCCTGTTTGATCAGATAAAGCAGGTGTGGAGCAGAGGCTCATTCCCCCAGGATGTGGTGGATGATGCTGAAATGCCCAAACCTGTTTTTATTCTGGGCATGCCCCGATCCGGCACCACTCTGGTTGAACAGATTTTAGCCAGTCATCCGGAGGTATACGGAGCGGGTGAGTTGATGGATCTGGAAGAGGCGATCCTACAGGTTACCGGAACTACAGAGTTGCCTGGTGCATTAAACAGACTTGGCAATGACCAGGGTTCAATGTACCTTCAAATCGGAGAGGAATACCTCCGCCGATTACGGGAATATGGACCGGTGTCTCAATTTGTCACAGACAAGATGCCGACAAACTTCATGTACATCGGCATCATCCGACGCGCCTTGCCCGACGCCAGAATTATCCATTGCCGCAGAGACCCGCTTGACACCTGTTTCTCAATATACAAGAATTTTTTCGCAGGGGAAATCCAATACGCTTATAACTTGACCGAACTGGGTGAGTTTTACCGGTTGTATGAGAGTCTGATGCAATTCTGGCAGCAGCAGATTTCAGGTGGGGTTATTTATGATTTGAGCTATGAAAGGCTGGTGAGCGAACAAGAACAAGAGACCAGACGTCTTTTGGACTTTTGCGGTCTGCCGTGGTACCAAGACTGCCTGACGTTCCACAAGACTCAACGTCGGGTAGAAACAGCAAGTTCGACTCAGGTACGACGACCTATCTATCGCGATTCAGTAGCTCGCTGGCAGAAATACGAGCAACAGTTAGCGCCGCTAAAAGCGGCCCTGGAGAG
>Ga0209919_1001498_pt1 | contig 11247 bp, 9 predicted proteins | sample SalPon2A_C_D2_MG_FD_185721 | JGI IMG/M metagenome (GOLD analysis project Ga0209919, IMG submission 185721) | Soil microbial communities from South San Francisco under conditions of wetland restoration - Salt Pond MetaG R2A_C_D2_MG (SPAdes)... | ecosystem: Environmental > Terrestrial > Soil >... | reverse complement strand
CGCGATCCCGAAGTCCGCCACCATCGGCCGTCCGGCGTGAATCAGGATGTTCTCGGGCTTGATGTCGCGGTGGACGACCCCGTGCTCGTGCGCGTATTCGAGCGCGTCGGCGATCTCCGAGACGATGCCCACCGCCTCGTCCACGCCGAGCTGGGTCTCCCGGTTCAGCCTGTCGCGGAGCGACTCCCCCTCGACGAAGGGCATCACGTAGTACAGGAAGCCGTCGGCGGCTCCGGAGTCGAACAGGGGGAGGATGTTCGGGTGCTGCAGCGACGCGGTGGTCTTGATCTCCTGGATGAACCGGTCGGCGCCCAGCACGGCGGCCAGCTCGGGCTTCAGGACCTTGATCGCCACCTTGCGGTCGTGCTTCAGGTCCTCGGCCAGGTAGACCGTGGCCATCCCGCCTTCGCCGAGCTCCCGCTCGATGCGGTACCGGTCGGCCAGGGCGGCGGCCAGGCGGTCCGGGGCGTCAGCCATGGGCCCTCACCCGCATGCCCTCAGCTCCCACCGGCGCCGCGCATGCGCGCGCGAAGCTCGGTGCGCCACCCGTACACGACGTCGTAGTCCGGCGTCTGCGCGCTCCGGATCATCAGCAATCGGGTGCCGTCGAGCGAGACGTCGTAGTCGGCGTGGGGCGCCTGCGCGAACACGTAGCGATCGGCGAACAGCTCGGTGCGGCCGGTGACGGAGAACCCGCTGTCCGTGCTCACGGAGGCGGCGATGATGTGTCGCCCGTCGCGGTAGAAGATCGTCCTTCCGTCTCGGGACCACACGGGCTCCGCGCCGCCCGAGACCGAGACCTGCACCTGCCCGCCCGGTCCCGGGAACGGCTGCACGACGACCTGCCCCGCTCCCGACCGGTCGGTGACGTACGCGACCCACTTCCCGTCCGGGGAGACGCGCGCCTGGGTCTCCACGAACCGCGTGGCCGCCACGGGCCGGGACGCCGTGTCGCCGGTGAGCGCCCGGACCATGATGTCGGCCTGGTCTGCCCCCCCGTCGTCCATCTGGTAGACCAGCGACCGGCCGTCCGGCGTGATCACGCCCTCGAAGACGTTGTGCTGGTCGCTGGCCTGCAACGGCGTCGCCGGCGCGCTCTGGTCGGCCGGCTGCCACCAGATGCCCGGCCGGCCGCTGCGGTCGGAACGGTACAGGACGCGGCGCCCATCGGGGCTCCACTCCGGGCGGTCGTTCTGGGTCCCGGAGCTGGTGATCCGGGTCAGCGTGCCCGAGGCGATGTCGTAGAGCCAGATGTCCGAGCGCCCGGCGGCGCCGATCGACATCGCGATCCGCTTCCCGTCCGGGGAGAGCCTCGGGTAGGCATAGGCCTGCGGCCTGGACAACAGCGGCGTGAACCGGCCGTGCAGGTCGACCCAGCCCAGCGCGGCTTCGCCGACGGCCGGCTGGTACACCAGCGTCCCCGTGGGGGACAGGGCCGCCAGGCTGGTCCCCTGCACCGCTATCGCGACGAAGGGACCGAGACCGACGGGATTCCCGGTGACGCCACCGCTCTCGAGATCGAAGGGCACGCCCGTGAGGGCGCCCGAGGGCGAGACGTACACCAGGGTCCCGTCCACGTACCCGAGCACGTCCGTCAGCTGGAGATCGAACCGCCGAATCGCGCCGGTCCGCAGCGAGACCGCGCCGAGTCGGGTCTGGCCCCTTCCGCCGGCCGGCTGAATCGAGAACAGGACCGTCTTTCCGTCGGGAAGCGCCCGGGGCTGGCTGAAGAAGAAGTCACCCGCGGCGGAGTCCGGGGCGGCCAGCCGCCGCGGCGTACCCCCGTCCTGCGGATAAGCGACGAGGTGGTTGGCGGTCGCCACGACGATGACGCCGGAGCGGCTCCACGTCACCCCGGTCGGTACCGATCGGACGTCACCGACGCGCACCGGCGTCCCGCCCGAGACCCGAACCTTCCAGATCGTCGTGCCGACCAGGTACGCGATCCAACCCCCGTCGGGCGAGAAGCTGGGCTGCTGCGCCCCGTCCGTGCCGGCGATCACGCGGGCCGCCCCCTGGCGAAGCGGTCGCACGTACAGCCGCGCCGTCCCCGTCGAGTCGGGCAGCGCGTAGGCAACGGCGAGGCCATCCGGCGACACGGCCACGTCCGTGGCCGGGGCCGCGTTGGCCGAGAGCATCGTCGACGGCAACTCGAGCTTGAACCGAACGACCGCGCCCGGTGCCTCTCGGTGCGCGGACCGCCAACCCCACGCCGCGAGGCCGGCCGTGACGACGAGGGCCGCCCCGAGGCCGAGCACGAGCGGGTGACGGGCCAGCGCGCGGCCCGTCATGGCGCCACCGGGGAGTCCGGCCGCCGCCGTTCCGGCCCGGAAGTGCACGTCGGCCAGCGCGGCCGCGAACGCCTGCGCGCTCTCGAACCGGTCCGCCGGCAGCTTCTCCAGCGCCTTCCCGACCGCAGCCGCCACGTTGGGCGGCACCGACTTCCGGAGCTTCGTGACCGGTGCCGGCTCCTCGGTCACGATCTTCATGATGATCTGCTGCGCCGAGCCGCCCAGGTGCGGCGGCTCGCCCGTCAGCATCTCGTACAGCACGCTGGCCAGCGAGTAGATGTCGCTGCGGCCGGTGATGTCCGGCTCCGCCGTCGCCTGCTCCGGGCTCATGTAATGGGGCGTGCCCAGGCTGAGCCCGGTCTCCGTCATGCGCCCGCCCGCCGCCGCGCTCACCGCCAGCGCGATCCCGAAGTCGGCCACCATGGGGCGGCCCGCGTGGAGCAGGATGTTCTCCGGCTTGATGTCGCGGTGCACGACCCCGTGCTCGTGCGCGTACTGGAGCGCGTCGGCGATCTCGGTCGTGAGATCCACCGCCTCCTGGACGGAGAGCTGCTTCTCGCGGTTCAGCCGGTCGCGGAGCGACTCGCCCTCCACGAACGGCATGACGTAGTACAGGAAGCCGTCGGCGGTCCCGGAATCGAACAGCGGCAGGATGTTCGGGTGCTGCAGCGAGGCGGTGGTGGCGATCTCCTGCACGAACCGATCGGCCCCGAGCACCGCGGCCAGCTCCGGCTTCAGGACCTTGATCGCGATCTTGCGATTGTGCTTCAGGTCCTCGGCCAGGTAGACCGTGGCCATGCCGCCCTGCCCCAGCTCCCGCTCGAGGCGGTAGCGGTCCGCCAGGGCGGCGACGAGGCGCGGGGGGAGGTCGGACATGACGCCCAAGATGGGAACGTGCCGTGAATTGCGCCAGAACTACACCATGTCGCCACGGGGCTCCCAAGCCGTTTGCCGGGCCGATCCGCATCCCTCTACGTTCGGGACGTCGGGCGGGCTTTTCGGAACCTCACACCCGGGAAGGCGTCATGCGCACAACGACCATGGCAGCATCGGTGGCCCTGTGGACCGCGGTCGCGATCGCGGCCGGCGGATGCGGCGGCGGGAAGGCCGACACATCGTCCAGCTCTTCCTCGGCGTCCGCGACCGAGACCGGGGGCTCTTTCCCGAACGCGTCGCTGGACCCCTGCTCCCTGCTCACCGTCGACCAGGTGGCCGCGGCCATCGGGATGAAGGTGGACCCGGCCAAGGCGGACTCGAGCGCGGGAGAGGGGTCCCGGGGTTGCCAGTGGACCACGGCGGCCTACGACGCCGGCGGCTCCGCCCTGGTGGGCCACGTGGGCATCGTGACGCTGATCGTCGTCGGTCCCAACCCGGCGCTCGCCAGCCGCTTCCCCACCGCCGCGTCCTTCTTCTCGTTCCAGAAGCAGATCGTGCCGAACCAGCAGCCGGTATCCGGGGTCGGCGACGAGGCCATGATCGCCGGCAGGCAGCAGGATCTGTGGGCGCGCAAGGGCGACGTCGTGCTCCGGCTGTTCGTCACGGGAGGCCTGGGCGACACCTCGGAGCTGAAGCCGCTGAAGCAATTGATGACCGAGGCGCTGTCCCGAACGTGATTCGTCGGCCCGGGCGTCGTCCGGCGGCGCGCGCGGGGCCTACCGCGCCTCGGTCGTAGATCAGGCCGTCCGCGCCCCCAGGGACCGGGTCAGGCTCCTGAGGTCCAGCTTCCCGGCGCGCGTGTGGATGGCCTTCTCGACCCTGGGATAGATCGTGCGGGCCTCCTGCTGGAACTTCGCGAACTGGGCCCTGAGGTCGGCGGCGCCGAGCTTCCGGCCCTGCGCGTAGTACTGGTCGGCGACGTGCCCGAGCGCGTACGTCGCCGCGAAGGTGATGGCCGCGCCGGTCGCCACCCGGGCCGCCCCGCCGATGAGGCCGCCGAGCAGGCCGCCGGCGACCCCGCCCAGCAGCTTGATCGCGACGCCCTCGACCGCCTGCGCGGCGGAGGCGAGCCCGAGAGTGGCCGCCAGGTCCTTCACCTGGGACAGGTCCATCTTCTGGCCGTGACGCTGGCCGATCTCGTGGACCATGCGAAGCTGGAGCGGGAGGATGGCGATGTTGGCCAGGTGGTCCGGGAGGATCTCGAGGGCGCCGGTGAGGATGGCCTGGTCGAGGATGAAGTCCTCGAGCGCCGCGTCGCCCGCGCCCGGGGCACCCGCGCCCGCAGCGCCCGCCTGCGGGGCCGGGACGCCCTCGCCCGTGCCGGGAGCGGCCGAGAGCCCGCCCGCCGTCTTGTCCAGCTCCGCTACGGCGGCCGCGTCCAGCCCGAGCGCATCCTGGAGGTGGTCCAGGAACTGCCGCTCAGCCGGGTTGGCCGCGCCGTCCGCGTGGCACACGGCCAGCGCCGTCGTGTACGCCGCGCGCCGCGCCTCCTCGCCCGAGAGCCGGCCCGCCACGTCGGCGACCCGCAGCGTCCCGGCGCTCACCTGCCCGGCGAGCCGGCTGATGTCCGGATTTCCGATGCGCTCGACGGCCTCGTGGACGGCCGCCTGCTCGGCGGCGTCGGTCTCACCGTCCGCCCTGGCGGCGAGCATCGCGAGGGCGATGAGGGGGGCGTGATCAGACTGGTTCATGGCACTCGGGGGGTTAGAGGGTGGACTCTCCCTCAAGATAGGGTTCGCAAGGCGCGGGGACAGAGGAGGAGCCAGGGACGTCGAAGGCGGCATAGACGCGATCGACAGACGTTTCAGCTGAAACGCGCGGGGAGAGGAGCCGGGATGGACGAGCCCTTCACCCCGAGCAGGTCGGCCCGGCGCCCTTCCTGGGGCGGTAGTCCCGGTCCCGCACCCCCTCGCTGGCGTGCCCGCTGCGGCCGTAGATCGCCGACACCATGCCGAGCTGCTGCTCGCCGAAGTCGTCCAGGCACCCGTCGATGAAGGCCAGGAAGTAGCCGTAGGTGCCGCTCAGGGAGATCGCGAACGTCCAGATCGTGATCCGGTGGCCGTAGCGAGCATCCTGGAAGGACAGGGGCGGCTGGTAGCGGTCCGGCGGGTCGCCCAGGAGCTCACGCGCCCTCCCGATCGACATGCCCCGCTCGAGCACGGCCTTCCCGAGCGAGTCGAGGACGCCGAACACGCGCGCCTCCACGTCGTGGTCACAGGAGCCGCCGGAGCACTGCTCGGCGTAGCTCAGGGTGGGGAGGCTCTCGAGCACGTCGCGCGGAGAACCCTGGGCGCGGGCCGGGGCGGGAGCGGCCGCGAGCGCGCCGAGGGCCAGCTGGGCCACGACGAGAGCCGGCATCGCCTTCACTCGTGTTCCTCCAGAGCCAGCCTCACGACTCCGCGCCCCCGGACGACCGCCGCACCGCCAGCTGCATCTCCGTGAGTCCGCTGGCCTGAGGCCTCACCTCCAGCACGCGGAGCGGTGGACTCACGATCCGCCCCGTGAACAGCGGCGCGCCGCCGCCCAGGAGCACGGGCGCGATCGTGACGACCAGCTCGTCCAGCAGGCTTCGCTCGTGAAACTGGGCCGCGAGGTCGCCGCCTCCGGCGAGCCAGAGGTTCCGGCCCGCCGCCGCCTCACGCATGTCCTCGAACACGGGCGCCACGTCGCCGGACACGAACCTGATGTCCGCCCCCGGGATGTCCCGCAGCGAGCGAGACGTGAACACCCACGTCGGCTGCTCGTGGGGCCAGGCCCTGGGGTTCTCCGGATCCTCGTAGATGTAGTTCCCCAGGATCCACTCGTAGGTGTGCGAGCCCATGGCGATCGCGCCCACCTCCCGCATGAACGACCCGAAGCCCGCGTCGTCCCCATCCTCGAACTGGAACAGCCAGGCCAGCGAGTGCCCGGGATCCGCGATGTAGCCATCCAGGCTCGCCGCCGTGTAATAGACGGTCTTCATGGTCCTCCCGCTCGTCGTCACAGGGCTCGGCCCGGGCGTACCGGCGCGTCCGCTCAGCCTGCCGTGTCCCGCAACCGATCGAACAGCGTGCAGCGCCGGACGATGCTCGCCGTATCCGCCCGCCCCAGGGCCCGGGCCTCGTTGAGGGCGACCTGGCCCGCCAGGGCGAAGCGATCCACGGCCGTCACGTAACTGATCCCCGGGACTCTGGGGTCGTACTTCTTCGGGGGCGGCGCCCCCTCGATGGGCTCGAAGCGGGCCGCCCCGCGTCCGGCCTCGAACCGGGCCCGGCGGCTCCTCTCGGCGACATCCGTGGTGAAGAGCCGGGCGTGCGCCTCCCGCGCCAGCTCCTGGCACACGGGATCGGGCGAGCGCCCCAGGTGCTCGATGGCGACGCGCAGGTCGTCGAGCGGTCCGCGCTCGACGCAGCCCAGCTCGAGCGTGGAGGGCGGCTCGTCGACCGCGGCGCCCTCCGGCTCGCCATCGTCCGGCACGGGCCAGGTGGCTCGGACCTCACAGAACGTGTCCCGGCTCTCGAGGGCGTACGCGGTCGAGCCCGGGCCGTCGGCCTGGTGGTACTTCACGAACACCCAGCCCGCGCGGAGGAAGGGCGAGTCCGGACGCGGGGCAGCTTCCTGGCGGTACTCGGCGCGCAGCGTGCATCCCGGGCGCCCCTCGTAGGCGGTGCCCTCCTCGCGCCGGGGCGCGGTCCCCGTGGCCCGCTCCACCCAGGCGGCCGCGCTGTCGCAGGCCGTCCGGAGGCCGGGATAGGCGGCCGTGGGAAGGGGCGGCTCCGGACCGGGCGGCGGGGACCAGGGCATCTCCCTGGCGTGCATGACCGGGAGGCCCCCGCGCGAGCCGATGGCCCCGACCACGGTGTCCGGCGGGCGGCCCGCCGAAGTCGGGGCCGGGGCCGACCGCGCGGCCGGGACCGAGTCGGCCGGCCCGTTCCCGGCGCGGCCCTTCTCCCCGCCACCTCCGGCGCAGGCCGGCGCCAGGACCGCGCAGGCGACGAGGGCCGCGCACAGAGCGCGGCGAGGCATAGCGTCACGGGCGCTCATCGCTCTCCGCCGACTCACTTTAGCTCCAGCGCCATGTCCTGATAGTCGATCACGTACTCCTGGAAGCCGTGCAGCGCGTCCCTTCCCAGCAGACACATCAGGTGGGGGTCCTGCCAGGATGGGAGGCTCGTTCGGACGTCGAGGCTGCCGAGCTCGACCGGCGCTCCGGCGACGCCCAGGGTGACCCGGGGCAGCACCACCACGGGCAGCCTGCGGATTCCGCCGCTGCCCCCGACCTTCACCGTGTCGGCGCGTCCCACGCTGTCGATCCAGGCCCGGTGGGCCCGGTAGTAGGGCTCGAACAGGACCGTGGTGCCGGAGCCGGTGTCGAGCTGGCACGCCAGCGTGTCGGATCGGAAGGTGACGGAGACGAAGGGCGTGTACTGGTGGAACGCCAGCGTGCCGGCCGCCTCCGACCCGAAGCTGGCCGGCACCGTGATCGTCCCGTCCGCATGGTAGGCCAGCGCGCCGAGCGCTCTCTGGACCGGAAATCCCAGGAGTCCGGTGATCCGAAGCCCGGGAAAGGTGAGGGCCGAGTCGGGGAGGACCAGGAACACCACGTGACGGAGCGTCGCCCCGCCCACCTCCACCCGATCGGCCACGGCGACGTCCGCCCGCACCTGGAGATCCGTCGAGGACCCGACCTCGAGGCCCACCGGCCGGATCTCGAGGCCGAGACCCTCCGCCTCCGACCTCACGAGCACCGAGAAATTGGCGCCGCTGTCGAAGGCGTAGCGTCTGGGCGTCGAGTCGATGGACACCGCCACCCCGCCCCGCTCGCCCGGTTGCAGCGTCGCGCCCCGGCGTTCCTCCACGCTCTGGGGCGGCACGTCGCGGACGGCCCGCAGGTAGAGCCCCCAGGGACCGGCCCGATCTTCCCGCGTCTCCAGATGGTCCAAGAGCCGGAAGTAGTCGTGCCCCCGCTGCAGGCGCAGGAGCGCGTCGCGGGTGGAGTCCGGCATCGTCGGCGCCCGCTGGAGTCCGTGGCCGCAGCCCGAACAGGCGAGCAGTATCGCCAGCGCGAACGGCAGGCCATCCCGCGTCCGCATCAGGAGGACGCTCCGGCCAGGTCCGCGCGTCGCGTCGAGCTCATGATCTCAAGGTAGAGGTCGGCAGCCCGGAGGGACGAGGGTCCGTCCGTGCGGTGGCCTGGTGATCGTGTACATCCCACGCGCGCAACGCGTACGGACCGGGGTGGGGTTCCGCGCCCGTTCGCCGGCGGCTGGGCGCGGTCCACCGCACCGATCGCCTCGTCGATCCTGGCACCGTTTTCGGCCGCGGCGGGGCGGCCTAGGGTTAGGCTTACCGTGGACTCCGGAACCAGGAGCATCGTGCGGCGACAGGCACAAAGGGCCACGCGGCGAGTCGCGTGGGCCGTCGTCCTGCTGCTTCCGGCCTGGGCCGGCTCGGCCTCGGGAGCGGGCGGCCGAACGCCGGCGCAGGCGGCCGAACCTTCGACCCTCGACGTCACCTACTACCGGATCCAGCTCTCGGTGGACCCGGACCACCAGCGCGTCGTCGGGCGGGTCACCATCGCGCTCCGCACGGAAGCCCGGGCCCCCGACAGCCTCCACCTCGACCTGTCCGACTCCATGCGGGTGACCGCGGTTCGCCGCGACGGGCGATCGGTGTCGTTCACGCACCGCGGCGGCGTCCTGGCGGTCTCCGCGGAGACGTCCGGCGGCGGCCGCGAGGTCCTCGAGGTCGACTACGGCGGCCACCCGGCCGGGAACGGGTTCACCTTCGCGAGGGGCGAGGACGGGCCCCGCATCGCCTCCTACGGCATGCCCTACCACGCGCGGCAGTGGTGGCCGAGCCACGACGTAACGGCGGACAAGGCGGACTCGGCCGACATCGAGATCACGGTACCGGACGGCCTCCTCGCGGTCTCCAACGGCCGGCTGGTGGGACGCGAGCGGGGACCGGACGGGACTACTGCCTTCCGCTGGGCCGAGCGCCACCCGATCTACCCGGACGTCGTGTCGGTGGCCATCGCCCCCTACGCCACCTTCTCGCTCTCGCACATGGAGGCGGACGGGGACACCCTGCCCCTCCGGTTCTACGTGTTCCGCGAGGACTCGGCGAAGGCCCGCGAGGACTTCTCGATCCTGCCGGACGTGCTCTCCTTCTACGAGCGGCTGTACGGGCCCTATCCCTTCGCGGACGAGAAGTACGGGATCGCCGAGTTCGTCCTCCCGAGCTTCCGCGAGCACCAGACGATCCCGAGCCTGGGCTCCGCGCGGATCACCGGGACGCACCGGTACGACTGGATCCTGGCGCACGACCTGGCGCACCAGTGGTTCGGGAACTCGCTCACCCCGGCGTCCTGGAAGGACGTGTGGCTGAACGAGAGCTTCGCGCAGTACTCCTCGCTCCTGTGGCTCGCCCACACGCGGGGCCGCGCCGCCTTCGACAGCACGATCGGGAGCCTGGCCTCGCGGGACGTCCCCGGCTCGCTCCAGGTCGCCGACACGACCAACATCCGGTCCATGTTCGGGGCGCTCACCTTCGGGAAGGGGCCGGTCGTCCTGGACCGGCTGCGGCGGGTCATGGGGGACAGCGCCTTCTTCCTGGCCCTACGCCGCTACGCGACCCGCTTCGCCTACGGGACCGTGACCACGCGGGACTTCGAGACGGTGGCCGAGCGGGCCTCGGGCCGTTCCCTGGACGGGTTCTTCCGCGAGTGGGTGTACGGGAGCGGCACGCCGCGCGACTCCGTGAGCCCGGATCCTCCCCAGGACGAGGGAGCGGTGCGCGAGTCCACGCCGGAGAGCGCCACCGCCTGCCGGGCCACCGACCGCGTGCACGCGGTGGCGGGCGGGTGCGGGATCGTGGAGCACTGGCGCGGGACGACCGCCATGGGCCAGGTCCCGGGCTACTGCCTCCGGGCCTGGAACCCCGCCAGGCGGAAGTGGGACCTGGTCCTCCTGTGGCCGCAGCCGAACAAGCCCGGCTTCTTCACCCTGGAGGGCGGCTTCCGGGACGGACGCGGCGAGTTCTTCCGCACCGCCACCAACGCGGCCGGGAACGAGGTCCGGGTCCGCTTCACCTTCTCCGACATCACGCCCACGTCCCTCCGGTGGAGCAACGGCACATCCCGGGACGGCGGGCGGAGCTGGCCCTCGACCTGGATCATGCAGTTCACCCGCAGGGACCCGGGGGCCGCCTCCCTACCGAACGGTCCCACCCGCGCCCGGAACCGCTGCACCTTCCCCGAGATCCACCAGATGGACGCGTGGCTCGGCGACTGGACGGGAGAGGCGGTCCTCGCCGCGGGCGACACCGTGCCCGCCCGGGCCAGCAGCTACGAGATCCTGGACGGCTGCGGACAGATGGACCGGATGGTGCTGGGCGAGGGGAAGAAGACGATCGAGGTCTACCGGGTGCGGACGTACCGGCCCGACCTGGGGCGGTGAGTCGAGTATCGGCTGGACAGCCGGGACGGGATCATCGAGCGGCTGGAGGGTTCGGTTCAGCGCACGACCGCCCTCCTCCAGACACCGGAGAGCCCCGAGAGGGGCGCGCGCCGAGTGCGCACCCGGTGGAGCCGAATCGCGCGAGACAGGGTCGACTTCGAGACGGCGGTTCGGTCGGGGACCGGGTCGTGGGGGCGGCTGTGGACGGTGACGCTCCGGCCCCGGGGGGCGCTGACCGGGCGGGCTGCAGGGTCGCGAGAGCTCCCACCAGCATCGTCCCGATACCCCCCAGGACGAAGGTGAGCGGATCGACCGGAGAGACGTCGACCAGCTGGCCGGCGATCGCGGCGGAAGCGCGGACGGCGCGGCTCCCGTGGCCGATCCCCTTCCTGATGGAGATCTCGGGTCTCGCCTTGCTCGCCGTGGCCGCCCGGGCCGGACCGGAGGCGGCGGGAGAGGGAACGCCCATGATGGCTATACGTACCATGTGCTCGCATGAAGACTGAGCGAACCCGACTGAACCGTCAGGAGTGGTGGGCCGTCGGCACGTTGAGCGGCGTGTTCTTCCTGCGCATGCTCGG
>Ga0209919_1001493_pt1 | contig 11265 bp, 9 predicted proteins | sample SalPon2A_C_D2_MG_FD_185721 | JGI IMG/M metagenome (GOLD analysis project Ga0209919, IMG submission 185721) | Soil microbial communities from South San Francisco under conditions of wetland restoration - Salt Pond MetaG R2A_C_D2_MG (SPAdes)... | ecosystem: Environmental > Terrestrial > Soil >... | reverse complement strand
CGAAACGGTAGACGCTGCCCTGGAGGCCGCCGTTCCGCCCGGGTCGACGTCGTCTTCGACTACCAGCCAGATCGCGATGCTCGGCGCGGTGAGTGCGGGAACCGCGGGCGTCGATGCGCCGCCGGGCTGGCCCGCCGGGGTTTCGGCCGAGAACAACACCGCCGCGACGGCACGAGAAACCCTGTTCCACCTGTGGAAATTTTCGCCGCCGAATGACGGCGCCGATGCCTGCCTCCGGGCCGTCGACGCCGGTCTGCGCTGTTACTCCGGCTCCGGCAATCTCGGTTCGCTCGAAAGCCTCGATCGGCCCGCGATCCTTATTCTGGTGGATGCTTCGGGCAGGCCTTACCCGGCGACCTTGCGCTCGATCGACGGGAATTTCGCGGCGGTCGAGTTCGCGCACGGCGTCGAGACGGTTTCGCGCCGGGAGCTCGAAAGGCACTGGCGCGGCCGCTTCCAGATGTTGTGGCGGATGACGCCCGAAGGCCGCTCGATCCTCAGGCCCGGCGACCGCGGTGCTGAAGTCACCTGGCTGACCCGGGGTCTCGAGGCCGCGGGTATCGCGACCGAACCAACCGATAACTACGACGCAGGCGTTTCGCAATCGGTACGCGCCTTTCAGCGCAGTCGCGGACTGCTCGGAGACGGCATCGCCGGGCGCCAGACGCTGATCCACCTCAATACGGTTGTGGATCAGACCGTGCCGCGACTCGATACCCGCGGAGCTGGCTGAGATGTCCTTCATCCTCGATGCCATCGCCAAATCCGAACAGGAACGCCAGCAGCAGCAAATGCCCGACGCGAGCAGCCTGGCTTTCCCCTCGGCCGCCCCGGCGCGCTCGCGCAGAACTGCGCCCTATCTGCTAGCCGGTTTGCTGCTGGGAAGCGCAATCCTGGCCGCGGTCTGGTTCCAGTCGCCCCGGCCCCTGGTGGCACCCTTCGCCGGGCCCGGTGGAGCGGCCATGCCGACGACTCCCGCCGCGAAGGACCGGCCGCAGGTTCCCGTCGAGTCCCGCGAGACGCCCCCGGCCGCGCCAGCCGATCCACCGGAACCGAATTCCGCGACGCGGATGCTCGCCGATTCCTCGGCGACCAAAACCGTCTCTCGGACGCAGCCGCCGAAAGTCGAGAAAAAAGCCGTGGCGCCCGCCGCCGGTTCGGTGACCGAGGTGCTCACAGACCCGCCAGGCGAGAGTTCGCCTGTCTCGGTAGCGAATGTACCGGCAAACGAAATCAGTGCCGAGGATCCCCTCCAGGCCGGCCTCGAGACCGCTCCCGGGGTGAGCGGAGCCGATGCCGCGGCCGTGGGAACCCCGCCGTCGGGGACCGAGGCACCGCTCCACCGGGTGTCGCGCGTGTCCGAATTGCCCGCCGACGTGCGCCGGGCATTGCCGTCGGTGGTATTCACCGGCCACCTGTACTCGCGGAATCCCAGTTCGAGCTATGTCTTCATCGACAGCGGCCGCCGGGTGGTGGTCGGGCAGCAGATCGTCGACGGCCTGGTCCTCGACGAAATCACGCCGACCGGGGTCGTAGTCGAATTCCAGGGATACCTGATCGAAGTCGGAGTGCTGCAGAACTGGTCGTTGAACTAGCCGCGGGGGGAACTGCCTGGAGTGAAGATAAAAACTAAACGGCGCCGGCCCCTGATTGGTTTGCGGTATCTTGATGGAGATTTGAAATTCGTCGTATCGTCGCCGTAGTTGAATGTGGATTATGAGCAAGCTGTTTAGCCGGATACCGCTGTCTATCCTGATCGTGCTGTGCCTCACCCTGGGACTGGCGCCTTTTACCCCGGAACCGCATGTCTGGGAAAAGCTCAGGATGCTGGCTTCGGGCGAACTTACCCGGGCTCTCGATGGTTTCGATTTATTGCTGCACGGGGCGCCGTGGCTGTTGTTGATCGGCAAACTTTTGTCGTTGTATCAAAGTCGATCTCGGGAATGAAATCGCGGGGTGGGTGACCAATCCGCGTATCTCGGACGGTCGGTGGCAAGACCGGATACACATCCGGTTATTTGAACTTCGGTTTATCGGTGGTACAGGAAAACGTGGACCGGCCTCTATTTTTATGTCCAGATCTATAATTTACAGGTCTTCATATTAAATCGATATACGTTAAATCGATAGACGGTTAACAGGTGACTATGCGGTTGGCACCAAAGGCGTGCTGTATTGCCAGCACGAAAACCGGGATAGGCGACGCTTTACCCCGGCCTATTGACACGCATGCCGTTTGGTATCGGTGCGGCGCCAGAGATATCGGTTGAGGTTTTGCCTTTTGGAAATTAATTCCAGGCTTCTCTCGGGTCCGGGTTAAAGGGCGAAACCTGACACCGATATCTCCGCAACCCCTGTGTTTCTCGCTCGACCAATGAAATTCTGGACCATAAGTTTTTAGAGACTGGACCAAAATTAATTTGCCGATCTGCTGTTAGTATTTCGAGTCACGTTCCGTATCGGCAGCCTTTGCAAACCCAGAGGGTGCTGTTATGGTGGCCTGATATAACAATTAAATCATATAAATCAAAATTACCAATCGAGGAGTTCCAATGAAAATGCTATCCCTGCTCAAGAAATCTGCCGGCGTGACCCTGGTGGCGGCATCCCTGGCGCTGCCCGTTCAGGCGGCCGATCAAGTCAATGTGGCTTTCTTCCTGGAATGGGCGACGCCGAACCAGATCGCCAAGGTGGATCAGACCTACGACGATGCCATGGGCGTGCCGGTCAACTGGACTAACTTCGATGCCGGAACCGAAATGACCGAAGCCATGCTGGCTGGCGATATCGACATTTCCTATAGCCAGGGTCTCGCACCTTTCATCAATGCGGTAAATGCCAGCGCCCCGATCAAGATGATCGGTATCGCGGTACAGTATCCCGCCAACGACTGTGTCGTGCGCAATGGTGCCGGTATCGACAAATCGAATGCCTCTGAACTCGAGGGTAAAGCCGTTGCGGTGCCTCTCGCGACCATGGCCGACTACAGTTTTCGCATGATGATGCGTGCCCTGGATGTCGACACCAGCCAGATCAAGGTGATCGACCAGGTCCCGGCGGATGCGGCGGTATCGCTCGCCGATGGCGCGGTGACCATGGCCTGTGGTTTCGGCGCGGATTCTATGGCCAAGATGTACGAGGCCGGTACACCGCTGATGAACGATGCCGATAAGAAAGCGGCCGGCATCATCAGTTTCGACGTGGTTTCGGTGACCGAGAAGTTTGCCCAGCAAAACCCGGAGCTGGTACGCACTTTCATGGAGGTTACCGACCAGTCCAACAAGAACTGGGCCAAGGATCAGTCCAAGATCGACGTCATCGCCAAGGATGCGGGCCTGAGCGTCGAAGCGACTCGTGCCCAGATGGCTACATTTTACTTTCCTTCGAACCAGGAACAGCTCGAAAAGTACTTCAACAAGGGCGGCCTGGCTGACGTTGCCATCGGCGTTGTCGGCGGCGCATTCGCGACCAAGGAAAATCCCGCACTGAAGGATTACAGCGTCGTAATCGACACCTCGTTCCTGAAATAACAAACCCTGGCCAGGAGGCGCGGCGGCGAACCGCGTCTCCATCCGGGCAGAAAAGCGGCTTTCCGATCCGGCGTCAGCGGGCGTCGCGTCAAACCGACCGATACGGTGATTTTATGAAGGATTTAGTTGTCGAAAACCTGAACATGATTTTCACCATGCCTTCCGGGGATACCGTACAGGCGCTGAAGGATGTCAGCTTCACGCTCGAGAAAGGCGAGCTGCTGGCGGTGCTCGGACCGTCCGGATGCGGCAAGACGACCCTGCTCAACATCGTTGCCGGATTCAATCACCCGACCAGCGGCTCGATACGCCATGGCGACCACGAAATCCTCGGGCCGGGCGTCGATCGCGGCATGGTTTTCCAGCAGGGTGCCCTGTTCGAATGGCTGACGGTCGAGGACAACGTCAATTTCGGCTTGCGCATGAAAAAAGCCGATCCCATTGATACCGCGCGAAAGGTCGAGGAATGGCTCGAGATCGTCGGTTTGCAGGGCTTTGGCAAGACACCGACCTACCAGCTTTCAGGAGGCATGCAACAGCGCGTCGCGCTGGCGCGTTGCCTGATCAACGACCCCGACCTGATCCTGATGGATGAGCCGCTGGGCGCGCTGGACGCGTTGACCCGTGAAAAAATGCAGTCGCTGGTGCTCAAGATCTGGAAGGAAACCGGCAAGACGATCATCATCATCACCCACTCGGTGGAGGAAGCGTTGTTGCTCGGTGAGCGACTATTCGTCATGGCCCCGAGACCCGGCCGCCTGCACAAGGAGTATCACCTGCCGTTTGCCGAGCAGGGATTGAATGAAGATCTGCGGGAAATCAAGAAACAGGACGATTTTGCCGAAAACCGCGAAGAGATTCTGACCATGATCTGGAACATGGAAGAAGAGATCATGGGCAAGTCCGAAACCGCCGCCTGACGGGGACAAAGACATGATCGTAGGCATTATTTTTTTATTACTGATCGTTACATTGATCGGCTCGATCTACTATGGCCGCCGCATTATCCGTACCGAAAAATCGGACGCGGTGTTCGGAAACCCTGTTCGGGCGCTCGGCGGATGGCACTGGATCGTTTGCGGCGTATCGACAATCATGGTGATCTGGTTCTGGTTTTCCTGGGACGCCGCGCGCTCCTACTTTCCGCTCGCCGCCAATGAATTGTGCCAGGTGGCCAAGTTCCACCGCGCCGGCGTTCCGATACGCTTTACCTTCCCGCTGGACGGCAATCGTCTGCTTCAGGGGACGCAGTTGCTGCAAAGGGAATATCGCGAAATGGATGAATTGGGAGACCAGTTACTGGCCACCAATTTCAGCAACGCCAACAAGGTCGCGCTGTCGGATATTATCGGCGATATGCGCCTGGCGCTCGCGGCCCAGGCGAACGAGAATTTGATGGACCCCGAAATTTCGCAGCGCATGCATGACATCGCTGTGCGCATTCGCGCGCTGAACGACAAGATGGGCTCCAGCGATTACCCCGGACCGGCCGATCCGGATGCCCTGGCCAAAGCCCTGGCGCAGCCCGGTTGGGGTGAGACCAGTGTCGAAATTCCGCCTTTGCCGATGACCGACCGGGGGCGAAAGTTCGACGCCGCCAGTGAAGTCCTGGAAAAAATCTCCAACGACTATGTGCGTATTCGCAACAACGGCGGTCAGATCGCGACCATGCTTGCTGACCTGAAAACGAAAATCGACGCGATCGATATCGGCAAGGATGACGATCCCGCGGTAATGAGCGCCAGGAAGGACATGGTCAAGCAAATCACCCTGATCTACCGTCGAATCGACGATGGCCGCATATTTCCGCCGGCGGTGCTGAACGATATCGAAAAGTCGCTGATCCAGCTGGACGGGACTCAAAAGCAGGTCCAGGGCAGCCTGAGCGCGATCAATGCCTGGGCGATGCCCGGCGGCGAGATTCTGGCCGGTAACAGCGCCTGTTCCGAGCAGGGCTCGGGGCGCTGGTTGCCGAAACCGTCCGATACGCTGGCCACCTTCTTTCGTCTCGCTAATCCTAGCGAAGGCTACAAGGGCGTTTCCCTGCTCTGGTACAAGATGAAACCGGTTTCGGAAATGGTCGCATTCATCGTCCCCGACTGGATTGCCGATCTCGTGCCGGGACAATATCCCCGCCACGGATCCGACGGCCGGACCAACGATAATTTCAAGAGCGCGGTTTACAATTTCGCGACCGGCGACTTCGATTCATTCTCGGTGCCGGTACCGGACGGCCACGTCTGGGATTCGATTTTGCGCGTCCTCATGGGCCTGTTTTTCGGAATCGTGCTGGGCGTGCCGCTCGGCCTGTTCATGGGGCTGTCGCGATTCGCCAAGGGTTACTTCGATCCTTTGATCGAACTCTACCGGCCGGTGCCGCCGCTCGCCTGGGCGCCGCTGATACTGACCATTTTCGGGATCCAGGACGACGGTAAAATCTTTCTTCTGTTCATGGTTGCGTTTGCGATTATGGTCATTTCGGCGCGCACCGGCGCGACCGGAACCCAGCTTTCCAAGATCCATGCCGCGCATTCGCTCGGTGCGACGCCGCGGCAGATCGTGCGCCGGGTCATTCTGCCAAACTCGCTACCCGAAATACTGACCGGCATCCGTATCTCGATCGGTGTCTGCTGGGGTACGCTGGTCGCCGCCGAGATGCTCGCCGGCACCACCGGCATCGGTTTCGTCGAGAACGTCGCGCGCAAGCAGTCGGATTACGAGATCATCTGGATGACGATTATCATTCTCGGCCTGCTCGGCCTGATCTTCGATTTGATCATGCGTTGGGTCATCAAACGTACCATTCCATGGCGCGGCAAGGGCTGATCGCGACCCGGGAAGCTGGTGGAAATCGTGGCTGCTCGACGCCGGCTCGCTGACGGCCGTCGATGCCGTTTCGTTACGGACGATTCATATTATGCAATCACTGGTCCTGGTCCATGGATTTCTCGGCGGCGGTGCGCAGTGGAATCTGCAGAGATCGGTATTCGAAAAGTACTTCGACGTCTTCACCGTCGACCTTCCGGGTTTCGGCGCCAATCGCGAACAGGTAGCGCCGAGCCGCATCGCGGATTTTGCCGCTTACGTGTTCGATCGACTCGATGCCGCCGGCATCGAACGCTTCCATCTGCTCGGACATTCCATGGGCGGGATGATCGTCCAGGAAATGGCGCGGCAGCAGCTCGCGCGTATCGATCGTCTGGTTCTCTATGGCACCGGCCCGTTGGGCGCGATGCCGGGCCGCTTCGAGCCCATTGCCGAGTCGAAGCGGCGCGCCGGCGAAGACGGGGTCGAAGCGACCGCATCGCGCATTGCCGCCACCTGGTTCCTGGCGGGTAGCAACGCCGAGGGATACGCGGGCTGCGCCGAAATCGCTCGGCAGGCGTCGATGCAGGCAATTATCGCCGGATTGAGTGCGATGGAATCCTGGTCGGGCGTCGAATTTTTACCGCGGATCAGCGCGCCGACGCTGGTTGTCTGGGGCGACGGCGACCGCGCATACCAGTGGAGCCAGCCCGAACAGCTGTGGCGAACGATCCCTGGCGCCGGGCTCGCGGTCATACCCGGTTGCGCGCACGCGGTTCACCTGGAGAAGCCGGGTCTGTTTAACGCCGTGCTGCAGGATTTTCTCGTTCCCGGGTAATGGGTGACAGGCCGGATTTGATTCCGGCCTGTTCCGAGCCACCCGCCAGGCAGGCCGGAGAAACGTGGTCTGTCCCCGATTTTTGCGCCATACTATCGGCGAATGACGGTTTGCGAATCCTTTACGATCGATATTCCGGAGCAGACGCTGAATGCGGTTCGCGCCAGAGTGGCGGCCTATCCGTGGCATGAAATGCCGGACGACGGCGGCTGGAAATACGGCACCAATCTCGATTACATGAAAGAACTGGCAGCCTACTGGGTCGACGAGTTCGACTGGCGCAAGCAGGAAGCGGCGATCAATCGCCTTCCCCAGTTCAGGGCGAATGTCGAGGGCATCGATCTCCACTTTATCCATGAAATCGGCAGCGGGCCTTCCCCGACGCCGTTGATTATCAGTCACGGCTGGCCGGGCTCGGTAGTGGAATTCATGCAGATCATCGAGCCGCTCGCGCATCCGGAACGATTCGGCGGCAAGCTCGAGGATGCATTCACCATCGTCGCGCCGTCGTTGCCCGGATTCGGATTTTCCGGCCGCCCGCCGAGACCTTACGGGCCGCGAAAAATGGCTTCCCTGTTCAATGCACTGATGACCGACGTGCTCGGTTACGATCGCTACATCGCGCAGGGCGGCGATTGGGGCGGCGCGATATCCTCCTGGCTCGGTTTCGAACACGCAGCCTGTCGCGCGATCCATATCAACATTCTGACCATGCGCCATCCCGACGGACCGCAGGGCGCGGAAGAACTCGCCTGGGCGGAGCGGTTTGCCCGAGAACAGGAAATGGAACAAGGTTATCGCACTCAACAGGCCACGAAACCGCAAACCCTGAGCTATGCGATGATGGATAGCCCGGTGGGCGTTGCCGCCTGGATCGTAGAGAAATTCAATTCGTGGTCGGATACCGATGGCGATGACGTCGAAAGCGCGCACGGCAAAGACGAGTTACTCACCAACATCATGATTTACGTGGTCACGCGCACGTTCAATAGCGCGTCGTGGATTTACTACGGTCGGCGCGAAGAAGGGGGCCGAATATTATCGCCCGAGGGAAAGCGCGTCGAAGTTCCGACCGCCTGCGCGTTGTTTCCGAAAGAGTTATTGGCATGGCCGCCGCGCAGTTACGTGGAACGTATCTACAATGTTCGGCATTGGACTGAAATGCCGCGGGGCGGGCATTTCGCGGCAATGGAAGAACCGCAATTGTTGATCGACGACGTTCAGTCGTTTGTTCGAAGCCTGGGTTGAGCGCGGCGGTGGTGCCGAAATCGGGTCATTTTATTCGGTTTCGCGTCCGGTCTCTTGCCGACCCCGGGGTCGAGTATGGATTGAATCCGGGTAATGGAGGCAGGCCTTTTATTTTACAAAATCAAGTTGCGGCGATTTAATCTGTATGGCTCGGCGCCAGGTTGCCTAAGCAGTTTTCGATGCTCGCTGCAATAACTTCAGCGGGAGGATTCAATGGAAACCGAAAAAGAACAAATATCGGCAAGGTCGATCAGCTCGGCCGAACTGGGTGCGATCGCCCATCTTTACCGCGGCGAGGTTTACCGCAGCACCATCTGGCGCACGCGTCTCGACACCACCACTAACTGGACCGTGGTAACCCTCGGGGTGGCGCTGTCGATTTCCTACTCGTCGCCGCAGGCCTCGTCATTGCCGCTGGTACTGGTCGGCGTGTTGATCATGTTTTTCGTTACCATCGAGTCGCGGCGCTACCGCTATTTCAACGTCTGGCGCGCCCGCGCCCGCTGGATGGAGACCCACCTCTATGCCCCGATGCTATCGGACGGCAACCTGCACATGGAGGAAGGCTGGCAGGAAGTCCTGGCGCAGGACTACTGGAGGCCCCGTTACCACATCTCCTTCTTCACCGCGCTCGGCCGGCGTATCCGGCGCAACTACCTGTGGATCCTGATCGTGCAGACCGTCGCCTACCTCGGCAAGCTGGCGGTCCATCCGACCGGCATCACCGGCCTCGACGACCTCTGGGTTCGCGCGGCGGTCGGCCCCGTCCCCGGACAGCTCATGATCGCCGGCGGCATCGTCTACATTTCGACCTGGTGCGCGATCGCGGCGATCAGCTACCGCGCCGATCTTGCGCGTCGCAGCAAGCAGGCGGAAAACATCGCGATGGGTTGAGGCAGTTCGCTCGCGCTGCTCCCGGGCCGGTCGAGTTTCAAGGATCTAATCGAGTTGAAAGGCGGCCGGCGTCGCGGCCTGGCCTTTCTGGTCATCCGGTCTGCAAGAATCGGACGGACAGTCAGAGCGAGGAATTCGCGGATTTTAGGAAAAATGCACTCTGGCAACTATATTCCAGTAACGTCGAGTGCAATACCGAGATTTGGGATCGCTACCAACGGCGAATATCTTCATGTTACGAGCTTGCTAAAATCGAACTGTCCGGAGTCCTCATGCACGAAGCCATTTCCGATCCATCCCGCAATACGTATTTTCGAGGCGGGATTGCAACGCTGATCATTTTATTTTCGAGTCTGTTTCTGCCGGCTACGGGACAGGCTGCCGATTCGGTGGGGGTGATCAAATTTGTCCGTGGCGATGTCACCATCGAGTCGACTGGCAGCGAATCGAGAAAGGCCGTAAAGGGCGATAGCCTGATGCAGAATGAGCTGGTCGTCACCGGCGCTGCCAGTCTTGCTGTCATTCAACTGGCCGACGATAGCCGGATGACGCTTCGACCCATTTCCGAGTTTCGCGTCAACCGCATGGATATCGACGAGGATAGCAACGATAGCAGTAGCCAGGTAGCGGTACTGAACCTGCTGCGCGGCGGTCTGAGGCTGGTCACCGGGCTCGTCGGCAAGTTAAATCCCGCCGGATATCGGCTCAGTACACCGGTCGCCACCATCGGAATTCGCGGCACCGAATTCAATACGCGGATCTGCAGTTCCGATTGTGCAGCCGAGGAAAACCAGCTCGAGGGCAGCGACGCCGCCGCGGAAATCAACGAGGGGATGTATGTCAGCGTCGATCAGGGCCGGGTATTCGTCGAGAATTTCGCGGCCGGCGATCCGCTGGAATTACAGCAAGGCGAGTCCGGGTATGTCGCCGATTTATATTCGCTGCCGATAAAACTCAGCCTGATACCCGCTTTCCAGGTCCTGGATAAAATACCGTCGCCCGGCCAGCTCGATTTCGACAACATAGAGATACCGGATAGCGCGTTACAGGCGAACGAATCCGCGCTGCCGGATGCCGGGGATGCGTCAGCCGCTCCGAGTGCCGCCGCCGCGGGGCGCGACATTAGCGGAACCTATGAGATCGACGACATTTCCTACGGGCCGGATTTGCCCCTTGCCGATCGCAGATGGTTTTTTGGCGCCAGTCCCGACATCGAATTCACCCTGACGCAGGAGGGCAATAATATACAAGGCGAATTCGAGGGCGATCGGGATGGCACACTCAAAGGAAAAATTGACGGTGAAGTCGTGACGATCGATTTCCTGTTCGAAGCCCTCGGGGGCGAGTACAAGGATGGCACGGCTACCTGGACTGTTCAGGACGATGGCAGTCTGGTAGGTGATTTTAGTGTTCAAGATGGACAAAGAGGTGTTGTTTGGGGGGCCTGGACCCTGGAAAAAAATTGATTGGCGCCCGGGCGCGTCTGGCCAGGTGCACAGGCAGACAGGGCCAGAGCCTCGACTTCGAATTTTGACGATCACGGTGACCGTCTCAAAGTACGAATCCGCACAGGGTTTATATGTTTGAACGATTAGTGACGGAACCGGGTCAAGCCTGCCGGCCCCGGAATTCCACCTATCCCGAAAGCATCGGAAAAGTTAAAGGGGTCGGTGACAAATGATTCTCGTTCTCGTTTGTCACTGACCCCTTTAGTGACGCCTTTAGTGCTCGGAGGACAGTATATCTATCACGAAGGACCGGCGGCGAAACTGAATTGAGTATACTGATCCTGGAATTCGAGTTACTTTTACGAGCGCCATGGATCGCTGGATACAAATCGAAAGCACCACTATTCCCGGCAGCGATATCGAGCTCTGCCTGTCGCGGCGCAATGACGATTTCGCGATTCGGATTGCCGGGCAGCCCGGCGATCTGATGAACAGCCGCATG
>Ga0209919_1001491_pt1 | contig 11279 bp, 6 predicted proteins | sample SalPon2A_C_D2_MG_FD_185721 | JGI IMG/M metagenome (GOLD analysis project Ga0209919, IMG submission 185721) | Soil microbial communities from South San Francisco under conditions of wetland restoration - Salt Pond MetaG R2A_C_D2_MG (SPAdes)... | ecosystem: Environmental > Terrestrial > Soil >... | reverse complement strand
GCAATACGCAGATGCGAGTTGACGACCTGCTGGATATGGGACTGTCGAAGCAAAGCACGACCGCAAGGCGTGCGAAGAAAATGAAAGTGCCGGAAGGACAACTCTCGTTGTTCTGAGGCGCCCTATGAACTTAGTTACAGTCGGCCCGGAGTACTCCGGGCCGACTGTTTTTAGGAGACACCTATGAAAAACATAACAAATAATCAACCATCCCTGTTCGACTACACTCCCCCACCCGCAGTGGCGGCAACACCAGTGCAATCACTTAAAGGAAGTGGCAGCTCCAGTGAAGATGCTTCTCTGCCCGCACCGGAAGAGCGGGGTGAGGAAGTCCTGACAAGACTTCAAACATACTGGAGCAACTCCCAGGACCTGGCCTTTTGCACGGTCAACGTATTGCTCCATTCGGACCAATTTCTGTTTGCGTTCGTGGAATACGTCAAGGCCTGTCGGCTGGCCGAGGTCACCGGGGAAGTACAGAAGCCCACACCCCACAGGCGGTTCGACCGCCTGGCGGAATGCCTGAAAAGGCTGGATTTCACCCTCGAAGAGCGCGGTGAAAAGGGCGAAGTGATCCTGACGGAAACGACCGTCCTGGATTTTGCAGTCGACGTGTCGTTTGATGAAGAAGAACTCCGCGAACTGCGCGCCTTTGGAGTCGCAGGGGCCTCCACCCGGCAAGTCGAGGAATTGGCAGAAGCCATAAGAAACTATGTGGAAGAAGCTACCAAAGGCCAGGATGAAGTCCCAACGCATCCCTACATCGAGATGCTCAGGCGGCTTGGCATCCCGGAAGAGTCCATGCCTGAAGCAAGCGACAAGGAGGCTGTGCTGAAAGCCATGCTGGCTGGCATTGGTGAAAGTATTGACAGGTTCGACTCGGTCATCTCAAGCACAGACATCACACCGCAGGAATTGCTGGCTGCCGGCGGTCCTGCCCAAAGAAAACAACTCAATAAGATGCTTGCCCAAAAACTGGTGCACGAACTGGCAGGTTTTTCCGGGTCGACGCAGTGGTATCGCCATGCAGGTTTCTGGCGAAATGAGATTCTTTTGACGGAAGGTGCGATGCATCTTGCAGAGCATGGCGGCAGAAACTTCGGGTCGGCATTCTGGTTCATGGATGTCATCGCATCCTACCAGGGCGAGAAGAAGCTGGTCCGTCAGCCGTTCCAGGTCTGGAAGTTCGTCGCCGATCCGCCCGGTGAAGATGGCACATGGAACTCCGGCAGGGTGGTTTGCGAGAACGGAAATGACAAGGTCATCGTCGAGCAAGTGATCGAATACACGGACTTCCTGTTGGAAAACATCACGGTATATGCCAGCTACGAGCCGGTGGACGAGACGGGCAGGAAGAAGCGGACGATCATCCTGCTTACCAGTGAATATTAGATGGGACGAATGTGAGCAAACGCAGAAGAAGATATTGCGCAGTTTTCTAAGTGGAAAATCTAATGTAAGGACTAGCTTCCACGCGACCCCTATCCGGGAAAGGTTCTGGAAGGATAAAGGCGACTAAAGACATTTGAGATGCCCTCCATTGTTGTTGAAACAATGGAGGGCACAAACAATCGATCAGCTTCAGTTACTAGCCTCGTTATGGTTATGGTATGTTTCCACCACCGAAATCATCGATTAACACATTTTTGGCATCGCCAAACCACAGCCCGAGATAACCACCGCCGGAATAATACGGCCAGGAAGTCACATCACGTGTTGCCAGGAGAACTCCGTTACGATAAACTTCCACTGTCCCATCGGCCAGAGCGCGTGCTCCAAATTGATCACCATTGGCAAATGTCACCGGAATATCCGAGCCATATTGCACCCAAGATTGTCCCTGTGCAAAGGTCCATATGATCACACGGTTCCAAGTGGCATCATACTGCACGTCAATCATCGCTCCCCAGCTGCTAGTGTCTTGTGCTTTCAACAGCAAATCCTGATCATAGGCAGTACTACTGACTGAGGAGAACGTGAAATAGACCTCCTGATCCGGCCCAAAGGATGTATTGTTCCAATAGATGTCAAGGTTGGCATTTTTGGACTTGACCAGCAATTGATTGGACAAGATGTTATAGCCCGAGGTGTTGCCGGACCAGTTATTACCAATCGCACCATCTGCACGATTGAAGTCATCCAGAATTGGGGTGAGTGGGAAGGTATTATTTACAACAATAGTGGTAGTGTCGCACCCCACGGCACCATAGAGATCAGTGACACAAACCTCAACAGTGTAGGTGCCAGCGCTGGTATATGTATGTTGAGCAGTGACATCTCCTGTTCCCGGACCGGTAGCATTCACCGGCGTATCCTCGACGATCCCATCACCCCAATCAATTCTGGCCGAGTGATTTTCTGTGTTGTCGGCATCAGAATAGGTCACGTTAACAACAGTATCATCCCCAAGGGTAATCGTTTGGTCATTCCCAGCACTTGCAACTGGAGCAACATTTGATACCGAAGAATAATCATATTCAAAGGCTCCCAGATCAATTTGTATTATTCCATCGTTGTTACCATCGAGCAGGAGATCATGGAATAGAGTTGGATCACCAGCGTCAATTGCCGGTGAACCTGCCGATAATTGATATGCACCATCCTCAGGATTGACAAAAAGTGGATCAAGGTCAAACAAATTATCATGTACGTTTGATGTTACACTGACACTTCCCTGAACCCAATTCGCAGCACAATCACCCAGACCGCAATCGTCAAACAAGTTGTAACTGTATTCAACGCGGCTGTCATCTGAGGAAAGGATATGAATGGGGGCATTGGACTGACCGGAGTAAATGTTGTCTCGAATAACGGAGGTTTCCGCCTGAGTTTCGATCATGTTGATAACAACTCCATCGACTCCGCCAATGAAAGTGTTGTTTTCGATAACATAATTCATTGGGCTGCCGGGGATCAGACCCTGAGCCAATACACCGCCCTGTGTATTATTTTCGAAAACAACCCGGTTGATTTGAATATTTTTCAGACTACTTGGGGAAGAATCGATTAACTTGATCCCGTAGCCGTCGCCTTCGCTGATTTTCATGTTCGCGATTACTACATCGCTCGATGTGACTTGAAATGCCGGTTCGCCTCCACTAGGTTGGATGATGGTTTGATTCGGACCAGCTCCAACGATTACCAGTGGCTTGTCAATTGTAAATGACGTTGAGTAGACTCCATCAGGAATAAAGATAATTGATCCTGGTGCAGCTTCACTTATATCACTCTGCAGCGTTTCATTTAAACTACAAATTACCGGATCGGAGTTAACCGAACTCCATTCATCCATAAAATATGAATCGAACTCGGTGGCAGCATTGTTTGTTCCCGATGTACTATCGATAGCGAGGTTGTATTCTGATAAATCACCTAACGCAAAATCGTCTCCCCATGCGCTCCTGTCGAAATTTTGACTCCCTACAATAACGAAGGAATTATCAATTGAAAGCGCTTTGGTATGTACAGGATACTTTGAGTACCTAGTGTCCAAGTATTGGAGCTTTGAAGAATCTTCCCAACTCAGTCTATTCTTAAGAGCACATAACCCTGCTGTATTGAATGTCAAAGCGCTTTCTGGTTCTTGAGTGACAAGTATTTTTGCGTAAACTTGGGTTCCTTCCTGCTGGAGAGCATCGAGGATGGCTCGTGCATAGGGGGTAACTGAAAAAAAGCCGGTCATAAAACGATTTTGCATAACATTTACATTTATGTTTGCAGAGTTGATTGCGGCCACAATTGCATCGTCGGCAGTTTTGTCCACATCGTCTCGGAAGAGAGAAAAAACGATATCGTTTCCTTGAGGGGTAGGATCCAGTATTACTTGATTATGGTCAATAGGGCCGAAGATAGTAGTCTCTTGAGTGCACACGTTACTGTCATAGTTTTCACATCGAATAGCCCCTGCCCATAATCCATCGAAGACCTGGAGAGAGTGAACAGCTATTGGTCCGCTGACCTGAAGCCCCATATCCCGGCGGGTGCCTCCATTCAAATATGTATATTGCATGTTATAACCAGCCGCAACGACTGTACTCCCATCTACAATCATCATCTTAACATGACTATGAATTGGTGATACAGCAGCATCTATTCCATCGCGATAAACTGCTACTTCCACTTGCCACTTTGTATCATTACGAGGGATTTGAAGTGTTGCCAGATCCTCCATAACGAGCACCCGTTGATCTTTGAAGGGATGCCAAGTGTTCTTCTTAAGTCCGACAAGGATGCGCACCTTCACCCCCTCTGGAGGGTAGTATGTTAAGTTATCTTGGACATCATCATAGAGAGCCTTGACACCTCGAAGAAAAATTCTTGATGGACTATCCCCTTCCTCCCGGCCATCCTCATCCCATAGCATGTTCGTAAAATCAATCTCATAATAAGCACTCCGCGCTAAATCTTCAAATCTCTCAAAAGCTGCATCTCCTGGAGGAAGAATAATCAATCCGCTTGTATCGTCGAAATGATTTTTGCAATATCCCTGCTGTTGATCCTCAACTTCTGACATCACCGCTTGAGCAATGGGAGATAGTGGTGTTCCTAAACAATCATAAGCAGAAGCATTTGTGGAAAACCTAACAACAGCTGCTGTGTACCAACCAAAATATTCATCACTTCCGTCGATACCATTACCAATTGGAGGGTGGTTGGTCGGAAAGTCCGTTGACTCAGTGTCCCGTACGAGGATATTAATATTTCCGTTACTATCAAGGGGTGCGCCATGCCAGGACATATAATCCGAACTAGAACCACCGAAGAATGTAGCGTACGTTAACTGACTACCGCTAGGATTCAGTGTTGCAATTATCAAATCTGTATCGAATTCCTCAAGGGACGTATCTATTGCATTTGATGTAAATGGGAAATCGTCGGAATCACTCATTCCTACCAAATACGCATTCCCAAGATTATCAATAGATATAGCATAAACTCCATCAAACGTTGTACCTCCGATCAGTGTACTGTAGTCAGCACTCTTTCCGTCTGTAGAAAGTTTGACAGCAAAGCCATCAGCAGCACCATTAGAGGATAGTGACCCAGGTCCAATAAGCAATGTATGAGGAAAAACCGCATTGCGAGCCCAGCCACCTATATATGCATGTCCTGTTTCATCAACATCAAGATCATATACCCCCCCTGAACCGACTTCCCCAAGATATGTAGCATACATCAAAATGTTCCCAGTTGAATCAAGCTTTATTGCAAAAGCATTTTTGCAACTTGAAGAATTACAGGAACTGCTGCTACTGTATGAATCTATATAAGCATCCGTTGTTACAGGAAAATCACTCGAAACTGTAACGCCAGCTAAATATACTGAACCATCATTGCCGACCTTGACTGTTCCAGAATAGTCGATATCGCTACCACCAATATAAGTAAAAAATTCCTGTTGATCTGCAGCCGGGCTCAGCTTGGTAATGAAGACATCAAATAGGCCATCTAACGTATGGCTATATCCTTGCGTCCCTTTCGGAATGTTTGTGGAATATGTTATTCCTGCTACATAAGCTGAACCGTCTTCATTGACGAAAATACTTCCTGCACCATCATATTCACTACCACCTAGAAAAGTCGAATATAGTAGTTGATTGCCTGCTGCATTGAGCTTTAATACAAAGCTTTCAGCCCGTTGTTCGTAATAAGGATGTGGGTTTCCGGGGCAATCGTCCGTAAATTGTCGGTCTATCACACCGGCTGTGGTGGGAAAGTCTGGGTTGCCAGTGATTCCCACTACATAAAGATTCTTATTGTTATCTACTGCGATACCCCCAACACTTCCAGCACTATCGCACTCTGGATCTGGGCGAGTTTTGAAAAACGCTGTATAGATAAGTTGGTTGGTATCCAAATCTATCTTTGCGACAAAGGAGTCGTAGGAGGTGGAAGAAGCGCCTGGTAAATAAAAGACGCCGACACCTGTGGGAAAATCGTCCCAGCCTGGAGAGCCTGCCACGTAGACCCCTCCATCACTGTCAACAGCTATTGAGTCTCCAAGGGTATATTTAGTACCAAAGTATGCAGAGTAAATTGGTGAGATACCAGAAGATTGTTGAGAAACATTCTCCCTGTTTGCGGTTTGTGTTGTTGAATTAGATTGCATAAAAGAAAGCAAATTCAATTCTTTACTTGTTGGAATTGTGTAACTCACCGTTTTATAGATGCCTAATGATGTTGATGTTTGAGCGGGAGTCGGGATAATCAGATCTCCATTCGCGTCCACATCAGGGAGCAACTCAGTACCATTCACGCGAATAATGGGCAAGGGTAATGTGCCTACATCTGTGGCAATATCATGTGTGTTATTCTGGGCTTGAAGTCTTTGATGACCAGCAATCTTGATTCGAATGCCCTGTTGAACAACTTGATTGCTTTTGTCATAGAAACGTGAGGTATCTGTGACTAGGAATTGCCAGACAAGGCGACTTTGTTCGCTGGTTATTTCCAGATCCATGCCTGGATAAACATCCACATAACGTATACCATCCCAGACTGGAACATCCGTTTGCCAGTTGGCTGGATTGTTTCCGGTAAAGTATGAGAAGCTCGTGGCGACTCTATTGAACGATTCAATGGTGGGATGTGGATTGGAGCCAATCAAGTTAACCTTGAGATTGACACCCTTTCTGGGTTTCTGCTGTTCTGCGGCTATTCCATCGCGTATTGCTGCACTGAGGTAATCTGCATTTGGACCTTTGGTAGGAGGCTCCAACAGGGTGAACCAAACCGCGTTCTCGGAAAAGTATACATTAGCGCCATTCGCCTGCGTCTGGAAACGCGCACGCGGATCGAACTGGCCGATGTTTTCTATAAATACGGTGGATGTTCCAAAATCTGAGTTGGCTGTTTTCTGGTTTTCTACTGCATTCCCCGTATTATTGCTGGGGGGTGCGTTTGTTGAAACCGTACGGTTTTCTGGCAACACATCCTGCAAGTTGGGGCTTATCAAAGGTGCTTTTTCTTGCTTTGCTTCAACAACTATGGCACTCAAGCCCAGTGAATTTTACAAGATAACTGGGATCAATAATACACTGAGTGAAAATTGTGTCCTGAAATTATGTGCAAACATGACTCCTCCAAATTTGATGATTTTTCAATCATCAATGACTTCTGGTCGTTTTCGATAGCATTATTTTGTTGTGATAAGAAGTAGCCCTAACTTTGCTGCTACATCAATAGTAGAATCCGATTTTCAGTTGGATCAGCAAATCAAGGAACTTTGGTAGAGGGCAAATATTCCTCTGGCACTTTGATCTTTATTACAGGTTGAGGCACTTGAAAATAGCAGGTGGAACCGTCCATTCCGATGACTGCTATCTCAATCAGGCAAGGTTTCGGAAATTTAGAGTAAATCACACCAGAATTGTCATACACCCAACCCCGCACTGAAAAATATTTGCCGCTATACGATCGATAATATTTACTGGTCGCATACCCATCGACAATTTTTTGATTTGTCCTGGTCAGATATATTCCATCATCGCGACCTATAAATCTACCGTCGAGAGAAACAGCCTCACCTGGAAAACCATCCGAAACATAGCGATAAGAAATATTGTTTTGTGTCAAGAATTCTTGCACACGGTTTGGATTAAACCCTGGAAAAGAAGATCGATGAACAAAAAAGTTGCGTTCCGGATAAGTTCGAAAATCCTGATTTAAAGCAACCAAAGCATCATCATCAATCAGAAAGACATTATTAAATGACCGTAACGCACTAGCGAGCATATTTAGGTTTACTTCATCGGTTATGTTTGTGTTTGAACTCCAATTTGAAAACTCTCGAATTGGGTATCGTTCTCCGGTCCTTCGATCCAGAAGGTATGTGTCCTTTCCATAGGCGATTGAGAAGAAAATGAGATCATCCGTGAGAAAATAGTTTGGGCCTTCCGGAAGAAAAAAAATGCTTTTCTCATAGGTTCGTAGGTCCAACAGATATGTTGAAGTAATCCCATTCTCATTTTCATTTACATAAAGGTAGCGTCCGCTGGGCGAGAGCTTGGAACTTACATACTTACAGGCAGGGATAATTAAATCTACATTCTCTGGATAGCGCATATTCTCGGTGGCAGGTGGGCAATTGCATTGAAAAAGATATTGCAGCAACAAGCTGTTTCGCCCCCACACGCCCAAGCAATATCCACCATATACTAAAAGCAAGCCTGTAATGATCGCGAGCCCCCACAATAAGCAGTCGAAACCACGCTGTTTGGGATGGTAGACATTTCCTGTATGGGAAGTTTTCGAGGTCATCATGTTTTACTCAAAACATATTGATTACATTGGATATTGTGCTATTGGGGATGGTTAAGTTCCCCCATGGGTAGACACTTTGTTTGTTTAATTATATTGTAGCATATCAAATTTACGACGGTCAAGAAATCGAGGCATTATAGATAAGTATATATCATAACAAGGACTGCACATCAGGATGCAAAAGATTTAATCGGTTCCATATTAAGTGGCGCTATTAAATGCTCTAACAAATTACACGACCTATCTCGGAATTTGGATGGGGCGTGTTTTTGAATCCCATTTTTAGGAGGTTTTCTATGCCCGATACAAAATCCATTTTGAGAAGGAGTTGCATAAATCGGTCTGATAACGGAAATCGCCTGCCCAACCGAAAACCATACTGTTAATTGGGGGGCACTGCACGCCAGCGAATATATAAACGGAGGATGAGTTCCCGTTTTAAATTCGAATAACTTCAAATCAAGGGCCCGGCTTTTGCCGGGTCTTTTCATATCTCAATTCAGGAGGTCGTTTATGAAATCCAAGAATGCCATCGCGTTTCCTCTGGAACGCCCAACTCATTATCTTGCCTGCATATCTGACGATGTGACAGGCGATTGTACACACGTGTCTGTCAGATTATCGGCGCCGCCTCTTATCCGCCTCGCCTGGTTGTGGTTGATTGCCTCGGCTCTGAGGTTGATCGGCGTCAAGGCGGCGGTGTTCGATGACAAAGCAAATAGACTCGCCATTATCTGCCTGCGCAAGAGGGGAAATCAGGCGCTCAAGTTCAATCAGGAAACGTCCGCCGATGAAGCCCCCTACAACTGCCTGTCGATCGCCGAACTGATCAATCTTGGCGGGTATGCAACGGAAGCTGTGCTGAGCAGATACTTTACTCTCGCGAACAGGGACTTGAAGCTGGACTCCCTGGAAGTCCACGTTGCCAGTCGCATGATGTGGTTCAGGCTCCACTTCTGCGGAGCGAATCCGTCACTCGAGACAGACCCGTTCAATTGGGGCATCATCGTGAGGGACATTGTCAGGACAATACAAATGGAGGATAATAAAGATGTCACCAAAAACCGATGAAGGTGACGAGTACGATTTCCCGCCTGAAGCAGGTCCCAAAGTTACACGTGCGCAATGGGATAAAGTCGTAGAAAGTTTGACTGCAGTCGAGGAGTCTGAGGCAGATTTTGGACGCCCGATTGGAAATCACTACAAACTGCAACTGGTGTTGTATGAACTTGGTTACGGTTTGATCCACGATAAAAAGGAAATGAAGCGCATCGCACAGGAGATTATAGATAATGGCTACAGTTGATCTGAAAACTCACACCAAAGATGTACGTGTTCGACACAGGGGCACACATGAAGAGTTGGTGGATCGGCAGTTGCGCCAGATCCTAGCCAATGAATTACGCCTGCTGCATATCCAAAGGCTTGAATTCAAAAAGGCGAAGATGTCATTGCCCCCCGATTACCATAGTCTTATTGCAACCGGTCTGGATACCGCCTTACGCCGTGTGCAGGATGTGAACGAGCACGGCATGGAAAATGTCTATCGTCAGTTCTATTCTGAAAAAGAAAAAAAACAATAACATCAAATCTACTACTGAAGAGCCTTTCCCGCATGGAAAGGCTCTTTTGTTTGTAGAGACTCCCATCAAAAGCGTGGCGCCGCGGCGCCACGTTCCACGAATTCAACCACAAGCCGGACGCTGGTACGCGTCCGGCTTCATATTTCACAAATAAAAACTGGAGGTCACTATGACTACTACAAACACAAAAACCATTCCCATGGGCGTTTCCAACACTATCCTTACAAAAGCCCCCCGCTTCTTCGGTTCATCCCGCTCGATCCTGACCGAGTTATTCCAGAACTCCTTCCGTGCCGGCGCAGAGAATGTCCGCGTCACATGGAACCCGGAAATACGCACTCTCGAATTCAAGGATGACGGGCGCGGTTGTCAACCCGAAGACCTGATCGTGGTCGGGGGTTCTGGCTGGAGCGAAAATTCCCCGGCAGTCGATCCCGCTGGTATCGGTGTGTTCAGCATCCTCCGCCCGGAATATTGCGAGGAAGTCACATATCGTTCGAAGAATTGGGAAATGACTCTTGCGCCTGCTAATCTCGAACGCGCGCAGGTGGATGTGCAGTATCACGAAGAGCAGGTCACAGGAATGACGATAACGATCACTCTAACACCGAAAGCGGACTTTGCCCGTCAGGAAAGCATTCAGCGGGCACGTGGCCGCTACCCGATAAATGTGGTCTGGCAGGAACTTCCGAAGGACGAAGTTGCCATCATGACCGAGCCAGTGTTGGATACCGTCTGGATGGTGATGGACATCGAAGGCATCGGCACACTTGAGATCGGTAAAAAGAATTTCCCGATTAGCAACATTCAGTTCGCTGTGTGGCAGCATGCGACCCTCAAGTCAGATGCCCTGCAAAAGGCATTGGAAAGCGCGGCGGCAAAACACAGTAATCTGGCAAAGCATGTCTTTGCCCATATCAACTGCGTGCTGGATGTCGAGCCTGCTTCAGGTATCCGTCCGAAACTGCCTGATCGGAACGACCTGATCGACGACAACCACCTCGACGTTGCCGCCGAAAAGATCGTTACCGAGGTAATGGAACACCTGTTGAAACCCCTCCACCCCGGACTCTGGCCCAATGACGTGAATGATCGATCCTATAAGATCACCCTCAAGGAAGGGATGGAAGATCAGATGTCGGCACTGGAGGCTGTCTTGACGGAAGTTCCCGAAGATGCAACGATACGAAAGATCATCAACGTGGGTATGGGAACGGTACATGCGATCATGTACCATTTCGGGTATAAGCATGTTTCCTGGGACGAAATCATGGAGTATTCCTATTACACTGTCCAGGATGATGGTATGCAGCTTGAAATGGAGTGGCAAAGCGATGGGCGCTATGTCCGCAGCACGCCCGTCATGGCTGTCAGCAATGAAGTCATCGCTCAATCGCTTTGCAATCAGGGCGTGTACGCCGAGGTAACGAAGGA
>Ga0209919_1001485_pt1 | contig 11302 bp, 12 predicted proteins | sample SalPon2A_C_D2_MG_FD_185721 | JGI IMG/M metagenome (GOLD analysis project Ga0209919, IMG submission 185721) | Soil microbial communities from South San Francisco under conditions of wetland restoration - Salt Pond MetaG R2A_C_D2_MG (SPAdes)... | ecosystem: Environmental > Terrestrial > Soil >... | reverse complement strand
CCAGCCAGCGCCGGAGATTGGCGCAATGCTGCTCGGCCAGCAGCTCGGTGGGCGCCATCAGCGCCGCCTGAAAGCCGCTCTCAACGGCAGCCAGGGCCGCGGCGGCGGCGACCACGGTCTTGCCGCAGCCGACATCGCCCTGGACCAGGCGCAGCATCGGGAAGGCGCGCCCCAGGTCGGCGCGCAGCTCATCAATGACCCGCTGCTGGGCGCCGGTGAGCGCAAACGGCAGAGCTTTCTGCAGTTGCCGGGTAAGGCGGTTCCGGGCCATGAGTTGCGGGGCATTGCGGCTGCGGCGCTTACGGTAATGCACACGCATCGACAATTGTTGGGCCAGTAATTCGTCGAACTTGATGCGCAGCCAGGCAGGATGGGCGCGCTCGGCCAGGGCATCTTCGTCAATGCCGGGCGGCGGGTTGTGCAGTAATTGCACACTGTCGGCAAACGGCGGCAACCGGAGCCGGTCCAGCACTTCCTGCGGCAGTGTGTCGGCCAGTTCCAGTTCCTGCAGTGCAGCCTGGATATGTTTGAGCAGCGTGGCCTGCGGCAGCCCGGCAGTGGTGGGGTAGACCGGTGTCAGTGCCTGCTTCAGCGGAGTTGTCTCGTTTACGCTGCGGCATTTGGGGTGCACCATTTCCATGCCGTAGTAGCCGCTGCGCGGTTCGCCCAGCGCGCGAATGCGTTTGCCTGCAGCCAACTGTTTCTGCTGGCTGGGATAAAAGTTCAGGAAGCGCAGATACAGCATACCGCTGTTGTCCTGCAGCCGGCACAGCAACATACGGCGCGGGCGGTAAGTGATCTCGCTGTAAACGATCTCGCCTTCCACTTGTGCGCTTACGCCGGGTACGAGCGCGGCGACAGATTGCAAGCGGGTTTCATCCTCGTAGCGCAGCGGCAGGTGCAACACCAGGTCAAAACGGTTGCGGATGCCGAGCTTCTCGAGTTTGCCCAGTGTGGCTTGCGCAATGCCTGCAAAACGCGGCTTGGACACAATGTGCAGCGGTCAGTCCTGGAACACCATTACGGCGTCGGCTTCGACCATTGCATCTCGCGGCAAAGAGGCGACGCCCACCGCTGCCCGTGCGGGGAATGGCTGGTGAAAATAAGTGGTCATGATTTCATTGACCTTGGCGAAATGCGACAGGTCGGTGAGATAAATGTTGAGCTTGATCACGTCGTCCAGGCTGCCGCCGGCGGCAGTCGCGATGGCGCGCAGGTTCTGGAATACGCGGTGAATCTGTCCCTCGGTGCTTTCGGCCAGTTGCATGGTGATCGGGTCGAGGCCGATCTGACCCGACAGGTAAACGGTGTCATTCACGCGCACGGCCTGGGAGTAAGTGCCGATCGCGGCGGGCGCGTCGGGTGTCTGGATGATTTGCCTGGTTGCCATGGCGAGCTCCTGTTCGTTGAATCTCTGCGATTTTACAACGAGCAGCGGTAGCAGGCTAAATTTCCCGGTAACTACATCAGGTGCGGTGGCGGATCGACAAAGTCGAACTTGCGCTGCTCGAACAGTGTCAGGCAGGCGTCAGCCGCCTGCGGGTCGTAGAATTTGCCGCGGTTTGATTTTATTTCGAGTAAGGCTGGCTCGACTCCCAGCGCCGGGCGATATGGGCGGTGGCCGGACATGGCTTCCACTACGTCGGCGATCATCAGGATTCTGGCTTCGAAAAGAATTTTATCGCCTTGCAGTCCGTGTGGATAACCGGATCCGTCGAGTCGTTCGTGATGCTGCAGCACGGTCTGGGCAATTGGCCAGGGGAATTCCAGATTCTTGAGCAGATTGTAGCCGATCAGGGAGTGCTCCCTGACCAGTTGCAGTTCCACATCAGTAAGCCGGGAGGGTTTGCTGAGGATTTCCGCCGGCACGGCGATTTTGCCCAGGTCATGGATGTGGCCGGCAACACGCAGTCCGTCGATCTGACGCTCGGGCAGTCCCAGTTCCTGTCCGATTGCGCAGGCCAGTTGCGCCACCCTGTGCTCGTGCCCGGCAGTGTAGGGATCGCGGTATTCCACAATGCCGGAAATGGTCGAGATCGTGGCATCGAGCGATTTCTGCAGGTTGGCAAGTGTTGCCGCCAGTCGGTGGCCCAGCCGCAGGCTTTTGACGCCCACTGAAATATCGTCCGCCACTTCGTCCAGGAATTTTGCGCTTGCTTCATTGAAGAACGCAGCCTGGTTGGAAAAGATGGCCAATCCACCGATGGCCTCGCCATCCAGGAACAGGGGAATGCCGGCGCCGGCGATGATATTCCATTTGCGCAGCTGTCGCCATTGCAGAGCCCTGGGGTCGTGTTCGATATCTTCCACGATTACCGAGGCGTGTTCGTTGGCCGCTATGCCCAGCATGCAGCAATCCGTCATGGAGTGTTCATGATCCGGCCGGTCGTCGACCAGCAGATTGGCATTGATGCCGGACCATGCCACCGGCATGACCGATGCATCCGCGTTTTTCAGTCCGACCCACACGGCGACTACATGTTCCAGTTTGCACAGAGCATCACAGATGAAGCGATAGAGTTCCATTTCGCTGTTGGTAACCAGCAGATGCTCATTGATGCGCCGGATGACGCCCATGAGCAGGTTAAGTTGCCGGATTTCCATTGCATGCTGCTTGAGTGCGGTGATGTCGGCCAGAGTTGTTACAACGGCGTAGGGAGCGGATTCATTTCCGTTGAATAGCGGTTCGGCATTGATCGATACCCAGACGTGCGACCCATCCTTGCGGACGATATGTCCGATTACGTCGTGGCAGGCCTGGCCGGTCTTCAGTACGACGAGGGATGGATGTGAGTCATCCGTAAAAGGAGATCCGTCCTCATGGATCATCTGCCAGGGCCAGTCGTCCGGAGCCAGTTTTTTCATCTGTTTTTGCGTGACGCCCAAGATGCGCTCGGCACTCGGGTTGGCAGCATAGATATGGCCATCAGAGAGCTGCACAATTGCGCCTTCGGACATGGTGTCGACGATGGTTCTGCAATTGAACTCGGAGATTGATGTTGCCATGGTATTCACCTGATTGCACGTGCCGGGGAAACTTTCTGTCCGGTGGAACAGGAAACTTTGCAGCAGCATTTGCAGGTTTCTGATAAATGGAAAGAAAACTGTAGGCGTGCAACTGGCCGAAATCAATATGCCAAAATATATAGGCCGAAAGTTATAGGTGTATACGAGCAGGCAGGGCTGCAAAACAACCGCATTGTTGCCTGGATTGATATGCGCGATGATGGCCGTTCGGCAATACCAGCGCTGTTGCGCTATAGTGGTGTCAATCCGAAGGAATGCCAACAATTCTGTGGGGACGAGATGATTAACAAAGGTTATTTCCTGATTACCGACATCAGTGGCTACACTTCATTCCTGACAGGGCACGAGCTTGATCATGCACAGCATATTATCGAGGCCCTGTTTCAAAGCCAACTGGAAGCAATTCAACTGCCGCTGAAGGTATCGAATTTCCAGGGAGACGCCATACTCTGTTATGCCCCCGGAGAATCCTTTCGCAACGGCGCCCAGTTTTCCCGGCAGGTGAAAAACATTTACCGGAAATTTTCGGACAAAATAGCGGAAATGCAAATTGATCCGCCATGTGCTTGTAACGCCTGTGCAAATGTCGGGGATCTTGAGCTGAAAATATTTGTTCATTTTGGGGATTACCTTGTCAAGAGTCTCGGCGGTCGGGATGAGTTGATGGGGGCGGACGTGATATTGGCCCATCGCATGATGAAGAATTCAGTGGCCGAAAAGACCGGAATCAACTCCTACTTGCTTATTACGGAAACGGCATTCAACAACCTGGGCGGAGAGGAGTCGGGTTTTGCATTCGCCAGGCATTCGGAGCGCTACGACCATATAGGTGAAGTTGGAATGCTGGTTGCCAGTCTCGACGACGGTTCTGCATGAACTAGAGACAGAAAGCTGGTGGTGGAGACGAGGAGGATCGAACTCCCGACCTTCGCATTGCGAACGCGACGCTCTCCCAGCTGAGCTACGTCCCCATGACGGGCAAAATCCTAAACTTAAATGGCCTGTTTGGAAAGTGGCAGGCCGACGGCCTTGTAAAATGCATCCAGGTCGCCCAGGTCGTCGAAAATCCCGGCAGCACCGTCAAAGTCGTGGCGATGTGTGTATGGGTTGGTGGTGATGTAGGTCTTGATGCCTGCGGCCATTGCCGAGAGCAGGCCATTGCGGGAATCTTCCAGTGCAATGCAGTCCTGCGGCGCGAGCTTGAGTTCGTCCAGCACCCAGTTGTAGATGTCGGGCGCGGGTTTTTTCTGCGGCACGATGTCGCCGCAGCCGACCGAATCGAAATATTTCTGCCAGTCCTGGCCCAGCGCCACTTCGAGCAATGCCGAGACATTCTCCGGCGAGGTGGTGGTGGCGATGGCCAGCTTGATGCCGGTCGCGTGCGTTTCCTCGATCAATTGTTTGATGCCGGGGCGTAGCGGAACGCTGCCGGCGCGCATCATGCTGGTGTAGTGTGCGGTCTTCACCTTGTGCAGGTGTTTGACCAGATCCTCGAAATTTTCCGGCTTGTCGTAGCCGGTCAGGAAGTCGGATACGAAATACTTGATGCGCTCCTTGCCGCCGGTGACCTTGAGCAGTTTGTCATACAGTTCGGGGGTCCAGTGCCAGTCCAGATTGTTTTCGGCAAATGCCTTGTTGAAGGCGATGCGGTGTGCGTCTTCGGTGTCGGCCAATGTGCCGTCGACGTCGAATATGATGGCTTTGATAGTCATGGTTCAATTCAGTCAAAAACAAAACAATTCACCACAGAGACACAGAGAAGGTCAAAGCCGAAAAACATAATGGTTTTCTCTGTGTTTCCTCTGTGTCTCTGTGGTGAGGGATTTGGGGGTTAACGACCCATGCCGGGCATCATGCCTTTCATGCCGCGCATCATCTTGGCCATGCCGCCCTTGCTGAACATCTTCATCATTTTCTGCGTCTGTTCAAACTGCTTGAGCAACTGGTTGACGTGCATCACCTGCACGCCGGCACCGGTGGCGATGCGGCGCTTGCGGCTGGCCTTGATCAGGTCGGGGCGGGTGCGTTCAGCCGGTGTCATCGAGTTGATGATGGCTTCGAGGCGTGAGACCTGTTTATCGTCCACCTTGCTATCGGCGGCAGCCTGCGACAGTTGTGCGGGCAGTTTGTCCATCAGTGCCGCGACGCCGCCCATTTTGCGCATCTGTGCAATCTGCATCTTGAAGTCGTTGAGGTCGAAGCCTTCGCCTTTCTTGACCTTGTTGGCGAGTTTTTCCGCTTCGGCATGGTCGACCTCGCGGTGTGCTTCCTCGATCAGCGACAGCACGTCACCCATGCCCAGAATGCGCGAGGCCATGCGCTCCGGGTGGAAGGCTTCGAGGCCGGTCATTTTTTCGCTGACGCCGACGAACTTGATCGGTTTGCCGGTGACGTTGCGCACCGACAGCGCGGCACCGCCGCGCGCATCGCCGTCCAGCTTGGTGAGCACCACGCCGGTCAGCGGCAGCGCATCGCCGAATGCCTTGGCCGTATTCACCGCATCCTGGCCGGTCATCGCATCGACCACGAACAGGGTTTCCACCGGCTTCAGCGTGGCATGCAGTTGCTTGATCTCGTCCATCATCGCTTCGTCGATGGCGAGGCGGCCGGCGGTGTCGAAAATCAGCACGTCGTGGAAGTGTTTCTTTGCATAATCCTGCGCGGCCAGCGCGATGTCATTCGGCTTCTGGTTCGGGTCGGACGGGAAGAAATCGACTTCGAGTTGCTGCGCCAGCGTGCGCAACTGTTCGATGGCGGCGGGACGGTAGACGTCGCCGCTGGCCAGCAGCACTTTCTTTTTCTGCTGGGTTTGCAGCATCTTGGCCAGTTTGCCGCTACTGGTGGTTTTACCCGCGCCCTGCAGACCGGCCATCAGGATCACGGCCGGCGGTGTGGTGGCGAGATTGATGCCGACGTTCTGCTCGCCCATCAGCTTGGTCAGTTCGCGGTGCACCACGCCGACCAGTGCCTGGCCCGGGTTCAGATTGCCGATCACTTCCTCGCCCAGAGCGGCTTCTTTTACATGGGCGGTGAATTCCTTGACGACCGGCAATGCAACGTCAGCCTCCAGCAGGGCCATGCGCACTTCGCGCAATGCGTCCTGGATGTTGCTTTCGGTCAGGCGCGCCTGACCGCGCAATGTCTTGATAACGCCGGAAAGGCGTTGTGTAAGGTTGTCCAGCATGGGTGATCCTGTTAACCGTCGGGATAGTTGGTGTAGAATTGGCCCAGTCTAAAACATCCTGACCGAAAATGTCGAACCTTCCGCTCTATGTGGTGACTTTTCTCGCCTATGCTGCGCTCGCCGTGTATTACTGGCGCGAGCAGGCCGCCGGGCGCGAGGATACGCTATGCCGTGGCCAGGTTTGCCATGCCGTCCTGTTGCCGCTGATGCTGCACGGATATCTGCTGTACAAGAACCTGTTCATCGACGGCGAAATGAATTTCGGCCTGATCTATTCGGTTTCGCTGATCCTGTGGGTGACCATGCTGGTGTACTGGGTGGGGCGCTTCTTCTACCCGATCGCCAGCCTGCAGACGCTGGTGCTGCCGCTGGCGGCGGTCGGCGCGCTGCTGCCTGCACTGTTCCCTGCGGCGCATGTGCAACCGAAAAACACCTCGCTGATATTCGACGCGCATATCGTGATGGCGGTGCTGGCCTACAGCCTGTTCATCATTGCCGTGTTGCACGCCGGCCTGATGTCGCTGGTGGAAAAACGCCTGCACCACGCCATGCTGCCGCGCGTGCTGCAAACGTTGCCGCCGCTGCTGACCATGGAAACACTGCTGTTCCGCATTATCAGCGTGGGTTTCGTTCTGCTGACGCTGACCTTGGCTTCGGGGATTACATTTTCCGAGGAGCTGTTCGGCAAACCCTGGCAACTCACCCACAAAATGATATTCGGTTTTCTCTCCTGGGGTGTATTCGGCGTGCTGCTGATGGGCCATCACTTCTATGGCTGGCGCGGCAAAATGGCCATCCGCTGGACCGTGAGCGGCTTCTTTTTCCTGTTGCTGGCCTATGTTGGCAGCAAATTCGTGATGGAAGTAGTGCTGCACCGCGGCTGATCGTCCCGTTATCCTGCTGAATCCCCCCTCCCGTCGCGCTTGCCATGACGCGGCAAAGTGTCGTAGAATTCGCGCCCTTTGGCATTGCTAAATCAACAGAGTAGGTTACATATGGTTATCATTCGGCTCTCACGCGGCGGCTCCAAGCACCGCCCGTTCTACAATGTGGTGGTGGCTGACTCGCGCAACCGTCGCGACGGCCGCTTTATCGAGCGTATCGGTTTCTACAACCCGGTTGCCCCGGAAGGCCAGGAAAATCTGCGCATCCAGATGGATCGTGTTTCGCACTGGCAGGAGCGCGGCGCCCAGTTGAGCGATACCGTCGCCCGACTGGTCAAGAGCGCTGGTGCTGCAGCACAAGCCTGACGAACAGAACCCCATGGTTGTCATGGGGAAGGTGGCGGCGGCGCATGGCGTTCAGGGTTGGATAAAAGTCCAGCCATATACCGCCGAACCTGGCAGTCTGGTGGACTACCGCACCTGGTGGCTGGGAGATGAGCAACAGGGTTGGCGCGAACTGGATGTCCTGAAAAGCGAATTGCGGGGCAAGAGTGTGGTGGCGCAACTGATGGGCTGCCATGACCGCAGCGTCGCGGAGCAATACAAGGGTTTGCTGGTGGCGGTGCAGCGCAGCAAACTGCCCAAGCCGGACGAGGATGAATACTACTGGTCCGACCTGATCGGCCTGGAAGTCGTCACCCCCGATGGGGAGCGGCTGGGCGTGGTGGATAACCTGCTGGATACCGGCGCCAACCAGGTGCTGTGCGTGCGCGGGGCGGAGAAGGAAATCCTGATTCCGTTCATTGCGCAGGTGATTCGGCAGGTGGATATGGAAGGGAAAGTTATTTGCGCCGACTGGGCTGCGGATTACTGAGCGGCGATGCGCTTCGATATAGTTACGCTGTTTCCGGAAATGTTCGATGCGGTCACGCAATACGGCGTGACGCGGCGCGCGGCGGAACAGGGGCGGTTTGAGCTACAGACATGGAATCCGCGCGATTTCACCAGCGACAACTACCGCACCGTGGATGACCGTCCGTACGGCGGCGGACCCGGGATGGTGATGCTGGCGGAGCCGCTGGAAAAGGCGATAGCGGCAGCGAAAGCCGCAAACGGCGCGGCCAGGGTGATTCACCTGTCGCCGCAGGGCAGGCCGCTCACCCACACAGTGGTGAAAGAGCTGCTGGCCCGCGACGAAAGATTGATCCTGCTAGCGGGCCGTTACGAAGGCGTGGATGAGCGCCTGATTCGGCAGCAGGTGGATGAGGAAGTTTCCATCGGCGACTACGTGTTGTCCGGTGGTGAACTGGCAGCGATGGTGCTGATCGACAGTCTGGTGCGGCAGATCCCTGGCGTACTTGGGGACGATGCATCGGCAGAGCAGGATTCCTTTGTGGAGGGACTGCTTGACTGTCCGCATTACACGCGGCCCGAGGTTTATAACGGCGAGGAAGTTCCGGCAGTATTGATGTCGGGCCACCACGCCGAAATAGAGAAGTGGCGGTTGAAACAGGCGCTGGGACGCACCTGGGAACGACGCCCGGATTTGCTGGCGAAACGCCAGTTGACTAAACAGGAAGCTCGGCTACTGGCGGAGTACCAGCAGGAACAAGCTTCCGTACAACAAAAGGAAACAGACGATGAGCCTGATCAAGCAACTTGAGCAAGAAGAAATCGCCCGCCTGGGCAAGGACATCCCCGAGTTCGCCCCCGGCGATACCGTGGTGGTCGGTGTGAACGTGGTTGAAGGTACCCGCAAGCGTGTGCAGGCTTACGAAGGTGTGGTGATCGCCAAGCGCAGCCGTGGCCTGAATTCTTCCTTCATCGTGCGCAAGATTTCTTCCGGCGAAGGCGTGGAACGTACTTTCCAGACCTACTCGCCGCTGATCGCCAGCATCGAGGTCAAGCGCCGCGGCGACGTGCGCCGCGCCAAGCTGTACTACCTGCGCGAGCGTTCCGGCAAATCGGCACGCATCAAGGAAAAACTCCCCGCAAGAAAAGCAAAATGAGTTTTCAGTGAAGACTCATGCCTGCGAAAGCAGGCGTGATGTCGAAACTAAAAGCTGCCGGCACGCAAGGTCAAGGCCTGAACTGCTGCATGTTCCGCAAAAACGGGAGGCGATGCCTCCCGTTTTTTTGTGTCCCTCAAAAAACGTCGCGAGCGGTTCGAGTGCAAGGCGCATGGAGCGCAGCGACTGAGACATACCATGGAGGTAGGCGAGGGAGTGAGCACCTCGCAACGCAGCAATCGAACCGCGCAGTAGTTTAGTGAGGGGCACATTGCGCTATCATGCGCGCATGGACTACCAGGCAAAGCTCAAGGTGCCGTTCGGCGTGCTCGGCATCACCTGCTCTAATAACGTGCTGACCGGCATCGATTTCCTGTCGGCGCGAGCGGCACCGCTGCCGCCGCAAAGCGCCCTGGTAAAGGAAGTATGCAAGCAGTTGTCCGCCTATTTTGCCAATTCCCGTTTTCGTTTCGATCTGCCGCTGCAAACCGGTGGCACTGCACACCAGAACAAGGTATGGCAGGCCATGCGCGCCATTCCCAGCGGCAAGGTGCAGCGCTACGGCGAACTGGCCGCCCGGGTCGGCTCCGCCCCGCTGGCGGTCGGCCAAGCCTGCGGTAACAATCCGATTCCCGTCGTGATTCCCTGCCATCGCGTGGTCGGCAAGGCAAGCATTGGCGGTTTCGCCAAACAGCGCGACGGCCGCATGCTGGACATCAAGCGCTGGCTGCTGGCGCACGAGGGAGCCCTTTGAGCGGTAACGAACTGCTGGACGAATTCTGCGACAGCCTGTGGCTGGAAGACGGCCTGTCGCGCAACACGCTGGAAAGCTACCGGCGCGACCTCAACAAGTTTTCCGGGTGGCTGGAGCGGCAGCGCAAGGTTTCCGTCCTCGAAGCCACGCATGCCGACATTCAGGGTTTTCTTGCGCATCTGGTAAGCACCGAGAAAGCCAAAGCCACCTCCACTTCGCGCGCGATCTCCAGCCTTAAGCGCCTGTTCCGCTACCTGCTGCGTCAGAACAAAATCGCTGTCGATCCCACACTGCAGATCGCCACACCCAAGCTGCCGCGCAGCCTGCCCAAGAGCCTCACCGAGCAGGATGTAGAACTGCTGCTCGACGCGCCGGACGTGCAGGCCCCGCTCGGTCTGCGCGATCGTGCCATGCTGGAAGTGCTGTATGCCACCGGCTTGCGCGTATCCGAGCTGGTCACACTCAATGTGGCGCAGGTCAGCCTCGACATGGGCGTGGTGCGAGTGATGGGCAAGGGCAGCAAGGAACGGCTGGTGCCGCTGGGCGAAGAATCGCTGGACTGGATACGCCGCTACCTGGCTGAAGGGCGCCCGGTGCTGCTGGCTGGTAAGCTGAGTGACGCGCTGTTCGTCACCCATCGCGGCGAAGGCATGACGCGGCAGATGTTCTGGTACCTGATCAAGAAGCATGCGCAACAGGGCGGCCTGCATAAGCCGCTATCCCCGCATACACTGCGCCATGCGTTTGCCACGCACCTGCTGAATCACGGTGCGGATTTGCGTGTGGTGCAGATGTTACTGGGGCATTCGGATATTTCGACGACGCAGATTTATACGCATGTGGCGCGGGAAAGGTTGAAGAAATTGCATCATGATCATCATCCAAGAGGATAGTTAATTCGCTCCGTTCGTGCTGAGCGCCCGTTCATCCTGAGCGTAGGCGGCAAAGCTGCCGAAGTCGAAGGAAGCGAAGTCGAAGCCTGCCCTGAGCCTGTCGAAGGGTCGAAGGGAAAGTCAAAAGCAAAACCGCCGGTGGTTGACCGGCTGCAAGTTTCTTTCTTTTGCGTCGCCAAAAGAAAGAAACCAAAGAAAAGGCGACCCTGCCGGAGCGCCCTTCGGGTGCCTTCGGTCGAACAATAAAATTGGGCGGCTGCGCAACTCGCCCTGGTGGCGCACACAAACCGTGCCCCACTGCGGAGCTCAAACAGTGCTCGCCTTCTCCCCAATTTTATCGCCCGCCCTCAGCGCTCCAGAAGGGAATGAAAACCGGCGGGTCCCATAATTCATCGGAAAACATTTTCCGCCCGACACCAAATTAAGCTTGGGCTAGCCCAATATATCTATATCTTTAATGGAATGGACGCCCACTTTCCCTAACGGCATCTGAGTGCCAAAGTAGTGGTGTCATTTAGCCACTAAACGGAGAGGAGCGTCCAAAATGAAGA
>Ga0209919_1001484_pt1 | contig 11306 bp, 8 predicted proteins | sample SalPon2A_C_D2_MG_FD_185721 | JGI IMG/M metagenome (GOLD analysis project Ga0209919, IMG submission 185721) | Soil microbial communities from South San Francisco under conditions of wetland restoration - Salt Pond MetaG R2A_C_D2_MG (SPAdes)... | ecosystem: Environmental > Terrestrial > Soil >... | reverse complement strand
AAAAACCTTAAATTGAAAGCTCAGTTATTCGGAAGCGGTACAATTCTTAATGAAGTTTTAAAGGCGCAGGAAATTCTTGAAAAGAGTTACAAAGTTGCTACCGATGTATGGAGCGTTACAAGTTACAAGGAACTGAGACGTGATGCACTTGAAACTGAGAGATGGAATCTATTGCATCCGTCAGAAAAATCAAAAGCATCATATATTTCCAAAACCTTAAAAGGAGAACAAGGAGTATTTGTTGCTGCATCTGATTACGTAAAAGCTCTTCCCGATTCCATCGCTAAATGGTTCTCGTCTAAATTATATTCGCTTGGAACGGATGGATTCGGAAGAAGTGAAGGCAGAGCCTCATTAAGAGAATTTTTTGAAGTTGATGCCAAACATATTGTAATAGCAACTTTATATGCGTTATCTGTTGAAAAGAAAATAAAACCGGCAATTGTAGATAAAGCAATTAAGGATCTGGGTGTTAATCCTAAAAAACCTGATCCTGTAAAATCATAATTACTACAGTTGCAAATTAAACTTATTGAAATTTTTATTTTGGGTTAAATATGGCTAAAGAATTTAAGTTACCTGAACTCGGTGAAAATATTGAATCTGCTGATGTGCTAAATGTACTGGTTAAAGTCGGTGACAAAATTGAAAAAGATCAGTCAGTAATTGAAATTGAAACCGACAAAGCAACTATCGAAGTTCCTTCAACTATTGAAGGTGTAATTACTGAAATCTCTGTAAAATCCGGAGATAAAGTAAAGGTTGGGCAAGCAATTTTAAAAATTGATGAAGCTAAAGCCGAAGGGAAGAAAGAAGTTCGGGAACAAAAGCCCCCTGAAGTAAAAACTGGTAAAAAATCTAAAGATAAATCAGAAGACAAAAAACCAGTTGAAGAACAAACTCCTTCCAATGGTGAGAAAAAAACAATCGAAATTAAATTGCCGGAACTCGGTGAAAACATTGAATCTGCTGATGTACTAAATGTTCTTGTTAAAGTTGGAGACAAAATAGAAAAAGATCAGAGTGTTCTTGAGATAGAAACTGATAAAGCGACAATTGAAGTTCCTACAAATGCCGGTGGTAAAGTGCTCGAGGTTTTGGTTAAAGATGGTGATAAAGCAAAAGTTGGGCAAGCCATTCTAAAACTGGAAACGAGTGAAGCACATGAGACAAAATCAGTAAAACAGGAAAAAGTTGAAGATAAACCAGAGACTCCCAAAACCGAAGAAGAGATTAGACAAAAAGGTGAAGTGGATACATTTCATCCCGGTGAAATTGACAATCAACCACCGATTATGCGAGGCGCTGCTCCTGCTGCTCCTTCTGTAAGGAAACTTGCAAGGGAACTTGGTGTAAACATTAATAAAGTGAAAGGATCAGGTCCTGCTGGTAGAATTTCTACTGACGATGTTAAAGTATATGTTAAAAAATTAAATCTTGAAGGTGGCGGAGGTGCTGTTTCCGGAATTAAGCAGGAACCGCTTCCAGATTTTTCAAAATATGGTTCGGTTACACGCGAACCAATGAGCAAAATCCGCAGCGTTACTGCTGATCACTTGAGTTATGCCTGGGCTACAATTCCGCACGTTACACAATTTGATAAAGCAGATATTACTCTTCTTGAGCAGGCTAGAAAAGCTTACAGCACTAAAGTTGAAAAGGCAGGAGGAAAATTAACAATCACTTCAATTCTTATAAAAGCTGCAATGGCTGCAATGAAGGTTTTTCCAAAATTCAATTGCAGTATTGATATGGAAAAGAAAGAAGTAATTTATAAGAGATATTATAATGTCGGAATTGCAGTTGATACAGAAAACGGTTTGATAGTTCCTGTAATTAAAAATGCAGACCAGAAAAATCTGACAGAACTTTCAGTTGAGATGGGACAACTGGCTGAGAAAGCAAGAAACAGAAAAATTGGACTGGAAGATTTACAGGGAGCCTGTTTCACAATTACAAATCTAGGTGGAATCGGCGGAACTTCTTTTACCCCGATTGTAAATTCACCTGAAGTTGGTATTCTCGGTGTATCGAGAGGCGGTTTTGAACCTGTTTATATTGAGAACACATTCAAACCAAGATTCATGCTTCCTCTTTCATTATCATATGATCACCGAATAATTGATGGAGCTGATGCAGCAAGATTCCTTAGATGGATTTGTGAAGCGCTTGAGCAGCCGATGAAGATTCTTTTGGAAGAGTAGCTCGTGAATTTTTAATTTATAAATTTTGAATTTTGGACTTTCTAAATGAATAACACAGAAGTAGTAGTAATTGGAGGCGGTCCGGGTGGTTATGCAGCCGCTTATCTAGCATCCGATCTTGGAAAACAAGTAACATTAATTACACTAGACAAAAATCCCGGGGGAGTTTGTCTATACCGCGGATGTATACCTTCAAAAGCGTTGCTCCACGTTGCAAAACTTTTAAATGAGGCCGAAGAAGCTAAAAACTGGGGAATTGTGTTTTCAAAGCCTAAAATTGATCTTGATAAATTAAGGAACTGGAAAAGTGGAGTAGTCGAAAAATTAACCAGTGGTGTAGGTCTAGTTGGTAAACAAAGAAAAATTCATTTTATCCAAGGCAAAGCAAGTTTTGTCAATTCTAAAAAACTAAAAATTGAAAAAACAGAAGGCGGTACCGAAGAACTGGAGTTTGAGAAAGCAATTATTGCTATCGGTTCAATGATTGCAACAATCCCTTCACTTAATGTTAACAGCAAAAGAGTATTGAACTCAACCACAGCGCTTGATCTTCCGGCAATTCCCAAAAGCCTTTTAGTTGTTGGCGGCGGATACATCGGCCTGGAATTAGGATCAGTTTACCAGGCACTTGGAAGTAAAGTCTCTGTTGTTGAAATGACCGACGGATTATTGCCGGGTGCAGACAGAGATTTAGTAAATTTTCTTGCTAAAAGGATTAAAGCAAAATATGAAAAAGTAATGCTTAATTCCAAAGTAACTCAAATGAAAGAAGTTAAAAATGGAATTAGTGTGAAAATTCAAGATAAAGAAGGAAAGAATTCTGAAGAAGTTTATGATTATGTTTTAATGTCCATTGGTCGTAAACCCGATACTTCTGGTTTGGGATTAGAAAACACAAAAGTTAATGTTAACCAGAGAGGCTGGATAGTAGTCAATAAACAAATGCAGACAGATGACCCGGACATTTTTGCAATTGGAGACATTGCAGGCGAACCGATGCTCGCACACAAAGCATCCCACGAAGGGAGAGTTGCTGCTGAAGTGATTGCCGGACACAAATCTGCTTTTGAACCACTGGCAATTCCTGCTGTGGTTTTTACTGATCCTGAAATTGCGTGGGCGGGAATTACCGAAAACCAAGCAAAAGAAAAAGGATTAAATTACGAAGTTGCAAAATTTCCCTGGGCTGCTTCCGGAAGAGCAATTACATTGGACAGAGTTGACGGTTTAACAAAACTCATTGTTGATCCTGATTCACAAAGACTTTTAGGAATTGGACTTTGTGGTCCGGGTGCCGGCGAATTAATTGCCGAAGGAGTACTTGCAATTGAAATGGGTGCAAACCTTACTGATCTTAAACTGACGATACACCCTCATCCTACACTTTCAGAAACTATTATGGAAGCAGCGGAAGCATTCTTTGGACAAAGTTCACATATGTATAAACCTAAAAAAAGATAAAATTTAAGGGCGGATTAACTTTAACTCGGCCCGTCTATAACATTTCCTTTCCTCTTTCTCTTCCTTTTTTTTATCTTTAGACCTTAACACTTAATTATTGTAAATATTAATTCCGGTACAATTGTGGCAAATAAATTCACCTTAAAATCTACTTTAATACTAATCTTTCTTTTATCATTTCATTTTTTAGCTAAAGCACAGGATAAAACAATTTATGCAACAAGAGTAGCCACCCCCCCCATTATTGATGGTTTACTTTCAGATTCTGTCTGGAATTTAGCTAAACCTGTTTCCGGTTTTACTCAACAGGAACCAATTGCAGGTGCAAAAGCAACTTTTAAAACAACTGTTAGAATTTTATACGATCATCAAAATCTTTACTTAAGTTTTATGTGCTATGATGATGAGCCAGACAAAATAATTGCACGCGCTTTAAAACTTGACGGAGCCTGGGGAGCAGATGATAATATTTCTCTTTACTTCGATACTTTTAACGATGACCGAACAGCCTACTGGTTTGGAACAAATCCACTTGGAATGAGAGATGATGCATTGCTGAGCGGCGGTGCAGGATTTGGTGCTTTTCACGAAAGCTGGTATGGGATTTGGGATGTAAGTTCAGCCATTGTTGACAGCGGCTGGAGTACTGAACTTGTGTTTCCATTTTCTACATTTAAATTTTTTGATACTGATATTCAGCACTGGGGAGTAAACTTTCAAAGAAAGATTCAACGATTGGGTGAATCAGATCAATGGACAGCAATTGGAAAAGATCTCGATTTTTTCAGAATTGCTTTTGCCGGGGATCTTCTTGGAATTGAAGGAATAAAAAGAGGAAACCCGATTTATGTAAAACCTTTTGTAACTGCCGGAGCAGAAAGAGCAGGGACTGAAAACAGCTATATTCATAAAGCAGGTCTCGATATAAAATACGGTATTGCGCAATCTATGTCACTCGATTTAACATTCAATACAGATTTTGCCCAGGTAGAATCAGATCGCTCAAGAATTAATCTTACACGTTTCCCTCTTTTCTTTCCTGAAAAAAGAGACTTCTTTTTGGAAGGTGCTGATGTATTTAATTTTTCATTCGGTGGCAATAATAATCTTTTTTACAGCAGGAGAATTGGAATTCAAAACGGAAAAGAAGTCCCGATAGTAGCAGGAGCAAAACTTGTTGGAAGAACAGGTAAAATGGAAATCGGGCTGATCGATATGCAGACACAGAATGAAGATGTTTTACCTTCAACAAATTATGGGGTAGCAAGAATAAAATATGATCTTTTCAATCAATCATATGTGGGCGGATTCTTTTCTAACAGAATTTCAAAGGATAATTACAACAGGTCTTTCGGGCTAGATGCTGTCTTCATTACCAGCAGTTTATTTGGAGATAAAACCCTCTCCTTTGGAGCAAATATTGCAAAAACAGAAGAAACAAACGGACTAAAGAATTCCTGGGCTGGAAAATTTTATCTTGATTACCCGAATGATTTTATAAATCAGTATATGTCATACGGATTTATACAGGAAAATTTTAATCCCGGTATTGGTTTTGTTTCAAGAACCGGTATTCAATCTTATTTATATGATTTAAATATTTCTCCAAGGGTGAACTGGGGAATTATAAATCAACTTGACATTGCTCCTATTGAATCCAGCTTTTACACTGATAATGACAATAATCTACTTGCTGCTGATATGACTTTCAGACCCGTCGGCTTTTCCACAATTCACGATGACAATTTTGAATTTGAAATAACCAGAGAATTTGATTTCGTTCAAAATACATACGACATTTTCGACAGCACACAAATTCCCGCCGGCAAATATTGGTACACATATTATAATGTCGGCTTACATACAGGGCGAGGAAGGCCCTTGTATGGCAGTGTAAATTTCAGTGCCGGAGATTACTATACCGGCACCAGGAAATATTATTCTGCAGAATTGAACTGGATATCCGACAAACAATTTACATTATCAGTGGATTATCAACGAAATGAAATCTCACTGCCACAAAGAGATTTTGCAACAAACGAAGTTGGCACTAACCTGCTTTATGATTTTTCCACCAAAACACACGCATCAATGTTTGCACAGTGGAATAATGGTCAGAAGGAATTAAACATAAACTACAGGTTTAACTGGGAACCAAATGTCGGAAGCAATTTTTACCTGGTAATAAATCATCTGGTAGATACAGAAGGAAAACTAAAAACAAAAGATATTGCAATTTTGGCAAAGCTGGTCTGGCTATTCGTTTTATAGATTAAATGATTATGACAAAAATTCTGGTCGGTTCAAAAAACCCGGTAAAAATATCATCCGTTAAAACTACCTTTGAAAAATATTTTGAAAAAGTAGAAGTTTCAGGTTTTGATGTTGATAGTAGAGTTTCCCCTCAGCCTGTTAATGAGGAAACTTTTGAAGGTGCAAAAAACCGGGCGTTATTTCTATTTGATAAAAATAAAAATGAAGATTTAAATGCCGATTATTTTGTCGGTATTGAAGGAGGAATAATTAAGACTTATTCCAGGTGGTTTGGATTCGGATGTATGTGTATTATGGATAAGGAAATGAGAACTGGATTTGGAACATCGGCACATTTTGAACTTCCCGATAATATTGTTGTAGAATTACTGAACGGAAAAGAACTTGGTGATGTTATGGATGAGATTCAGAATGAAGCAAACACAAAACAAAAGCATGGAGCTATTGGCTATTTTACAAATGGTGTTATGAGCAGGACTGAGCTATATGTACCCGGTTTAATTACAGCACTCATTCCTTTTTTACACAAAGACATTTATAAATAATTTTATACAAAAAAATAATAATTTTAAAATTATTCCATTCGCGAGGCAAAAATGAAAAATTTATTTTCCACCCTATTTACCATTCTTTTATTCACATCAATTACTTTTTCACAGGTTAACCCTGTGCCTGCAACACCGGCACAAAAAAGATTTGATGCCTTTAAGCAAAGAGAAAAATTAAAAGAGAATTCACTCTTAAAGAATGTTGAATTCCGCTCAGTTGGTCCGACAATCATGAGCGGAAGAGTTGATGATATTGATGTTAATCCATCCGATCCAACTGAATTTTACGTTGCTTATGCATCTGGCGGATTATGGAAAACAACCAATAATGGAATTTCATTTACTCCTCTTTTCGATCACGAAGCATCAATGACAATCGGAGATATTGCTGTTGACTGGAATCATGGTGAGACTATCTGGGTTGGGACAGGAGAAAATAATTCAAGCAGGTCTTCTTATGCAGGAACAGGAATTTATAAAAGCACAGATATGGGTAAAAACTGGCAGTATATGGGACTTGGGGAAACACAACATACAGGCAGAATAATAATTGATCCTGATGATCCGAACATTCTCTGGGTTGCAGCACTTGGTCATCTTTATTCTCCAAATCCGGAAAGAGGCGTTTACAAAACTACAGATGGAGGTAAAACCTGGGAAAAGACTCTATTTGTTGATGACAATACCGGGACAATTGATTTGGTAATTGATCCGAATAATTCACAAACACTTTATGCATCTACATGGTACAAAACAAGAAGAGCCTGGAATTTTGTTGAATCAGGAAAAACTTCCGGAATTTATAAAAGCGTTGACGGCGGAAATACCTGGAAATTAATTTCAACAGAAGAAAGTGGTTTTCCAACCGGAGAGGGAGTTGGAAGAATTGGTCTTGCAGTTTATCCAAAAAACTCACAAATAATTTATGCTGTGGTTGATAATCAGGCTCACAGACCAGAAGAGAAAAAAGAAGAAAAATTAGTAATTACAAAAGATATGCTGAAAGATATTAGCAGTGAAGATTTTTTAAAACTGAACGATAAAGATATAAATAATTTTCTTGATGACAACGGTTTTCCAAATAAATATACTGCAGAATCTATTAAAGGAATGATCAAAGAAAATAAAATTAAACCAATAGCACTTGTTGATTATTTATCAGATGCAAACGAAGATTTGTTTAATACGCCGGTTATCGGGGCCGAAGTTTACAGATCGGAAGATGGCGGAAAAAACTGGAAGAAAGCTAATGAAGATTATATCGATGACCTGTTTTACACTTATGGTTATTACTTTGGACTAATTCGTGTTGATCCAAATGATGATAAGACAATTTATATCGCCGGTGTTCCCGCCTTGAAATCAACTGACGCTGGAAAAACTTATAAATCTATAGACCAAAGCAATATGCATGGTGATTATCATGCTTTGTGGATTGACCCGAATAAATCAGATCATATTGTTTGGGGAAATGACGGAGGGTTGAATATTTCTTATGATGGCGGAAAAACTTATTTCAAAGCAAACACTCCTGCTGTCGGACAGTTTTATTCGATTAATGTAGATATGGCAAAACCATATAATGTTTACGGCGGATTACAGGATAACGGTGTGTGGACAGGACCGAGCACTTATTCACCAAATTATTCCTGGTATGATTCAGGGCAATATCCTTTTAAATCAATTATGGGCGGAGATGGTATGCAGGTTCAGGTTGATACAACTGATAACACAACTGTTTATACGGGCTTTCAATTTGGATTTTATTACAGGTTAAATAAAAATACCGAAGATGCAAAATCGGTAAAACCTGAACACGTACTTGGTGAAAAACCATACCGTTTTAACTGGCAGACACCAATTAAATTGTCTCCTCACAATCAGGATATCTTTTACATTGGTGCAAATAAATTGTTCAGGTCATTCGACCGGGGAAAAACATTAAAGCCAATTTCTGATGATCTTACAAAAGGCGGAAGAGAAGGAGATGTTCCATTCGGAACTTTAACTACTATTGATGAATCTCCTTTAAAGTTTGGTTTAATTTACACAGGAAGTGATGACGGACTTGTTTATGTAACAAAAGACGGAGGAGAAAACTGGATAGATATTTCTACAAATCTTCCACAGGATCTCTATGTTAGCAGAGTTTCTGCATCATTTAAAAATCTTGGAACAGTTTATGTTTCTCTTAACGGTTACAGGTGGGACGATTTCAACTCCTACGTTTATAAATCAACTGACTATGGAAATAGCTGGACAAAGATTGGAAGCTATCTGCCCGCTGAACCCGTGAATGTTGTGAAGGAAGATCCGAATAATTCCAGTATTGTTTATGTTGGAACTGATCACGGATTATATGTTTCCCTGGATGGCGGAAAAAAATTTATGAGCATGTATAAAGGATTGCCTGACGTGCCGGTTCATGATCTTGTTGTTCAGCCACGGGACAAGGACCTGGTTTTAGGAACGCACGGAAGGTCAATTTACATTGCCGACATTCATTATGTAGAGCAGCTTACTTCCGAAATTTTAGCTCAGAATCTTCATTTTTTCCCTGTAAATGGTGCTACTTACAGATCATCATGGGGAAATAAATATTATACCTGGGCTGAGCCAAATGAACCCTCAATATCGCTGGTATACTTTTCAGCTAAAAAAGGTGTTGCTAGTTTCAAAATATTGACAGAAAATAACGAAGTAATTAAAACATTTTACGACACTTCTTCTGCTGGTTTAAATTTTGCTGAATACGATCTTTCAATTGATCCGGGTAAAGCTGACTTTTACAAAAATTATATAAATGAAAAGTCAAAAAACGAAGAAGATAAATTCAAAGAGACAGATACTAAAAAGATTTATCTTCGTCCCGGAAAATATTCAGTTGAAATAGAAATAAATAGTTCAAAAGAATCACAGAAGTTTGAGATTAAAGCTCCCCGTAAAAGAGAACGTGGATCAAATAATCCAAGTTCGGAAATGGAGAACTTAAAAACTTTTGACAGGGATTGATAAATGAAAAACATTGCAAAATATTTAACGATTTTTTCGGCGTTCAACCTGATATTTTTATTAGCAGGATGCACAAGTTCCGGAGAAAAAGAAAAAATGGAAATAAAAGAGAAAGCAAAAAAAGAAATAATAAATACTGACAAAGAATTTTACAATGTTTCAAAAAAAATCGGTACCGGTAATGCATTCATTCAATTTGCAGATGAAAATACAACACTGATGAAAGACGGACAATTGCCAATAATCGGTAAAGCAGATTTGATAAAATCTTATAATGGCAAAGAAGGAAATTTAACACCGCTCGAATGGGATCCTGTAAAAGCAGAAGTTTCTGACGACGGAACACTTGGGTTTACTTTTGGAAACTGGAAATATGCATATAAGAACAAGGAAGGAAAAGATACTACGCTATACGGGGTTTATGTTACTATCTGGAAAAAACAAAAAGACAATACCTGGAAATATGTTTTTGACGGGGGAAACGAAACTCCACCTCCACCGGGAAAAATGAATTAGTTTAAATTTGTTGCACAAAAAAGCCTGAAAATAATTCAGGCTTTTTTATTGAAATATTTATTGTCTCTTATTAGTTGTTCTGCCTGTATGCCATCATTCCACCGAGGACATTAACTGCTCTATAACCATGACTTATCAACATCTCAGTTGCAAGTTTTGATGGAATACCAGATTTACTAATAACAAAAATTCTGTTCCCTTTATATTTTTCAAGTTCGTTTAACCTGCTTTCAAGTTCTTGTAAAGGAATATTAATAGCACCATCAATTTTACCAAGCGGACCCGAAAGTTCATCCGGCATTCTTATATCAAGTACAACAAGTGAATTATTGGATTTTAATTCTTTTTTAAAATCACTCATATTCACCGTTTTTGCAGTAGAATCAATAGTACCTGCAAATGAAGTAAATGTAAAAAGCATTAATAAAAAGGTAACATATTTAATTTTTAACATTTTCTTTCCATGTTTTTCTCTTAAACTACATCACAATCCACTAAGTTTCAATAAAAATTTATTTATAATAAAATTGTGTTTTTAGCTTAAAAAGCAAGTTTTTTATTCATCAAGACCCAGTTTTTTCATCAGTCTTTTGTGCGATTCTTCCGGAACATCAAGATTATACATTTGATAAAATTTAATGGTTTTTTCAACAGAAGTAAAATAGTTCCGGCAATTTGAACATTCCGATAAATGTGATTTTATTGCAACACATTTTGGCGAATCAAGATCCTCCCCAAGGCTATCACAAATGTGATTCATAACTTCTTTACAGGTTACATTTGATTCATTCATTTTTCCAACACCTTTCCAATTTCATTTCTTAAAAAAGATCTCGCCCTGTGTAATCTGGATTTTACAGCAGGAACAGAAAGCCCGGTAATTTTACCTGTTTCTTCCGTTGAAACTCCGTTAACATCCCGGAGAACAAAAACAATTCTATACTCAGGTGAGAGTTTATTAATTGCTTCATCAAGAATATTTTTCAATTCCGTATTTTCAAAAATATTTGAAGGAATCGAATTCCAGTCAGGTATAAAAGCACCTTCCGGAACATCGGCTTCATCATCATCTATTGAAACAAAATTTCTCTTCTTTTTCCTCAACTCCATAAGGCAGTGGTTAGTAACAATTCTATAAAGCCAGGTAGATAATTTTGATTTCCCGTCAAACTGTCCCAGTGATTTTACCATGCTCATAAATGTTTCCTGCATAGTATTTTCAGCTTTTTCGGGATTTCGACAAATCTTAAAAGAAAAATTATAAACGGTTTTTTCGTATTTTTTTACAAGT
>Ga0209919_1001477_pt1 | contig 11348 bp, 8 predicted proteins | sample SalPon2A_C_D2_MG_FD_185721 | JGI IMG/M metagenome (GOLD analysis project Ga0209919, IMG submission 185721) | Soil microbial communities from South San Francisco under conditions of wetland restoration - Salt Pond MetaG R2A_C_D2_MG (SPAdes)... | ecosystem: Environmental > Terrestrial > Soil >... | reverse complement strand
GTCAGCGTGTTCAAGGTGCCCGGAGAAACCAATACCGACGATCTGTCGCCGGCACAGGATGCCTGGTCGCGGCCCGATATCCCGCTGCACGCCAACGCGATGCTGAAGAACCCGCGCGAAGGGCTCACCGAAAAGCCGCTCGAAAAGATCGCCGAACTCAAGCAGCTCGGGCATCCGGTCGCCTATGTCGGCGACGTGGTCGGTACCGGCTCTTCGCGCAAGTCGGCGACCAACTCGGTACTCTGGCACATGGGCGAAGACATGCCATTCATCCCCAACAAACGCAACGGCGGTTACTGCTTCGGCGGCAAGATCGCGCCGATTTTTTTCAATACCATGGAAGATGCCGGCGCGCTGCCGATCGAGATGGACGTCTCGAACATGAACATGGGCGATATCGTCGACGTCTATCCATATGAAGGCAAGGTCACGCGCCACGACAGCAGCGGCGTACTCGCGACCTTCGAGCTCGCCACCAACGTGCTCAAGGACGAGGTGCGCGCCGACGGCCGCATTCCGCTGATCATCGGCCGCGGGCTTACCGAGCGCGCGCGCAAGGCTCTGGGCAAGGGCGACTCGCACCTGTTCGAAAAACCGCGCGCCGCCGAAGACAGCGGCAAGGGTTACACGCTGGCGCAAAAGATGGTCGGCAAGGCCTGCGGCCTGCCCGGCGTGCGTCCGGGCATGTACTGCGAGCCGAGAATGACCACGGTCGGTTCGCAGGACACCACCGGGCCGATGACGCGCGACGAACTCAAGGATCTCGCCTGCCTCGGTTTTTCCGCCGACCTGGTGATGCAGTCTTTCTGCCACACCGCGCCCTATCCGAAACCGGTCGACGTGGTCACCCACCACACGCTGCCGGATTTCATGCAGAACCGCGGCGGGATTTCGCTGCGCCCGGGCGACGGCGTAATCCATTCGTGGATGAACCGCATGCTGCTGCCCGACACGGTCGGTACCGGCGGCGATTCGCATACCCGCTTCCCGATCGGTATTTCGTTCCCGGCGGGCTCGGGCCTGGTCGCCTTTGCGGCGGCCACCGGCGTGATGCCGCTCGACATGCCGGAATCGGTACTGGTGCGTTTCAAGGGCGAGATGCAGGCCGGCATCACGCTGCGCGACCTGGTCAACGCGATACCCTATGCGGCGATTCAGCGCGGCCTGCTGACGGTCGAGAAGCAGGGCAAGAAGAATGCCTTTTCCGGACGGGTGCTCGAAATAGAAGGCTTGCCGCAGCTCAAGGTCGAGCAGGCTTTCGAACTGTCCGACGCCTCGGCCGAGCGCTCGGCCTCGGGCTGCACGGTCAAACTCGACCAGGAGCCGATCGTCGAGTACCTGAATTCGAACATCGTGATGTTCAAGTGGATGCTCAGCGAAGGCTATGGCGATGTGCGCACGATAACCCGCCGTATCGAGGAAATGGAGAAATGGCTCGCCAACCCGGTATTGCTGGAAGCCGATGACGACGCCGAGTATGCCGAGATCATCGAGATCGATCTCGCCGAAATTACCGAGCCGCTGCTCGCCTGTCCGAACGACCCCGATGACATCAAGCCGCTGTCCGCGGTCGCCGGCGATAAAATCGACGAAGTCTTCATCGGTTCCTGCATGACCAATATCGGCCACTTCCGTGCCGCCGGCAAGCTGCTCGACAAGCTGGATACCCCGGTGCCGACGCGCCTGTGGATTGCGCCGCCGACCAAGATGGACGAGGCGCAGCTGACCGCCGAAGGTTACTACGGCATCTTCGGCCGCTCCGGCGCGCGTACCGAGATGCCGGGCTGCTCGCTGTGCATGGGCAACCAGGCGCGGGTGGCGGAAAACTCGACCGTGGTGTCGACCTCGACGCGCAACTTCCCGAACCGCCTCGGCAAGGGCGCCAACGTCTACCTGGCCTCGGCCGAACTCGCCGCGGTGGCGGCGATCCTCGGCAAGATCCCGACCATGGAAGAGTACCTGCAGTACGCCGAGGATATCGATGCCCTGGCCGACGACGTCTACCGCTATCTCAATTTCAACCAGATGGAAAACTACACCGCCGCGGCCGACAAGGCCTTCCCGGTCAAGGTCGCCTAGTCTTCCCCGAATCAAAGGGGTCAATGTCTTCCTGGTCGCTTGTGATACCGAGACATTGACCCTGGAGATACTACTCGGGGTGTGAAATCCGTCGCATTTGCGCCAGCTCGCGCTGCGTTCGGCGGGCAATAAAATCCCGATTGTGCGGCGGTAGACAATTATTCGCCGTTTCGCCGACTAGGCTTTTTGCATCGTGTGGCAATAAAAACCAGTATGAGCAATGGGATAGACGGCATGTTGGCGAAGCTCGAAGGCAGAAATTTTATTATCGGCAGGGAAGGGCATATCTACGTCAGCGATCCGGCCGCGAGTAAAAAGCACGCCGAAATGACATTTACCGGAGGTAAAATCCGCATCCGCGACCTGGGGTCGACCAACGGGATTTATCTGCTGACCGACGAGGATCCGGTGCCGCTCGGGGACGAATACGTCGAGCCGCAGCAGGTAATCGTAATCGGCGCGCAGAAATTCAAGGTCCAGGGCCTGCTGGACATCATCAGTACCTTCGCCGGTTAATCGTCTCGCTACCCCTCCCGGAACGGGCTCTTTCGCCGCGCCGTTTTTCTTTGCCATCGCGCGGTAAATCCTCGCCGCAAGTATTTCGGACTATACTCTTCATATGCGAATGATAATCATGCTAGTTGCCGTGCTGGTCGTATCCCTGCTGATCTTCAAGGGATATTCCTCCGGATTGGGCGGTCCGGGCGATAAAACGGCCGGAGCTGCACAGTTCGATCCCGTCACCCGCGCCCAGGAGGTGAATCCGTTGATCGAGGAAACCGCCGAAGCCCAGCGCAAGGCACTCGAAGAGCAGTTGCAGTAAGCACACCGACAGAAACTGACTCGCTGGTAAATCCGGCTCTGTCTCCGGTATCTTCGGTCGGCTGGAAATCGTGCGCGGTTTGACGTAAAACGGCCTCGAACAACCAGCCAGGAGAACCTGTCATGCCGCGCAAGACCCTGACCCCGCAACATTTGAGTTTTCAGCCGCGCCCGGCCTATCCCTATTCGCCCGGAACCCGCGGCGGCGGCATGATCTTCACCGCCGGCCAGGTGGCCTGGGGCAGCGATGGAAATATCGTGGGTATCGGCGATATCGAGGCGCAGACCCGACAGACGCTCGCCAACGTCGGCGCGGTGCTCGACGAGGGCGGTGCCGGCTGGGACGATGTCCTCAAGTGCAACGTTTATCTTAAAGACATGCAAGACTTTCAGAAAATGAACCGGGTCTTCATGGAAATTTTCCCCGACAACCCGCCGGCACGAACCACCGTACAGACCCCGATGGCCGAGGACACCATGCTGGTCGAGATCGAGGCGGTCGCCTGGGTCGGCGACTGATCCGCCGCGAACCCCGAAATAGATTTTGTTCTGACCTGTAACCCTTACCAGGGCAGCGAAAAGGTCTTGACGTTGGTATAGGATTTCATCGCCTCGATCACGCCTTCCTTGTAACCGAGTCCCGAATCCTTGATCCCGCCGAAGGGCGACATCTCGATCCGGTAGCCGGGCACTTCCCAGATGTTGACCGTGCCGGTTTCGAGTTCGTTGATGAAGCGCACGATGTCGTCCATACGATTGGTGCAGACGCCGGCGGACAGACCGAAGTCGGTCGAGTTGCCTACCTCGATGGCGTGATCGATATCGCGAATGCGGATGATCGGAATCGGCGTACCGAAGGTTTCCTCGTGCACCAGTTCGCAGTCGAAAGGCACGTGATCGAGGACGGTAGGCGAGTAGACCGCGCCATCGCGGACGTGGCCGTAGAGAAGCTTCGCGCCCTTGCCGATCGCGTCGTTGACGCGCGCCTCGAACAATTTCGCGGCCTCCTCGTTGATCACCGTGCCGACGTCGGTGTCGGGATCCATCGGATCACCGTATTTCAGCTTCGCCGCCTTTTCGGCGACCAGCGCGGCGAATTCGTCCCCGACCGATTCGTGGCACAGCACGCGCTTGACCGCGGTACAGCGCTGTCCCGAATTCTTGGTTCCCCCGGCCACGGCCAGTTCGGCCGCCTTGTCGAGATCGGCGTCGTCCATGACGATGAGTTCGGAATTGCCGCCGAGCTCGAGCACCGTGCGCCGGTAACCCGCTTTCTCGGCGATGTACTTGCCGACCGGCACGCTGCCGGTGAAGGTGACCAGGTCGATGTGTTTGTTGGTGATCATTTCGTCGCCCATGTCTGCAGGCAGTCCGGTGACGATCGACAGCATTTCGGGCGGCAGACCGGCCTCGTAGCAGATGTCGGCGAGTAGCAGCGCGGTCAGCGGGGTCTGTTCGGTCGGCTTGCCCACCAGCCGGTTGTTGGTGGCGATGGCCGGCGCGATCTTGTGCGAGATCATGTTCAGCGGATGGTTGAACGGCGTAATCGCCGAGATCACGCCGAGCAGCGGTTCGCGCTGCGTGAAGATTTTGCGCTGCTTGCCGTGCGGCGTCAGATCGCAGGAAAACACTTCGCTGTCGTCGTTGATGACCAGCTGTCCGGCGAGGTGGTAGACATCGAAGGCGCGCCCGCACTCGTAGAGCGAATCCTTCTTGCTGAGCCCGCATTCGGCGGTGATCAGGTCGGAGATCTCGTCCTTGCGCGAAATGATGATTTCGGCGATACGGGTCAGGATTTGCTGGCGTTGATAGCGTGTCAGCTTCGCCTTGTAGCCGGCCGCGATCTCGAAGGCCTCGGCGACCTGCTCGCGGCTGGCGCGCGGCACCGTGCCGACGACTTCGCCGTTATAGGGATTGAAGACTTCGAGCCTGCCGCAATCGCCATCCACCAGTTTGCCCGCAATACGCATTTTTTCGTGTTTACCGGTCATCGGAGAGTCCATTAGTTCACCACGTGGTTGAGCGCCAGGTCGAAGGCATCGAAGTTACGCAACGCATGCGTCGTGTCGAGGCCGTCGACCGGGCGGTTGACGATTAGCGGTACGCGCTGCTCGGTGACCCCGCCGTGCGAACGCAGCGGTACGTCGAGTCCGGACAGGTCGTGGCGTGCGGCGGTGGTGCCTATGACGACGTGTTTGCCGGACACCAGGATCAGGTCACCCATGCGGTCGGCTGCCAGCTCGAAGAGCTCGCAGCCTTCGCGGTTGCCGTAGACCGCGTCGATACCGGCGATATCCGCGAGTTGCATTTTCAGGCTGTCGATGTCGGCATCCGCGGGCAGGTAGACCGTGGCATAGGAACCCAGCGCGCCGTGATGCACGACATAGGGGTCGGTAATCGGCAGGATCACGCGTGCCTCGCCGGGAGCGAGCAGTCGATCGAGTTCGTCCTGCAGGTAAATGATATTGGGCTCGCCGGCGGCGTCGTGCTTGGCGTTCATGCCGTGATCGGCGGTCAGCGCGATAGTCGCGCCGAGCGCGTCGAGTCGGGCCCAGTAGCCGTCCATCATTGCATAGAATGCGTTCGCGCCGTCGCTGCCGGGGGCGAACTTGTGCTGGATGTAGTCGGTGGTGGACAGATACATCAGGTCGGGACGCCGCGTTTCCATCAGTTTGACGCCGGCCGCGAAAATGAACTCGGAAAGTTCGGCGCTGTAAACCGACGGCACTTCCATGCCGACCATGCCGAGCACGTCGTCGATGCCGTTTTCGGCGAGGCTGACCTGGTCCGCTTTTTCGGACGAAAAACAAATGGCTCCATCCGCGCCGAAGCGCAGCCGGTTGCCGAGCAGCCGCCGCAACTTGTCCTTGGCGGTGACGATGGCGACCTTCGCTCCGGCGTCCTGGAAGGCCTTGAAAATGGTCGGCGTGCGCAGCAACTCGGGCTCGTTCATCATCACTTCGCGGTCGTTTTCGCGGTCGTAGTAAAAGTTGCCGCAAATGCCGTGCACCACCGGCGGCACGCCGGTGACGATGGAAATGTTGTTGGGGTTGGTAAAGCTCGGCACCACGCAATCGGCGCGCAGGTCGCTACCGCGACTTTCGACTACCCCTTGCATCCAGGGCATCAAACCGGCGGCGATCGCCTGCTCGATGTAGTCGGGCTCCGAGCCGTCGATACAAACCACGACAACGGGCCGTTCGGGCCAGCGATAATCTCGTCCGTTGACGTTTACCAGGGTTTTCGAATTCATCGTTTATCCAGTATCCGGGTTTAGCCGCTAAATATACAGGCTACCAGCTACAGGTTAAATCGATATTACATATGACATCTATCGATCTGATCTATATGGCCCGATTTTCCCGATGACCGGCATCCTTGTGACTCGCACGCACCATTTCGAGAAAGGCGTCGTTGACGCGCAGCTCGCGCAGCTCCTTCAGGCAAACCACGTACTCGGCGTGAACAAGATCGGCGTTGCTGACCGGCAGTGCGTGCAGCCTCGAATCGGCCAGCAATTCGTTCTCGGCCACGATGCCGATGCCGAAACCGGCCGCGACCGCCTCGCGCACACCCTCGCGCCCGCCGATTTCCATCACGTCGCCCAGCATATGCCCGGCCCTCGACACCGCTTCCTCGAAGATCGAGCGCGTGCGCGATCCCTTTTCGCGCAGCACGATGCGCTGGGTGACGAGCTCGTCGATCGTCACCGAGCGGCGCTCGGCCCAGTCGTGATCGCGATTGACGAACACCACCAGGCGGCCCGGCGCCAGCGGAATCGAGTAAAGCCGGTCGTCTTCCTGCGGGATATTGGGCAGGAAAGCGACGTCGCAGCGCCGCGACTCGATCCAGGTCGTTAATTCCGCCGAGTTGCCGTAGCGAATCGAGATCTGGATGCCGGGATAGAGACGCTGGAACTGGGCCAGCAGCGGGGTCGCGATGTAGGGGGAGTCGGCGCCGACCCGCAGCTGTCCAGAAGTCAGCGCCCGCGCCGACTGCAGTAATTGCTCGACTTCTTCTTCGTAGCGGAACATCAGTCGCGTGATACCGAACGCGGTCTTGCCGATCTCGGTCAATTCGACGCGCCGGCCGTGGCGCACGAACAGGCGCGTGCCGTAACGCTCCTCGAGCTCTTTCACCTGGCCCGACAGCGTGGGCTGGGTGATATTCAGCATCTCCGCGGCGCGGGTGAAACTGCCGTGGGTGGCGACCGCGTTGAACGAGCGCAAATGGGCGTGTGATATCGGCACAGTCTATTCGAGTCATTAAATATATCGATTTGATGGATAGTATCCATCAGATGTATAAATCGCAACCTGGCAACCGTTTCCAGGGAAAATCATGAAAGAAAACACCGTCGATGCTGCTGAGTCACCGAGCGGCGACCCTTACCTGTTGACCCCGGGTCCGCTGACCACCTCGCTGTCGGTCAAGCAGGCGATGCTGCACGATTACGGTTCGCGAGACGCGGCCTTCATCGAGCTGAACGCCCGCATTCTCGAGCGCCTGGTCGATATCGTCGACGGCCGCGGCAGCCATGTCGCGGTGCCTCTGCAGGGCAGCGGCACCTTCGCGGTCGAGGCGATGATCGGCAATTTCGTGCCTGCCGACGGCAAGCTGCTGATCCTGGTCAACGGTGCATATGGCGAGAGGATCGCGAAAATCTGCGACTATTATCGGCGCGACTACGCAGTACAGAGCACCGCCGAGGACGTACCCGTCGACACCGCCGCACTCGATGCCGCGCTCGATGCCGATCAGGCCATCAGCCACGTCGCGGTGGTGCATTGCGAGACCACCTCGGGAATCCTGAATCCCGTCGCCGAGGTCGCGCAAATCGTCGCCCGCCACGGCCGCCGCCTGTTGATCGATTCGATGAGCGCCTTCGGCGCAATGCCGCTTTCCGCGCGTGAAATCGAGTTCGACGCCGTGGTCGCATCGAGCAATAAATGCCTGGAGGGCGCTCCGGGCATGGGTTTCTGCGTCGCCCGCGAAAGTGCTCTGATCGAGGCCGAGGGCAATTCTCCGTCGCTGGTACTCGACCTCCACGACCAGTGGCGCGCAATGCAAAAGAATCGACAGTGGCGCTTTACGCCGCCGACCCATGTGCTGCTCGCCTTCGACCAGGCGCTTACCGAGTTCGAGGCCGAGGGCGGCGTGGCCGGGCGCGGGGGTCGTTACCGGAGTAATTGTGAATTGCTGGTCTCCGGCATGCGTGAACTCGGCTTCGAAACCCTGCTCGAAGACGATTTGCAGGCGCCGATCATCGTTACCTTCCATATGCCGACTAATCCCGAATTCGAATTCGCGACTTTCTACGATGGTCTCAAGGACCTCGGCTACGTTATCTATCCAGGCAAGCTGACCGTCGCCGACAGTTTCCGCATGGGCTGCATCGGCCGTCTCGGCGAGCAACAGATCCAGGGCGCGCTCGATGCGGTCAAGACCCTGCTCGAGCGTTTCGGTATCGACCGGATCACCGGCCGGGGATAACCAAAGCAGGGGGAATTTCGTGGTCAGGGACGACTTTTTGCCGCCGCGAGCGGACCGAACGGCGTCGGGCGAGCGTTCGAATAGTGAAATACGGCGATTGAACTATACTCGGTTGATATTCAATCGAGTAACCAACACGGTGCCATTTACCAAGAATATCTGGCTAATCTACAAGCTTTTCCTGATTCTGGGCCTCGGCTATCTCGTCGCGACCGCTTATACACGATGGGATGAAATCAAATCCAGTTCGGCGGTCGAACTCGCCTACCTGAATCGCGTCTTTTCGTCCTCGGTAAAGTTAAATTTCGATCAGCAGGAAATCATGTTAGATCTGCTCGGCCGGCAGATACTCAACGACGAGTCTCCCGACCGCTGGCAACGAGCGCAAAGCCTGCTCGACAGTGTCCTGAAGCAAAACGAATCGCTGCTCGCGTTCGGGCTGGCCAACCTCGACGGCGACATCATTGTCGGCAGCTCGAATCTCGATCTCAGCAAGATGCCGAACCTGAAGCGATTCGAAAACAGCCGCAAGACTTTCCTGAAGGCTGTCGAAGTCGATCGCATGGTTCTCGGCAGAACCTATTTTCTGCCGGCCCTCGACGACCTGGTCATCCCGATCCGCAAAGGAATACGCGACCAAGACAATCATTTGATCGGCATGATGACGGGCGGCATCAAGCCGCACGAATTGATGCCCGAGCTGGACGCGATGAATCCCGACATGGATTCAGACGCGCCTTACCAGTTACGGCTGTTTCACGACGAGGATTTTTACTACGCCTATATCAGCGGCATTGCCGACAAGACCGTCTTGCGCGCGATGATCGACGAGCCGATCTCGGAAGATTCGATTGCCAAGATCAGGGATGCGATCAGGCAACAGCACGGCCTCTCGCTGGAAGAGCTGAAAAGCGGTTCGGGGACGGTAGTTTTTTCGTCTACCGGCGTCGACGGCCAGACCCGGCTGCAATCCATTTCTTACCTGCCCAAGTATCAGTTATGGACCTGTTCGATGTTGCCCCTGGATTATTTGCTGGGTCAGCTCTATGGTTCGATCGCGTTTTACGTGTTTACCTTCGCGGTCGTCTTCGGGCTGGCATTCCTGCTGTTTCGCCGCATCGACGCGTCCGAACAGCGCAGCCGCGGCGAGCTGATCAAACAGGCCGGCCAGGATTTCCTCACCGGGCTCAAGAACCGACAGTATCTGGGCCAGGCCGAGCCGCAGTGGATATTCGAGGGTGCGGAAACCTTCTCGGTGTTTTTCATCGATCTCGACAACTTCAAGAATATCAACGACAGCCACGGTCACTCCTACGGCGACAACCTGCTCGGGCAGGTCGCCGAACGGCTGGGTACGATTTTCGACGACCAGGACCTGGTTTGCCGGCAGGGAGGGGACGAGTTCATCGTTCTTTGCCGGCGTCATGACGAGCCGTCGATCAAGGCGCTTACCGAGGAAGTGCTGCGCACGATCGCGGCAACCTACTACGTCGAGAATTACAATTTCGTGATCGGCGCGAGCATCGGCGTCGCACGCTATCCCGAGGACGGCGAATCCTTCGAGGCCCTGTTCAGTGCCGCCGATACCGCGATGTACCAGGCGAAGAACGTCAAGAACAGCTACGTGATTTTTTCCCGCGAGCTGCGCGAGCAGCTGGTGGAAACCACCTTCATCCAGCAGGCTCTGCCGCGGGCGATCCTGGATCGGGAATTTTCGCTGGTCTACCAGCCGCAGGTCGTCGATGCCAGGTCGCCGATAGGTGTCGAAGCGCTGATCCGGTGGGACCACGAAAGCAAGGGGCAGATCCCGCCGAATCGCTTCATTCCGGTGTCGGAAGGCAACGGGATGATTATCGAGATCGGCCATTTCGTCATCGACCAGGCGCTTCAGGATATGGCGCGGCTGGCCGATACGGGCAAGGGCAGGGAGTTGAAACTGTCGATCAATGTTTCGATAAGGCAATTGCAGGAAAGCGGTTTTGCCGTGCGGCTGGCAGAGTCGTTGTCGACCAGCGGATTCCCGCCGAAGAACCTGACCCTCGAAATTACCGAAGGCATCTTTATCGACGATCTGCAGTACATGATTCCGATCCTCTACGACATCAGGCGCCTCGGGGTTCGCCTTTCGCTCGACGACTTCGGTACCGGCTATTCGTCATTGAGCCTGCTCAAGCAGCTGCCGATCGACGAAATGAAGATCGACAAGAGCTTCATCGAAAATATCGCCTCTAACAACGAGGACCGGTTGATGGTGCTCAATATCATCGATATCGCGCAAAATCTGAATATCAACGTCGTCGCCGAGGGCATCGAGCAGCGCGAACAATCGCGCCTGCTGATCGACCTCGGTTGTCACCTGCAGCAGGGCTATTTTTATTGCCGCCCGGTGAAGCTGGAGCAGCTGGTAACCTATTGCGAACAGACCGACTGGTCTTTCGACGAAAACAAGCCGAAAAAGAAACGCAAGGCGCTCTAGGGTTCGTGGTACTGCGGCTGGCTGCGGATTGCAGTCGAGGATCCTGATTCCCCGCAAGGCCGAATCTGTTTGCCATCGATAAATCGTTTAATGCAGAATACCGCTCAGTCCAGGTAATTTGCAGGGGTCGGTATCATGTCGCAGGCAATTCCAGAGCGTGCATCGGCGGTCGTCATCGGTGGCGGTGTGATCGGTTCCAGCGTCGCCTATCATCTCGCCAAACTCGGCTGGAGCGACGTGGTTCTGCTCGAGCGCAACCAGTTCAGCTGCGGCACGACCTGGCACGCGGCCGGCTTGATCGGCACCATGCGCGCCAACGAATCGCATGCGCGGCTGTGCGAGTATTCTATGGCGGTGCTCAGGGAGCTCGAGGCCGAGACCGGGCAGTCGACGGGCTTCAGGCAGGTCGGATCGCTGTCGATCGCGCATAGCGAGGCGCGCTTCGAGGAATTGAAACGCGTTGCCGCGATGAACAACG
>Ga0209919_1001474_pt1 | contig 11358 bp, 11 predicted proteins | sample SalPon2A_C_D2_MG_FD_185721 | JGI IMG/M metagenome (GOLD analysis project Ga0209919, IMG submission 185721) | Soil microbial communities from South San Francisco under conditions of wetland restoration - Salt Pond MetaG R2A_C_D2_MG (SPAdes)... | ecosystem: Environmental > Terrestrial > Soil >... | reverse complement strand
CGGCGGCGTACTGGAAGAACCCTTCATCGGTCGGGTCGGCGAGCTCGACCAGCTTTCCGTATCGGCGCATGCCCATCACCCAGAAGACCACTTCCTCGCTCGGCTTCCCGATCGCCTCGGCGATCTTGTCGTTGGCAGAGGCGAACTGGCCGATAACGAGATCGGCGTTGTCGTAATCCACCAGATAGGTGCCGATGCCGTAGGTCAGCCCGCGCTTTTCGCGCACCTCGTTCATCAAGCGCGACACGAAACCGCCGCCGCCGAGAATATAGTTACCCACATACAGCGTGAAATAGTCGGGATCAGTGCGGCTGACGCCCGGTGCGCCAATCAGGATGTGGCTCTGCGAGGCCGGGTGCGGAATACGCTGCTCACTGGCCTTGATGTGCATGGTGACCGGCGGAATCTTTTCGGAGGCGCCGCCGGCCGGCAGTTGCGCGGTCACCTGCTCGGCAATCGCTTCGGCTTCTGGGCGCGTGACGTCACCCATGATCGCCACCACCGCAGACCTGGCACCGTAATGATTCGTATAGAAAGCGACCAAGTCGCTGCGGGTAATTTTCCGCACCGTGGCAATTTTGCCGGACGGCTGCAACCCGTACGGATGGTCGCCATATACCGCCTTGGCAAAAGCTTTTTCGGCGATCGCCTCGGGCCGGGTCTTTTCATCCTTCAACGCGGAGATCAGACGCGCTTTTTCCCTTTGCAGCACTCTATCCGGAAAGGTCGGGTGCTGCAGCACGCTGGCCATGATGTTCAGCGCCTGATCACGCTGGGCCGGGTTGCTCAGGGTGCGCAGGCTGACACCAGCGCGATCCTGGTCGAAACCGCCACCGAGTTGGGCACCGATGTCGGCCAGCTTGCGCGAGATGTCGTCCTCGCTCAGGCCTTGGGAACCGAGGTTGAGCATGTTCTGGGTCATTGCCGCCACGCCGGATTTTGCCGCGCTGTCGAAGGCGCTGCCGGCATGGAAGCCCACATCCACGTCCAGCATCGGCAAACCATGGTCTTCCACGAAATAGATCTGCGCCCCGCTCTTCGCCTGCCAGTGCTGAATATGCGGCGTGGCCAGCGCGGGCGTTGCCGATAACAGCAAGGCCGCGAACACAGCCATTACACGTCCAGAAACCGTAGCGAGCAAACCCGCGTGTGTTTGATTAACGAACATTTGGGCCTCCTTGCGGCATCAGTCTTTGCTTACCCTTCAGCGGCTGCGGATCAAGCACCGCCACGGTCAGGTTGTCGTCCTTGAAGAATTCCTTTGCCACGTCCTGTACCTGCTGCGCGGTCACCGCCTGCAGTTTCTTCAGCGTCAGCGGAATGTCCTTGTACGACAGGCCCAGGCTTTCCATCTGGCCGATTTCCATCGCCTGGTAGAACACCGAGTCGCGCTTGTATACCTGGCTGGCGGTGATCTGCGCCTTGACGCGTTTCAGTTCGTCTTCACTTACACCGCTCTTGGCCACCTTGTCGATCTGCGCACGCAGGCCGGCCTCGAGATCGGCCACAGTCTTGCCTTCACTGGGCGTACCTTCCAGCATGAACACGTCAGGGCCACGCGACAGTGGGTCGTAGTCGGCGCCCACGTCGCTGGCCAGTTGCTGTTCGCGCACCAGCGACTTGTTCAGGCGCGCCGCACCATTGCCGTCAAGCACACCTGCCAGCACCTCCAGCGCATACGGCTTCCACTGCTTCTGCGGGTGATGCACTGCAGGGGCATGATAGGCCATGATCATATAGGGCAACTCCGCCGGCGCCTTGACCACGATGCGCTTGATGCCATGCTGTGGCGGCTCGATGTAGTTCGGCGTTTCGGGAACGGGACGGCGCGGAATGCGGCCGTAATAGCGCTGTGCCAACCTGAATACTTTCTTCGCATCAACATCGCCGGCCACGACCAGCACCGCATTGTTGGGCCGGTACCAACGACGGTACCAGGCTCTGACCTCATCCGCATTGAGCCGTTTCAGGTCGCTCATCCAGCCAATCACCGGGTGATGGTAGGGATGCTGTTCGAACATCGTCGCCATCAGTTGCTCGGACAGCAGTGAGTGCGGGGAATCATCGGTGCGCCAGCGCCGTTCTTCCATCACCACCTGGATTTCCTTGTCGAATTCTTTTTTCGGCACCACCAGATTGTGCATGCGGTCGGATTCCAGCTTCATTGCCAGCGGCAGTTTGGACTTGTGCAGCATCTGGAAATAGGCAGTGTAATCGTAGCTGGTAAAGGCATTCTCGCGCCCGCCGGCAGCGGCAATACGCTTGGAAAACTGACCTGCCGGTACGCGACGCGTGCCCTTGAACATCATGTGTTCCAGCGCGTGTGATATACCAGTCATGCCGGTCCATTCGTCCATGCTGCCGACGTGGTACCACACCTGCTGCACCACGACCGGCGCACGATGATCTTCCTTGACAATCACCTTGAGACCGTTGCCCAACGTTTTTTCGAACGTCTCGGCATGGACGGCGGCGGCGAACAACAAGGCCGGAATCACCAGCCATTTCCATAATCCTGTGCGCATATTCTCCAACCCGGGTCAATTAGCGGAACAACGACGGCGGCCTGGGCCGCCGTCACAAAAAACGCATTATGCGTCATCGCGACAAACTATAACAACTCGAAAGACAAGGCGAAGCCGGTACGGTTCCATCAACGGGGCTTCACCCGACACCAAGGCATGGTTATGCTGCTCCGGCCGCAATCATTTTCGAGATAGCCCTAGCCCTGACAGGGCAAGAGGACATAGAATTCGTGTTCTTGCTTTATCGCACATATCCCGATGTTGAGTTTCCTGAAAAAATCCGCCGATAATGACGTCAAGCCCACAGAAAAAAACGGCTGGCTGGGTCGCCTGAAAAACGGCCTGTCGCGTACCGGCGGCCAGCTGTCCGGCCTGTTCGTGCGCGGCGGCAAGATCGACGACGAACTGTACGAGGATCTGGAAACCGTGCTGATCACCTCCGACGTCGGCATGGATGCCACCAACCTGCTGATGGCCGACCTGCGCCGCCACGTGAAGGAGCAACGCCTGACCGATGCCGCGCAATTGAAGGAAGCGCTGGGCGAATGCCTGTACAAACTACTCAAGCCGCTGGCCCAGCCGCTGGAGATATCCGGCCACAAACCGTTCGTGATCATGATGTGCGGCGTGAACGGCGCCGGCAAGACCACTTCCATCGGCAAGCTGGCCAAGTATTTCCAGAACCAGGGCAAATCGGTGCTGCTGGCCGCGGGCGACACCTTCCGTGCCGCCGCACGCGAGCAATTGATGACCTGGGGTGAGCGCAATAACGTGACCGTGATCGCGCAACAGAGCGGAGATGCTGCGGCAGTGATCTTCGATGCGGTACAGGCCGCACAGGCACGCAATATCGACATCGTGCTGGCCGATACCGCCGGTCGCCTGACCACGCAGGCGCACCTGATGGAGGAAATCAAGAAGGTCAGGCGCGTAATCAACAAGGCATTGCCGGGGGCACCGCATGAAGTGCTGCTGGTGCTGGATGCCAACACCGGTCAGAACGCACTGTCCCAGACCAAGGCATTCGACGACGCCCTGGGCGTGACCGGACTGGTGCTGACCAAACTCGACGGCACCGCCAAGGGCGGCATCATCGCCGCCATTGCCAAGGCACACCCGATCCCGGTGCGTTTCATCGGCGTCGGCGAAGGCCTGGACGACCTGCGCCCGTTTGCGGCGGAAGATTTCGTCACCGCCCTGCTGGAACTGGACGATGATTAAATTCACCCAGGTTTCCAAGCGCTACCCCGGCGGCTATGAGGCGCTGAAAAACGTTAGCCTGGAAATCGATGAGGGCGAGATGGTATTCCTGACCGGCCATTCCGGTGCCGGCAAGAGCACATTGCTCAAGCTGATCGCCGCGATTGAACGGCCCGACGGCGGCAGTCTCGTAGTCAAAGGCCAGAACGTCGGCTCGCTGAAAAGCGGTGCGCTGCCGTTCTTGCGCCGCAATCTGGGGCTGATCTTCCAGGATCACAAGCTGCTGTTCGACCGCAGCGTGTTCGACAACGTGATATTGCCACTGCAGATCTGCGGCTTCGACCACCGCGAGAGCGCCAAGCGCGCGCGCGCAGCCCTCGATAAAGTGGGCCTGCTGGCGCGCGAAAAGGCCAACCCGATTGCATTGTCCGGCGGTGAGCAGCAGCGCTTGTGCATCGCCCGCGCCATCGTCAACCGCCCGTCCATCCTGCTGGCGGACGAACCCACCGGCAATCTGGATTCCGATTATGCCAACGAGATCATGTCCATTTTCAAATCGTTCCACCAGGTCGGCGTCACGCTGCTGATCGCCACCCACGACGAAAACGTACTGCGCCAGTCGGACGGGCGTCGGCTGGTGCTGAAGCAGGGGGAGCTGCAGGCATGAGCAACTGGCTGATACAGCACTGGCTGGTTTTTCGCTTTACCCTGTACCGCCTTTTCTCCACGCCGGTCGCCAGCCTGCTCAACATTTCCATCATGGGCATCGCGCTGAGCCTGCCGGTGGGTGTCTATGTACTGCAGCAGAACGTGCAGGGCCTGGCCGCGCAGGCCGCCGGCACGCCGCAGATCAGCGTGTTCATGGCGAAAGGCGCCGGCAAGGATGACGTGGCAGAGACCGGCAAAAAACTCGGCCAGCTCGATGCCGTCGAGCGTGTCGAATTCGTGCCGCGCCAGCAGGCGCTGGACGAACTCAGGCACAGCACCGGCCTGGCCGATGTCATCGGCGACCTCAGCCAGAACCCGTTGCCGGACGCCTACATCGTTTATCCGAAAACGGCCGCGCCGGACGCGCTGGATGCCCTGCGCGATGAATTGAAAAAATGGCCCAAAATCGATCACGTGCAGCTCGATTCGGCCTGGGCGCGCAAGCTGCAGGCCCTGCTCGGCTTCGTCCGGCTGGCGGTACTGATCCTCGCCGGCCTGCTCAGCGTCGCGCTGGTGGCGATCACCTTCAACACCATCCGCCTGCAAATCCTGACCAAGCGCGACGAAATCGAGGTTTCCAAGCTGATCGGCGCCACCCATGCCTTCATTCGCCGCCCGTTCCTGTATTTCGGCCTGCTGCAGGGCCTGTTGGCCGGTGCCGCCGCCTGGCTGATCATTGCCGCCAGCCTGTACCTGCTCAACCACAGCCTGGCCGGGCTAACCCAGCTCTATGCCAGCAATTTCACGCTGCACAACCTCTCCGCCGGCGACAGCCTAGCCCTGTTGCTGTTTTCCGGCTATCTGGGCTGGCTTGGCGCCTGGCTGTCGGTGGCGCAACATTTGTGGCAAATCGAGCCGAATTAGGGCTGATTCCCCTGCAATGGATTAAACTTTTTTCGAGTTTGGCACTCAGACATCAGGAGTGCTAAAATCAGGTGTAAGGAGATGACCGAAATGAACGCAAATCTGGCTTTACCCATGCTTTCGCCGACAGGCAGCCTGGAAGGCTACATTCAGGAAGTCAACCGCGTCCCCCTGCTATCGCAGGAAGAAGAAGTGCAGTTGGCACGGGAATTTCGCCGCGAGGGCAGCCTTGACTCGGCGCGTCAGTTGGTGATGTCCCACCTGCGTGTAGTGGTCAGCATTGCGCGCGGCTACGCCGGTTACGGCCTGCCGCAAGCGGACCTGATCCAGGAAGGCAATATCGGCCTGATGAAAGCGGTCAAGCGCTACGATCCGGAACGCGGCGTGCGGCTGGTGTCGTTCGCACTACACTGGATTCGCGCCGAAATGCACGAATATATCCTGCGCAACTGGCGGCTGGTGAAAATTGCCACCACCAAGGCGCAGCGCAAGCTGTTCTTCAACCTGCGCAGCCTGAAGCAGGGACTGGAAGCGCTCAAGCCTCAGGAGGTGAAAGCCATTGCGCAGCAGCTGAACGTCAGCGAAAAGGATGTTGTCGAGATGGAAGGCCGTTTCAGCGGCCATGAAATCGCGCTGGAAACCGGCGTTGATGACGATGAAGACAGCTACGCACCGATCGCCTACCTGGCAACGGATGCGGAAGCCGAGCCTTCCCGGGTGCTGGAACAGGCCGAGGCCGAGCAATTGCAGACGGACGGCCTGAAGCGCGCGCTGGACAGCCTGGACGAGCGCAGCCGCCGCATTATCGAGGCACGCTGGCTGCACGAGGGCGACAGCACAACGCTGCACGAACTGGCCGCCGAGTTCGGGGTTTCCGCCGAACGCATCCGCCAGATCGAGCAGAAAGCCATGAGCAAGATGCAGACGGCGCTGGTGGCTGCATAAATAGGCACAAACTTCGCCCAAACAAAAAGCCGCAGGAAACTGCGGCTTTTTTATTTGACCACACGCAGGTGCGGCTTGCCGCCTCCCCCACTTTCCGGCTGGTCGTCGCCAGCGGGCGGAGGCTCGGTTTCCTCGGCCTGAAACACCAGTCCCTGGCCGTTTTCCTTGGCAAAAATGCCGATCACCGCCCCGATCGGCACCACGATCTCGTGCGGCACGCCACCGAAACGGCCGCTGCAGGTGATTTCGTCGTTGCCCAGTTGCAGGTTACGCACGGCTCCCGCACTCAGGTTGAGCACGATTTCGCCGTCCTTGACGTAGGCCATCGGCACTTGGGTGTAGGCGTCTATCTTGACCGCCAGGTAGGGCGTCAGGGCGTTGTCCGCACACCAGTCGTAAATCGCGCGGATCAGGTAAGGCTTGGTGGAAGTATGCCTGGCGGTGGAGTCGCTCACTTGCGCATCGCTTTTTCCGCCGGCGTCATCGCCTCGATGTAGGCCGGGCGCGAAAACAGGCGCTCGGCATATTTCATCAGCGGTGCCGCTTCCTTGCCGAGATGGATACCGTACAGTTCCAGTCGCCACAGCAACGGCGCAATCGCCACGTCGAGCATGGAAAACTCGTCGCCCAGCATGTATTTCTGCTTGGTGAACACCGGCGCAATCTGGGTAAGATTGTCAGCGATGATCTGGCGTGCCTTTTCCGCAGCCTTCTGCGTGCCATGCTCCACTGCGCCGATATGGCAGAACATTTCGTTTTCGAAACGGTGCAGAAACAGCCTCGCACGCGCACGCATTACCGGATCGGCAGGCATCAGTTGCGGATGGGGGAAACGTTCATCAATATATTCGTTGATGATGTTTGCCTCATACAGGATCAGATCCCGTTCGACCAGTACCGGCACCCTGCCATAAGGGTTGATCGCCGCAACGTCTTCGTGCCTGTTGTATATATCTACATCTATGATCTGGAAATCCATGCCCTTTTCGTACAGCACAATCCGGCACCGCTGGCTGAACGGGTCTGTCGTCCCAGAATAAAGCGTCATCATATTGTCAGAAGGTTTATGCCTTGATTAGTTGTTTACGGCGCAGGGCTCCCCGCACCAGCATATACCCGGCACCCCCAACCGCAGCCGCAACAACGATGAACGCCAGTACCGGATAGGTACCTGTGCCGTGTATGCCCGCAATCCAGACATAGCGCTCGCACAGCGTTCCGATGATGATGCATGCCGCAATCGCAACCGTTATCTTCGGGTTGTGACGGGACACCGGAAGCGCTAGTGTAGCAAAAGGAATCACAAATTTCAGCGCAATCATTCCCCACCACAGTGCGCTGTAGTCTCCATTCTCCATTCCATCAATGCGATCACGCTCCTCGCCGATGTTGCCATACCAGATAATCAGGTACTGCGAGAAGTAGGTGTACATGAACAACAGCGTGAACGCGAGCATCATCTGCGCCAGGTAGTTATAGACGAATTCCTCGACACGCTTGACCAGGGCTCCGCGCGTATTCAGGAAGTAGATCCAGATCACCATAAAGGCCAGGAACATGCCGAAGTTGCTGACCAGGTTTTCCATGCCGTAGATCGCGCTGCGCCAGGCAGGAATCAGGGTCATCTCGAAGTCCCAGGAAATCATGGTCGCATACAGCACGGTGAAGAACGGAACCCAGCAGGCAATGCGGTGGAATTTCAGGCGGTCTTCTTCGCTACGCTCGCTCACTTCCTGGCGCTTGATGAAGGCACGCCACACGAACATCACCACCAGCATGCCGATCAGTTCGCGCCCGGCCAGCAGCGGCAGGGTATACCACCCCGGCTGCAGCGCGGCTTCTTCAGGCGGAAATGCGCCACCCGCCCAAGGGAAGGTGTGATGGCCGCCCAGCAGCAGGATCAGCAGCAGTACGAATGCCAGAGGAAACAGCGCATACAGCGAGACAGCCAGATGGCGTACCTGAAAGCGCCATTTCGCCCCCACCAGATAAAGCACCGAGCACAGCGCGACGCCGCTCAGCGCAAGGTATGTCACCACCATGAAGGCGACGGTCAATACCGACCAGTTGCTATAAGTTAACATGCTCATTCCCCCTTAAATCAGCGGCCATTGACGTCGGAATAGACCTTGGCACCCTGTTGCAGCACGTGGCGCACGTAGTTCACCACGTTCCAGCGCTCGGTCGGTGACAAATCGTTGGCGTAGGACGGCATCACCGCCCCGCCGAACGTCATCATTCCGAAAATGTATCCGTCCGAAACTTCCCTGGCGTGCTCGGCCGTCAGGTCGAACGGCTGGATGATCAGTTTCTTGCCGACCAGGCCGTCGCCCTTGCCCGCGTAGCCGTGGCATGGCGTGCAGTAGATGCCGAACAGCTTGCCGCCGAATTCCAGTGATTTCTGGTCCGCCGCCACCGGGTTTTTCATTTTCTCCGCCTCATCCCGATCCTTAACGAACACGGTGGTGCCGGGAACCGGCACCGAGTGCGGCGGATAATTATCCATGCCCGGATGCTTGGGATCGACGCTTTCCTGCGGCTTGACGCTGATCTGCTCGGACATGTCCTTGGACCACGGCCATGCCTGCGCCAGCGCCGGCGCCACCAGCAAAGCGATTGCTAAAGTCAGTTTTTTCATTTGCCAACCTCTTCCTGAATTTCCAATGCCTTGTGCTTGGTGAAGATGTCCTTGAGCGTGCCTGCAGCACTCTCGCTGGCCTTCACCAGAATACCGATCTGGTCTTCCGACACCTTGGCGCTGTACAGTGGCGAGCGGCGGGCGGGCAGTCCGGCGCAGACCAGGAAGCCCAGCACAGTGATGTACACACCACCAAGAATGAAGAACTCATAGGTCAGCACCATGTTGGCAGGTATCGGCACGATGGGCTTACCGCCCTTCATCTGGGAAAAGAAGTTGGCTTGGGTGGAGGCAACCCACAGGAAGCCAAGACTCCCGGCCAGCAAGGCGCCAAACAGCGTGAACCATTGCACCTTGACCGGCTTCGAACCGAGAAACTCCTCGACCTCGGGATGCTCGATCGGCGACTTGACCACCATGTCGTCGTCAGCGTTGAAGCCGCTGATGTTGCTGGTGCGAAGCTCCCTGACGACCTGCTCGGCCTCATCGAAGTTGTTGTACAGCGCTAGCAAATAACGTTGGCTCATTTTAGTTAGCTCCCTTCACAGCAAGTTCTTCTGCAGCGAAACCTTCGGCAGGTTCGGCTTCAGCCTTCCTGGATTGCAGGCTGCGGTGGTAAACCATTTCCTTCACTTCGTACATGGAGACGGAAGGGAACACCTTACAGAACCCCATGAACAGGATAACGAAGAACCCGAAGCTGCCGAACACGATGCCCCACTGGACCATGCTGGGCCACTGGTTGTGATCCCACTGCCATGGGTAGAAGTCATGCGACAGGGTCGGCGACACGATCATCCAGCGCTCCAGGAACATGCCCAGGTTGAGCAGCAGCGAAACCGCGAACATGATCGGGATGTTGGTCTGCCATTTCTTCACCATCATCGCGAACGGCACCACGGAGCCACAGAAGATCATGGTCCAGAAGAACGGCGCATAAGGTCCGATCGCTTTCTGGATCAGCACCGCCTTTTCCGGCTCGTCGTGGCTGTACCAGGTCGCTGCGAATTCGACACAGTTCAGGTAGGTCCACACCATGGCAATGGCGAAGGTCAGGCGCACCACCTTGCGCAGGATCGGCAGCGTCATGTATTCCTCGAACTTGAACACGTAGCGCAGGATGATGAACAGCGAAATGATCGCCGCACAGCCGGAATACAGCGCGCCGGCCACGAAGTACGGCGGGAACGAGGTCACGTGCATGCCCGGCTGTTGCGACACGGCAAAGTCGGTCGACACAATGGAGTGCACCGACACCGCCAGCGGAATCAGGAAACATGCCACGGTCAGGTAGGTCATGCGGAAGTTGCGCCACTGACGATCCGTGCCTTCCCAGCCCAGCGCCATCAGCGTGTACAGCTTCTTGCGCCAGCCCGACTGCATGTTGTCGCGACAGATTGCCAGATCAGGGATCATCCCGACGTACAGGAAGATCATCGACGAACTCAGGTAGGTGAACACCGCCATCGCGTCCCACAGTAGCGGGGACTGCCAGTTTGGCCAGGCCCAGCGCTCGTTCGGATAGGGCAGCGCATAGTAAATCTGCCACACACGACCCAGGTGGACCGCCACGAACATGGCCGCAGTGATCAGCGAGAACGTGGTCATCGCCTCGGCAAAACGGTAGATCGGTTTGCGCCAGTCGGCATGCATGATATGCAGAATCGCCGACAGCAACGTACCGGAGTGGCTCATGCCGATCCAGAAAATGAATGAGGCAATGTACAACGCCCACGCATGCGGATTGTCGAGGTTGGACACCCCCATACCCATGTTGTACTGATACACCTCGCAGCCGACGCCTACGCTGAATACGCAGAAGGCAACGAACAGGATCACCCAGTACGCCTTGCGCGGCGTTTCCAGACTGTTCAGCACATCCTGGTTAATCTTTGCCCAGGCTATATCTTCTCGGATATCTTTTGTCATTTCTCTGTTTTCCTTCCCTTGTGCCTTACACCGAGGTCTCGCGAACCCGTTCCATGTACATCACGGAAGGATAGGGACGCAAGTATTCCAGTATGTGATAGCCACGCAGGCGATTTTCCTCAGGATCTTCATCCTTGGCCTGCTTGTCCGTGTCGAGTTCGACCTTCTGTGCCTTCCACATGCGGGCCACCTGCGACTCGGGGTCGAACAGGTTGCCGAAATGGATCGCACCGGTCGGGCACGATTCCTGGCAGGCGGTCTGCACATCACCGTCATGCACCGGACGACCCTCGCTCTTCGCATTGTTGCGTGCCATATAGGTACGCTGTTTGCAGAACGTGCACTTCTCCATCACGCCCTTGCCGCGTACGGAAAGGTCCGGATTGAGCTGCTGCTCCATCGGTGACGGCCACACGTCCTTGGTGCTCGGGTAGTCGTACCAGTTGAAGTAACGCACCTTGTACGGGCAGTTCACCAGGCAGTAACGCGAACCGATACAGCGGTTGTATATCTGCGAGTTGAGGCCGTCCTCGGTATGGTTGGTGGCAC
>Ga0209919_1001473_pt1 | contig 11360 bp, 11 predicted proteins | sample SalPon2A_C_D2_MG_FD_185721 | JGI IMG/M metagenome (GOLD analysis project Ga0209919, IMG submission 185721) | Soil microbial communities from South San Francisco under conditions of wetland restoration - Salt Pond MetaG R2A_C_D2_MG (SPAdes)... | ecosystem: Environmental > Terrestrial > Soil >... | reverse complement strand
GTGCAAGACGATCCGAGCATCCGAGAAGGTCGAGTAGATGTACATGTCCTGGGTCATCGGATCAGCAGTGGGGTGCCGACCGGCATCAGGCGCCACAGGCGGCGCACCGCCCGATTTCGGACGCGAATGCAGCCGTGGGACGGGCGGCCGGGGATCAGGAAGGGTTCGCTGGTGCCGTGGATGCCGATGATCCCCCCGCCGGGCCAGTCACTGAGAACGGAGTAGTCGCTGCTGCCGAACGCCACCGGCCCGTAGAGGCCACCGGCGGCGTGAAGGTCCATTCGTTCGAGAGGCGAACGCTGCCGTCGGCGCCGGGAACGATGGCCGCGGTTGCCGTCGCCGGAGGCACAGATGCCGCCAGCAGGACAAGCAGAGCCGCCATGCTCAGCCCGTGAAATCTGGGCTCGGAGCAGCCCGAGCACAGCGACGGAAGCTGCGGCTTGCGACGCCGTGTCGGCCCCTGCGATCGACCGCCACGACTCTGATCGTGTTGCGCCCGGCGCGCAGGCCGAGGACTCTGATCCAGACCGTGAACCGTTTGCGAGTGGTTCGCTCGATCGGCCTTCCGTCGAGGTAGACGCTGACCCTGCGCATGCGTCGCCGGCTGTGGATCCTGATCCGGGCCTTGAATCCACGGTCAGTGCAGGGCGCTCGGCGATCTGGGGAGGCGCCGGCGCGTCCGCCGGATCGGGGGACTCCGGTGATCTGGGCGCTCGGCCGACTGGCTGCTCCGCGATTCCCGCCACGCCCCGCGCCGCCACCACCGGTCGTGCTGCCACCACCCGTTTCGCCGCCGCCGCCGGCTTCGCCTCCGCCTCCGCCTCCGCCTCCGTCGTTGTCACCACCGGCCCCCACCGTTTCGGGAACCGCGCAGTCGGCGCGCGTAACGGTGTCGTTGATCAACGTGACCGAGGCGTTCCGGGCGAGCAGCCTGCCGAGAACGGTGACGCCGCTGTTCAGCTGAATCGATTCCAGCGCCAGGATGTTCCCGGCGAAGGCGGAGTCCGTGCCGAGCGTCGCCGATGAGCCGACCTGCCAGAAGAGATGGCACGGTTGGGCGCCATTGATCGTCAACACCTGGGAGGACGATGCGCTGATCAGCGTGGATGCCGTCTTGAAGATGAAGACGGCATCCGGGTCGCCCTGGCCATTCAGCGTCAGCGTCCCGGTGATCCCGAAGGTCCCCGATTCGGAGTCATAGACGCCGGGAGTCAGGGTTTGGCCGCCGAGCTCGGTGGCGAGCGTGTTGGGCGGTCCCTGGCCGGCCGCGTCGTTGTATGCGGTGGTCAGGTCGGCCTGGGCCTGTGCGGCGAGGGCATCGGCCTGGTGAGTTGCCCCGTTGACCGTTCCGTTCGGCGCCCCGCCGAAGCCGGTTACCGCTGGAGTCGGAGAGCTGCCGAGGTCGCCGTTGATCACGCTGGGCCCGGTGTTGGTGACCCCAGCTCCGGCCAACACCGCAAAGCTATCCGCCGTTCCCAGGCCGACCGACGTGGCTGCTTGGGAGCTGCCCGCGAGTAGGAGGGAGGCCATCGTCACGAGCGACACGATGCGGAGCATCGACACCACGCTCGTGGACAACATGTCTCTCATCCAGGTCAATATGCGCGCACTCTCCAAGAAGCACAATCCCCCGGACATATGAGGCGCTGGGGTATCCCCCGGAGAGACTAACTAGGAGGTGTCATCGCGGCGGCCCTGCACATCCCAGATGATCTGCCCGGTGACCAACGCGATCGCCACGGCATGGGCGCGCGTGTGTGCCCCCAGCTTGCCCAGCGCGTTGTGAACGTGAGACTTGACCGTCTCGGGGGAGAGGAATAGGCACCCCGCGATGTCACTGCTCTGGAGCCCGGAGGCGACCAACGTCATGACTTCGCGCTCGCGCTCACTCAGTTGCAGCCGGCCGCTCCCCTCAACCGGGACCGGCGCCCAGGCTGCCTGGTGAGCCAAGGCACTCTGTGCCTGCACGCCGGATGCCTCGTCGGGCGGGATGAAGACCGAAAGGTGGCGTGCCGGCAGCACGTTTGCGGTCGCGCTGAACTCGACCTGCATCGGTCCGCGGTCTGGAACGTACAGCTGATACCAGCCCTCCGCTCCGCCACTGGCCAGAAAGGCCCCCCATTGCTCTTCGAGCCTCTTGCGCTCGTCTGGAGCCGTGAAATCGTCCATCGTGTGCCAGGGGATCTCGTCGCGAGAGATCCCCAGCAGTTCGCATGCGGCGGCATTCCCGGTCACCCAGCGCCGCTGGTCATCGGCGATCAGCATCGGATGTCGCGAGTGCTCGAATGCCGCCCGCAGGTGCATCGCCGCCTGCGGACCGGTCTCGCCGGTCGCAAAGACCTGTACATCTTCTCCGTCAGCGGGAGGATCAGGGGTAACCACCACGACCTCCTTGACTCAGGGCTCCATGCACGCTGACTGCTCGTTCCGTTTCGACAATAGGGGAAGAAATCCGTAGATGCAACCCATAGAGGATATAGGCGATAGTCAACACCGTTTGCACAGTCAGACACAGTGCGGTACGGCTTAAGTCGTCACCAGCGGCGTGCGGCGCCGAACAGCTCCTGCGCGTAGCCGGCCACCGAGACCGGCGACATAAAGAGTTGGTAGGTGAGGAGGTAGCCGAAATAGCCGAGTCGGTTCTGTCGGACCTTGAGGCCCACCTCGTCAAAGGACTGCTTGCTCAGGTGGAACATGATCATCGAGAGCAGCACGTTCAACGGCAAGACGGCGAGGGTCATCGGTCCGACGATCGCGAAGTTGCCGAACAGCGCCAGGACGATCCCGATCGGGAAGGCGATCGAGAAGACGACGTCCACATAGGGAAAGACGAAGTTGACGAGGACAGCATGCACGTTGGACCGGTGTCCGGCCAGCAGCGCGCCGCCGTGCTCGCGCAGCCCCTCGATCATCCCGCGCGCCCAGCGTCGTCGCTGGCGGGCGAATGCCCGGACGTCTTCCGGTGCGCTGGTGAAGGCGATCGCGGTGCGCTCGTAGCCGACCCGGCCGCCCTCGCGCATCATCGCCCAGGTGAGGACGATGTCCTCGCCGATTCGGTCCGGCCAGCCGCCCACTTGCCGCAGGGCCGGCGTGCGATAGACGCTGAAGGCGCCCTGCGCGACCATCGTCCCCTGGAAGAGGCCCTGCTGGCGCTTGACCGAGGCGATGCCGAGGAAGTAGTCCCACTCCTGGGCGCGGGTGATGAAGTTGCGGCGGGAGTTGCGGACGAAGACCGCGCCGGCGACCGCGACCGTGTCCGGCGGGGAGATCAGCAGCCGGGCGACCACGCGCTGCAGCGCTGCGGGCATCAGCAGGGTGTCGGCGTCGACGGTCGCCATCAGCGGGGTCTGCACCCGCTTCAGCGCCGCGGTCAGCGTCGCTGCCTTGCCGGCGTGGGGGACGGTGAGGACGGCGATGTCGGGGTTGGTCGCAGCACGCGCTCGGGCCAGCTCGGCGGTGCGATCGGTGGAGCCGTCGTCGGCGACCAGGATCCGGAGCCTGCCGGGGTAGTCCTGTGCGACCACGTAGTCGAGGGTTTCCCCGATCGTCTCCTGCTCGTTGAAGCAGGCGATCACCACGGTCGCTTCGGGAAAGGCGAGATCGAAGCGCAGCGGGGGTGGGCGGTCGAGCAGCAGCGAGGCGATCAGGTTGGCGTTGAGGTAGCCGGGGATGATCGCGATGCCGAAGATCACGGCGATCGCGAGCGGCATGGTGATCGATTGGCCCAGGGTGTCGATCCACGGAAGCGAGAGCCAGAGGGAGAAGCCGGCCCAGGCGAAGCCGATCCCGACGACGAGGAGCAGCTTCAGATACAGGGCGACGTAGAGGCGGCGGCGCTCGCGCGGCGTCCGCTCGAGGTCCTTGACCAGGATCGTCGGGGCACCGGCGATCACGGAGGTCGCAGGCGGCTCCGGCGGAGGCCTGGCGATCGGTCCTGGATCGGGCTTGGTCGCGGCCATCTCAGAGATGTATCGACCAAACAGCGGGGACCTACACCTTTGTCGCCACTCATTTGGGTGGCCCCCTAGGTCTGGGGGGTAGACCTAGGGGGCCTGGGAGGCAACTTCATCTGGGAGCGGCAACGCCGGGGAGAGCAACGCCGGGCATTTCGAGTCGCCTGAACCGTCCCTGAGTCTCACTGTCAGGAATTTGCTCGAGAAGCGCAATCCCCCAGACGTGGGAAGCACCATGAATATCCCCCAGAAAGACTAATCAGGGGGTACACCCCTGGCCGAATCCGCGGAGCGTCCCTGGGCCGTATCTGGGGGCGCGATCCTTAGCGGGATGGTTTAAGTAGAGACATCTCGATGGCCAGCGTATAGGCTGATCGCTCATGGGAGACGGAGCGTCAGGCGGAGGCAAGTCGGACGAGCAGCCGGGCGGCTGCCGCGAGCATCCGGCCAGGTGGTTGTTTCAGGAACCGGCTTTCCTGCGACGGCACAAGGACGCTGCCAGGGCGACGAAAGACGCAGATGCCAAGAAAAAGGCGGAAGAAGAAACCGCCGCGGAAGCGAAGGAGAAGGCGGGCAAGACAAGGGGCCGCCTGAAGATCAAGGTCGGCCGGCGCGATGCTGAGGTCAGCGTTCCCGCCAGCGGTTGTCGCTGCGGGCAGGCCAAGCCCGCCGGTAAGGACGAAAAGAAGAGCGGCGGGGATGACGGGATCGGCGCCGCGGTGTGGAAAGCGATCGGGGCGACGGCGGCCGGGATTACGGCCACGGGGGCGATCGTCGTGGTCGGTGCTGCGGTGATCTGGATCCGCTTCAACGAGGTCGGGATTCCGGCGACCCAGGCGGTCAGCGTGCAGCCGAAGGGTGAGGCTCTCGCCCTCGGCGCGCAGGAGACGATCATCTTCGTCGCCATCGCGTTGGTCACCGTCCTGCTGGTCTATTTCGCCGATCCCCAAGGAGTGATCCGGTGGATCACGCTGCTGGTCCTGGCTGGCCTGGTGATCGGCGCGACCGCCTACGTCATCCTTGGCACCCACCTCTCCTGTTGGGGGAAGCTCGGGTTGATCATCCTCGCGGCGGCGCTGCTCGGCGGCTGTGTCGCGGTCGGGTACAGAACCGACACCCGCTTCTGGCCCCTTGCCCTAGCGGTCTTCACCGCCTCACTGGTCTTCTCGGCGGCGACCGGCATCTTGATCGTGAAACAGCAGAAGTTCGTGCAGGGGGTGGCGATCGTGCGCGGGGCCGGCGACACCGGCCTCACCGGCGTCTATGTCGCCGCCACCGACAAGACGATCTATTTCGCGCAGGACGTGGCGACGGAGGCAGATCAAAAGTCACGGATGGCGATGTTGGAAGTTCCACGCGACGGCGCCAGCTATGCGGTTGGACCGCTCGAGTCGCGGGCCGACGCGGCGCTGCGCGAGAGGTTGATGCTGGAACGCCTGATCGCGAACCGCGAACGGGCCGGGGTGACGCCCGAAAAGCCGCCGAAGGAACCCGAAACCGACATCGGCGCCAAGGAAGAAGGAGAAGCGAAGGAAGAAAAGGGGAAGAAAAAGGCCAAGGCGGGCGCCTCGACCGGCGCGAAGAAGAAGCCAGCCGTAAAGGGCGAATCGAACGAGAACGAAGCGAAGACCGTCGCCGAGGCGTTCGGCGCCGGCTCGGTCGAGGTCCACACGAAGGTCGATAAGAAGTGGAAATGCCTGGTCCGGTACGCCGCCGCGGGAAGTGGGCTGCTCGGGCGATGGTGGACCTCCTGCAAGACGGCCAAAAAGTTCGAACGCGACGGCGATTCAATGGTCAAAATACGCGATGCGCTGGCGCTGCCGAGTCGCTTCCAGCTTGCCTACGACATGAAGGTCAAAGCGCACCTGCGCCCCGGCGCCAAAGTGACCTACATGACCGGTCCAATCGCGCCCCAGTGCGAACACAGGAAACCTTTGCCCTGTGGCCACAAATGGAGGGGGCGCGAAGCCGAAAGCGGGGCGGTCGACCAGGTCTTCCTACCGGAACCCCAGTTGGTGGAAAATCCACGCCGCGAATGCACCGAAACCGCGATCAACGAGACGCCCGAATGGAAGCCGTGCAAGGCGCAACCGTGAAGCCTTGGGCGGGACGACCGACGCGGTCTACGTGCGACGACCATGGTCAGGTAGCGCTGGCCCTCAGCTGGAAACCAGGGGCAGACATCGCGCTTTAGCCTCAATCCACGGTGGATTGAGGTTTAGGTGGGGCGGAGGGAAGCTCCTATCTGAAGCTTCCGAAGTTCCTCCAGTTCTTCACCGGCAACATCGGCCTCCATCACGTTCACCATCTCAGCGCCAAGATCCCCAACGACCACCTCCAGCGCGCCCACGACGAGAGCCCGATCTTCCATGACGTTCCAGTGCTCGGCGTGGCCGATGGCCTGCGGGCGATTCGCTTAAAGGTGATCGACCGCCAGAGCGGTCGCCTGCTGACCTGGCGCGAGGTAAAGGCCCTCGCCTGATCGGCCTCCCAGCCCGTCTCGCCGCCGCTCAGCATCACCACCTCGTTTGCGTCGAACTGGCGTAGGCCGTCGAGCAGCGAGCTCATCGGCTCGCCGGCTGCAGCGTGCCCGCCCACCGATATTCCCTCGCGCTTGAGCGTTTCCAGCGCGATCGCCACTCGACCTTGGGCGACCCTCATCTGGGCGCCGTTGTCGTCGGTCAGCGTCTGCAGCCGGGAGGAAGTGACAGGGGCGATGATCATCGCTTCGGTGCCGGCCCGATCTCCCCGTGCGCACACCTCCGAGCACAGGGCAGGCTCCTCGAGGCCGAGGTTGGCGATCACCAACACGCGGTGAGCAACGCGAGCACGACTTACGAGTCGAATGGAAAACCACGCTTCCCCCTGCACCAGGGACACCGTGAGGTATACTGGGGACGTATGACTCAACGAATCGGCGCTAAGGGCCAGGTGGTGATCCCCAAGGATCTCCGTGAGCGCGCCGGGCTCGGACCAGGCTCAGACGTTTCCTTCGAGTCCATTGACGATGGGATCGTTGTACGGCGCGCGACTCCCCGTTCGACGCTGCGAGGAAGGTTCGCTGGTAGCGGCATGGCGGCGCGGCTACTGGAAGATCGCGACAAAGAGCCCCGGTAGCGCCCTTGCCCTTTTGCCTGGATTCGTGGCCTGTGCTGTCCTGGCTCGACGGAGACGAGCCCGCGGCAGACTTGGTCGATGGGATTCTGCGTCGGGAACGCCCGACGATGAGTTGGATCAATCTGGTCGAGGTCCACTATCGAACGAGCCGGGACCACGGCAAGGAAGAGGCGGACCGCATGCTTGAGGAACTTCGCCCCCGGATCACCGAGCATCTTCCCGGTGTCTCGGCGATGCGGGCGGCGGCGAACCTAAAGGCCTCCCACCCAATGGCGCTGGCGGACTGTTTCGCGGTTGCGCTCGCCGCCTCCGAGGGCGCAGTCCTCCTGACCGGCGACCCAGAGATCATCGACCGGGCGGGGAGTCTGCCCTGCGATGTGAAGGACCTTCGACCCTAGCCGGGGATTAGCGGCGATTCGGGCACTTCCCGGCAAGAAGTGCCCAACTTCGCGCGGCGTTTCCAACCGCCGGCAGTTCGGCCGGCCGCAGGCTGGTGCTACCGTTTTGCTACCATTATGGGATGAGTAAGCAGATCGCAGTGCGGCTTCCAGATGACCTTGTCGACTTCGTCGACGGGATCGTCGACTCCGGCGCCGAGCGCAGTCGGGCCGCTGTCGTGACTCGGGCACTCGAGCGCGAGCGCCGGCGTGAGCTCGCCGAACGCGATGCCCGGATCCTCGCCCGCACCGGCCCGGACCCAGAGCTCGCAGGGCTCGCCGAGCACGCGGCGGGCCTGCCGCATGATCTGGCCTGATGCGGGCGATCCACGTCGCGCAGCTCGACAAGGCGCGGCCCGTGTTGATCCTCACGCGTGAGCTCGTCCGGCCGCACCTCAGGACGGTGACCGTCGCGCCGATCACCACAACCATCCGCGGTCTCTCCAGCGAGGTGGGGGTCGATGCCGCGAACGGCCTGGCGGGGCCCTCGGTCGTCAGCTGCGACAACATCACCACCATTCCCACGGATGCCCTGGGAGAGCAGATCGGCGTCCTGCTCGACAGTCAAGAGCCGGCTCTCAGCGAAGCGATCGCGGCCACCTTTGATCTCGACTGATTGCCTTCGCTTTTAACGCGAGGCTGTCGCACAAACCGCTCGCGGAAGAGTTCACGATGCGGAGCGTAAGGATTTCTTGTTCATACGGGCGTAGGAAAGTTTGTTCATTGATCGAGGCGAGATTCGATCAGCATTTGACGCAGGGGAGACGCTGCTCCGTTGCGCGATGAGCGAGAGAGCCCGGGTCTGCATGGTGTCCGTGTGTACGACCGCGTGGCAAATACCGCCAAGCGAACCGAGGCCGCGCTTCAGGTTTCCGTGAACCAGATCCCCGGGCGCGCCACCTTGGGCGCCTCCTGGCCGATCGCACGCGTGAACAGCCACAGGTCCCCCAAAGCCGGGTGAAGCATCGGCTTCCCGCTGGTGATCAGGCCAACCGACAGCGCACGCTCGGGGTCGGCCCAGCCGAGCACATTGGTGAAGCCGAGGTGGCCGAATGCCTCCTCGGTATCGGGGCCGAACAGGCTGAACGCCCTGGCGCCCAGCATGAATCCACTGGCGTGGCGCAGGGGGGCCACCAGGGAGAAGTCGATCTCGTGAAACGCCCGCTCGGATATGGCGCGGCGGATCGTGCGCGGTTCGAGGATGCGCACGCCGTCGAGCTCGCCACCGGCGGCCAACAACTCGAAGAAGCGCGAGAGCTCGTTGGCGGTCGTGACGACATTGCCGGACGGAACGACGCCGGTGAGGAAACGTGGGTCGTTGGATTGGACGGTGATCTCGTCCGGCGCGAGGCCCAGCGCACGCTCGAGCACGGTGGATAGCGGCGGCAGTGCGGGCGGGCCGGTGGGGTAGCTCACGCCGACGCGCTCGACATCCTTCGGGCTGACGCCGTAGTTCCCCCAGCGAAAGCCGAGTGGGTCGAGGATCTCCTCCCCCAGCACGGTGCGAATGTCCATGCCGGTCACCCGCTGGACGATCTCAGCGATGATGAAGCCGCCCGACACCGCGTGGTAGGAGAGCAGCTTGCCGGGGCGCGAGCGGGGTTCGGCCGCGCACAACGCCTCCAGCCGGAACTCCCGGTCACTGAAGCGGTCCAGATCGAACGCCTCGGCCGGCAGGTTCGGCACCCCCGCACGGTGGGAGAGCACCTGCCCGATGGTGATCGCCTCCTTGCCGTGGGCAGCGTACTCGGGGATGTACTCGCACACCCGGTCGTCCACATGCAGCAACCCGCGCTCGTCGAGCAGGTGGGCCACGACGGCAGTCATCGCCTTTGATGCGGAGAAGATGACGAACGGCGTCTCGGGGGTGGCCGGCGTGCGCGTCGCGTCCTCCCGGTCGGACGGCCCGTTGCCGCAGGCATGACCGATCGCCCGGTCGAGCACGACCTGACCGTGGCGACGCACGCAGAGCGCGATCGCCGGATAGAAGCCGCTGCGGTACAGGCGTTCCACCCCGGCCCAGATCCGCTCGATGCCGGCTGTCGTCATGCCCAACGCCTCGACATCGGCCACCTCGTCGGCGCGCGCGCTGACCGCCCCGAGGTCGCGGGGCACCCGGATGCGCCGCAACGGGTCGGGCACCAGGGGAAGGCGCGGGATCGGCGGGGTCGGGATCGCCTCCAGCGAGATCACAGACGCCACTCTACGGGCATCGGCCTGACTGCTTCTTCGCGCGAGGAACGGCAGCCCAGGCTCGGTTCCGCACCCCCTCATCCAGTCGCCGGGCGTCGCGAAGGGCGATGCCTGCTTGTGTGCGGCGAGCAGGTGTGAGAGCTGCTCGACCAGCGGCACCTCGCGCACCGAGGCCGGCGTCTTCGGCGCCACCCTCCGAGCCGGCTCGCGGTGGTGGGCGCGGGAGGGCTGCGCGCGCACCCGGATCAGACCGGCGGCGAAGCCGACGTCCCTCCCGGATCAGCCCGAGCACCTCGGCGACCCGCTGGCCGCTGTAGAGGGCGGTGATGACGAGCAGCCAACCCCGGCACCGGGCGAAGCGAAGGATGCCCTGCAGCGTCCCGAGCGCGTTGGCTGTGCTCTTCGCAGAGCGTCCATCGGCGCGCAGCTCGGATGCGGCGCCGGTGCTTGTCTGGGGGCATGGGCGACTTCTCCTCCTGGCGCCCCTCCGGCCGGAAGTTGACCTGCGGTTGACTAGCACCGCAGCTTCCTCGCCGCCAGCCCGGTCGTCAAGCGAAAAAGCGCCTTCGTGCAGGCGCATTCCAGTGGAGCTAGCCGGACTCAACCGGCGACCTCCTGGGTGCGATTTCCGAAAGCTGAATCGCACGCCTGCTAGCTGAGAGCGTGATTTGCAGGGCTTTTTCCTAGTCTGGCTGCTCCGCTAGTTTCCCCCGAAGTGCGGGGATACGCGGGGATTAGCGGCGATTCGGGCACTTCCCGGGGAGAAGTGCCCAATTTCGCACGCCATTTCCAACCGCCGGCACGACGGCCGTTAGGCGGCTGGCGCGGCGAGATGCAGCTTTCGGTAATAGAGCCATTTCTCGTAAGCATGAGCTAAGCTTCAGGCATGGGAAAGCGCGACGCACAGCTCGTCACCGAGGCCCTCTACACGCTCGTCGATGCGCGTGAGGCGATCGAGAACGGTCATGCCGATGCCGCGCTCGACGCGCTCGGGGAGGCGCAAGAGGTGTTGATCTCGGTCAGGCACACCCCCGGGGTGAGCGTCGCCGCCGCCAGCCAGCGACTCGGCGTGTCCGAGCCGACGATTCGCAGTTGGGTCAAGCGGGGGGCCCTTGAGACCGTGCCGGACGCGAGGCCGATCCAAATCGAGCCCGAGAGCCTGCACCGGATCAACCGTGCGCTCGCCGAGTTGCGCGAGCGTGGCCAGGACCGTGACTGGCTTCAGGCTCTTGTCGATCACCTGCACGACCGCGAGGCGCGGGGCAGCGATGACCTGCGCAAAGGACTCGCCCAGCTCAAGCGCGGCCAGCTCGAGCCCGCCTGATGCCCTACGAGATCCTCCGGACGCCGCAGGTGACGGCGGCGCTTCGCAGGATGCCGACTCGCGAGAAGCGGTCCTACGAGGCGACGCGAGATGCGTTGCGCGGCGAAGGCTGCAAGGCGGGCGGCTACCGACTGGCCGCCGCCGAGGGGGAGAACTACCCGCTCTGCTGCCGCCACCTCGCCTATGCGTGGCGCATGTTCACGGCGTTCCCCGACGAAGAGCGCATCGTGATCTTCGCTCTCGACAAGCATGACCGCAAACACAACCCCGCGGTCGACCTCGCCGAGGCGCTGCCCGGTCTGGCAACCGTCGGTCGGCGCCGCTCGGACAAGCCGC
>Ga0209919_1001472_pt1 | contig 11361 bp, 8 predicted proteins | sample SalPon2A_C_D2_MG_FD_185721 | JGI IMG/M metagenome (GOLD analysis project Ga0209919, IMG submission 185721) | Soil microbial communities from South San Francisco under conditions of wetland restoration - Salt Pond MetaG R2A_C_D2_MG (SPAdes)... | ecosystem: Environmental > Terrestrial > Soil >... | reverse complement strand
CTGTTGCAGGAGCGGCTCGCAGCCATCGACCGCACGCCGCGCTCGACCATCGATTTTCTGGTGGAGCTGAATCAACGGCTGCAGGGCGAGGTCGGCTACATCATCCGCATGGAGCCGGGCATCCAGCCCCCGGAGGTGACCCTGGAGAAGCGGCTCGGCTCCTGCCGGGATACCGGCTGGCTGCTGGTGCAGATCCTGCGCCAGCTTGGGCTGGCGGCGCGGTTTGTTTCCGGCTATCTGGTCCAGTTGAGCGCCGATGAAAAATCGCTGGACGGGCCGAGTGGGCCGGAAGCCGATTTTACCGATCTGCACGCCTGGGCGGAAGTTTATCTTCCGGGGGCCGGCTGGGTCGGTCTCGATCCGACCTCCGGCTTGCTCACCGGCGAGGGGCATATCCCGCTCGCCTGTACCCCCGATCCGGTCAGCGCTGCCCCGGTCACCGGTGCCACCGATCGCTGTGAAGTCTCCCTGGAATTTTCCAACCAGGTGACCCGAATCCATGAAGACCCGCGGGTCACCAAGCCCTACAGTGACCAGCAGTGGCAACAGATCGACCTGCTCGGGCAACAGGTTGATGCCGATCTGCTCGCCAACGATGTCCGCCTGACCATGGGCGGCGAACCGACCTTTGTCTCGATCGATGACATGGAGGGGGCCGAGTGGAATACCAGCGCCGATGGCCCGCACAAGCGCCAGCTGGCCCAGGCCCTGCTGCTGCGGCTGCAGCAGGCGTTTGCGCCGGGTGGATTACTGCATTTCGGCCAGGGCAAGTGGTACCCGGGGGAGCTGCTGCCGCGCTGGTCGTATGGCTGCTTCTGGCGCAAGGATGGCCAGCCGGTCTGGGGAGAGCCTGAATTATTGGCCGATATCAGCAAGGATTACGGAGTGACCGCTGCCGATGCCGAACGCTTCGGTCAGCTGTTAGCCGGCAAGCTCGGGCTCAAAGCGCAGGATCTGGTGGCTGGCTACGAGGATGTTTTCTACTACCTGTGGCGCGAAGGGACCCTGCCGGACAATGTTGACCCGCTCAAGGCAGACCTCAAGGACTCCCTCGAACGCCGCTACCTGACCGAGTTGCTCGACAAGGGGATGGGGACGCCAAGCGGCTATGCCCTGCCGCTGCGCTGGGACACGAGCCGCCAGAGCTGGCGTGGCGGACGCTGGGACTTCCGTCGCGGGGCGATGTTCCTGATCCCCGGCAACTCACCGATGGGACTGCGTCTGCCGCTCGAATCGCTCCCCTGGGTCGCCCCGGAGCAGCGCGAGGTCGAGCCGAGCCACGACCCGTTCGGCGAACTGCCCGAACTGGGAGACTATGCCGGTGAGGTCGCCAGGCGCTACAGCAAGGTCGAGCCCCCGGCTTCGCACCCCGACCAGCAGGAGCAGGCGGTCGCGGATGCGGCCGGTGACGGAACCGTCGCCGTGCCGCACACGGCCCTTTGCGTCGAGGCTCGGGATGGCCGACTGCATCTCTTCATGGCCCCCCTGACCATCCTTGAGCATTACCTGGAACTGCTCGCCGCCGTCGAGGCCACGGCAGCCGAGCTGGCGCTGCCGGTGGTGATCGAAGGCTACGAGCCGCCGCGAGACAACCGCCTGGAGCGACTGCTGGTCACGCCGGACCCGGGGGTCATCGAGGTCAATATCCACCCTGCCGCGAACTGGCCCGAACTGGTTCACAACACGACGACTCTCTACGCCGAGGCGCGGCAGAGCCGGCTCGGGACCGAAAAGTTCATGCTCGACGGGCGCCATTCCGGAACCGGTGGCGGCAACCACATCACCCTCGGTGGGGCGACCCCGGCCGACAGCCCGATGCTGCGCCGGCCCGATCTGCTCCGCAGCCTGGTGACCTACTGGCAGCACCACCCGGCGCTTTCCTATCTCTTCTCCGGTATGTTCATCGGTCCGACCAGCCAGGCGCCACGAATCGACGAAGGGCGCGATGACGCCCTCTACGAACTGGAGATCGCCTTTCAGCAGATGCCGCAGGGCGAGGTGCCGGCCCCTTGGCTGGTTGACCGGCTGCTGCGCAACCTGCTGATCGATATGACCGGCAACACCCACCGGGCCGAATTCTGTATCGACAAGCTCTATTCACCGGACAGCCCGAGCGGCCGCCTCGGCCTGGTCGAACTGCGCGCCTTCGAAATGCCCCCGCATGCACGGATGAGCCTGGTCCAGGCCCTGCTGCTGCGGACCCTGGTCGCCTGGTTCTGGAACCAGCCCTACAGTCACGACCTGGTCCGTTGGGGGACCGAACTGCATGACCGGTTCTTGCTGCCGCACTATGTCCGCGAGGATATGCGCGAGGTGACGGCCGACCTGCGCCGGGCCGGTTACAGCTTTGAGCTCGACTGGTTCGAGCCGTTCCTCGAGTTTCGTTTCCCGCATTATGGCAGCGTCATGGTTGATGGCATCGAGCTGGAACTGCGCTTCGCCATTGAACCCTGGCATGTCCTCGGTGAAGAAGTCACCAGCCAGGGGACGGCCAGGTATGTCGATTCGTCGGTCGAACGGCTCCAGCTGCGGGTCACCGGCATGACCGAGCCGCGCCATGCCATCGTCTGCAACGGCCGCCGTCTGGCCATGCGCAGCACCGGGCGCCGGGGTGAATATGTGGTCGGGGTCCGGTACCGGGCCTGGAATCCTCCGTCGGCCCTGCATCCGACCATCCGGCCTCATTCGCCGCTGGTCTTCGACCTGGTCGACACCTGGAATGGCCAGACCCTTGGTGGCTGTACCTATCACGTCTCGCACCCTGGCGGCCTCAGCTACGAGGCCTTTCCAATCAACGCCTACGAGGCCGAAGCGCGGCGGGTCAACCGCTTCTGGGATCTCGGCTATAATCCGGGGGTCATCGAACCTCCCCCGCTGCAGCCGAGCAGTGGCCAGTTCCTTGCCACGGGGAGCCCGGTCGTCCCAGTCCTGCCAGCCGAAGAGGAGCCGAACCTGGAGTTCCCCTATACAGTGGATTTGCGCAGACAACCTGCTCTATAATCGGCCCAGAAACACACGCATGCGAGGCAGCTGAATGGTCCAGGGAAACGCCGCCACTCCTATCGGCGGGCAATATTACGAAACCAAGCTCGGTAGTTATGACGAGATGTGCGCCTTTGAGGGGCAGCTCCTGCCACACTGGCAACCACTGCTGCAGGAGATCGAGCAACTCGGCCGCGACGGCCTCGAACGCCGGCAGCAGATGGCACAGCGGCTGTTGCGCGAGAATGGTGTCACCTTCAACATCTACGACGGCCAGCGCGGCGCCGCCAGCCCCTGGCAGCTCGATCCGGTCCCACTGTTCATCAGCGCGGAGGAGTGGGCGGTCATCGAGGCCGGCCTGGTGCAGCGGACCGAACTGCTCAACCTGGTGCTCGCCGACCTCTATGGTGCCCAGACTCTGCTCAGGCAGGGGATACTGCCGCCCGAGCTGATTTTCAGCCACGCCGGTTTCCAACGCTGCTGCGTCGGCGTGCCGTTTCCCGAACAGCGGCCGCTGGTGCTCGCCTCCTCCAACCTCGCCCGCGGCCCCGACGGGCGCATGTGGGTTATCGATGACCGCACCCAGTCACCTTCCGGCGCCGGCTACGCGCTGGAAAACCGCATGGTGATGACCCGCATCGCTCCGGCGCTGTTCCGCGATTGCCACGTCAAGCGCCTGGCCAGCTTCTTCCAGCCGCTGCGTGACCGCCTCGCCCGGCTGGCGCCGCAGAACCGGCAGGATCCGCGCATCGTCGTGCTGACGCCGGGCCCCTACAGCCCGACCTACTTCGAGCATGCCTACCTGGCCAACTACCTCGGCTACGCCCTGGTCCAGGGGGACGATCTCAGCGTCCGCGACGGCCGGGTCTGGCTCAAGTCCCTCGAGGGGCTGCACCAGGTTGATGTCATCCTCCGCCGCCTCGACGACGCCTACTGCGACCCGCTTGAGCTGCGCGAGGATTCGCGCCTTGGCGTCAGCGGTCTGGTCCAGGCCGCTCGCCTCGGCCACGTCGCCATTGCCAACCCGATCGGCAGCGCGGTGCTCGAGAACCACGGGCTGATGGCCTTTTTGCCGAGCATTGCCCGGCATTTCCTCGGCGAGGAGCTCAAGCTGCCGTCGGTGGCGACCTGGTGGTGCGGCCAGGCCCGCGAGCGCAACTTCGTCCTCGATAACCTCGACCAGATGGTGATCAAGACCATCCACCGCAGCCGCGGCTACCGGGCGATCTTCGGCGCCCAGCTTACCACGGCTGAGTTGGCCGAGCTGCGCGAGCGGATTCTCGCCCGGCCGCACCTGTACACCGGCCAGGAGATGGTCAGCTTCTCCACCGCGCCGTCGCTGGTCGATGGTCACATCGAGCCGCGCCACGCGGTGCTGCGTTCGTTCCTGGTCGCCGGCGACGACGGTTACATCGCCATGCCCGGCGGCCTGACCCGCATCTCCACCCAGCAGGGGGAGCTGGTGGTGTCGAACAGGTTCGGCGGGTCGAGCAAGGACGCCTGGGTGCTGTCGGACCGGCCGGTCAACTACGTCAGCCTCTGGCGCCAGCCGCAGCTCGACCAGGTGCTGCCGCTGAGAGCCGAGCCGTTGCCGAGCCGCGCCGCCGACAACCTGTTCTGGGCCGGGCGCTATGTCGAGCGCGCCGAGGGGATCGCCCGCCTGCTGCGCGCCATCTTCCTGGTGCGGCGCGAGCTGCGCGACGCCCATGCCGACGACCAGAAACCCTACCTGCACAGCCTGCTGCGCGCCCTGACCCATGTCACCGGCACCTACCCCGGCTTCGTCGGCGAGGGGTCCAAGCCGCTGCTGCGCAAACCCCAGGGCGAAATCCGCTCCCTGCTGCACGATCAGGAGCGCCCCGGGAGTCTGGCCGCCATCCTGCAGTCCTTCGGCCAGGCGGCGTTGACCGTGCGCGACTACTGGCCGGCGGAGATCTGGCGGGTGATCGACGCCATCCAGCAGGACTGGCCGATCGACAACGAGGCGCCGGAGTCGGGTAGCTACCGGATGGAGGATCGCCTCGACCACCTGATCATGCAGCTGGTCGCCTTCGGGGGCCTCAGCGCCGAGAGCATGACTCGCGAGTCCGGCTGGATGCTGCTCGATATCGGCCGGCGCCTGGAGCGGGCCCTGGGGCTGATATCCCTGCTGCGCGCCACCCTGGTGCCGGTCCTGGATGATTCCATCCATCGCCAGCTGATGGAGGCGGTGCTGGTGACCTGCGACAGCCTCAACACCTTCCGGCGCCGCTACCGTTCCTACATGCACCTGCCGACGGTCATCGAGCTGCTGCTGATGGACGAAAGCCACCCCCGCTCGCTGGCCTACCAGCTCGACGCGCTGCAGCAGCATATCGCCGATCTGCCGCATGACAATTCCCGCCACCGTCTTGGCGCCGACCAGCGCTGTATCCTCGCCGCCTACACCGAGCTACGCCTGGCCGACGCGGCCGAGCTCTCCCGCTGCGAAAAAGAGGACGGCTACTGCAAATCGCTCGATCAGCTGTTCGAGAGCCAGACTGCGAGCCTCTGGAAGCTCTCCGACCAGTTGACCGAGACCTATTTCAGCCACGCTCAGCCGTTGCAGCAGCTGGCGCCGCAGCAGCAGGACGAGGACGCATGAAATACCGGGTGATCCATACCACCGAATTCGACTACGAAGTACGGGCCGGCCTCTGCTACAACGAGGCGCGCCTGCTGCCGCGCGAGCTGCCGCAGCAGAAGGTCCTCTCCTCCACCCTGCAAATCGAGCCGCAGCCCAACGACCGCTACCAGCGTCTCGACTTTTTCGGCAACCGCACCGACTACTTCTCCATCCAGCAGCCGCACGAGACGCTCCGGGTCACCGCCACCAGCGTCGTCGAAGTCACCGCGCCGCCGCCGCTCGAGCTGGTCGAGCCCCTCCCCTGGGAAACCGCCCGCGACCGCCTGAGCAACGACCACTCGCCGGCGATCATCGAGGCGATCCAGTACGCCCTCGATTCCCCCAGCGTCGTTGTCGACGCGCAACTGTGTGACTATGCCCGGCCGTCGTTCCCGCCGGGGCGGCCGCTGCTCGAGGCGGTGCGCGACCTGATGCAGCGCATCTACCGCGAATTCAAGTTCGACCCGGAGTTCTCCACCATCGCCACCCCGCTCAAGGAGGTGCTGGCGCACCGCAGCGGTGTCTGCCAGGACTTCGCCCACCTCGCCATCGGCTGTCTACGCGCTCACGGCCTGGCCGCACGTTACGTCAGCGGCTACATCGAGACCCAGCCGCCGCCGGGCAAAGAGCGGCTGGTCGGCGCCGACGCCTCGCATGCCTGGTTCTCGGTCTTCCAGCCGGGCAGCGGCTGGTTCGACTTCGACCCGACCAACAACCAGGTGCCGCGCGAACAGCACATCACCGTCGCCTGGGGGCGGGATTTCACCGATGTCACGCCGCTCAAAGGGGTGGCGTACGGCGGCGGCGAGCACGAGCTCAAGGTCGCGGTCGACGTCGAACCCCTCACCTGATCCCGTTGCTTCTTCACTAAGAAAATTCAGCTGCGCAGCTTGTAGCCCTTGCCGATCAGCGCCCCGGCGAAGACGAACAGTCCCAGGGCCATGGCGACGGTGACACCGAAGGCGACCGCGAAGCTGACGTCGCCGACCCCGAGGATCGCGTGGCGAAAGCCGTCGATCAGGTAGAAGAGCGGGTTGAGGTGGGAGAGGTGCTTCCAGGGCGAGGGGAGGATCGAGATCGGGTAGAAGACCCCGCCGAGGTAGATCAGCGGCAGGATCAAAAAGTTGGTGAACATCGACAGGGTGTCGAAGTTCTTGGCGAAGATCGCCGCGATCAGGCCGAACTGGGCGAACAGGAAGCTCGCCAGCAGCGCCATCAGGATTGCCAGCAGCGGTGCGTGCCAGGGGAGCCCGGCGAACAGGGTCGAGATCAGCCAGGTGACTATTCCGACCAGCATGCCGCGCAGCATCGCCGCCAGGGTGTAGGCGAGGATGAACTGCGGCGGGGTCACCGGAGTGACCAGCAGATCGACGATCCCGCCCAGGTAGCGCGACATGAACAGCGACGACGAGCAGTTGGCGAAGGAGTTGTTGATCACCCCCATCAGGATCAGCCCGGGGATGACGAACTGGGCGTAGCTGAAGCCTTCGAGGACGCTGATCCGCTCCCCCAGGGTGGCGCCGAAGATGAACAGGTAGAGCGAGGCGGTGATGATCGGCGTCAGCAGGGTCTGCGAGGCGACCCGGAAAAAGCGCAAAATCTCCTTGCGCAGCAGGGTGTAGAACGGCAGCCAGCTGCGGAACTCGTCGCGGCGGTCGCTCCGGCTCATGCCCCACCCCCCTCGCGGGTCAGCTGCAAAAAGACCTCCTCCAGTCCGCTCTGGTCGGTTTCGAAGTCGTTGATCCCGAGTTGCAGGTGCGACAGGCGCCGCAGCAGGTCGCCAACCCCCTGCTCGGTCGGCAGGCAGAGGATCAGCTGGCGGCCGTTGCCGTTGAGGCGCGGATGGTACTCCTCGAGCCCGGCCGGGACGGCATCCAGGCTTTTGTCGAGCCACAGGCGCAGGGTCCGGCGTGACAGGCGCCGCACCAGCTCGCGGGTCGACTCCAGGGCGACCAGCTCGCCGTGGTTCATGATCGCGACCCGCTCGCACATCTCCTCCGCCTCCTCCAGGTAGTGGGTGGTCAGCAGGATGGTGGTGCCGTTGCGGTTGATCTCGCGGGCGAAGTCCCACAGCCCGTGGCGCAGTTCGACGTCGACCCCGGCGGTCGGCTCGTCGAGGATCAGCAGCCGGGGGCGGTGGATCAGCGCCTTGGCGATCATGAAGCGGCGCTTCATCCCCCCTGAGAGCTTCAGCATCACCTTGTGCAGGTGCGGACCGAGGCCGAGGCGCTCGATCAGCTGCTGGCGCCAGGCCGGGTCGTCGGCGACGCCGTAGTACCCGGAGTGGAGTTTCAGCGCCTGGTCGATGGTGAAGAAGTTGTCGATGACGACCTCCTGGTGGACGACCCCGACCAGGCTGCGGGTGGTGCGGTAGCTGCTGACGTTGTCGTGGCCGAAGACGGAGATGGAGCCGGAGCCGATCCGGGTCACCCCGGCGATCATGTTGATGGTGGTGCTCTTCCCGGCGCCGTTGGGGCCGAGCAGGCCGAAGATCTCCCCCTCGCGGATGGAGAAGTTCAAATCCTTCACCACGTGGGCGGGGCCGAAGTGCTTGTTGAGTCGGGTGATGTTCAGGGCCGGATGCATAACCGCAACTATCGCCCCCGCAGCCATGCTTGTCAAGCCGCTGCTGGCAGGTTAGGATGCAACAGGAAGTCAAATCATTCTTACCGGTTAGGAGGAGCAGCATGGTCAAGCTCGACCGGATCACCACCGGTGGCGGCGACAAGGGGCGCACCTCGCTCGCCAACGGCGAACGGGTCGCCAAACACAGCCTGCGGGTCAACGCCTACGGCAGCGTCGACGAACTCAACAGCCTGCTCGGCGTGGTCGCCACGGAGGCCCTGCCGGACGCGGTGGCGGAGGAGATCGGCCGGATCCAGAACGACCTGTTCGATCTCGGTTCCGACCTGGCCGCCCCGCCGCTGGACGGCAAGGCAATCAAGGTGCCGCGCATCGGCACGCATCACGTCGAGCGGCTGGAGGGGGCGCTGGCGGCGGTCACCGACCAGCTTCAGCCGGCCCCCAGTTTCGTCCTCCCCGGCGGCAGCAAGGGGGCGGCCTACCTGCACCTGGCCCGCTCGGTGACCCGGCGGGTCGAGCGCGAGGTCTGGGCGCTGGCCGAAGCTGAACCGGCAGCTGGCCAGGTCAACCCGTACTGTCTCACCTACCTGAACCGGCTCTCGGACCTCTGCTTCGTCTGGGCCCGGCTCTGCAACGACAGCGGCCGCAGCGACCGGCTCTGGAAACCCTGTGAGAACTGCTAAATCCTTACTGGGCTCACGCGACGCCGCGACGAACGCAACGAAGAAGCTAGGCCAAAGGCGGTTCTAACCCATTTAAAAGGGTTTGGTTTGCTGTTTAGATTGAGCGTCGCGGCGTCGCGTGAGGCTGGCTTTAGAGTTTTTGATCATAGAGGAGGAACAAACATGAAACAAACGGTTCTTATCACCGGCGCCTCGGCCGGTTTCGGTGCCGCCGCGGCGCGACTCTATGCCGCTCGCGGCGACAAGCTGGTGCTGGTCGCCCGGCGCCTGGCGCCGCTGGAGCAGCTGCGCGACGAGCTCGCCGGCAAGACCCAGGTCCACCTGCTGCAGCTCGACGTCCGCGACCGCGGGCAGGTCGAAGAGCAGCTCGCCGCCCTCCCCGCGCCTTTCAATGAAGTCGACATCCTGATCAATAACGCCGGGTTGGCGCTCGGCCTGGAGCCGGCGTACCAGGTCAACCTCGACGACTGGGAGATCATGATCGACACCAACATCAAGGGGTTGACCTATTTCACCCGCTTTTTGCTGCCGGGGATGGTTCGGCGCCAGCGCGGCCACGTCGTCAACATCGGTTCCACCGCCGGCTCCTGGCCCTATCCCGGCGGCAACGCCTATGGCGGCACCAAGGCGTTTGTCGCACAGTTCACCCGCAACCTGCGCACCGACCTGGTCGGCAGCGGGGTGCGGGCCACCTGCATCAAGCCGGGGATGGCCGAGACCGAGTTTTCCAACGTCCGCTTCAAGGGGGATGCGGAGAAGGCCGCCAAGGTCTACGCCGGCGCCAACCCGCTGACCGCCGAGGACATCGCCAACATCATCTTCTGGGTGACCGAGCAGCCGCCCCACGTCAACGTCAACGAGCTGGAGGTGATGCCCGTCAGCCAGACCTGGGGCCCATTTGTGGTGCATCGCGAGGAATAGGAAGGAGCCGCAACGATGTCTGTCGATCAAAAGATCGATTACCTCGAACTGCCGGCCCGCGATCTCGATGCGGTGCAGAGTTTTTATGAAAAGGCCTTCGGCTGGGCGTTTACCCCCTACGGCCCCGACTATCGGGCCTTCAACGACGGTAAACTCGACGGCGGCTTCTACCGGGCAGGGCTTAAGTCGTCGACCGCCACCGGCGCGGCGCTGATCGTGCTCTACGCCAGCGACCTGGAGAAGACCCGCAAACAGGTGCTCGCCGCCGGCGGCAGCATCGTCAAGGAGATCTTCACCTTCCCCGGCGGGCGGCGGTTTCATTTCGCCGATCCCAATGGCAATGAGCTGGCGGTCTGGTCGGATAAATAGGACTATTCTCTTGTCGGACAAAACTTGACGGTTCCCATATTGAGTGCCGTAGTTTCCGTTTTGGGAATGAACGAGACGAAAGTAAGTGGCCAATTATGGGATTTAGCAATTGCCGCCGGAGCACTCCTGAACGATCCCGTCAATCAGAACAGGTCATGTATCGCCAGAAAACCGCCAGTCCCTTGCGGGGCTCCTGATGAGCGTGCTATAAGAAATCATTCATGAATCATGGAGGGGGCGCCGTGGGCGGTGACAGGACGAGATAAGCGGGCAACCCGCCGGAACCAGAGAGGTCCGGGCGGGTTGTTTTGTTCGGGAGCTTATGCGGATCCGCATAAGCTCCCCGGTGCCAAGTTTTTTTATGGATAAGGCCCTGAATTAATTCAGGGAAAAGGAATATTTTTTCAAATCGATAGCGGCGGTTTTGCGGAAAAGGTCCGCAATTTCGGATATTATCCGGATCCGTCTAAATACAGTTATGCAGTAAATACATTAATTCTGTGAGAGTTATGGATTCAAAGGTAACAGCAGTTATACAGAAAACTTCAGTCTTAAAGGATCGGCTTCGTCATCTTGTTACTAGCTACGAATATCCAACAGACAAAAAAAGTCAAACTTTAGTCGCGTATCACAGCATTTTGGCAGAGCACCACTCAGCAATTTTCTTATTAATCCAAAATGATTTATGCGGCTCTGCTTTCGCCTTGGCCAGACCCGTATATGAAATTCTTTATCGTGCTCACTGGGTTGCTGCTTGTGCTGACGAAAAACAAATTGAAGGCATTTTTGAAGACAAAGACATTTTTCCTAAAATGCATGATTTGGTCAGTCAAATTGATAGTGCATTTAATACCGGTGACTTTTGGCGGACAATAAAAAAGAATTCTTGGAGCCCAATGAATGATTACACTCATTCTGGTATACGGCAGATTGGACGCCGATTTAAAGACAATCAAGTCAATCAAAATTACGAAACTGGAGAAATTCTTGAACTATTGAATGGTAGCAATATCGCCCTTTTGCTTATTGCAAATTTATTTTTCAGTTTTTTTAAAAAAGAATATGCATGTAGTGAAGTTCAAGAAATAATTTTAAATTATAATAAATAAAAAACCTGCATAACACTTATCAGGCCCCCGGCCGTCAAGGACGAAATAGTCCCTGACACGAGAAAATAGA
>Ga0209919_1001469_pt1 | contig 11369 bp, 9 predicted proteins | sample SalPon2A_C_D2_MG_FD_185721 | JGI IMG/M metagenome (GOLD analysis project Ga0209919, IMG submission 185721) | Soil microbial communities from South San Francisco under conditions of wetland restoration - Salt Pond MetaG R2A_C_D2_MG (SPAdes)... | ecosystem: Environmental > Terrestrial > Soil >... | reverse complement strand
GAGCAATAACTGACTTTTATAATGAACTAAAATCCTACGATAAGTTCTTAAAAATTATGGAACCTGCTACAGCAATAATTGCCCGATTAAAAGGTCATTACAGGTTCCATATATTAATTAAAAGCGTAAAAGAAGTTGATCCCGGAGGAGCTATTTTAAGAAAGGCTATTTTAAATTCTTATACTGAGTTCAACAGGAAATCGCGCTTCAGGGATGTTAAATTAATATTTGATATTGATCCCCAAAGCGTGATGTAACAAGCACACTCCCTTAAAATTTATTTAACACGTCAATTACTTTCATAATCTGATCTCTTGAATGCCCAAAAGAAATGGGAAGGGATAAAGTTGTTGAGTGTATTTCTTCAGAAATGGGGAAGCTGCTTTCTTCAATAATTCCCTTCATTGCTTTTTGTTTATGAGGCGGCACAGGGTAATGAATCTCAGTTTTTATTTCATTTTTTAATAAATATTCTTTTAATTCGTCTCGCTTAGGATGGCGAATATTATAGATGTGATAGACATCAAAATGATCTTCATTTACAACAGGTTTTATAAAATCCTCTTTCAAATTTTGATGATAAAGATTTGCGAGTTCTCTTTTGTGCAAATTTATGACATTTAATTTTTTAAGTTTAATGTTTAAAAAACCGGCCTGAATTTCATCAAGTCTGGAATTAATCCCTGCAATATCATTATGGTATTTTTCCTCAGATCCATAATTCCGAAGTTTCTTTATTAAGGTATAATAATTTTCACTATCTGTTGTAATTGCACCGGCATCACCGAGTGCACCCAGGTTTTTTGTAGGGTAAAAACTAAAAGCATTTATTTCACCAAAAGTGCCTGTATTTCTATTTTTATACTTGGCACCGTGGGATTGTGCGCAATCTTCTATTAATTTTAGGTTGTGCTTTTTACAAATGGAAATAATTGGATCCATATCACAGGACTTACCGTACAAGTGGACAATCATTAAGGCTTTAGTTTTTGATGTAATGCTTTCTTCAATTTTAGCCGGATCAATATTATAAGTTTGAATATCGGGTTCAACAAGTACAGGTTTTAAACCAGCATTTACTATTGATAATATTGTGGCTATGTAAGTATTTGATGGTACAACTATTTCACTATTTTTTTCAAAATTAAAAGCTTTTAAAGCCAGATAAAGTGCATCTAAACCTGATGCCAGCCCGACACAATAATTGCTTCCAATATATTTCGCAAAATCTTCTTCAAATTTTTTTTCAAAACTGCCAAGTATGAACCAGCCACTGTTTAAAACGTTTCCGAAATTATGAATGTAATCCTCAAAGAATAATTCATTAGAGTCCCGCAAGTTTTCATATTCAATCATTTATACTCCCCGTATATATAATCATCAGGATCAAATTCAGTTGAGGCTAAAACCAGGAAAACTGCATCCTTTGTAAAATCGTGCATTGAATGCCAATCCTCCGGTTCCAGAATCAAACATTTACTTGGATGATCAAGCACAAAAACTTCTTTTTTTACGCCGTCATTGTTTGTCACTTTACAACTTCCATGCAAGCATATAGCAGCCTGCCTTGTAGTTTTATGCCTGTGACCACCTCGTACTGAATCATCTACTCCATAAATATAAAAAATTCGTTTTACAGGGAAAGGGATTTGATTTTCAATTACCGTAAGAGTTCCTCTGTCATCCGAATGAGTAGTAAGTTCTTTTATATATGCCATTTAATGTCCGATAAATTCGTCAATATTAAAAATATTATATGATGATCTTAGTTTTCTCCAAATATAAAGCAACGGTGTTTTCCAGTTCAATACATAGTTTGATGCTCCATGAGGGTCAAAACTATTATCTATTTCAGAAATCTTTTTCCTTTCATTCTCAAGATGATTTATATAAGGTAAATAAAAAGTTCTTTTCACATTTTCTGTTAAAATTCGTCTTCCTAATTCAACAGTTTTATTTTTTATGAATCTAAGATAATGGAAATGATAAAAAATTACCTCAAATTCTTGTCCTGAATTAATTTCCCGTCCGATCAGCTTTCCATTTTTTGAATAGAAATCATATTGCTGTACATTCCAGGCAGCAAGTCCACCTCCCAAATGCTTCATTATGTGAACTCCTTCAAATCTGGTTGTCCAGTCATTCAGATACATTTGATCTCCAAATTTGCCATCCTCAAGTCTGTTGTAACACCATTCCAGGCATCTTTCACGCCACCATTTAAGAGCAGTTAATCCTTTCTCGTCATTTTTGAATGTTACAAATTGCACACAATATTTGCCGCTCTTTTTTGATTTATCATAAATAGGTGTATATCGGTGTTCAGTAATTAGAATTGAATCATTACCAAGCTCATCAAAAATAGGCTTTGGTGAGCTATAAAAATACATATCCGCATCAATATAAGTGCAGCTTTCTACTTCAAAATTTTCTAATACATAAAGAATTGTTGAAGAAGTTGAAGTCCAGCAGTATTCAGCTATCGTTCTTGTTGGTTTTACTTCTAACAAGTCTTTATCTTCGAAATCTTTGAGCGGAATAATAGTGGCATTTTTTAATTGCATTTTATTCAGCACATTTTCTGATTTTGCGTCAAAAGCAAAAATGTAAAGATGGAAATCTTCGCAAGATTTCTTCAGTGAATCATATAAAGCTAATCCACGGGAAAGATAATTAGAATCAAAAAGAGTGCAGAAATTATACATAGTTTAATTTTTCTCTAATAAAAAAACTGGTAGTGGAACAAACAAGTTTTGGAATTTTTTCATTAATAAATTTTTTAAAGAATTTTTGACATCAGGGTAATCCAGCCTGAGGATTTTGATTCCCCCAACGTCATTTAATAACCGATAAAAATCTCTAATTGAAAGCTGGTGAATATGACCTGTGTTGTACCAGGTATAACCAAACAATAAAGGATTTGGCATTCTGCCTTTGAAAAAAAGATCAATTCTGTTTTTGTAAAATGCGAAATTTGGAAATGATATAATCTGGTATTTTGAAATTCTTTTCATCTCTTTTAATAGCATTTCAGGATATGTAACCATTTGAATAGTAACATTACAAATTGAATAATCAAACTGATTTTCTTCAAAAGGTAGTTCAGCATCAATAGCTGATTTAATAACATCCAGTCCTTTATTTTTACAAGTCTCAACACCGCTGGGAGAAATTTCTACGCCTTTGCCGTTTGCTTTCTTTTCGGAAATAATCCTCTTTAGCAAGGTTCCGTTTCCACATCCCAAATCAACTACATTTGAATTAGGCTCTATTAAATTAATAACTGAATCATATTCCACACGTTCAGATTCAGGGAATTTTGAATAGTCGTATTTTCTGTTGTCGTTATTTTTGATTTTATCTATTGCGTTAGTCATTGTCTAAAATATTAGAATTATCAAGAATTTAATCTGATTTTTCCCGGACAGACATAATTAAAAGCTTTTAAATATCCATTTATAACTGTATTGACGTTAATTTTATCGTGAATAATTTTTTCAGAATTTGCTCCCATTTCTTTAATTGTCTCAGGATTTGAAAATAAATTATCAATTTTAATTGCAAGATCTGATGTGTTATCCTCTTCAAAATATTTACCATTATAGTCTTTAATTACAAGATGTTTTTCAGTTCCATCACAAACAGAGCAAATTATCGGTTTACCAAAACACATTGCTTCATTGATAGAAAGTCCTCCCATTCCCGCTAAAACATATATAGAAGAATCGAGTAAATAACGTCCGAGTAAAACAGGATCATAAATTGAACCTACAAAATTAACATTATTTGCAATACCCAGATTTTCTGACATAGTTTTTAGATTATTTTCTTCGGGTCCCTTACCGACAACAATTAACTCAACATTTTCATATTTCTGTTTTAAGATATTTACAGCTTCAATTAGTAAGTCTACTTTTTTCCATTTTACTAATCTTCCAACATGTATGATTCTGTGTGAATTTTGAGAAAGAACCGAACCTTCTTTTTCCGCCTTATTTTTTGCTTCTTGCAGGCTATCAGTATCCGGCGAATTATATGTAATAAATATTTTCTCTTTTGCTACTCCGTAGCTTTCGATTATCTTATATGCTGATTCAGTATAATTAACAGTAGCATCAATTAATCTGTAATACAATTTTATTAGTCTTGGGAAAAAATAGTATTTTAATTTTGCCGTGAAAGAATTTGTGCTTACATATTTATTAAGGTTTTCGTCAACGAATTTATCGCTAAAATAGTAGTCCTGTGCTTTATTAAATTCAGGAACCTGGAAAGGTATTTCCTTAAATATTATTTTCGTACCCATAAGTTTAAGAATAAAATATATATGAGGCTTAAATATAAAGGCTAAAATATATGGCCAGATTATAACTAAAATATCCGGTTTTTCTTTTCTTATTAAGCTTATGAATTCCTTAAAAAATAATTTACCGTAATAGGTTTTATATTCTTTTAAATAGTGAAGCTTGAATTCAATTCCTTTGTCTGATTGAAAAACACCTTTTCCAATTGTGTTTTGAGCATTTGTAGGTACAGCAGCATGCACTTCAATTTCCTGAACACTATTCAACCTGTTAAGAATTGCATTATAGTAATGGGGTAAACCCCCGAATGTAAAAAGGACTTTCATATTTATATACTAAATGCTCATTTAAAAATTGCCTGGTTATTTAATAAAGCTTTTTGCTTTATTAAATAAACCAAACATTACGTTATTAAAATCTTCAGAGATTTTTAATTTTATAAAACTTAAAAGAAATATTGTGGTAATAATTACAGATTTTAGAATAACCAGGGCTGCTGATATTATTTTTGATTTTACAGAAAAATCTGTTAAAGGAAACAATTTATCTAGGAGTATATTCAATCCAATTGATAGTAATAGTACAATACCAAAAATAATGAATGAGCTTATCATACTGGTTTTAAATGGATGCGAATTAAATTTTCGCCAAACGATAAACAACTTCAGAATCATATAGATAAAGCCTGATAAAGTAACTGCAATTGCTGCTCCTATAATCCCATATATAGGGATAAGAATTATATTTGCTATTATTGTACATACAGCCAAAATCATAATAAGTACAAAAGAAAAAGCATAATATTTAGAATACAGGATAATCTCATTATTGATACCTGAAATCATATCTAGTAATCTTCCGGCTAAAAGTATTATTAGCACACCTTTGCCTGCCATATAAATATCACCTTTAGGGATGATCCTGAAAATATCATCAATATTGGCAATAATTATCAGGAAAATAAGTGAACCAAAAATAAAAAGATTCAATGATGCTTTTTTATAAAGTTCATCAATCTTTTCATGATCATCTTCTTTTATGGCAAATGAAAGATGCGATAAAATTGCCTGGGTCAAATTTCTCTTTGGAATTTCCATCACAGTCGCAATTAAAATTGCAATTGAATAAATAGCCGTATCTTTTAATCCCTGGTATGCCGGTAACATTACTGTATCAATTTTTGTAGAAAGTAGAAATCCAAGACCACCCAGTAATGTAAACAGCCCGTAACCAATTATTGAACGGAGTTTAGAAAAATCAAAATTCTTAAAATCCGCACGAATATGCAAAGCGTTTAACTTCCAGATATATATTGTTAAAAGCCCAGCACCAAGAAAATAAAAAAGCACTAACAGATTAATCAATATGTGGAAAGTAATAATATTTAATGCAAATAAAATTATTACAACTGTGTTACCAAATTTCAGAAAAACTTCTTTTACAAATGTTGGAAAAAAAACTTTGTTATGCACCAGGGCGTAAGATTCAAGAACATTTATGTAGATCATCCCCAGAACAAGAGGAATTATATATAAAAAATATTGAACGAGCAGCGGTGAATTCGTTGTGTAAAATTTTAAGATAACTGATTGAAGACCAAGGAATAATGTGGTAAATACTAAGAAGCCAATAAACGAATAAACCAAAATGAAAAATAAAAATCCCTTATTCTTTTTTTCTGTATCGTAAAAATGCGGGAAAAACTTAATAATAATAAATGGTGCCCCCATTTGAGCAAAGGAAACAAACAATATTGTACTGTCTTGCAATACCCTGGTTAAGCCAAGTTCTTCCGGAGTAAGGAATTTGGTATAAAGAAAAAGAACGTTAATTATGCCAAGCACCAACCCGGTATAAGAAGCAATACTGCTTTTTAAACTTTCACGTACTACATTTCCCATTTAAATAACCTAAAAATTATTTTAGACCAATGCTGAGAACTTTCAATTTTAGATCGTTTTCACAATTCTGTATTTTCAATCATGCCTGTAATTACGATTATATCTTTATCTATGTCTTCCGCAATCTCCTCAAGTATACTATATCCCAGATCTTTTAATTGATTTTTTACCAAAGTTGAAGGCGAGCCCAAATTGCCATGTGATTCCACAATAATAATATTAGGTTTAATTTTTAGGTTTGATAAAATATCTTTTTCAGCTCCTTCACAATCCAATTCCAATATATCACAATCTGGAATTGTTTCTATTTTGTTAGCTCCTCCTAATTCGCCCCAAATGCTATTAATAGATCCTGCAAAGCCATGAATTAATGTACCTTTCAGGTTAAAGGAATTCCAAGCCTCGCGAATTATCTGAATGCTATCCTTGCTTGCTTCAATAACAGTTACAATACCTCCTAACTCCATTGCAACAATACTAGTAATGCCATAGCCTCCACCAACAATTGTAACCCTATCACCATTTTTAACATATTTTCTGATTGCAGCAATGGTATTTTCTTCATAATTAGGTTTGTCTAATTTATTTCGAGTTCTGGCAAAGAATCTATCTATTTTAGGTACAGTCGGATCTTTAATCCGATAATTGGCTAAGTTGAGATGAGTCCCTTTTGGTGAAAATTTTCTTAATTTCATCCATATTGGTCGGATAGTAACAATGATTTTTTCTAGATTGCTGTTTTTCATTTGATCCCATATTTCATTTTTGGAACTATTATAATGATTTTTTCCTCATATTCAGGAAGTGATAATATTAAATAATTAAAGACTATATGATTTTATGATTATAAAATTAAGACTAATTTATCAATTAACGCTTAGCATTATTTATAAAAATAAATTGATAATTATCACTGAAACATATTCGGTCTTTTACCTAAATTTCCTTTTAAACCGTCAGCTATAGCAATTTTTATAGTCTTTATATGAGTTATATTTTTTCCAAATAACATATTTATTCTTAGAAAAAACAAATAAATAATCTTATTAATTAAAAATAAAAGACTATTTGTAGTCCAGAAGTTCTTTTCAAAATATATCCTATTTCTTAATTGATAATATAAACGGAATTTATCAACATCACTCACTGATGGAATTTTAAGAATTGATTCACTTTTTCTTTTTTCATTCCAGTTTTCATCTATGTCGTTAATATTGCTGTCAAATAAGACATAAATTTTACCACCGTACCGGCTGATTCTACTAGTAAATTCAATATCATCTTGATAAACAAAAAAATCAGAGTTTGGATATCCTATTTTTTCCAATAATTTTTTGTGGAAAAAAATTCCTCCATAATATGAAGCTGAAACTTCTCCGAAACTTTTATTCTCATATTCAACTGAGATATCACTATTCTTAAAAACTAATAATTTATTTTTATGCTTGATCAGGAATGTTTTTAAATCGAATCCCAGGAAAGTATTTTTTGGCCCAATTGTCAAGTCTGGTTTATTTTTTAACGCGGCCTGGTAATAAATTGTTCTATCTTTTCGGTAAGCTAAAAGTGCGATATTCTTTTCTTTATCATTAAAGCTTATACTGTTCCAAAATTTTTTAATGGTTGTAAGTGCATCTAATTCAGGGAGATTATCGTCATCAAGCAACCAAACAAAATGACAGTCATTATCTAAATGAAATTCTTTTAGCCCTTTAGAATATCCTCCTGCAGATCCTGTATTCTCAATTAATTCACATATTTTTAATTTACCATCTAATGATTTTTCTAGTTTACTTAAATTATATTTACTTTCTTTATCTGAGTTATTGTCTACTACTATTATTTTGGTAATGTCTGTTTTTAATAATGAGTCAACTACTTTATTTAATAATTTAAATCGGTTATTATAAGTTACTATGACAGCACATATGTTCATATCCATTTTAAAAAATCAAACATTTCTTGATAAATAATTGCTTTGTATAAACTGAATCCCCCTTAGAATTTTTTAAAATTGCGATGACCTTGGAGATTGTGTTTACGGCTTCTTAATAATTTTATCTTTTTTTCCTTAGCTCTCTGATTGATGCAATTATTGCTCCCAATATTACCAATGAACTCAAAATCAAAGACATATATTTTGAAATATAGAAGCTCATTGGCTCATACTTAAATTCCACTTTGTGTTGACCTTTCGGAACGACAATTCCCATAAAACCGTGATTTACTTTGTAAATTTCAGATTTATTTCCATCTATATAAGCGTTCCATCCTGTTGGGATTTGAAATAATTTGTAATCTGCTTTGCCTGCAATATAGGTATCCCCGAAAAAGAGGAAATTATTTCCAGTAGCATTAACCTCGGCAGATAATAATTCATCATTATAGCTAGTGATATTTACATTAGCTGCAGAATCGGGTACATCAACATTTGGAATATCCTCATTAACATAAGCGACCTGTTTGGGCTCAAATCCATTTGATTTAATCAGATTAAGCACATCTAAATCCGGTTTTGATTGTATCCTGTTTACAAAATAAACTCGGGGTAAGGCTTTTTTATTTTCGTAAACATAAGTTTTTGAATTATTCAAAATTTGTTCAAATCCCTGGAACGGCGCAGGTTGAGCAGTAACTATATATTTAACATTCAGCATTTTCCAGAGTGTTTGATTAGCTGGTCCAACAACATCCATAATATCCTGGTATGTTCTCGGTTTTACACCCGAGTAGCCGTAAAAGTCTTCAACCTGGAAATATCCGTTGAAGTTGGCATTATTGTTTAATGATCCCAAAGATCCATCTTGCTTTAGATTTAATATCCTGAATGGATTTTTATCCTTTTGGTTTTTTATTGCAGTAATATAATCCGGAGTATTGAATAAACTTTTTTGATCCGGAACATCTTGATATATTTCACCTCTTGAATCAATTCTCCAGAGATCAATTACAGTAAGAACTATTACTATCATTAGCATCGAATCTCTACTAAATTTTCCTTTTATATATAGATAAGAACTCCAGAATGCCAGTGATAAAAATCCAAATGCAAATAAAACATCTGAGGAATACATTACGGAAAGATAATCTGCAAGTGCTGAAAATTTTTTAGAATTATCTGGTTGGGATGATGCAATAGATGAAGCGAATTCATTTACTCTTCCAGCAAACCAGCTCGATACGGATCCATTTAGTAATAATGATAAAACAAATAATACGCTAAAAACATAACAGGTATTTTTTAATAAATTAATGATCTTCTGATCGTTCTCTTCCTTTAGCTTAATTATTTTAATTAATCCGAAGCCTGCAAGGACTGGGAAACTCATCTGCACAAGAACTAAACTCATCACAGGTACTCTGAATTTATCAAAGAATGGGAAATAGTAGAAAAACAGATCATATAAAACAGGAAAATTTCTGCCAAAAGAAAGAAATAAAGCAATTCCTGAAAGTATCGTCAGGTACCTAACAAAAGGTTCATTCCAATTTGTAAAAATTGCAAACAGGGCCAGGAAAAACACAATTACACCCATATACATTGGAATATCTACAGACATCATTTGTCCGAAATAAGTATTCACCTGAACTTCCTGGTTGCCAGAAAGTGGACCTTTGTAAATCGAGTTTCCATATCCAAAGTAGGAGGGGATAACAAAAGTTGTTAATTCCTCAGGTGAAAATGACCAGTTAGTGTGATATTGATAATAATCTGACTCAGCCTTTTCTGAATTAGCATTTGTGCTGGTTGTTTCTAATATTCCCTTTGTACCGCGAGTTGAGAATGGTGAGTATTCATACACCTGAGAAAAATTATCCGCCTGGATAAGCAAAGCTATAATAGTTGCGACTATGAACATTCCGGTAGTCTTTAAAATTCCGCGGCTTAATTGTTGATCTTTTTTCTTAATACCTCTGAAAAAATAATAGAGGAAATAAACACCTACCGCGAACAATGTGTAAAAGATAATCTGAACATGAAATCCTTGGATGAATAGCTGTAACGTAATTATCAATAAAAGAAAATCTATTATCCTTATCTTTTCTTTCATCCTGAGGAGCAAAAGAAAAATTAAAGGATACATACTAAGCGAGGTCAGCTTAGTAACATGGCCAAGATAAAGAAATACAATTATTCCGGTACTAAATGAAGTTGCAATAGATGTAAAAAGACTAACCAGTGTGTTTTTTGTAAAATGCTTCATTAGGAAAAAAGTTGTAATACCCATTATAATCAGGTAAAAAGTCCAGTTTGCATATTCAACAGCAAACAGGCTTGAAAACAAACTCCGCACACTTGTAAATATTGTGTAAATAACATTAAACCAAGTACCGGAGGTCCCAAGTAGATAAGCCGGCATTCCACAAAATATTAATGGATCCCACAGTGTAAACCCATCTGTATGATGGTCTACATATGCCCGCTGGCTAATTGAAGAAATAATATCGCCGGTTTGAAATGTTTTATTACCAAAATACAAGGGGTTTAAAAAGATGAGAAATAAAATAAATATTATTAGAATTACTGCCAGAGGATGATATTTTTGAGGCAATAATTCATCAAGATTAAATTTAGAAAGGAATGTTTCTTTTTCAGCTTTGCCGGACTTTAAGTTCTTATGTTTTTTTGTCATATAAAACACCGATGCAGTTAAAGTTAATTGTTAGGTACAATAATTCAATTGCCAATTTAATAATAAATATAAACAGATTTGTAATTGGACAAAAAGTAATTTTTCAGGAATTATATTTAAAATTGTTATCTTTTATTTTTCCTTTTTCAGAAATCAAGGATATGAGCTTTTATTTAATATTTTAAAACTAAATTTTGCAATTATGTTCCTGAAAATAAAATCAATTCTAATAAATTTACTTGGAATTAAGCTTTATTTAAAATTTGTAAGCAAAATCTATTTTATAATCTATAAAATAGGTCTCTTAAAATTATTCAGCGGCAGTTTTGAAGAAGTAAATTACCTGCAGAAATTAATTAAACCGGGTTGGCATTGTATTGATATAGGTGCTAATTTAGGTTACGTAACAATCCCAATCTCGAATCTTTGCGGTAAAAACGGTAAAGTCCTGGCTGTTGAACCTGTAAAATTATTTAACGGATTGTTAAAAAGACATGTCAAAAAATACAGTAGCGGGAATGTTAAAATTT
>Ga0209919_1001466_pt1 | contig 11382 bp, 18 predicted proteins | sample SalPon2A_C_D2_MG_FD_185721 | JGI IMG/M metagenome (GOLD analysis project Ga0209919, IMG submission 185721) | Soil microbial communities from South San Francisco under conditions of wetland restoration - Salt Pond MetaG R2A_C_D2_MG (SPAdes)... | ecosystem: Environmental > Terrestrial > Soil >... | reverse complement strand
CGGTTGTGGAGTTAATGGGTCAGGTTGTGAATTCAATAATAGATATTGTGGAAGTTATGCTAGCATTCCTCTGTAATAGGAAAATTCAACCAGTTGCGGGGTTTCCAGTTCAAGTACATATGTTCCCCGAAAATCAAAGGCGAACTAAAAGCGTTAAGTATGGTTACGGAGTGGCTTCAGGGAACAATGTCATCCGGTTTGGATAGAGTATGCGCAAATTAACACAGAACAAATCGCTCGTGCGGGACCGTCGCTTCGCTCCGGCCCCACAGCACAGACGTAGGGCTGCGAAATGATCGATTTATCGCTAACGAACAATCGCTGGAAGGAACTCAGAGATGAAATCTTTGAGGTTCAAGAGTGGGCTAGAGAGAAGACAGAGAGTCATTTGCGGAGAAGAGTGTTTTTACGAACAATAGCGGCAAATATTGAAGGTTGTGTAAATATGCTTGCCTACCTGTTGGTATCAAATCCAACGAGATTAAGCGCTGCTGAGTTATCAATATTAAATGAAACTCAATATGAGTTGAAAAATACTGGTGAGCCAAAGGAAAAAGAAAGGTATTACCCTTGCATTCCAAGGTGGCGGCTCATTGTAAAAATTATGGAGCGCGAGCTAGGGGCTTCGCACTGGGAAGTTGATTTTGCGGATAATGATTTCAATAACTTCAAAATGATATTCACGGTCAGAAATAGAATAGCCCACCCTAAAATAGACGCTAGTCTGAATATTGAAGACAAAGAAATGGACTCCTGCGTAAAGGGTTATCAGTGGTTTATCAAAAATTACCAAGGGATATGCAAAGTATAAGCTCTCGCTCGCTGGGACGCTTCGCCGCGTTGCGGCTCTGAATCGCCACTAATTTACTAGACACCTAAGAGCTACATAATTCAGCTCAAAGGAGATCATAGTGAGTGGCAAACGTTATTCGGAAGAATTCAAGATTGAAGCAGTCAGGCAGGTAGTGGATCGGGGTTATTCGGTGTCCTCCGTCGCCAGCAGGTTGGGCATCACGACAAAGAGCCTGTATGAGTGGATCAATCGGTTCGGGAAGCCCGATTCCCAGCACAACCAGGTCACGGCTCAACAGCAGGAAATACGAGCCCTGAAGGCGGAACTGCGGCGTGTGACGGATGAGCGTGACATCCTAAAAAAGGCCGCAGCGTACTTTGCCAAGGAGTCCCGGTAAGGTACGCATTCATCAAGAAACATCAGCCTGAGTATCCGGTTCGGATGCTTTGCCGCGTGATGCGGGTTCATCCCAGCGGATATTATGCATGGCTCAAACAGCCTTATTCCAGCAGTCATCGCGAGAACCAAAGGGTTCTCGGCCTGATCAAGCAGTCATGGCTGGAGAGCGGCTGTGTTTATGGCTACCGCAAGGTTCACCATGACCTGAAGGATCTGGGTGAAACCTGTGGGCCGAATCGGGTTGGCCGATTGATGCACGAAGCCGGCCTGAAGGCTCAGATTGGTTATGGCAGGAGACCTGGCCCCAAGGCTGGAGCACCTTCGGTCATTGCTCCCAATCAATTGCAGCGGCAGTTTGACCAGAAGCACCCGAATCAGGCATGGGTCACTGACATCACCTACATCCGAACCCATGAAGGATGGCTGTTTCTGGCGGTGGTGATTGATCTGTTCTCACGCCAAGTGGTGGGCTGGTCGATGCAGTCACGCATGCAGTCTGATCTTGTGCTCAAGGCTTTGCTGGCCGCAGTCTGGAAGCGTAAGCCATCTGGCAAGGTGATCGTGCATTCCGATCAGGGAAGCCAGTACAGCAGCTATGACTGGCAGGATTTCCTCAAGGCGCACAATCTGGAGCCGAGCATGAGCCGAAGGGGCAACTGCCATGACAATGCAGTAGCTGAAAGCTTCTTTCAGCTACTCAAGCGGGAAAGAATCAGAAGGAAAACCTACTCGACGCGTGATGCAGCAAGGCAGGATATTTTCGACTACATCGAAATGTTCTACAACCCGGTCAGGAAGCATGGTTATAATGGCAACCTGTCGCCGATCGAATTTGAACGGCGATATTTTGAAGAGCTCAAAAGTGTCTAGTGAAATGGTGGCGATTCACTCGCGCCCCTTAACACCAACGTTAACCGGAGAATACATATGAAACTGATACAGCGACCCTTATTGATCCTGAGCATGGCGGCCGTGCTGCTGCTTTCCTCCTGCGCCACGATGCAGAAGGCGATGGAGCTATCCTCGGTGAAGTTCACGCTGGATCATGTTTCCTCGGTGCGCGTGGCGGGCATTGACCTGATGCATGTCCGCAGGGTGGATGATCTGAACATGTTCGATGTCGCGCGCGCCACGCTGGCTTTTTCGCGCCAGGAGCTGCCGCTTGATTTGACGGTGCACCTGAAAACGGAGAACCCCTTAATTAATCAGATTGCCGCCACACTGGTCAGCATGGACTGGACGCTGATGCTGGATGGTCGCGAAACCATCAGCGGCACACTCAACGACCGGATCACCCTGCCGGCAGGCGAGGCGCAAACCATTCCACTCCGCCTGAGCCTGAACATGTACAAATATTTCAGCGATGAAAAGAGCGCCACCGACATGCTTGATCTGGCGCTGGCCTTTGCCGGAGCCAATGGCTCGATTCCGAAAGGCGTGGGCCTGAGAATCCGCCCGACCGTTGAAACGCCGTTCGGGCCGATGACCTACAAACCGATGCTGATTGAGCCGCATGCCCACGAAAACGAACGCGCACTGTAGAAGAGCGATTTGACTTCAAATATCTGACGCGCATTTTGGTCATGCAATACAGGGTAAAAGAAAACCCGCCTTTTTCGCTCAGAATGCATTTTCCGTTCTCCAAGATACCGCCTATAATCAAACACAGGGGCTATCCACGGGAATTGTCCTGTCCTACAGACTGAATCGACCAGAACATAAGCAAACTGGCCGATTTCATCTGTTAGATATCTAAGATAATCAGGGAGGTAGGGAGATGTATTCTATATGTAACGATGGCAAGTCCAGGTCAGCATGTATATTGCTTTCCGCTTTGTTTATAGCGACATTGTTTGGTTGTAGCCAATCGCAGTCAGAAGTCACTATCAAGGAGCCAAAATTCACAAGTGACGGATTACTTGATGCATCAAGCTTAGGATGGAAAAAGCTTGATCCTCGTGTCGAGCAGGCTCTCCATGATGATTTCGAGGAAATGGCCGTTATAAAGAAAAGAATGCTAAAGACTTTGTATAGATTGCAGGCAGAGGGAGTATTTACGCCTGACGAACCCCTGGATTATTCGAGCGATTCGACCCAAGGTGTCATATGTTTCCCAGGAGGGTGGACTTTCATTAATTGAAGGGACGCTTTAATCCGTCCGCCATGGCAGGATGCGCAGCCGCTCAACATTGGCTGCAAGGATAACGATGAAAAAAGTATTTCAACTCACCCACCCGAAGATCAAGCCCGCCCGGCTTGCGGACTCGATTCGCTCCGAGGTTAAACGATATGTGCAACGGGAGCGCCGCAAGGAGCTGCCGGAAGGCGCCGATTTCTGGGATTTCGATTGCCGCTTCGGTGTAAGTGCTGAGGAAGCAACAAAGGTTCACGAACTGGAGCTGCCCAAGTGCATTGCGGCTGCCGAAGCGCAGGGGCTGGAAAGCTTTTATATCGAGATTCTGGCCAGGCCGGGCTACCGAACGGAAAAGTAGGGCCGGGCAACCTCGCTTGCATGCCTCACCGGACTCACCTTTCATGCTGACCCATACGCATCGCATCGCAGTTCTGGTGCTGATCTCGGCCAGCGCAGCCATCGGCATGCTGTTCGTTGATCCCATTCCGCAAGACCCCGCATACCATCTGTTCGCGGATACGCGAACGTTTGCAGGGATTGCCAACGGCTGGAACGTCCTGTCAAATCTTCCCTTCGTATTCGTCGGCCTGTACGGCCTGTGGCGATATCGCAGCCTGAGCGAAGCAAAGAGCGAACATGGATATCTGGCGCTTTGCCTGGGAGCCCTGCTCATCGGTGCCGGCTCTTCCTGGTATCACCTGGCGCCAGACACCGGCACGCTGCTGTGGGACCGGTTACCCATGACGATCGCATTCATGGCGACATTATCCCTGCTGCTTGATGAGCGTGTCGTTCCTGCATCGAACAGGTCAACCCTCTGGCCGCTGCTGATTGCCGGGGCTGCCGCCGCCCTGTACTGGGCATGGACCGAGTCCATCGGGCATGGGGATCTCAGGCCCTACGCAGTCATTCAGTTTTTACCGCTCGCTCTGATTCCGCTCATTCTGGTGTTTTTCAAATCCGGCTATCTCAGCAATGCCTGGCTGGGCAGCGCGCTGGCGCTGTATGTGGTTGCGAAATCATTCGAGTTCCTCGACCGGCAGGTCTACGAAATAGCCACACTGGGCGGGCACAGCCTGAAGCATGTACTCGCTGCGGCATCGCTGCTCTGTATTATCCTGGCGGTGCCGGCCGGCAGGGGTTCAGGCCGCCGGAACTAGCCGGATTTACGACGTCGGGCGCTTCCTGGCCAGCGTCAGGCCATCGGCGAGCGGCAGCATGGCCAGCTCGATGCGCTGATCGTCTTTCAGCTTTTCATTGAAGGCGCGAATGGCTTCCGTACTTTCCTCGTGGTTTTTGTCATCGATGACCGAACCGCCCCAGAGTGTATTGTCCACGGCAATCAGGCCGCCGGGCCGAACCAGCTGCAGGCAACGCTCGAAATAAACCTGATAATTGACCTTGTCGGCATCGATGAAGGCAAAATCGAAGGCATCCTGATCGCCCGCGGCAAGCATGGCATCGAGCGTTTCCACAGCCGGCTTCAGATGCAGATGGATCTTTCTCTCAACACCGGCCTCTTCCCAGAAGCGGCGGGCGACAAACGTCCAGCGTTCGGATACATCGCAGGTGTGCACCTCGCCGCCTTCGGGCAGCGCCAGCGCCATCCACAGGGTGGCATAGCCGGTGTAGGTACCGATTTCCAGCACGGTCTTTGCATCCATCAGGCCGAGCAGCATGGCCATGAACTGGCCTTGCTCGGGGGCTGAACGCATCTGCGAGAATTCCTCGAGCTCGGATGCCTCGCGCAACTGGCGGAGCACATCCGGCTCGCGCACGCCGACATCCTGCACATAGGCATAAATCCGCTTGCCGAGGCCCAGCGTTTTATTGGCCATGCGCCCTCTCAAGCTCGGCGAGGCGTCGGGCCGCCGCATCCAGCTGATCCTCGCTGAATACCGAAATGCCGTGCCGGCTCAACAGCCGGGCGGTTACGCCCTGGCCATCGATCTTCTTGCCGGAAAACTCACCATTATGCACGCATGTCACACCGCAGGACGGGCTGCCTTCCTTGAGGATGGCGACCTTCACCTTGTGCTGCCAGCAGGCAGCCAGCGCCGATTCGGCGCCATCCATGAACGCGCTGGTGACATCGCCTCCGTCCTGCCGCATCACCCGGGCGCTGCCGCGCAGCACGCCCTCGGCATCGCCGGCCTCGATTTCCGCCGGGGGCCGGGGGGTCGGCAGGCCTCCGGCGGTTTCGGGGCATAACGGCACAATGCGTCCCTGGCTTGCCCAGGTATCGAGCACGCCATGCACGGCACTGTCGCCGCCATCATAGCGAACCTTTTGCCCGAGCAGGCAGGAGGAAACAAGAACCTTTTGCATGGTTCCAGCATGGAATAAATGGGCCGCTTGTGCAAGTTTGAATGCGGCTGGCTGACCTCAATCAGCCCTGAACAAACCCCGCCAGTGCCGTGGAGTGCAGCAGATAGGTCAGTCCCTGTTCTTCCGCGCCCCGCTGGAGTGCATCCAGCATGGCGGCACGATCCTCAGGGATAGCGCCGGCGTGATCGAGATAACCCCACATATGCGCCAGGGCATTGTGCACCCGGCCCGGCAGCAGCGGCAGGCGCAGGCATTTCACCAGCAACGAGGCCAGTCCCTCGAAATCGGATGCAAAGCGCCCGTGCGCCACTTCAGGCCCCACCTCGCGATACAGGGCCGGATCGTGCGCCATCACGGCATATTTGTACTGGGACCAGAGCTGCTGGGTGCTCTTCGGTAACGGGATGCGGGCACTGTCTTCAGCTGCCTGCTTTTCTCCCAGCAGGGAGAATTGCCCGGCGGGCGTATTAATGAAGGTGGCCGGCCATTCGATGCCGCCCTTGATCTCCGGCAGGGGCGATTGGTGACGGTAGCCGCGCAGGCGCATCTCCAGCACAAGCTGCTGATGCCGATGCGCCAGCGCCGACAGATGCCCGACCCAGCGCAGCGTTTCCGGATGCCTTGCATATCCCTTCCTGCCCAGATGCACGATATTGAACAGGCCGTGCAATTCCCGGTGTTCGCCCAGCAGCCGCTTTCGATCCAGATAGCCCGGATGCAGATCCCAGATGCGCATTCAGTGTCCTGCTGCCGAAGACTTCATCCCTTTTTTCCGCCTCCGGCAAGCTGCCTTTTCTTTTCAAGCTTCCGCTTCATGGGCTCCGAGAGATTGAAGCTGTTCGCCTTGAACGCGCGGCCGAACCGATTCAACCCGTGCATGTTCTGGAAATGGCAGGTGCGACAGTCCGAATCAATTTGACGGGCAAAGGAAGGCGTCGCCCCGGCCGTGCCCGGCAGCGGGAGGGTGAGCAACAAGGCGGCGGCAAATATCAGGCCCGGTGCCTGCTGCTGCATCGGATGGGTCAGCATGATTTTTCCTCCTTGCACAGCGTGCGCCGACTGGCGCGGAATCCATCGCCGCAGGCAGCCTCAGCGCTGCTTCTGATAGGTGCCCATCAGCTGCGCTTCGGCAAGCACATGGTCCTGCATCGCCCGCAGCAGGGCAGGCTTGTTCGGCTGTTCGAGATCGGTGAGGCGGGCATCCAGCGCATACAGCTTGAAGAAGTAGCGATGCCGGCCGATCGGCGGGCAGGGGCCGCCGTAATCGGCACGATGCCAGTCGTTCAGGCCGGCTTCGGCTCCGCCCGGCAACGCCTCAAGCGCTTCAGGGAGGCCCCCGGTATCAGGCGGAAGATTGAACACCAGCCAGTGTACCCAGGTCATCTTCGGGGCTGCCGGATCAGGCGCATCCGGATCATCGACGATCAGCACCAGGCTCTTCGCACCGGCCGGAATCCCGGCAAAAACCAGCGGCGGTGATATATCATCCGCCTCGCAGGTGAAGCGGGAGGGAATCTCGCCGCCATCGTTGAATACCGGTGAAGAAATCGTCATCGCCATCGTCGGGCCTCCAAATGCCGCCAGCAGCACCGGCAGCGATATCATCAAGCGTCTGAACATCACATCCATAGTATAGAATGAATTCCGCACGGGCGTTAATCCGCCTGCGCAATGGCCATGGGAGCCTTCCGGCCCGAACCTTTCGCAACCGGCAAAGCGAGGCTAGGCTAGCCGGCATCCAATAAACAGCGGCAATATCAGGAGGCAATAATGTATACCGGGGTTCATCCAGTCTTGCGCAGCCTGCACACTTTTTTCGGCCTGCTTGTTCTGCTGCCGGTGATATTCGTCTCGGTGACGGCCATCCTGCTGACGCATGACAAGTATCTCGGGCTGGACGGCCTGACCGTGCAAAGCCGCTGGCTGCCCGACGCATGGGTGCAGCAGCCATCCGCTCCCGCCATCAATGCCTATCTGGCCGGGGATGCGGGCAATGCCCTGATCGGCACCACCGTCGGGCTGTACCAACTCTCACAGGGAAAGCTTGCCGCCGTGCCCGGGCTTGAAGGCATGGATATCCGCGCCCTGTACCGCTGGGAAGGCCAGGTGTTTGCGGCCGGCAAGCAGGGCGTCTTTCTGTCCGCGCATAACAAATGGTATCGGCTGTTCGATGGAGATGCGCGCAATGTCGATGTGGATGACAACGGCACACTGTATGTCACCACCCCGCAGCAAACCCTCTGGATCAGCAGGGATGGCGGCGAGAACTGGCAGTCGTCGGAGGCGCTGACCGCCGGCCTGGGCGCGCTGGCCGTGGCGCCGCCTAAGCCCGGCATCGAGCTTCGGGCCCTGATCAGGAATCTGCATACCGGCCGGCTTCTGGTCGGGGAAAAGGATGAATGGATGTGGATCGATGCCGTCAGCGGCACGCTGCTGTTCATCTCCCTGATCGGCGCCTACCGCTGGTGGAAAAAGAGGAATGTTTATTGAACCCGGATCAGCGGCTGCGCCTGCAATAGCCGGGCCACAGCTGCTGCATCGGGAAGAGACGCCCTGGCTCCCAGGCGGGAGCAGGTAAGCGCACCGGCCGCGGCGGAAAAACGCAGCATCTCTTCCCAGTCCATGCGCCTGGCCACGGCCAGCGCAAAAGCCCCGTGAAAGGAATCCCCGGCGCCGGTGCTGTCCAGCGCCTGCGCGGCAAAAGCCGGCATGCGCCCGCTCCTGCCATCGCGTGCCCAGATCAGGCCCTCGCTACCCAGCGTGATGACCACCTGCCGGTGCTGCCCGGCCAGCTGCCGCAAGGCCAGCTGCATATCATCCGTGCCTGCGTACTGGCGTGCGAATTTGGCCGAGGCGACCAGATAATCCACCTACCCGGCCAGCGCTTCCGTGCCCCGGTGCAGGGAGCCGGCATCGAGAACCGTCGGGATATGCCTGCCTTTCGCCGAGGATATCGCGGCTTCCGAAGCCAGCGGCTCATGGCCATCGAACAGCACCGCCTTCGCCTGCAGGGCGGAAAAATCGACCGCATCCTGCGCAAGCCACGGGGTATCGCATTTGAAGGTCACGACACTGCGCAGGCCATCCGGCTTGGCCAGGATCTGGGAAACCGGCGACGGGTGCGTGCCGCGCACCAATGGCGAAACATCCACACCCTCGGCCAGCAGCTCTTCGACATGCGCCTGCCCGAATGGATCGTGCCCGAGATAACCGCAGAAGGCAGCGCTGCCGCCGAGCCTGGCAACCTGCACGGCCGCATTGGCCGCCGGGCCGCCGCCAGCCAGCTGCATAGCATCGGCCATAAGCTTTTCGTCGGCAGCCGGATGATGCGGCGCCGACATCGTCACATCAAAGGCCGCATGGCCAATACAAAGCACATCCATCATTCATTCACCTCAGCAATGCCCCCATTATACTTTTTTGCTCCTGCCATTCACTAACAGGCATTTATAAACTACTCTCTGCATTATTGGTTCAGGGGAAAGGGGTGGTTCTGGTAATCCAAATGATTGGGAAGCTCTCAAATCAAATTCGCTATCTTAATGGCGATGGCATTGATATAGATGTCTAAGAACGAAGCTCAAACGCGGCAAGGATCACTGCGAGAATGTGCAGGCCATGATGCGCGAGGCTCAAGCAACGGCTGACCTAATCAGGAGGGAAATCGGCAAGCGTTATCTGGAAGGCTGGAGAACCTGAATGGCGATTGAGCGCGGGGTATCGGGGACACAATACTTAATTATCCGTTGAAAAGGTTTTCTTCATCCAGTCGTAGAGCAGTTGCGTGGTGAGGCTCTCGATCGCGATGGACTCGAACGCATCGGCGGGGTCTTCATCGCGCAGGCAGAACTGATATTGAGCTATTTCCGGCCGGGCATCATGCAGCACAAAGAGAATCCGCTTGCCGCTTTTCAGGCAGTCGATGGTTATAACATCGGCTGGGATGCCGACGGTGCGCATCTGCTTGTTCACCCCGACAACGGGATTGATGTTTTTGAAATCTTCCTGAATCTTTGCATGCGCCTGTTCGACGGCATCGCAAAGCTGTTTGATGGGGGTGTCTTCCAAAGCGAGCTCCTGTATCGGCCTGCAGGTTAACAAGCTCCGGGGCATTGCCAAGCGGGCGATCCCATGAGCGCCGGGGATCAGGTCTTAAAAGTTGAATGGTGTGGGGCAAGAAAAAAGCCTGCAAGCACAGGGCCTGCAGGCTTTCACGAGTCCTTATGGGACTCCCTTATGGTACCGAGGACTGGAGTCGAACCAGCACGCGCGTTAGCGCACAACCACCTCAAGGTTGCGTGTCTACCAATTTCACCACCCCGGCATTACTGCAGGATGCATACAGCATCCCGTCAACAAACTATTTCCTTAATCCGCTGCAGGCAGGGTATCTGCCGGCACATCACTCTTCAATTTGGAAGGATCAAAGCCTTCCGGCTGCGGCGCGCTGCCAACAGGCTGCTGCACCGGAACGGCAACATGATCGATCACCGAACCCGCCTTCTGCTGGGAGAAGAATGCCAGGGTCAGGCTGGTCAGCATGAATGCCGCTGCCAGACCGCCGGTCATCTTGCCCAGAAACGAGCCGGAACCCCGGCTGCCGAACAGCGTCTGTGCGCCGCCGCCACCGAAGGATACGCCCATGTCTGCGCCCTGGCCGCGCTGGATCAGCACGACGCCAATCAGCATCAATGCCACAATCACATGCACGACTACTAAAATCGTTGTCATTTCTTCTTACTCCTCAGCTCACCACGCGCGCGGCGGCTTCTACAATCTGCATGAACGAATCGGCCTTCAGGCTCGCGCCGCCCACCAATGCGCCTTCCACGCCGGCACAGGCCATCAAGGCCTCGGCATTCCCGGCATTCACGCTGCCGCCGTACAACACCCGGCAATCCTTGCCCAGGCGCTGCAGTTCCTGATGGATGAACGCATGCGTTTCAACCACCATCTCCGGTGTCGCAGTTTTGCCTGTGCCAATCGCCCAGACAGGCTCGTAGGCAATCGTCAGCGGCAGGGATACATCCATCCCTTCCAGAATCGCCAGCTGCGATTTCAGCACCGCATTGGTCTTGCCTGCCTCACGCTCTTCCAGATGCTCGCCAATGCACAAAATAGGCTCAAGCCCTGCCGCCCATGCGGCATCCATCTTGTGCCGGATCGCAGCACTGCTTTCGCCCATGATATCGCGACGCTCGGAATGGCCGAGGATCACATAATGACAGCCTGCATCGCGCAGCATCATCGGCGAAATCGAGCCGGTAAATGCACCCTTCGGCTCGTAATACACATTCTGCGCACCAAGCTTCACGCCTTTCCTGTCCAGCGGCTCGGACAGCGGATGCAGCAGCGTAAACGGCGGCATCAAAGCCACCTCAACATGTTCCGGGGCAGGAAGCTCGCCCAGCTCGGCGATAAAATCCATGGCCTCAGAAAGAACGCCGTTCATCTTCCAGTTGCCGGCAATCAGACAACGTTTCGAATCACTCATCCTGTCCCCCTGTTCATGTGAAAATGGTCGCGAAGTGTAAAAAGATACCATTACAAAGCAAGGGGAAATGCTTAACCCTCGCCTTTGACTCTCAGGCAGGTAGGTTTGGCAGCTTCATGCAGGCAACGAATCAGATAGCGAAAAAGGCCCTGGGCCAGCATTTCCTCAAAGACAGGCAGGCCATCCGGCGCATTGCCGAAGCCATCCCGGAGGGTGCCTCCGTGATAGAAATCG
>Ga0209919_1001465_pt1 | contig 11392 bp, 10 predicted proteins | sample SalPon2A_C_D2_MG_FD_185721 | JGI IMG/M metagenome (GOLD analysis project Ga0209919, IMG submission 185721) | Soil microbial communities from South San Francisco under conditions of wetland restoration - Salt Pond MetaG R2A_C_D2_MG (SPAdes)... | ecosystem: Environmental > Terrestrial > Soil >... | reverse complement strand
CGATATCGTGCGTTTTCTGCTTCAGAAACCGGTAAGCACGATGCAGAGGATGGTTGATTCCGGCATGAATGCGCCGCTGGCCTCTTCCTGCGGTCGACTGTTCGATGGCGTGGCTGCCGCCCTGGGCCTGTATCGTGAAAAGGTTGCGTTTGAAGCGCAGGCAGCGATTGCGCTGGAACAAGCTGCAAGCACATGTTTTGAACGCGAACCGGCCCATTACAATTATAAGATAAGCGAAGATAACGGCTGTTTGCAGCTGGACTGGCAACCGATGTGGCTGGATCTGCTGACTGATATTGAGAATGGCAGCGAAACCGGCACCATCGCGGCACGATTCCACCGCACCATGATTCATGCACTGAGCGAAATCGGCGTACGCCTGAGCAAACAACACGGGCTGGATACCGTCGCCCTCTCCGGCGGGGTGTTTCAGAACAAGCTTATCAGTACCCATCTTCCGCAGGCACTGCAGCAGGCAGGCCTAAGCGTGCTGCAACACCAAAGGGTTCCCGCCAATGACAGTGGACTGGCACTCGGTCAGGCCGTGGTCGCTGCGGCAAGAATCATGCAAGGAAGGCATTTAAATGATTGAAATTCTGCTTATGGGCTTTCTGCTGGGCATGCGCCATGCCATGGAGTCCGATCATGTCGCGGCCGTCGCCTCACTGGTAACAAAATCACCATCAGTACGCGATTCCATTCGCATGGGGTCAGTTTGGGGGCTGGGCCACACCCTCACGCTGTTTATCTTCGGCTCGGCGGTCATGATGCTTGACCACATGATTCCGGACCGCATGGCGCTGATGCTCGAGCTTGCCGTCGGCATCATGCTGGTTTTTCTCGGCATCGATGTCGTGTGCCGTTTCATGCGGGAAAGGGTACATTTTCATGCCCACCGTCATGCTGACGGCACCCTTCATTTCCACGCCCATGCCCACGCGGATGATGTCGATCACGTCAGCGACAACCATATGCACATGCATAGCAAAGGATTCCCGCTGCGCGCCCTGTTTGTCGGCATCATGCATGGCATGGCTGGTTCGGCTGCCTTGATCGTGCTGACCCTGCATACCGTCCAATCTTTTGGCATGGGACTGCTCTATATCAGCCTGTTCGGAATTGGTTCAATTACCGGCATGGCAGCCTTGTCAATGGCCATCATGCTGCCCTTGCGCCACTCCGCCAGACGCTACGCCGGCCTGCACCAATATCTGCAACTGGGCATTGGCTCGGCGACAGTATTACTCGGCATCAGCATGATGGCTTCAATCGGCATGGGCGGACACCTGCTGTGATAAATCTATTTTTTCAATCCATCAAAATCGCGTATTCACCCCTTTTTTTTATGGCCATTAACGGGTATCATGCTGATGCGCAAAAAGGAGCCTTCCATGGACTCACGTAACGGGCCGGAGACGAACCCCGGCGCCCTGACTCAACAACAAAGCAGCAATCACCTGTTACATCGATTGTTTGATGTGCAGCAAAATTTAAGACATATCCCCGAGTCGTCTATCGCTGAACTGGCCAACGACCTTTCACTGCCCATCAGCCAGGTTGAAGCAGTGGTTGATTTCTATTCTTTTTTCCATCGAACACCGCGCGGCCGTATTGATATCCTGTTCAGTAACTGCACCAGTTGCGGCGACTTGACGATGATGCATGAGCTTTGCAAGCAACTGCATATTTCTCCCGGCAAAACCCGTGCAGATGGCATGGTCAGCATTGATTTCACATCCTGCATCGGCATGTGCGACCAGGGGCCGGCATTGCTGGTCAACGGACATACCCTGACGCATCTTACCAGCCAACGCCTGGAGCAAATCGCAGCGCAGGTGGATGCAGGTACGCCGGTTGAGCAATGGCCCGTTGAGTGGTTTCGTATACAGGATAATGTGCGCAAAAACGGCCTATTACTGGGTACAGCATTCGAAACCGGCGCTGCCCTGCGTGCGGCCGTCAAGCAGGGCCCTGAAGCAATGCTGGCTGAAATCGTCACATCCGGCTTGCGCGGACGCGGCGGGGCAGGTTTCGGAACCGGCATGAAATGGAAATTCTGCCGCGAAGCCAAGGGCGATGAACATTATGTGATCTGTAATGCCGATGAGGGTGAACCCGGCACGTTCAAGGATCGCGTCCTACTCACCAGCCATGCCCATACAGTATTCGAGGGTATGACCCTCTGCGGCTATGTGATCGGATCCAGCAAGGGCTATCTCTACCTGCGCGGCGAATACCGTTATATGTTGCCTGAGTTATATGCCGTGCTTGCACGCCGCCGCAAGGCCGGATTGCTCGGTGAAAACATTCTCGGCCAGCAGGGCTTTAACTATGATATTGAGATCATTGTCGGTGCCGGCGCCTACATCTGCGGTGAGGAATCGGCACTTATCGAATCCATGGAGCAGAAGCGCGGCGTGCCGCGTGTCCGGCCACCCTTCCCTGTCACCTGCGGTTTTAACGGCCAACCGACAGTCGTAAACAATGTCGAAACGCTGGCTGCGGCAGCCCATATTGCTGTGCATGGCGGAGAGTGGTTCAACACACATGGTTCGGACAAATCGGATGGCACGAAAATTCTGAGCATCAGCGGTGATTGTGCCACGCCGGGTGTCTATGAGTATCCATTCGGGGTAAGCATCCAGAAGATTCTCGACGACTGCGGCGCTGAAAATGTGCAGGCCATCCAGGTCGGCGGACCATCCGGTACGCTGATCGGTCCTAATGAATTCGAGCGCAAACTTGGTTTTGAGGATCTGGCGACTGGTGGCTCATTTATGATTTTCGGCCAGCAGCGTGACCTGCTTGCAGTGATCAGCAATTTTGCTCACTTCTTCGCCCACGAAAGTTGTGGTTTCTGCACCCCCTGCCGCGTGGGCACCACGTTGCTGAAAAACGGCCTTGATAAAATCGCCGTCGGCCATGGCACAAAGTATGATGTCGATGAAATGTACGGTATGGCCACACTGGTCAAACGCCGCTCCCATTGCGGCCTCGGCCAGACTGCTGCCAACCCGATTCTCGATGCATTGCAGCGTTTTCCGAAGCTGTTCGAGGATCGTCTGGTACACAGTGATTTCGAACCCAATTTTGATCTGGATGCAGCCCTTGAGGAAGCGAGGCAGATCAGTCATCGGGATGACGCGGAGGCACACCTGTGATGAGCGACTCAATGAAAAACACCATCAATATCGACGGCGTGGATGTCCCTTTCGAAGAAGGACAGACCATCATGGATGCCGCCCTTGCCGCCGATGTATACATCCCGCACCTGTGCCACCGTCCCGGCCTGAAACCGCACGGCAGCTGCAAGCTGTGCACCGTTGAGGTGAACGGACGCAGCGCTTCGGCCTGTACTCTGCCGGCTGCCGCAGGTCAGGAGATCAGTAACAACACCGAAGCGCTCAATGGCGTGCGCAAAACAATCACCCAGATGCTGTTTGTCGAAGGCAATCATTTTTGCCCGGCTTGTGAAAAAACCGGTGACTGCACGCTGCAGGCCGTGGCCTATCACCTGGATATGCTAGATGGGCACTTCCCGCAGTTTTATCCGCGCCGTGAGGTGGATGCTTCACACGAAAGCATCGTGCTTGACCGTGACCGCTGCATCCTGTGCGAGCTGTGCGTGCGGGCTAGCCGCGAGGTGGACGGCAAAGAGGTGTTTGCCATTTCAGGGCGCGGCATCGATGCCAAACTGATCGTCAATTCGCCATCCGGAAAACTGGTTGATACCGATATCACCACCGACGATCTGGCCGCTCAGATCTGTCCGGTTGGCGCCATCCTGATCAAGGAGCACGGCTATGAAGTACCGATCGGCCGGCGCACCTTCGATCTGCACCAGATCGGCGAACCGGGGCTCGAGCCGGTCATTCTGAGCAAGGGAAGGCATAGCGATGAGCACTAAAATTAAGGTTGCCACCACCTCTCTGGCAGGCTGCTTCGGCTGCCATATGTCCTTCCTCGATATCGACGAGGCAATTGTCGGACTGATCGAGCATGTCGAGTTCAGCCGCTCGCCGATCAACGATATCAAGCACTGCGATCCCGATTGCGATATCGGGCTGATCGAAGGCGGCTTATGTAATGCCGAGAATGTGCATGTACTCAAGGAATTTCGAGAGAGCTGCAAGATCATCATCGCCGTCGGCGCCTGCGCCATCAACGGTGGCGTACCGGCCATGCGCAACCATTTCACGCTTAAGGAATGCCTCGAAGAGGCCTATCTGGACGGAGTCGGTGTCGACAATCCGATGATTCCGAATGATGTCGAGCTGCCGCTGCTGCTTTCCAAGGTGCACCCGATCCATGAGGTTGTGCATGTGGATTACTATCTGCCCGGATGTCCTCCGCCTGCCGATGCCTTCATGAAGGTGCTCACCGACCTGCTGGAAGGCAAGGAGCCAAGCCTGCCGAAAGAGATATTGCACTATGATTGATTCTCAACTGCCTTTGACCTTAAGGAGAATAAAATGAGCGAACAAATGCGCCGGGTAGCCATTGATCCGGTCACGCGTGTCGAAGGGCACGGAAAAATCACCCTGCTGCAGGATGCCGACAATCGTGTGCACGAGGCACGTCTGCATATTGTCGAGTTCCGCGGCTTCGAGAAATTTATTCAGGGACGCCCTTACTGGGAGGTTCCGAATTTCGTGCAACGCTTGTGCGGCATCTGCCCGGTGTCCCATCATCTGGCTGCCGCCAAGGCCGTGGATCAGATTGTCGGCGTCGAGGAGCTCACCCCTGCCAGCCTTAAGCTGCGCCAGTTGCTGCATTTCGGTCAGACGCTGCAATCCCACGCCCTGCACTTTTTTCACCTCTCCTCGCCAGATCTTCTATTCGGATTCGGCTCGAACGTGGCCAAGCGCAATATCATCGGTGTAATCGAAGCGCATCCGGAAACTGCCGTGAAGGGCGTGAAGCTGCGCAAATACGGACAACAGGTGATTGCCGCCATTGCCGGCAAACGTGTGCATGGTTCGGCTGCCATTCCAGGCGGTATGAACAAGTCGCTGAGCCGCGAAGAGCGCAAGGTCCTGCTTGCTGATATCAAGGATATCATCACCTGGTGCGAGGAAGCCGTAGCCCTGAACGAGCAGCTGCACATGGCTCATCCGGAGAATCATAGCTTCGGCAAGCTGAACACTTCGTTCCTCGGAATGATCAGCCCCAAGGGTGAACTGGAGTTGTATCACGGCGGCCTGCGCGCCCGTGCCGCCGATGGCTCAACGCTATTCGACCAGTTCGATTATCGCGGCTATCAGGACGTCATCCGTGAAGAAGTGCGCTCGTGGAGCTATATGAAATTCCCCTTCCTTACCCAGCTGGGCAAGGAAAAGGGCTGGTATCGCGTCGGCCCTCTGGCACGTGTAAACAACTGCGATTCGATCAGTACACCGCTGGCCGAGGCCGCACGCAAGCGCTTCAGGGCATTTGCCAACGGCAGCTTCGTGCAAGACACGCTGGCCTATCACTGGGCGCGCATGATCGAAGCGCTGTATTGCGCCGAATCCATCGAGTTGCTGCTGAACGACGATGATATTTCCAGCGATGATCTGGTGGTCACCGGCGAGAAGCGCAGCGAGGGCATCGGCGTCATCGAGGCACCACGCGGCACCCTCTTCCACCACTACAAGATCGACGAACAGGGGTTGATTGAAAAAGCCAACCTAATTGTTTCGACAACCAGCAACAATCAGGCCATGAACGAATCGGTGCGCTCCGTGGCCGACGAATACATCGATGGCAACGAAATCACCGAAGGCCTGCTCAATCACCTTGAGGTGGCTGTACGCGCCTACGATCCATGCCTGTCTTGCGCGACGCATGCCATGGGCAAGATGCCGCTTCAGGTTGAACTGGTGGATGCAAACGGTCAGCTCGTAGACCGCCTGACCAAGGGCAGCGACGGCCGGATCGAACGTTCGATTTGAGTAAAGTCCCCGCCATCCTGATCTTCGGCTACGGCAATCCGGGCCGGGGCGATGATGCTCTTGGCCCGGATGTCGTTGATGCCATCGAAGGAGCGGGACTCGCGTATGGGGAGAGCCCGCTCGCTGAGACACAAACGGATATGCAACTGCAGGTCGAGCACATCACCGATCTGGAAGGACGTGAGCGAATCCTGTTTGTCGATGCCGATGTTTCCTGCTCTGAACCGTACGTATTCACCACCTTGGAGCCCGAAAAGGACGGCAGCTACACCAGCCACGCCATGACCCCAGGCGCACTCCTGCATGCCTACAAGAAGGTGTACGGTGCCGATTCCCCGCCCTCCTATATGCTGCGTATTCGGGGTTACAATTTTGAACTGGGCGATCCGATGGGCGAGAAGGCTGCCGCCAACCTCGCCGCAGCCATCGAACTGGTGAAGAAACTCTGTGCTAATCCCAATGAGGAAAACTGGACCCAGCATCTCGGCAAAGACGCTCCCAAGAGCAGCCACTCATCCCCCTGCCCCAGCTGCAGTTCCTACACCCTTTCAACCTCTATCGAGAACATCCCTCAGGAGTAGCCCGAAGGGGTTGTATCCCATTGTCCTGAATCCGACCCCATGGATCCATTGAACCATGCATCACTGCTGACGACTCCAATACCCATGCAAAAGATTAGAATGTTCTTATTTACTTATTTCTATCGATGGGTAGAATATCGCCCAGCAGCACAATTCCATTTATGCCTGCGTGGAAACGACAGGCAACAAACAGGAGGTTTGTTATGAAGAAGGCTCTCATGGTAATAGCTCTGGGCGCGACGTTGTCGGTGTTTTCCGGCCCTGCATTTGCAGCAGGTAAAGTCATGTGTGCGTCCTGTCATAAGGTCAATGCAGATTTTGTCGGGCCATCGCTTGCCAGCGTTGTCAGTGCGTATGGTTCCGTGGACAAGGTATTCGAGTTTCTGAACTCCGATGCAGCGCTGAACCCGAAGGTTAATGGCTTCGAGAAGAAGGCCATGGTGATGAAAAGCCAGCTGAAGCGTTATCGCGCGCTCGACGACGCAGCCAAGAAAGATATCCGCACCTGGTTTGAAGCCCAGCTGTAACCCGATCAGCACGGTAAATCAAAAGGCGGCCTTCGGGCCGCCTATTTTATTAAATTCGACTTGAAACTACGTTCGCGGTGTCAGGAAACTTTTCCCTTGGGTTGGTTATTGGCGGGCGGTAAGTTCGAAGCGGATGGGGATGTGCAGCCAGCTTTGGACAGGGAATCCGAGATGCGTGGCCGGGATGAATTGCCATGCTTTGACGGCTTCGACGGCAGCCTCATCCAGCATATCGTAGCCGCTGCTCTTTTGTACCTCGATCTGGCCGCAATGGCCAGAGACCATCACCTCCACGTGCAATAGCACCCTGCCCTGCATACCACGTCGGCGCGCAGCATGAGGATAACGCGGCGGCGGGTTGTGCAGGCTGGGGGCACGATAGTCAGGGCTGCTGTCGGGTATGGCCGGCTGGGTAACAGAGTCTGATGCTTCGAGCGGCTTTGCCGCCTCAATAAGCTCTGACGGATTAGCTTGAGGCAAAGGCTCGGGCGAAGGTTCCACGGCCTTCCTAACGGGTTCTTCTATCGGCTTCACTCCCTGTTCAACTTTCGGCTCTTCGGGCTTTTGCTTCGAGGACGAGGCAAGCTGTAGCAGATTCACACGAATGGTTTGCGCCATGGGAAAGGCTGGCCCCTCGCTCTGGACACTGACCAGCCATAATAGGAATACATGCATGCCGAAAGCCAGAAAAGCAGGCAGCATCCAGCTACGCCAGTCGAACGGCGCCGGTTCGAACCAGTGATCCGTCAGGCTGTGCATGGCCATTCTGCGAACGACAATACGGGGGGTGGCCCGAGCCATCCCCTGCGTTGCACCCGCGCTAGAGGGTGAGGTTGACGCTCAACCATAGGCTGCGGCCCATTTCATTGACTCGCGTGGTGGTATCATAGCCAGCCACCGCGCTGCCGCTGCGGCTGAGATGCTCGGCGTAGAGCTTATCGAACACGTTATCGACACCGGCGGTCAGCTGGATGTTTTTACGCGCTTTCCAGCCGGCATGCAGTGAGAGTACGCCGAAGCCTCCGGTGCGGCCGATATCCTGACCGACGATATTGCCCTGATTAACGGCATAGCGGTTCTGCGCAGCAACCAAACGCCACAGCGCCCCGCCCGAGAATACTTTGTTGTCGTAATTCACGCTCAGGCGCGTATCCAGCGGCGACATCTGGCCGAGCGGCTGGTTGTTTGTGGTGTTCTTACCGTACACATAGGCCAGTGCGCCATCCACCTTCCAGTTCTCGACGAACACCCAGGCCGCGCTGACTTCTCCTCCCCAGGTCGAGGCATTGATGTTGCGGTTGACCGTGGCCAGGCGCATGCCCTTGGCGATATTCGATTCAATCAGATTATAGTCCTTGATCCAGCTGTAGAAGCCGGACACGGATGCCGAAACGGTATCGCCGTTGTAGTGTATGCCGGCATCCAGCTGCGTGGTTTTTTCGGCCCGGGTATTGAAAGCGCTGACCGTGGTCAGGGTTTCCTTCTGGATCAGTTCCCAGTAATCGGGGAATCGCGTGCTCTTGCCGACGCCGGCATAAAAAGTAGCCGGTGCTGCCGCCAGATCATGCTCATAACGCAGGAAGCCGCTTCCCAGGTTCTCATTGCGCACCTGGCCGGAAGTGGGGTTGGCCACGGTGGTCATGCCGGTGGCGACCATCGTGCGCTTGTCCTCGACACGCCAGTGATCGCCGCGAATGCCGGCCAACACCCTGTCCTGATCGCTGAAATCGTGGGTGACATCAAGGAACAAACCGTAGTTGCGGAACAGGGCATCCTGTACACGCGCCTTGCTCTGATACGGCATCAGCAACTGATTCATGCTCGAGCGGATGGAATGAATGTTGTTCTGGTAATCGAAACCAAGCCTGGCATCAGTGGCATCGCCAAACACGAAGCCGGCCATCAGCTTGCCACCGGTTGTTTTCCGGTCTGGGTTGCTTACCGTCGGATTGGCCATCATCGCCGTCGGCGTGAAAGTGCGCAGGCTGTAGTTATCCATCACGTGATCGACATAATTGTAATACACCTGTGCATCGATTCTCTGCACAAATTCTGAAAGATGCTGCTTGCTGAACTTCAAGCCGACATTGTCGCGGGCAAACTTGGCGCCATCCATCGCGCGGTCGGCATAGGCCGCCTCGCCGTCACTCTTCGCCCCGGTCAGCTCAACAAGGGTGTCATCGCTTGGCGTCCAGCCGAATGCCGCATTGGCGCTCCAGCGGGTGTAGGGGGAATGCACCTTGGCCCCGCTGCCATCCTTGTATTCGCCCATATGCGAGTGGGTGGCGCTAGCCTGCGCGTAGGCCTCGGGCATGCCGGCGCGGATATCCACGCGTTCGTCATTGCGGCCGAAGCTGCCGACGGTCGCCGATGTATCAAGCTTCACCCCTGGCTCTTTAAAGCGTTTCACATCGCGCTCGAAAAGCACCACACCGGCCGAATTTCCCGGTCCGTAGGCGACGGTTTGCGGACCTTTAAGTACGGTGATGCGATCGTAGGCGGCGGGGAACACATAGGCTGTGGGCGGGTCCATGCGCATGCCGCAGCCACCGAGAAGCATCTCCCCGTCCAGCAAGATATTCAGCCGCGAACCGGCCATGCCGCGCAACACCGGATCGCCATCGGTCCCTCCCTTGCGGATGGTCGAGAATCCGGGAATGTTCTTCAGGTAGTCGGCGCCGTCGTGCGCAGGAATCGGCTGGCGCGGGGCCTTGGGATCGGTGACCACGGTCAGCGGATCCTGACTGCGTGGGGCTGTCACCACCACTTCGTCCAGCGTCCCGGTCAGGTTGTCCGTGCCGGTATCAGCGGCATAAGATACCTGACCCATTGTCATAATAAATCCAATAGCCAGAACCCCGGCGAGATTCCTGTTTCGTCGTTGCATAACACCCTCTTTTTTATACGGTTATTGAGGGGGAGAACTTTATGGGTTGGGGTAGTCGAGTAAATGCGACACGTTGTCGCACCCCTCTCGAATACTGGCCGTATCAGCTTTTTAGGGGCCGCTTGGCCAACTTGCGCTGGAGGGTTCGCCGGTGCATACCCAGTCGCCGTGCTGCTTCCGAAATATTGCCTTCGCATTCCGTCAGCACCTTCTGGATATGTTCCCATTCAAGGCGATTCACCGACATAGGCTTTGTGGCGATCTCCGCCTCCACATCCCCCTGCGTGCGTTCCATGGCCAGAGCAATCTCATCGGCATCCGCCGGCTTGGTCAGGTAATGCGTGGCGCCGAGCTTGATGGCCTCCACGGCCGTGGCGATGCTGGCGTAGCCGGTGAGCACAACAATGCGTGTAAACTCATCCAGCCCATGCAGCTTCTCCACCAGCGCCAAGCCTGAGGGTCCAGGCATATTAAGATCGACAACAGCGTACTCAGGCGCATTGTCGCCGATTTTTTCCAAGGCGCTATCGACATCATGCGCCACCATCACGGAAAAACCCCTGTTCACCATCGCGGTGGCCAGAACCGAGCAGAACAACTCGTCGTCATCGACCAGCAGCAGGCTGGGAAGATCTTTGTCACTCTGGCTCATGGCCTCACCGTAAGCTTCATCAAGGGGAGCACAAGCTTCACGCATGCCCCACCCTCCGGGTGATTGGCAAAGACGGCTTCACCACCCAACCGGTGCATCACCGCATGGGTCAGGAAAAGGCCCAGACCATGGCCGCCTTCCTTGGTGGTAAAGAAAGGCTCCCCTGCCGATTGCAGGGCCAATTCGCTCAAGCCACGGCCATAATCTCGTATTTCCACCTGCAACATGTCCGGGCTCCACACTACGCTGGCATCCACGCTTTGCGGCGACACCTCAAAGGCATTGTTCAATACATTGAAGATCGCCTGGGTGAGGGTTTCATCCACAACAATGACCGGAGCCGGATCGCACCCCTGAATTTCCACATGCAAATTCGCTCCGGGGCGCAGAGCGCGCCAATCCGAGAACAGTGACTCGCAGTAGCGGCCAAGGTCGATGCTCTGCCCTGCCTCTGCCCTGAACTGCCCGGCGCTAGCGGTCATCTTGGACATGGTCTCCTTGCAGCGGTCGATCTGCGATCGTATCACGCCGAGCTTCATGACCAGCGAGAAATCCTCCTTCCATTCCTTTTGCATCTCCCCGACCAGCACGGCCATAGTCGCCAGCGGCGTACCCAGCTCGTGCGCCGCTCCGGCAGCCTGCGTGCCGAGAGCAATAATGTGTTCGTCACGCGCCACTTTTTCGCGCAAGTCGGCCAGCCGGCGCTCGCGCTCGCGCAAGGCATCGGACATGCGCATCACGAAAAACACGATCAGGCCGATGCTGAGCACGAAGGTCATCCACATGCCCGCCAGATGCAGATGAAAACCGCT
>Ga0209919_1001463_pt1 | contig 11403 bp, 10 predicted proteins | sample SalPon2A_C_D2_MG_FD_185721 | JGI IMG/M metagenome (GOLD analysis project Ga0209919, IMG submission 185721) | Soil microbial communities from South San Francisco under conditions of wetland restoration - Salt Pond MetaG R2A_C_D2_MG (SPAdes)... | ecosystem: Environmental > Terrestrial > Soil >... | reverse complement strand
GAATACGCTTCTACACTTGTAGCCGGTTTAAGTTATATGATGATTCACCAGCAGGATGCAGTTGGGCTTTCTCTTTATTCTGAAAAAATTGACAAATATTTACCTCCACAAGCTTCAAAGGCTTATCTTCACGAATTATTAAGGAACATTTCTGAAGCTAAAGCATCGAACAAGACAAATACAGCTTCTTCTCTGCATTCAATTGCGGAAAAAATTAAAAGAAGGGGACTGGTTATAATTGTTTCCGACCTTTTTGATGATGTTGATTCAGTACTATCTGCATTAAAACATTTCAGGTATAAAAAAAATGAGGTGATTGTTTTCCAGGTTCTTGATCCGCAGGAAAGAAAATTTGCATTTGGTAATGATGCTATATTTAGAGATATGGAAACTGAAGATGAAATTACTACCCAGCCATATCAGATTCAAAAAGCTTACAAAGAAGCAATGGCTGATTGTGTAGGTAGAATAAAAGCTGAATGTCTGAACTCAAATATAGAATACAACCTTATTGAAACTTCTATGCCTTTCGATAAAGCGTTGTTCAGTTATATTCAGAAAAGAGCAAAATTATTCTGAGTTATTTGTTTAATTCCTTAATGTCATTGAGGTACTTCTCTGCCAGTGCCTCCGCTTCATTTTTATCTTCACCTTCAACAATAATTCTAATAATTGGTTCTGTATTTGATTTTCTGAAATGAACCCAGTGGTTTGTATAATCGAGCCTGAGTCCATCAAGTGTGTTACTTTTTTCTTTACCAAATTGTTTAACAAGTTTTTTAATGATTTTATCAGGATCAGATTTTCCGATATCAACTTTTTTCTTAACAATAAAATAGCAGGGGAGCTCATCTTTAAGTTCACTCATTTTACCCTTAAATTCCAATAAGTGCTGAAGCATAATTGCAACACCGACAAGTGCATCTCTGCCATAATGTAAAGCCGGATAAATCACTCCGCCGCTACCTTCTCCACCTATAATTGCTTTTTCTTCTTTCATCACCTCTACTACATTGGCTTCGCCAACAGCCGACCGATATACTGATTGCTTTGCATCATGTGCTATATCATCAACTCCTCGTGTAGTGGAAAGATTAACTACAACATCTCCTTTTCTTTTTGAAAGTATAAATTTCACTGCCTGAGTAATTGTATTCTCTTCACCGAAAGGTTCCCCTTTTTCAGTAATTAAAACCAGTCTGTCAACATCAGGGTCAACTACTATTCCAATATCTGCTTTTTCTTTTTTAACTGCTCTCATTGTTTTTTTAAGATTTTCCGGAATAGGTTCAGGAAGACGGGGGAATATTCCAGATTTATCACAATTCATTTCAATTACTTTGCAGCCAAGTTCGCGTAGCATTTGCGGTATTACATAAACTCCTGCACCATTTACGCAATCCACCAGTACTTTGAATTTTTTCCTCTTAATTTTTGCTTTGTCTATGTATTTTAGTTTAAGAACGCTTTCAACGTGATTTTTAAGGGCACCATCAAATAATTTATTTTTACCAATTTTATCCCAGCTCTTGAAAAGGTCACCTTCTTTCTCGTTTTTCTTAAGGATTTCTTTTAGCTTTTCATTTTCAGCAGGTGTCATAAACTGCCCGGTTTTATTAAGCAGTTTTAAAGCATTCCATTCATTTGGATTATGACTGGCAGAAATGGCAATCCCGCCCTGAGCCTTAAGTGTCTTAACAGTAAACTGAACCGTTGGAGTTGGAACTATACCAATTTCCACTACATCAATGCCTTTTGCCATTAAAGTTCCGGTAACTATCGATTGAACCATTTTGCCGGTAATCCTGGCATCGCGTCCAACCACAACTGTACCTTTTCCTATAAATTCAGCGTAAGCAGAGAGATATTTTACCAATACATTTGGATCAAGTCCGTCGCCGACAATTCCTCTGATTCCCGAAATACTTGCCATTAATGTGGGCATTAAAACTCCTCCGGATTTTTATTATTCTGTAAAGCCTGCTATATTCATACCGCTAATATAAAAATATTAGGAATCATTATTTTATAATCTACTCTTATGCTCAAAAGAAAAATCAGACAGGTCAATAATCTATTACTAAAAAAATACGGAATTCCTCCACGCAGCAAAACTCCCCCTGATCCGGTTGATATGATAATTGCTACAATCCTTTCGCAAAACACAAACGATAAAAACTCATATAAGGCATTCCAGAATCTTAAAAATAAATTTAAAAACTGGAACGAAGTTGCAAAACTTACTCCTTCACAAATTGAAAAACATATTAAAATTGCGGGACTGGGAAAGCAGAAATCAAAAGCGATTAAAAATTTACTTTCAACCTTATTGAGAGAGAAAGGAAAAATCTCGCTAAATTACCTGGATACAATGAAAGATGAAGAAATTCTGAATGAATTAACTTCTTTTCAGGGAATAGGATTAAAAACAGCAAGCTGTGTTTTGCTTTTTGCAATGAGGAAGAATTTTTGTCCGGTTGATACACACGTACATCGGACAACTAATAGAATTGGGCTGGTGAAAACATCTACACCTGATAAATCTTTTACAATCTTAAATGAAAATATGCCGAATGGTATAGCACATCAATTTCATACAAACCTGATTCTTCTCGGAAGAGAAATTTGCAAACCGACAAATCCATCCTGTAAAATCTGCCCTCTATTTAAAGTCTGTGAATATCCTGATAAAAACCTTGAAAGGTCTTCGGAATATAAGGTTAATGATTTCCTTTTATTGGATTCAATTAAGTAATTTAGTTGCAAATGCGCTGATTTATTCGTGAATTAGCACAACTAGAATCTTTTCCCACTTGATTTAAATTCTTATAATTCATAATATTACGAATAATCTTCCGATTAAGTCTAAGAAAACCAAATGATCAACAAAATTGATGCAAGAATCCTGAATATTCTGCAGCAAAATTCGCGTATTTCTAATGCGGAAATTGCCAGGCAGATTCAAATGGCGCCTTCTGCTGTGCTTGAAAGAATTAAAAAGCTGGAAAAAAACGGTGTTATTAAGAAATACACGGTTGAGATTGAAGCATCGGAAGTTGAAAAGGAGTTGCTCGCTTTTGTCCTGGTAAGAGCAAATGGACCAATTGTAGATAACAAAACTGCCAGGGAATTGGCAAAAGTCCCTGAAGTTCAGGAGGTTCACATCGTAGCCGGTGAAGACTGTTTCCTGGTAAAGGTAAGGGCGGAAAATCCTGCTGCCTTAACTAAATTGTTAAGAACAAAAATTGCGTCAATAAAATCAATTAGTTCTACCAGTACAACTATTGTACTTGAAACTGTAAAAGAGACAACTGACTTAGTTTTTTAAAATATAAATAATTACTGGAGAAGTTTTATGGAAGGACAACCACTTGGAATTCTTGGTTATGATTATGTTGAGTTTTATGTCGGCTCTGCAAAAATGTGGGCATACTGGCATGCAAAAGGGATGGGGTTGAAAATTACTGCTTACAGTGGACCGGAAACAGGTGTTAAGGATAGAGTATCTTACCTTTTAGAAGGTAAGAGTATAAGGGTTGTAGTTACATCGGCAGTCAATCCAAAAGAATTTGATATTTCATCTTTTGTTCAAAGACACGGCGACGGTGTAAAAAAATGGGCGCTTAAAGTTAAGGATGTTAAACATGCTTATAATACTGCAATTGAAAACGGCGCTATACCAGTTAGCACGTATAAAAAATATTCAGATGAAAACGGGTATATTGAGGAAGCAGCGGTAAAAGTATATGATGATGCAGAAATAGTTTTTTCAAACAGAAAAAATTATAAAGGGGAATTTAAACCCGGGTTTACAAAGCCGATTCAAAATATTAAAATTGAAGCATACGAAACCGGGCTGAAAAAGATTGATCATATCGTTGGAAATGTTCGAATAAATGAAATGGATTACTGGGTAAATTATTTGAATAAAACTCTGAATTTTGAAACATTTCTTGAATTCGGGATGGGCGATATCTCAACGCAATATTCATCATTGCTTTCAAAAGTAGTTCGTTCCAAAGAGGCCGATATTAAAAATCCAATTAACGAACCATACGATGGTTTGAAAAAGTCTCAAATTGAAGAATATATAGATGAATACCTGGGGTCAGGGATTCAGCATATTGCAATTTCAACTGATAACATTATAGAGACAATTGCAAATATGAAAAAGAATGGGATTGAATTTTTAGAGCCACCTGATTCATATTACGATATGCTGCGTGAACAAAAAATACAAATTAAAGAAAGCATTGATGATTTACAGGAAAATGGAATTCTCTGTGATCACGCTGAAAATCAAGGATATTTGTTACAACTTTTTACAAAACCTATTGGCGACAGGCCAACATTCTTCTATGAAATTATTCAAAGAAGAGATGGTGCACAGGGATTTGGACAGGGAAATTTCCAGGCACTTTTTGAATCTATCGAGAAAGATCAGAAGAAAAGAGGAAATTTCGATAAAGATCCGGAAGAGTAAATTGCTTATGTTATTTTGATCCCGATTTTATCGGGAGAGAAATCTTTTTAAAATATATAATTAGATTTCTCAGTCATCCGGCAGCTGCCGGACTCCTTCGAAATGACAATAAGAATATTTAACACAAAAAAGTTTATTAATAATTTTGGAGCTTAAAATGCCTTTTTACGTTCAACTTGGACAGGTTCCTCCCAAGAGGCACACAACATTTTATAAACCTGATGGTAAATCACTCTACAGGGAAGAACTGTTTAGCACAAAGGGGTTTTCTGGGATTTATTCGAACAAGTATCACCTTTATATGCCTCCACAGGTTGAAAATATTGGTGAGGTTCATAAGGTAAAGGATAATGAATGGCCGGATGCTCCGCTTAAATATTATCATTTTAAAACGGATGCTAAAAAAACTAAGGGAAATTTTATCAATGCTCGCAGTGAATATCTTAAAAACGAACATTGTGTAATTTCAACTGCTCATGTAACTGAAGACACAGATACATTTTACAGAAACAGTTATAAGCACGAGATTGTTTTTGTTCATCGCGGTAAAGGAAACTTTTTCTCAGAATATGGTGTGAATCCGTTTGAACAGTGGGATTATATAGTTGTGCCGAAGGGAACAACCTACCAGATGAAATTTGATGATTTCAAAGATGTAAAATTATTTATAATAGAATCTGATACACCGTTTGATATTCCACGACATTTCCGCAACGAATATGGCCAGTTAACCGAAGATGCTCCATATTATGAAAGAGATTTTAAACCGCCTCATTTTACTGAGCCTATCGATAAACTTGGTAAATTTGAATTGCTCCTGAAAGTTTCAAACAGAACTTTTAAATATGAATTACCTCATCATCCTTTCGATGTAATAGGATGGGACGGGTATTTATATCCGTATACATTTAATTTAAAAGAATATGCTCCGAAGGTAGGACTGATACATCTTCCGCCTCCGGTTCACCTGATGTTCACGACAGAGCATTTTGTTGTTTGTAATTTTGTACCCAGACTTTTTGATTTTCATCCGCAGTCAATTCCTGCTCCTTATTACCATTCAAATGTTGACAGCGACGAGGTGCTTTATTACGTTTATGGTGATTTTATGTCAAGAACAGCTGTAGAAGAAGGGTCAGTTACATTACATCCGATGGGAATTCCTCACGGGCCTCAGCCTGGTAAAACAGAAGCATCAATTGGCAAAAAAGAAACGGATGAGTATGCAGTAATGATCGACACATTTACACCGTTAAAAGTCACAAAAAATGTAAAAGAAACAATGGTGGAAGATTACCACCAATCATGGTTGGAAAAATAAAAATGATAAAGATTCCTGAACACATTCAAAAACTGAAACCGTACAAAGCGGGAAAACCTATTGACGAACTTGTTCGTGAAAAGGGGATAAGCAAAATTGTTAAACTAGCCTCAAATGAAAACCCGCTAGGACCTTCACCGAAGGCTATGGAAGTTATTAAGGACAATCTTAGCGATTTACATCGTTACTCAAATCCCTCTTCATTTAAACTTGTACACGCTATTGCGGAAAAAATAGGTAAACAGCCGGAACAAATTGTTACAGCAAGTGGATCTGATGCAATTATTCAATATCTGGTAACCGCTTTCAGTGATGAAAATGATGAAGTGCTGTCATCGGAAGGTACGTTTATTGGCTGGTACGTAAATGTAAATAAATACGGTAGGAAATCTGTACTTGTGCCGCAGAAAAATTATCATTTTGATCTTGATGCTATTGCCGAGAAAATAAATCCAAGGACAAAAATTATTTACCTGGCAAATCCTAATAATCCTACCGGGACTATGTTCACTAAAAAAGAATTTGAGTCTTTTATGAATAAAGTTCCTAAAGATGTTCTTGTCGTACTTGATGAAGCATATACAGTTTATGCGGAAGATAACCCGGAATATCCAAATGGCCTGGACTATGATCTGGAAAACCTGATTGTTCTTCGTACATTATCTAAAGCATATGGGCTGGCGGGAATAAGGATTGGATTTGCGGTTGCACAGGAATATCTCATCAAAGAAATGTATAAGGTTAAATTGCCTTTTGAACCAAACGCACTTGCTCAGGAAGCTGCAATTGCAGCGTTGCAGGATGATGAATTTCTTGAAAGGACAGTCAGCCAGAATAAGAAATCACTTGATGCATTAAAGAAAAAATTTGATGAACTTTTTATCGCTTATGTTCCTACAGCGGCAAATTTTTATATGCTTGTTTTCCCTACGGAAAAATTCGCAGCTGATTTTAATGAAGAATGCCTGAACATGGGATTGATTCTTCGCCACGTAAATACTTTCGGCATACCAAATGGTATCCGGATTAATTCAGGAACCGACGAGGAAACAGAATTTGCTCTTAAAGTTATCGGAGAAGTTTACCCAATGCTTGCAGAAAAACATAAATTACATTTAGCAGAATAATTATTTTTGAATAAACGGAGATATTAATGAAGTTAGTTTCTTATTTAGATAATAAAGAAGAAAGATTGGGATTATTTAACGAAGAAAAGATTTACGATCTGGAAAAATCAGGGAAAGAATTAAACCTGATACTGCCATCAAAAATGAATCAGTTTCTTAATGATTTTGACAACCTCAGAGAAAAAGCTCAAAAAGTAGATGAAGCAGTTAAATCAGGGAAAATTCAATCAGGAATTGAGAAAAATAATCTAAATTTATTGGCACCTGTTCCGCATCCAACATCCTGTCGTGATGGGTACGCATTCCGCCAGCACGTTGCCACTGCACGTAGAAATCGTGGTGTGGAAATGATTCCCGAGTTCGATCAATTCCCGATTTTTTATCTAACAAATCACAACGCTATATTTGGCGAAGGTGATATAGTTGTGGAGAAAGATCATCTTGAAAAACTGGACATAGAACTTGAAGCTGCAATTGTTATTGGTAAGAAAGGAAAAAATATTGATGTCAAAGATGCTGATAGTCACATAGCTGGCTATATGATAATGAATGACCTTTCTGCCAGGGTTTTACAAATGGAAGAAATGAAATTGAATCTGGGACCCGCAAAAGGAAAAGATTTTGCTACGGTAATTGGTCCATGGCTGGTAACAACAGATGAGCTTGAAAAATACAAAGTTGAAACAGAGGCAGGCAATAAATATGATTTAAGAATGACAGCACACCATAATGGCAAGCAAATCTCAGATGGAAATATGAAGGATATGGACTGGACATTTGCTCAAATAATTGAACGTGCATCCTATGGTGTTGAATTATTGCCCGGAGATGTAATTGGTTCCGGAACTGTGGGAACAGGATGTTATCTTGAATTAAATGGAACCTGGGCACTTGAAGCAAAGGCTCAGGGCAAAGAGTTTACTCCAACCTGGCTTAAAGACGGTGATACTGTTGAACTGGAAATTGCAGGACTTGGGAAACTCACAAATAAGATTGTGAAAGATGATAAAGATTACTCTATTCTAGCAAAAAAGAAAAAATAAATATGACAAGCTATAATCCTAAAGATTTACCCGTACCTAAATTGCATCAGCTATTATTGGGAGGAATCGGTCCAAGACCAATAGCGCTGGTTTCAACAATCTCAGATGATGGCGTTATGAATCTTAGCCCGTTTTCATTCTTTAATTGTTTTGGATCAAATCCTCCAATGGTTGCGTTTTCACCATCGAGGAGAGGAAGGGATGGTTCATTTAAAAATACATACCACAACCTGATGAACAACAAAGAATGTGTTGTGCAATCTGTTACATATTCTATGGTAAACCAGATAAACCTTGCATCAACAGAATACAAACCCGAGGTTGATGAGTTTGTTAAGAGCGGCTTTACTCCGATAGATTCAGAATTAGTTACACCTAAAAGAGTAAAAGAGTCGCCTTTTCAGATGGAATGCGTGATGAAGGAAATGAGAAGTTTCGGCGAAGGAGGGGCAGCGCCAAATATTGCAATTTGCGAGGTACTTAAAATTCATATAGCAAACGATATTGTAAAAGACGGAGTAATTCATCCTGATGATATTGATCTTGTTGGCAGGATGTCTGGAAATTATTATTCACGGGCAAGCGGTGATGCAATATTTGAATTGAAACAGCCAAAGTTTGAAATAGGCCTTGGTTATGATCAGTTACCAGATTTTATAAGACAGTCTCATATTTATTCAGCTAATAACCTTGGGGCATTTGCTACCTGTCAGGGAATTCCAACGGATACAGAAGTAGATAATTTTGTACAAGAAATTCAGAATTCAGATGTTGATAATTTTGAACAGGGCGAGGCAGCATTTTTCAGATATCAAAGGCATTCAGAATATAAGAAAATGTTAAAGACAGCGTTACTTATGAAAGTAGAAAAGAATCCGAGATTTAGAACTTATCTGGAATTAACCGCCAAAAGTGCATTGGAGAACCATGATTCTGATTTTGCCTGGAAGACAGCATTGTTTGCAGGAAGAATTCAAAACTAAAATACGGGTAAATTGAAAAAACCACTCTGGAAGCCGACTAAAAAACGAATAGAAAATTCCAATATGTTTGCCTTTTTCAGGTATATTGAAAAAAGAACAGGCAAACAAATAAAATCCTACGACGATGCATATAAATGGTCAGTCCAAAATATCCGGGACTTCTGGAAATCAATGTGGGAATTATCCGGACTTATTTATTCAAAGTCTTACAATAAAATCCTTTCATCAGAAAAAATGCCTGGGACTGAATGGTTCTTAGGTGCAAAACTTAATTTTGCAGAAAACCTCATGCGTTTCCGGGATGATCATATTGCAATAATTAGTTCAAGAGAAAACAAGCCGAATGTTCAGCTTACTTATGCTGAGCTATATGACAAAGTTGCTAAATGTGCTGAGGGTATGAAAAAGCTCGGCATTAGAAAAGGGGATCGTATTGCCGGATTTGTCCCTAATTATCCTGAATCCATCATAGCTATGTTAGCAACAACCAGCCTCGGAGCAACCTGGTCTTCATGTTCACCTGACTTTGGTTTGCAGGGAGTACTTGACAGATTTGGACAAATTAAGCCCAAAATACTCTTTGCCATTGAAGAATATTCCTACAATGGGAAAATCATTAATTGCAGGAATAAGATAGCACAGATAACTGATAAAATACCGGCAATTAGGTCTGTTGTACTAATAGAACGGTTTTACGATTTTAAGAAAAAAACAAGGCGAAAAATTAAATCAAGTGGAAAAGTTAAAAGCTTATATTTTAGCAAGTTACTTGATAATACCTCAGCTAAAATAAACTTTAAGCAACTGCCATTTAATCATCCTGTATATATAATGTATTCGTCCGGTACCACGGGTGTTCCTAAATGCATTATCCATGGTGCAGGAGGTACATTGCTCCAGCATTACAAGGAGCACGCTCTTCATACTGATCTTACCAGGGAAGATATTATAACTTATTATACAACTTGCGGCTGGATGATGTGGAACTGGCTGGTTAGTTCACTGCAGATTGGAGCAACAATATTTTTATATGATGGCAGCCCGGGATACCCTGATTTATCTACAATGTGGGAAAAGATTGAATCTGAAAAAATTACTGTTTTTGGCACCAGTCCAAAATTTTTAACAATGTGTGAAAAAAGAAAGATTATTCCTAAAAAGAGGGACCTTTCTTCCCTTAAAACATTTTTATCGACTGGCTCACCATTATCATCTGATAATTTCAGCTGGGTTTATAAGAATGTTAAAAAAGACGTACTTCTTGCTTCAATTTCAGGAGGAACTGATATTATTTCCTGTTTTATGCTGGGAAACCCGACTTTACCTGTTTATTCAGAAGAAATACAATGTCGTGGTCTTGGGATGAAAGTTGAATCTTATAATCCAAAAGGTAAACCTGAACTCGATAAAAAAGGGGAACTTGTTTGTACAAAGCCATTTCCTTCAATGCCAGTCAGTTTCTGGAATGATAAAAATGGTATAAAATATAAATCTGCATACTTTGAAAGATATCCCGGTGTTTGGCATCACGGTGATTTTATTAAGATTACAAGAAAAGGAGGAGTCACGGTTTATGGCAGATCAGATGCAACATTGAACCCTGGTGGAGTAAGAATAGGCACTGCAGAAATTTATCGTATTGTTGAAGGAATGGATGAAATAATTGATAGCATGGTCATTGGTCAAAAGTATCAAAATGATGTAAGGATAATTTTATTTGTTTTATTAAAAAAAAGCTATATACTGGATAAGAACTTAACTAACAAAATAAAAACTAAAATAAAAAACCTTGCAACTCCAAGACATGTTCCGGCAATTATTCTGAAGGTAAATGATATACCCAGAACAATAAGCGGGAAAAAAGTAGAACTTGCTGTTACAAGACTAATTCAGGGAGAAAAGATAGAAAATAAAGATGCGTTGGCAAATCCGGAAGTACTTGAAGAATTTGTAAAAATTATGCCACTTTTATCTAACTAATTCCTAAATTTAAACAAGCGATTTTTAGTAATTTATTAATGAGTATGTGATATGAGTATTAATAGGGAAATTAAAGGGGATGTTGTTGTTGAAAAAATTGATATTGTAAGAGCTACATATAAAGAAGCAGGTGCTCTAAAAGTTGAACTGGATAAAAGTTTTGAAAAAAAGATTTATAAAATTGTAATTGATCTTAGTAATTGTAAATATATGGATTCCACATTTCTTGGAGTCCTGGTTAAGTCATTGAAATTTATTGCTGATAAAGGGGGAGACATTAAACTTGCTGCCGCACATTCCGATGCTGAGGTTCTTCTCGATCTTACAAGAATGAACAGGGTATTTAAATTATATAAAACCGTTGATGAAGCTATAGCGGATTTTAATTAATCTTTCTGATATCTAATGCGTTATTTGAACCCCATATTTTGTATTGTCCTTTTCATATCATCTTTCTTATCAACTA
>Ga0209919_1001459_pt1 | contig 11435 bp, 9 predicted proteins | sample SalPon2A_C_D2_MG_FD_185721 | JGI IMG/M metagenome (GOLD analysis project Ga0209919, IMG submission 185721) | Soil microbial communities from South San Francisco under conditions of wetland restoration - Salt Pond MetaG R2A_C_D2_MG (SPAdes)... | ecosystem: Environmental > Terrestrial > Soil >... | reverse complement strand
CCAGCCGCCTACCAGATCGACCTCGGGATGCTGCCGGAGATACTCCAGTTGCCGCGCCAGACGCTGCGGGTAGGCAATATCGTCACCGTCCATGCGCGCGAAATATTCGCCCCGGCTGAGCCCCACCGCCTCGTTCAGCCGTGCTGCCAGCCCGCGGTTGCGCCCATCGGCCAGCACCCGGATGCGCGGGTCGGCAAACGAACGGGCCAGCTCCGCCGTACCATCCGTGGAGCCATCATCGAGGATAAGCAGTTCCCAGTCGGTATAATCCTGTTGCAGGATGGAAGCCACGCTATCGGCCAGGGTGCGCGATGCATTGAACACGGGCATGCCGATGCTGATCACGGGCTGCCTAGCCATGCTGTACCCGGCCCTCCATATCCACCAGCGTCGGGCTGGCCGGCAGATCGTCTATATACATGCGGCACCACAATTCGAACACCACCAGCTGGAACAAGCGATGGCTCAGGCGGTATTCGCTCTCCAGTGCCGGTCGCCGCGGCGCAAGGCCCCGGCAACGTTCGATCAGCCGGCGCACGGCCCCGGCATTAAAAATTCCGCGCCGTTTGACGGCATCCTCGCCCAGCAACTCCTCAGCCAGCCGGTAATAATTGTCGTCCGCCCAGGTGTGCAAAGGAATGGAAAAGCCCTGCTTGCGGTGCGTGAAGATCTCCCCGGGCAGAAGATCGGCCACGGCAGCACGCAGCACGCGCTTGCCGATACCGCCCTGCCAGTGCATGTCGCCCGGCAGGGAAAGCGCATACTCGACCAGGCGATGGTCGAGAAACGGTACGCGCACCTCCAGCGAAGCGGCCATGCTCATGCGATCCACCTTGGGCAGGTAGGCGTCGGGCATGAAATAGCGGCAGGAAAAGCGTTGTGCGGCTGCAATCGCATCCATGCCTGCGCCCCCTGCCAGTTCCGCATCCAGTTCGTCCCATACCCCGGCATCCTCGGCACGCCAGGCGGGCAGCAGCAGGTCGTCGATGGCCTGTGCTCCGTTAAGGCGCAACACCTCCAGCGGCAGGCGATGCGCCCCGCTCATGGATGCCTCCAGCGCATTGATGGGCTGGCGCAGGGCGGCAAGCCCCCCGAAAGCAGCCGTGCCAGCGGCCTTTCTCAGCAGAGCAAGAAGGGCTTTGCGCACCGGGCGAGGAGCGGCATACAGCTTCCCGATCCGGAGCAGCCAGCCGTAATGCGAATAACCGGCAAAACACTCGTCACCGCCGTCGCCGGACAGGGCCACCTTGACATGCTGCCGTGCCAGGCGGGAAACCATATAGGTCGGCAGGGCCGAGGAATCCGCCGTGGGCTGGCCGTGATGGCTGATCATGCCGCGCAGCAAGGCTTCGTCGAAGCTCTGATCGGGCACGCTGAATTCATGGTGCTCGGTATCGTAACGCTGCGCCACCAGCCGGGCATAGGCCGATTCGTCGTAACCGCTGCCCTGAAAGCGCACCGAAAAGGTCGGAATCCGGTTGCCCGAGGCCCGCGCCATCAGGGCCACCATCGTGCTCGAATCGATGCCGCCGCTGAGAAAGGCTCCGACCGGCACATCGGAGATCAGGTGCTCCGCAATCGAATCCTCCAGCAGGGCCCTGGTCCGTTGTGCGGCTGTCGGCAAATCAGCATGCGTCTGCGCCACCTGAGGCAGATGCCAGTAGGCCCGCTCCGACACCTGCCCGCCCTTGAGCAGCAGGTAATGCCCCGGCATCAACTGCCTGACATGACGGAACATGGTCAATGGCGAAGCAACGATTCCTGTCGCCAGATACTGGTTCAGGGCCACGGGATCGATCTGCCGCGCGATGCCCGGATGTTGCAACAGGCTGGTCAACTCCGAGGCAAAGGCCAGCAGCTTTTCATCGCGGTAGTAAAACAACGGCTTGATACCCAGCCGGTCGCGCACCAATAGCAGACTGCGCCCTGCACCGGGACGCACGTCGTGCAGGGCGAAGGAGAACATGCCACGCAGGCCGTTGACACCTTCCAGCCCCGCAGCCTCGTACTGGTGCACAATAGCCTCGGTGTCGGTGGTGGTGGCAAAGCGATGCCCCTGCCGCTGCAATTCGCCGCGCAGCAAGCCGGCGTTGTAGATTTCGCCATTGAACACCGTCCAGACATCGCCGTCTTCATTGCCGATGGGCTGGTGCCCTCCGGCAACATCCATGATGGACAGGCGGCGCATGGCCATGGCCGTGTCGCCATCGATGCGCACCCCCGCATCGTCGGGGCCGCGATGCAGCATGGCGCGATTCATACGCTCGACAATGCCGCGCTCGGCGGACGAGCCATCCAGGTTCACAAACCCGCAGATTCCGCACATGTCAGTTTTCCAGTCTCGAATCAGCTTTCATGGTAGAACAGTCTGCCCGGCCAGCCGCCGGCCCGATAGGTCTTCTCGCCGAACACGCGCCAGCTCAGTTCGAAAACCAGCCGCCTGGCCGCCCTTGCACCACGCACCCTGCCCCAGATCAGGCGACAGGGAAGAATCAACAGACCGCGCAACAGCCTGAGCAGACACCCGGTCCGGTGGTCTGCCGCAACAGCCTCAAAGGCCGCGAAATCGATCTCCCCCTGAGCTGCAGGACGCGCACCGTGCAGGGCGAGGGCTGCCTGCAGCAGGTCTGTGAAGCGTGCCTCATAGCTGTGTTCCCGCCTGCATCTGGCATGGCCGGCCCTGGCGATGGCATCGCGCCGGCCCGGCTCGGCAAGAAGCGTACGGATTCCTTCGACCAGCGCATCAAGGCTGTCGAATTCGACAATCTCCTCTCCCGGGTGGAAATAATCATCCAGATGCTCGGCCTGCTCGGTCATCAACAACCCGCCCGCACCCGGCACCTCGAATACCCGTGCCTTGATCTGCCGGCTGCGTGCAGGCACGGCCCCCTGCATGACCACGCCGGAATCGCCGAAATTCAGGCTCACCACCGAGCTGCGCATGATGCGCGGTATGTCCTCGGCCGCCACCGGACCGTTCGGCCAGCCGTGCCCGAAACATTCCACCGCAATACCCTGCTGCCGCAATCCTTCGATCCAGGACTTGCGGTTGCCGTAGGCCGAGCCGATGAAAGACACGCCATGGCTGCACTGCGCTGCGGGCAAGGGCTCTCCCATCGACGCAGTGCTCGCCGCCCACTGTGTCGGCACGAAATTGACCAACCCGTCGCCTGCTGCCTTGTGCAGGGCCGAGGGATCGGTTGTCGCCATGGCGTCGAAAGCAGGCGCGAGCAGGCGCGAGCATTGCTCATACTTCCATGAGTCGTCCGTATCCCAGTGAACGAACACTGCCCGGCTTCCGCGCCGCGCCATTTGCAGGGTCTCGATCCACAACTCGGTACTCATGGTCACGCACAGCACAACATCGGGCTTTTCCAGCTCGATGCAGCGCAGAAACTGTCGGTTCAGGTCGGCAAAGTCCGTGTAGGCCGAACGATCCCACAACTCGAAAAAGACCACCTCATGTCCGAGGCTGGTCAGGGCAGGAAGGAAATTCGCATACTCGTAGCCAACGCCGCGTTCCGCCCGGCCGTAGTTGTGTTTACCGAAAGCACATACGATTTTCACAGGGATGAAGCGGGCCGTCAGCCCTTCACCGCGGTAACAAAATACCCCACAGTGAAGTGCTGCTTGTCATCGAAGCGGTCCAGCAGATGCGCGGCAAGCGGAATCAGGCCGCCCAGCACAGGCAAAAGCAGCAGCCAGAAAGGCAACCAGATCAGGCTGGCGAAAAACGGCAGGATGCCGGCAAACGGCATGGTCATCTGCGCGAAACGCAGCGCTTCCTGGGCGAAGGCCTTCAGCGAACCGCCGTTGGCCTGCACCGCGATCTCCCCGAAACCTTTTTCCGACAGCACCTTTTCATACCAGAAAGGGGTATAGCCGCCGTAATAGTGGTACGGCTCCTGATGAATGCCCGAGCCCAGCGGAGCGGTCAGGATCAGCCTGCCGCCGGGCTTGAGGATGCGCGCGAACTCCGCCATCACGCTCACCGGATCAGGAACATGCTCGATCACCTCGGAACAAAGCACGGCATCGAAATACCCGTCCCCGACCGGAATTGCCGCGATATCACAGACATAATCGATCGCCCCGTACCCGCCTCCGCTCAATTGATGGCCCTGCAGGGAGGTGAAATCCTGGGTCTGATACCGGCAAAGCGCAAACAGATGGCGGTACGGGCAGGATCCTGCCCCGGCATCGAGAATGCGGCTTCCCGCAGGCAGTGCCTCAGCCTGCCGGGCTACCCATGCATCGCGCTCCACAACATTGTAATTCAGGATAGCCGACTTCTGATAGGCCTCTTTCAGACGATCTAACATTCCCATCAGTCCGCAACTCCCCTTTTCTCGAATACGAACATGCCGCAGGCATACTCCATACCCGCCGCCTCATCCAGTTCCCGTTTCTCGCAAAAGCGATGCGCATCGTCGACAAAGGAAAATTCGACAAGACTGAGCCCCGCGAACAGCTCTCTCGCCTGATGTGGCGACAGCACCCTGTGGGCATTGAAGCATACGCGCGAGCGCCCGACCGGCATGGAAACGTACAGCCGCCCCCCCGGCCGCAGGATGCGCTCAAGTTCTGCGGCCGCGCGCTGCGTGCCCTTTGCATCCAGACGATCGCCGTAACGACCCAGCCCGATATGCTCGATCACATGCAGAGAGGAAAGCGAATCGATCGATGCATCTGCAAAGGGTAGATGCACAATATCGGCTCCGACGCCGAGCAGGCCGCCGAGCTGCGCATGCAACGGCCGGTAATCGGCGAACACCGTCTTGATTCCGCCGCTCAGCACACTGGCCATCATCACGCTGGAGCCGACATCGACATGCAGGGACTGGTGTCCGGCATGCAGTCGCCGCGACAACCATCCTCCCTGATAGAAATAGTGGGGGTCATAAGGGGTTTGCCGCACCCTGTCCTGCAGGCAGGGGTGCATATCCCGCAGGCTGACAAGCTCCCCTGAATGCAGTCGCCGGTAGCGGAAAAACTCCCGGAAATACCAGGGAATATGCCGCAGGCCCAGCAAGGGTCGCGGATATAGCAGAGCCAGCACCCAATTACGCATCAAACACCTGAATGCAGCCCTGGTACCCGTATTCGTGACCGGATTCGTCTCAAACACCTGCACCGGCTCTGTCTGCATCGACTCTGTCAGCATCGGCTCTGCCTTCACCGCTTCCTGCACTTCCGCCTCCCCAGGCTTGTAAGCAACGGCAATCATCGAGCGGCTCCAGATAGCCGGAGGCGACATGCCGAGCATCATTGTTGTTAAATTGGCAAGCAGCCTTGCCGGAAAATAGGCCAGCCAGCGCAGGGTATCGATAACACTGCTGGGCTGCGGCCGTTCATCAAGCAATTCTATCTCCTCGAACCCCTTCATCTGCAAAATAGCGCGTAGCAGGGACGATGTCATGCCCCACTGGTGGGTCAGATCATTCCAGATATCGTGGCTGCCGAACGGTCCGTTGGCACTTGGCGTGCGCAGGATCAGACACCCCCCCGGTCTCAGGGCATCGAAGCACAAACCTAGGAAGCTCATGGCATCGTCCTTGGGCAGGTGCTCAATGAAATCCAGCGAGGAAATCAGCGCGTAGGTATCCGGGGAATCGGACAAAATACCGAACGCATCCCCCTCTTTCGCCGGCAGCTCGAGCAAGCCGGCAAGTTCAATCTGCGATTTGTCGTTATCGAATCCCGTGACATTGGAATAGCCCTCCGACTCCAGAAAATAAAGGAAGTTGCCATACCCGCAGGGCAGGTCCAGACAGGGCGCGGTACGATCGGCGGGAAGGAAACGCATCAGGCGACAGCGATACCAGCGCCTCAGCTTCTCGAAACGCTGACGCAATGCATCCGCGTTGAGCAGGCCTCTGGCACGCGTCTGGAAGCCGTAATATTCTTTCTCATGCTGGTTCAAACATCACCCCTGAAGCAAAATACGTTACCGGCAAGACCGGCACAACAAAGCGGGCCCTAGGCATTCGGTTTGCGGAAATGAAACAGCCCGTTGGCGAAGTTCTGCTGCACAAAATCCTCGGGCTGAACGCCCTCGAAAAAACCCCCGGCATCGTCCACCGCGGAAAACTCGACAAGTTCAAGCCCTGCGAACATCGCCAGTATGTCCAGCGGACTGTGCACCCGGTGTGCATTGAAACAAACCCTCGGCTTGCCCACGGGCAGACCGAAGTACAGGTCCCCCCCCGGAGCCAGAACCCTGCCCAGTTCATCGCAGGCCTTACGCGTCCCATCCGGATCAATTGGATCGCCATAACGCCCGAGGCCGATATGCTCGGCCACACTGAGCGTTGAAAGGGAAGACAGCGAATCCTTCTCAAAAGGCATATCCAGAATGCTTCCTTCCACACCCTCGAAGCGGGACAGGCCAGGGCGAAAGGGTCGGATGTCCACAAAGGTCACATCCGTTACCGCCGTCAGCATGCCGACGAACTTCACATCGGAACCGACATCGACGTGCCGCCGGGGGCCGCTGGCAACGACCTTGCGCAGCGTCCAGATGGCCTGATAGAAATAGTGCCGGTCCACGCCTGTTTCCAGCGTCTTGTCAAACAGGCAGGGATGCCATTCGCGGGCCGGAGCCTCCCCTCCCATGTGTTTGAATTTGCGCAGATCCGAAAAGAATGCCGGATAGCGCCACAGGGCAAGCAGATTCAGGACCGGCAGGACCGGGCCAAGCACATGCCATAGCCATCGTGACCACCCTTTTGTCGGTTGCTTCATGATGCCCATCCTGCCCGCACGCCTTCCTCCTGCGCAAGACGCCGGTTGGCGCGCACCACGGTGATCAGATAGAGCAGTGAGGACACGCACAGCGCCGCGGCCACGCCGGTTATGCCATAGATGTAGGCAAGCCATATGGCGAGCAGCAGGAAAGACACGGTCTGCACGGCCTTGGGAAAGACATAGATATCGGGCCGGCCCAGGGTCAGGCCGTGCATAACGAGCAACTGCCCGAGATGAAACAGGCACAGACCGAGTGCGATGACCCAGAAGGAAGTGGCATAGCGACTGAATTCGGCATTCGACATAAGACGGATGATCGGTTCTCCGAAAACGAAGGCGATCAGGACAATGAACAACATGATGCCGCCGATAACCGCCACGCTGAGCATGATAGAGCGACGGCTGCGCTGCGCCTGTTCAGGATGTTGCATACTCCCCGACTGATCAAACACCACAGGCAGCACAAACTGTCCGGTCAGATTCATCAGCAAGGTTATCGGGGCGCTGGCAATCATGTACAGGGCGGCATAAATACCTACCTCCCGTTCACCATACATACCGAGGAGAATCCACCGGTCGGCATAAAGCACGAAAACACCGAGCACGGCAAAAACAAGAAACGGCCGGATGTAGGCAAGCATGGAGCGATACATCTGAGCATCGTCCCCCGCTTCCGTTTGAGGCGGCTGCCAGTTGCCGGCCACCAGCTCATCGCGGAATGCGAAGTGAAGCTGGGAGGCAATCACCACAAGCATGCCCAGGCAATAACCCGCCATGGCATAGGCACCGCTGTCAGCGAACCATGCAAGCAGCAGGACGGCCAGCGAAATTCGCAGCCAGGCATCCCCGCCCTGATGCAGCGCGACAACCCGTCGCTGCCTGAGGGCGTTCTGCAGCGACAGAAACAGGTGATTGAGTCCTCCGAGATAACCGAACAGCAGGGAGACCAGCACCAGCCCCGTCCACTCACCATGGCCGACAAAGACACTGATGCTTCCGGCCAGCAGAGCGACAAGGCACAACAACCGCACTACCCGCCCATGCATGCGGCGCAGCACCGAAAAATACTGATGCAGCCGCCCCTGCTCCCGGCATATCGAGAAAAAGCGCAACACGCCCTGACCCATGGGGCCGAACACGAACAGACTCACCAGTCCGGCAAAGGTCAGGCCGACGGCAAACCGGCCATAAGCCTCGACATCGAGCAGGTTGGTCAGGATCTTGATCGCAGCCAGCCCCCCGGCAAAGGCCATGGCCTGTCCTGCCAGCACCCAGGCCAGTTCTCCCTTGAAACGATGCAAAGCGGCATGCACGCTCCGGATGCCGTCACGCATGACCGTTGCCCCAGGCATCCCGCTTCATGCGGCAATCGCATTCATCAGTGCCGCCTGCACTCATCCAACACGCCTTGCCTTCAGATCTGTGATGCGCTGACCGATATGCGCACTGTGCCGTCGGTTCAGCAGGGAGATTCTTGCCCTCAACCGTACCAGCAAGCCGTACCACAGAAGCGCCCCTGTCCTTCGGACACAGGGGACCCGGGCTTCGTCCAGTATGCGCTTGCGCACCCGACGCCTTTCGGCTGCATAGCTATCCGCTCCGCTTACGCTTTTCTGCTCGGCATGCCGGCGGAATGCACTGAGCACAGCCGGCAGGTAGTGCGCCTTTCCCGCCAGGCTCATCCTCAGAAACAGGTCATAATCGGCGGCATGGCGAATATCCGCATCCAGGCCGCCACAGGCCTCATACAGGGAGCGTTGCCATGCACACGCGTCCTGCAACGGCGTCCATTCACCAAACAGCATCATATCGGCAAGACTCCCGACCCTGCCGTTGCTGTGCTGCAAGACGAGTCCCGCCTCATCGATGTAATAATCGTCGCCGAACACCAGATCGAACCCGGCATCGCCCAGCGCCGCCCGGCGCAACTCCAGGGTGCCCTCGAGCAGCAGATCGCCGCTGTTGATCCAGCACATCAGAGGGCTTGCGGACATCGCGAAGCCCTTGGCTATGGCATCGGCATACCCCCGGTCCGGCTCACTGAGCCAACCGCTCAGCCGGTCCTCGTAGCGCCGGATGATATCGAGGCTGCCATCCGTCGAGCCGCCATCGATGATGTAATATTCATCCCCGGGAGCGAGGTTGCGCAGCACCGAAAGAATGGTTTCCTCCAGGTATCCGGCCATATTGTAGTTGGGCGTGACCACGCAGAAGCACGCTGCTTTGCCGTCCGGACGCACTGCTTCCATCACGTCTGCCGCCCCCCCAGCTGCCGGTACAGATTCAGGGTTTGCGACACACAGCGCTGCCACGAAAAACCAGCGGCGCGCTGCCGCCCCCTCTCTACCAGTGATGCGGCCAACTCGGGATCGCTCAATACCTGGTGCACAGCCGCGGACAGGGCCTCCGGGCTGGCCGGATCGAACAGCAGCGCAGCATTGCCCACCACCTCAGGAAGCGAACTTGAGTCGGCGCAGACCACCGGGCAGCCGCACTGCATCGCTTCCAGCGGCGGAATGCCAAAGCCCTCATACAGCGAGGGATACACGAAAAGCGCGGCATGCTGGTAGCAGGCGGTCAGCAAGCCATCGTCCGCGGCAAGCTGCATCACCTGCCCGGATGGAATGCCGAGTTGTCGCATCTGCTCATGCTCGCCGCAGCTGAATCCCCCACCGCCGATGCACAGCAGCCTGAAATCCCTGATCACCCCGTGCAGGGCCGCGTACGCCCTGAGCAGGCATTGAAAATTCTTGTATCGGTCGCGCGGCCCGACATACAGGATATACGGCGTATCGACGGGCCTCGCCAACCCGACTGCGGGATGCAGCGAGGCGGCAAGATGGATGACGGAGGTCTTGTCGGCATCCACCCCGAGGATGTCGATCAGGTCGCGCTGCGTGCTCTGTGAAATACAGATCAGATGATCGCTGCGCCTCACCGCAGCACGCCTGGCCTTGCTCAGCGCGCTGCGACCCCCGGGGTCGGCAAAGCGCTCGTGGATCATGTCGTACACCGTCAATACCCGTTTCGCTCCGCCTGCCCGGGGGGCTTGGCGGCGAAAGTAGGTTTCGTGCACGATATCCGGAGAGAAGACGCGCAGACGCCTCCCCTCAAGCAGGTCATCGAATCGCTGGCATAGCGGCGTGACACCGCGCATATACGGCAACCTGAGCCCTGCATGGCATGCCAGGGGATCGAGATAGCGATTGATATACATCGGTGCATCGATGCGCACTCGCTGCCCGTGATCCTGCGACAGGCCACGGGCCAGTTGCGAATAATAGCGCGAAATCCCCCCATACTGCTGAATGGTGAATATCCGGTTGTCGAACCATATGTTCAGGGGCTTGCGCAAGCGGGAACCTGTCAGTCCGGCTCGCGCATCAGCCGCTGGTGATCGGAAGCCGTGAGCGAACCGAAGCGCAACAAGGGATAAAGACGCGGGGCGAAGCGCAAGGCAAAGCGCACGCCCGGCATGCGCCGGGGCTGGCGCAGAAACAGGTGCAGGCCGCCGACCGAGGTGCAACTGTAACCGTATATCCCGGCGATCCACTGCAGGGTCTTTGTCTGGTAGAAGGCAATGTGCTGGCCGGTGGCATAATAGAAGTAATGCCAGTTCTGATTCACCGGCTCAGAAAACAACTCGCTGCTGGCAAACAGAAATGCCGGTTTCATCCGCCCCAGAATCCGTTCAAAAAAACTTCCGGGATCGGTCAGGTGCTCCAGCACCTCAAAAGCGGTTACACCATCATAGTGCTGCTCCGGATCACCCGAAAAACCGCGCACGAAAAGATTCTGCGCGTGTGCATCCCAACAGTGAAAATCATAGCCGTGATCGCGCATCAGCCGGGCGAGCACCCCGTGCCCACCACCATAGTCGAGGAAGCTGCCTGTCTTCATGCGCAGCAAACGCAGCAACACGGCCGTACATTTCATCAGCCACAGGTTTCGATACATCACACCGGTGTCTGCCGCCGACAGCGCTTCGCCGTATGCCTGATCCAGCCAGTAGGGCTGTTCGGTCTGCAGCAGGCCGCAGTTCGGACACAGGTAATAGGCAACCTCGTGACGGTTCAATATCCGCCCGGAAAAAGCGACGGCTGCCTTCTCACCGCACAAACGGCACGCCACCCCATCCCCGAGGGCCTGCTCAGCGAGAGGCAAAATAACTCCGTGCATAAGGCAGCAGGCCACCGGCATGCGTCCAGATACCGAGATGTCGGCGTACCGCAAGCCACATCAGCAGATGAAAAACAATCATGCCGAACGACATGGCAAGCGCCACGCCTTCGGCGCCAAGAAACGTGCCCAGCACCCATGTGGCCGCCAGGGTAGCCAGCGCGGCCCACACCGACATGCGCATAAGCTCATTGTGATAGCCGGTCATCATCAGCACGGGACCACAAAATCCGGCCCATGCATTGGCCACGACCCCGACGCATAGAAATACCAGTATCCATTTGGCATCCGCATAAAACGCCCCGAACAGCAAAGCCAGCAGATTGCCGCCCCAGAGCAGGAAGCCGAGCATGACCAGGCCGCAGGCCGACAGTGCGACCGCCGCACCAAAACGGATGATGCGTTCCATTTCCTGCATCTGATGCTCTGCATGCATGCGGGCTATCATGGGAGGAAGCATCGCATTTAGCGCCAGCAAAGGAAACTGCGCCATCAGAACCACCCTTGCA
>Ga0209919_1001457_pt1 | contig 11447 bp, 8 predicted proteins | sample SalPon2A_C_D2_MG_FD_185721 | JGI IMG/M metagenome (GOLD analysis project Ga0209919, IMG submission 185721) | Soil microbial communities from South San Francisco under conditions of wetland restoration - Salt Pond MetaG R2A_C_D2_MG (SPAdes)... | ecosystem: Environmental > Terrestrial > Soil >... | reverse complement strand
ATTATTACAAGTAGATAAACAAAATAAATCCTGCTAAAAAGAAGTAGATATCTCCAGAAATGAGCATAGTAATATTTTTTCCATCTTGTTGCCTCATTTCCGAGCATTGTCTCGTTACACTCCTTATCACTATAATCAGTACAGCAGAATAACTGTCAGCCATCAGATTTACTTCAACTTTTATTACAAAATATGCTAATCGGAATTATAAGGTGGTGCTTCAATAGGAAGTTGTTTCCCGGATTTTATAATTTCAACAGCCTGTGCAAAACGACTCTGGAAAGTTCCTTCTGTTAATCCTGTTGCCAGTTCAGTTTTCATTCTTCTTTTTGAGACAATTGTAACTTTTGAATTGTTCTTATCTATTTTATCTACCCATACACCAATGAGGCTGCCCGAAGAAATAAAATTTTGTCCAACTGTGGTCAGCATATAACCCTGGCTTTTGTGTTGCTCAATTGTTTCGCAGTCTTCCCACCTTAAAACAGTAATTGCTGCATCCCATGACTGGTCAAAGCCTATTGGATAGTTGACAGAGGTGCCGTCGTCTTTACTTGTAAGAACTTCGCTCATTGAGGCGCATCCTGCAATTGTAACACTGAAAATTAAAGCAAATAACAATGACAATTTGTCCTTACTCATTTTAGCTCCTGTAATTAGTATATTATAAAATTGACTGAATGTTCTGAGAGTGGGGTAGTTGCTAACTAATATTGCTAAAAATACTATTACATGCCATAAGAAATTTGAAAAACTGCAGATAGGCTCTGTCCTTCATGTAGCTAAGATTTTATTTACTTGAAAACACCAATACCACAAATTTCACAGGGAGCAACAGGAAAAAGGGAGATCAAATTTTCCCATTTTTTTTGTGTAAATTTAACAACTAATAATTTTCCTCATAGACAGAGGACACAAAATGAAAAAGCAAATCGAAATAGTTTTATCTCCTGATAATTTTAACGACAAAGAAACACTTTACAAAGCGGCGGCTGTAAAGCTAAACATTTCAGCAGAAGAAATTTCTGCTGTCCAACAGCTAAGAAGGTCCATAGATGGCAGGAGCAAAAATCCGGTTTTCAGAATTACAGCCGAAGTTTACGTGGGTGAACTCCCCGAAGAATATAAGAAAATTGAATACATCCCGGTAAAAAATAAAAAAGGCAACAAAATCATAATCGTTGGATGCGGGCCGGCCGGAATGTTTGCCGCTCTCAGGCTAATTGAACTCGGAATTAAACCGATAATTATAGAACGTGGCAAGGATGTACAGGCAAGACGAAAAGATCTGCGTGCTATTCAGCAGGATCATATTGTTAATCCGGATTCTAATTATTGCTTCGGTGAAGGTGGAGCGGGAACTTATAGCGACGGAAAACTTTACACGCGCTCAACAAAGCGGGGCGATGTAAAAAAGATTCTGAAAATTTTCTTTCAACACGGAGCAACGCAGGATATTTTAGTTGATGCTCATCCACACATCGGTTCTAATAAACTCCCTAATGTGGTGAAGGAGATGAGAGAAACTATACTGAAATGCGGCGGGGAAATTCATTTCGATTCCCGCGTAACCGGATTTATTCTGGATGATAAAAGAATGAAGGGAGTGATAGTAAATGAAAAAGAAGAGTACACCGGTAACTCAGTGATACTTGCGACCGGGCATTCCGCACGTGATATTTATTACCTGCTTCATAAGTGCAACATTAAAATTGAACCAAAGCCATTCGCAATCGGAGTAAGAATTGAACATCCGCAGGCGCTTATAAATGAAATCCAGTATCACAGTAAAAATAAAAATCCAAACCTGCCCGCAGCAAGTTACACACTTGCGTGCAACGTGGAAGGAAGGGGAGTTTATTCGTTTTGCATGTGTCCGGGTGGAATAATTGTCCCGACTGCAACAGTACCGGGGGAGATAGTTGTTAACGGTATGTCGCTCTCAAGGAGAGATTCCCCGTTTGCCAATTCGGGATTTGTTGTGTCGGTAAATGAAAATGACTGGGTAAAATATAAAGATGATTTCCCTTTCAGCGGCCTGAAATTACAGCAGGAAATTGAGAAGCATTCTTTTGAACTGGCAAACAAAACGCAAAGCGCACCGGCTCAGAAAATAACTGATTTTGTTGCGGGAAAGGTTACACAAACGTTGCCGGCAACATCATACATACCCGGGCTTACTTCAGCACCACTGCATAAAGAATTACCGGGGTTTGTTACAAACGGATTGAAAAAAGCGCTGGAAATATTTAATAAAAAGATGCGTGGTTATTTTTCGGAAGAGGCTATAATTGTAGCGACAGAGAGCAGAACAAGTTCACCGGTCAGGATTCCGCGAGACAGGGAAACTTATATGCATGTAGAAATAGCCGGGTTGTTTCCATCAGGTGAGGGAGCAGGTTATGCAGGGGGAATTGTTTCAGCCGCATTAGATGGGGAAAACTGCGCGGATGCAGCTGCTAATTTTATATTACAAGGTAGTTAATTGCTTTTGACTTTTTTCTTTTGATCCGCCACTGGCGGATTGGTTTTTAATCTTCCTGTTACTATTCAACAATAATTCTTTCAACTTTCTAACTTCGTATCCACTTTTGGGAACCTTGTCTAAAATTGTATTTAGGAATTGATTCAGTATTTTTATTCTTGTCAGTCTGTCTTTCACCTTAATTTCTCGGTCCTTAAATATTTCTTTAATCGAAAGAATTTTGATCCATTCGATGAGTTCTTCAAAATTTTCCTTGTTGAAGTAGGTTTTCCCTTCGTAATCGTGGATGTTGAGGTAAGCTGTCATATTTTTTCCGAACAACAGATCGGAAACATATATGGCAAGACTCTCGTTTTTATTATCAATAAGACTACCTGTTTTCCAGAGATGGAGTTTTTTCTGTGAGGTCAAACTTTTTACCAGGTAAATCATCCTGTAAATCTCATCCTCTGACAGGTTTTGAACAGTATAATATTTATGCAGGATATTGTAAGTATCCAGCATATCAAACATTCTCCGGCTGCGAAGTTCATCATTGTAAAGTATGTCGATGATGAAAAGCGGAATTAAAATATCATAACTTTCCACTGGCAGTTTTGATATTGTTTCCTTAAACCATTTCGGACAGGTCTTCTTTTTAGTTGTAGCATTGATAAAGTGATTTGCTCTTTTTAGAGCTAAAAAATTTTCTTCCGAATTCTCAACTACCGAATCAGCATTTATGTTAATTCCATTTAAGGAATTAATTCGTGAAACAGTATTTGCCATTCTTTCTATAAAACTGTCCGGCAGTTTCGTATCTTTTTCCTCTGACCCGATATATTCTTCTATTTCTTCAAATAACTTTTTATTAAGAAGCGAATCAAACGCAAAACGGATTGGTTCCAGGTTCAACTCATTCATTGCAGCATTTATTGAATAAACACCTTTGCCGGAAAGGTGGTAGTACAATCTTTCAAATGAACCATCTTGGTCATAAATCTCACTAAAATTTACCAGTGCATAATACTCAAAGCCATTCAGGTGAAAATGGAACCCGTTGTGAAGAATATCTTCGCCACGGATCAGGTGCTGCAATTTGGTCCTGTGATTTGTGTAAGTGTAAAAATATTTTTCGTCTGTATTAATACTTAACGCCAGTACAATATTGCTTGTAAGTATTTCTTCGTCGGTATTTGCTTTGGGGCTTGTATATCCTATTGTTCCGGATGTCTCTTGATAGGTGTTATTATAAATTATCAGGGATCTTTCGCCGTTCTGAAAATTAGAATACACGATAACATTTTCATTTACATAACCGTGGTCATCGAAGAAATCATAAAGCTCAAAATTATCGACCTGGCTAAACAGGTAACGCTTTTGCAGCAGCGGAAAAATTTCAGCTTGGTGCCGGCTTATTAAATTTTGGTCAGGAATCTCATCGTAATAAGCGCGTTTATATTCCATCCCGTATTTTTCTTTCAGTCCTTCAACCTGCCCATGTCCAAACATTGGGAGTCCCGGTAGTGTGATCATCATTATTACCACACCAAAATATTTATCACCGTTTCCGAACTGGTTTATTGCAGTTTTTTCATCCGGGTTACTCATAAAGTTTACATAACGTTTCAGAATTTCCGGATTAAATTCGAGAGTGTTTTTAATTAGTTCGCGGAATTTATTGTTCTCTTCCTTCATCATCATATGCATGAAAGCACTGTTGTAAACTCTGTGCATTCCAAGTGTACGGACAAAATATCCTTCCATCAGCCAGAAGGCTTCTGCGAGCAGGAGAGTCTCGGGTATTTCTTTATTTATTCTGTCAACAACTTCTCTCCAGAATTCATCCGGCATTGCATTGTCAAATTCAGAGCGTGTCATCGAATAATCGGAACGCGTTGGTATTGCTCCGCCCGTGCCCGGCCTGGGGTACCAGAGACGCGCGTAATGTTTTTTAGTGAGAGTCATCGCCGCATCAAAACGGATAATCGAAAATTTCCGTGCGACGTGCATAATAGTCTGTATCAAAGATTCACGAACTTCGGGATTCATAAGGTTCAGCTGTGCGGTGTCATTCCACGGCATACTTGTTCCGTCGTTACCGTGATAAATATATTTTATGCCTCCTGTTAAATTATCCTTTCGCTGAAATACTACTGCGGCATCTTCGCGTGAATAGTATTTGTCTTCGATGCGTACCTCTACGCGTGTATCATCCGAGAGGTTTGTTCCATTAAACGAGTAGTTCGGGAACGGGGGATAATCCGTTTGGATAAAATACTCGGGTTTTTCAATCATCCATTTAGAATATATACCTGTGTGATTCGGGACCATATCACTTGCGAGCCTTATTCCTTTTTGCCAGGCGCGGAATTTGAAATTTTCAAATGCTTGTTCGCCGCCGAGTTCTTCTGCTATTACATAATCAAAAAGTGAATAAGCAGAAGGCGCCGCTTCAGGATTGCCTGTAAGTTGTTTAATTTTTTTTGAGGCGCTGCTTCTTTCCCATACACCGATGAGCCAGAGCGAAGTGAAATTCCAGTTTGCTAGCTGGCTGAGTTCTTCATCGGGGATCTGATCTAGCCGGCTGATAGACCGGTCATATTTTTTTGAAAGCTGGTTCAGCCATACGAAAATATTTTTTGCAATCATTACAACTTTCGGCATCCAATCGATGTCAGACGTAAATTTTTCTGTTTCTGCGTAATAATAATTCAGCTCATCTTCGGAAAGTTCCCGGCCGCTTTTTAGTTTTTTCTGTAACTCAAGGTAATGCTCATCAGTTTCATATTTTGGAACTGGTGGAGTGGATTTATTAAATCCGACTCCGAAGAATCGTGCATCCTCGGCAAAAAGGTCCTTGCTTAATAAAATCCTATCGCCGAATTTTTCGTAAATATAAACTCCCCATTTTTCCCTGATGAAATTTATCTGATCATCAAGATTAAAAGGGTTTGATAAAATTGGCTTCTTCAAAAATTGAGTCAAAGGAAGATTTTCATCTCCGAAAGGTTTTTCAGTATTGAAAAAATTATCGGCCTCTTCAATAAGTCTCTTATAGTGAGTCTTGTTTTTCAGATCATTGTCTGAGAAAATTTCGTTTAGATTCTGGGTAGCCGGATTGATATTCCCTATGTCAAGAAGCAAGAGCTCTTCAAGAATAATTTCGCGATTATTTTTCCCATTTGTATTACCTGCAAGATATTCTTCGCTTGTAATGTTACCTGATTCTATATCCGGCGGCGGGAAGTCATTTATAAATTTCTCAAGTATCTTTTCAAAATTGTTGCCGCCGGTTTTTGTCATCAGATAATTAACAGCACGGTCAAGCACACCACTGTTTTCTTTCTCGTATTGATTTATTATAAAATGGAATATTTCGTGGAGCAGCCCGGCAGCATTTATTTGGCCCGGTGTTACTATCCTGTCGCCAATTCCTTCAGAAGTTCTCTGAGAATTAATCTTATGCGCCAAAGCCCTCGCCTGGCTGAAATTTGCAACTATCAGGTCGCCATTAATTGAAAAAAGTGAAGATTCAATCCTGTATTTTTTTCGTGCTACTTTTAATACCTGGAATTCGTATCGGGGCATAAATTTACAATATTTAATTTTTTGTGTTAATCAATAATATAATAAAAGTTTAAGCAAAAATTTGGAGTGATTAAAGGCGGATTAGTGTTCTGATTTCAGGATTTGTTATTTCAGACTAGATCCGGAAGAAAATAAAGGCTATTTCTTATGGAAAGCGATGCTGGACCCAATCCAGGTTTTGTTTTTGTTGTAATCAACTCCCATCATTTTGCCTTTGCTCATTCTTACAAGGTTATTCACGAGGACTGGCTCATCTTTCCAGAGATACATCATCCTGATTTCGACTTTCGCTGGCTCATCGGGAGTTTCTATTATTGGAGCATAATTTATTTTCTGCTGAAGAATGTAATTTTTCCTGTCATTTATTGAATCTAAAAACCCTTTTGTCAGGTCAATTTCAACGCCGTGTCCTGCAAACGAATAGAGAGGTTTTAAAACATAATTCTCAAGGTCGTCGGGGTAGTTTTCCTTTTCGTCCAGGAAGTAACAGTCGGGATTGTATTCGTTTTTTAAAAAGGGAAGAGAGTGTTTGCTTATTCTGAAAAACCAGTTCGGGTGTCCGGCCCACTGAACATTTAGGGTATCAAAAATATTAAAATTAATGCTTATCTTTTTCCTTTGCAGTTCATCAAAAATTACCCGGTTATAAATTCTTTCAATTTTAATCTCCTTGTTGCGGTAGTTATAAAACAGATCTTTTCCTGACTGATAAATATCCTGTATGTCCACTGTTCTAATACCGGTTATTCTTTCTGTCTCTGCAAAATCAATTCTCGTTTTTTGATTTGCCGGATCAATTTCCATCAGTATAACATTTGCAGGATCTTTATCACCAAGAATAATTTTCCGTAATAATTTTTCATATCCTTTATTGTCCAGTCCGCTGAAAAATGAAGTAAAATTATCCGGTATTTGGAAATGCTGACTGATTTTTCTGCCAAGTAAATATTGATAAGCGTAGAGGGAAGGGAAGCCCTGAAGTTCAATTAATCTCGGAACTAGTTTGTTTTTTTCATCTTCGCAGATTGCATAATCTATTTGCATGAAGCAGGGATGACTATCTTCGCCAGCAACATTTAATTTCTCGGGTACAGCTGATTTCGAATGTTCCTTGAATTCATCGCTTCTTAAAGAAGTAATTATTTCGTTACCGGCATTTATCAGTTCAAATGTTATTTCCGGGGTGAGAAAAACAGGAGTTTCAGAAACTCTGAAATCAGTAGGATAGCCTACGGAAGAATCCAGATCATTTAGAAATTGTCTGTATGCAGATTGTGAAAATTCTCGGTTGTATTTATTTCGGAGTTTAGGGATCATATAGTTTATGAGTAAACAAGATTCAGTTTATTTTTTGCTTCATCTAGGAAATTGGGAAGAACAGTTTTTCTTGTCAGTTTTATTTTATCTGGCTGCGCAAGCAGGTCCAGCATTTCTACATATTTCTCTTCTCCGTACTTTTCAACTACCTGTTTTTTCCTTTCATCCTGTTTCATATGATAGATCATACTTTCAGGATCGGCTTCAGGGTGGAACTGTGTTCCCGCAATTTCTTCGTTTATGCGAACAGACATAATTGCTTTCTCATCGAGTTCTTCTTCATGCTCAGTTGACAGAATTTTTGCTCCAATATTATCAAATACTTTTGTGTCCGGATTAATTACATGATAACTTCTGATGTCCGCAGCATAAAGGGGATCGGGGAGACCTTTGTAAAGTATATCTTTTTTACCGTCGGGAGTTAATTTAAAAGGAATTACTCCGAATGATTTGGAGGGACGTTTTTTTATTTCGCCGAAATTATAATAGCGCGCCATAAGCTGAAATGAATGACAGATGAAAAACACGTATTTTTTTTGATCGTTTGATTTTGCGTTAAAACTATTAATCTCATCCAGCAGATTGAAATATTTTTTCTCCCACACTTTACCTTCGCCGTCAAAAGGATCACCCGGCCCGCCGGAGGAAATAAAAATATCATATTCCTTTGTTGGAATTTCATCTTTATCCCTTGAGTGAAAGTGGTTGAAATCCAATCCTGCTTCTGAAAGAATTTCCTTTATGCAGCGAATCCCTTCGTTAGGCTCGTTGTTGTAAAGATCTATTATTGCAGCACTTATGCCATTTTTTGTCATTAAAATCTCCGAAATGCCGGTTTATTTTAGTCCGTAACTTGTTTCCTTTACAATAAAATCGACTACTTTTTTCATATCATTCGTTTCTTCCCAGACAGCAAGTTGCCGGTCAGCACCTGTTCCGTTTTCCATAATCTTGTAGATATAATTAATCTCTTCGCGCGAGCCGAGATCATCCAGAACATCATCTACGAATTCAAGTAGTTCTCCGATAAGAATTTTTGCTTCAATTTCTCCTTTTTTACCAAAGTCTATTAACTTGCCGGATATCCCGTAACGAGCGGCTCTCCATTTATTTTCATTAATTAATAATCTTCGGTAAAGACGGAAACCTAAATTTTGTTTTATGAGTTTGTAAAGCTTTGCAACAACGGCCTGGCAGAGTGCGGCCAGTGCAATGGTTTCATCGACCCGCATTGGAATGTCGCAAATTCTGAATTCAAGAGTTTCAAAATATGGATGCGCTCTAATATCCCACCAGATCTTTTTTGCATCGTCTATGCAATTCGTTTTAATTAATAATTTTATGTAGTTATCGTATTCTGACAAACTTGTAAAATGATCAGGGATTCCCGTACGTGGAAACCGATCAAAAATTTTGCTCCTGTAAGATTTGAATCCTGTATTTCTACCGACCCAGAAAGGAGAATTTGTAGAGAGTGCAAAAATATGCGGCAGGAAATATCTTGCTGCGTTCATTATGTGCATAGCAGTTTCACGGTCATCAACCCCAATGTGCACGTGCAAACCAAAAATTAAATTAGCCCGCGCCACCTGCTGCATATCCGTAACTATATTGTGATACCGGGGATTGTCAGTTATTTCCTGAGTTTTCCAATCTGAAAATGGATGTGTACCTGCTGCGGCAATTTTTAAATTTTTGCTGTCAGCAAGTCCGGTTAAATTTTTTCGTAACTCATTTACTTCTTTACGGGCCTGTTTAATGTCTCCGCAAACTCCAGTGCCCATTTCAACAACTGATTGATGCATCTCGGGTTTTGCGCTTTCTTTTAAAATAGATTTACCGTCTTCCAGTATTTGCTGTATGTGTGAACGAAGTTCTCTCGTTTCTGGATCAATTATCTGGAATTCTTCTTCTATTCCAATCGTAAAAAGTTTATTGTTTCCCATTGCTGTTAATACAATTTTTTATTATTAGCGTACGAGGTAATAAAATTACCCCAGGTTAAATTATTTTGTCCCGGTTTATGACTTTTTGCCCTGTTGATTGCCATTTTTGCTGAATGTTCCACAATCCAATCAAAATTTAATTCGCCCACAGAACTTAAATCTGCATCCGGAGCTGGATTACAAAAATCAATTGCGTAAGGTACGCCTGCGCGTATCGCAAATTCAACCGTGTTGAAATCGTAGCCCAATCCTCTGTTTAACTCGAGCACACCTTCTTCAACTTTTTCCAGTAATTTCAGTGCTACGGGTTTTCCTTCTTTTACATAACGGAGGTGCTGGGGCTGCCTCGGGTCATATTGCATAATATGAACATCTTTTCTATCGAGGCAGTAACATCGGAAATATTCATCGAAAATTATTTCTTCCTGCAGCATCATCACAAGCTGGCCTGTTTCATTGTATGCTTTGTAAAATTCTTCGGGATTATTGACCTTGTAAACATTTTTCCATCCGCCACCTGAAAACGGTTTAAAGTAAGCAGGAAAGCCGATGTAGTTAAATATCGACTCCCAATCGAGAGGGTATGAAAGATTTCTGAATGAATTTTCATCTGTATCATCCGGGTGCCGGTTTGAGGGAAGTAAAACAGTTTTTGGGACATTTACATTAAGTTTAAGAGCAAGAGCATTATTAAAAAATTTTTCATCAGCGCTCCACCAGAACGGATTATTAATAACAGCAGTTCCTGAAAGTGCTGCGTTTTTAAGAAAGCTGCGGTAAAATGGAACGTCCTGAGAAATCCTGTCAACTATAACATCGTATCCGCAGGGTTCACCCTGGATTACTTTGTCTATTTTTACAAATTCTGCTACAATATTTTTTTCTTTCTTGTTATTTATTCTGTCAACAAATGCCTGCGGAAAAGTATTTTCCTGTCCAAATAATATTCCAATTTTTTTCATTAGTGTCCTTTATATAAAAAATTTCGATGTGCGGTAAATTATTTTTGAATTAAATTTACCTGGTTATTCTTTCTAAATATTGCGGAAACATTCCCCGCCACCAGGGCCAGTCGTGGCCAGCTCCCGGCCTCAGATCCAGCCAATGTAAAATTCCTTTTTGATTCAGAATTTCTGAGAGCCTGATATTTTCATCTTTACACGTATCATTTTCGCCTGTGCCTAATATTATGCCCATCTGTTTTATCCTTTCAAGATACCATTCTTCATCCAGGTTTGGCAGATAGTCCGGGGGATTGTTAAAGTAACAATTTTCATCGTAATAACCCATAATAAACTGTTTTATATCGAATGAACCACCCATGCATATTAAATTACTTACTATATCCGGGTGACGAAAAGCGATATTTACCGCGTGATATCCACCAAAGCTGCACCCGGCAAGTCCAACTTTATCTCTTCCAGAATCGTATTTTGCAAATTCAATTATATCGTTCAGAATAACATTCTCGTAACCGTTATGAGTTTTTACCCTGTCCGCCGGGTGAATAGAATAGTTATACCAGCTCTCGGAATCAATACTATCAGGACAATAAATTTTTAGTTTTCCTGCATCAAGCAAATGAGCCACAGAATCAATTAACTTAAAGTCCTTATTCTCATAATATCTTCCCTGTGAAGTTGGGAAAAGAATTACGGGGTAGCCGTCATGACCAAAAACCAGCATTTCAAATTCACGGCTAAGATATTCAGTGAACCATTTATGGTATTCTTCTTTCACAAATTCCTATAATTTTAAGATTACTAAAATGAAGGACAAGAGATGGGCTGCTGTAAATATTCTCTTTGTTTCCAGACTTTAATAACCGGAAATATATATAATTAAATAGCTTTTGCAAGTATTGACAGCTTTTGTATCTGTCTGCTAAATTCAGTTTTCGGCTTAAACAGAATTAACAGTGAAACTATTTCGTTTTTTATCTAGACTGATAGAGAAAAGGAAGCCTTATTTGGAAAAAGTTGTTAGTTTTTCACTATTTTAAAGCATAAATCAAATAATCTAATCCAAATTAAACTTAATTGATATTCTTTAGTTATTGAGGTAATTTTAAGTTTACCCTTAATTATTATTAGACTATGCAGCAAACCCCTTTAATGGCGCAATACAGT